>Ga0172367_10001431_pt1 | contig 34746 bp, 38 predicted proteins | sample Lak10m_FD_114542 | JGI IMG/M metagenome (GOLD analysis project Ga0172367, IMG submission 114542) | Freshwater microbial communities from Kabuno Bay, South-Kivu, Congo - kab_022012_10m | ecosystem: Environmental > Aquatic > Freshwater > Lake | place: Democratic Republic of the Congo: South-Kivu...
CCAGAAGACTTGTATTTACCTTTAACTTCGTCTTTAAGACCGAAAGGACTGTCTTGTTTATTTGCTTTAGGCATTTTACCGTCTTTTTTTACGGCTTCAGCACTTTTAGCTGTTTCTCTTACTCCAGGTTTTTTACCAGATCCATATTCACCTACCATTTTAATGGTTTCGTTTACTAACATGTTAGTGTAAAAATTAGGATCTTTTTTAAGATTTTTCAAAACTTTGCTTTGGGCTTCTTTAATAGTATCAACATTAATGGTTTTACCAGAAGTTGTAATTTCATAGTCCATTCCATTTTCAAATTCGTAGATATTAACTTTATCTATATCACGAACTACAGGAAGAGTATACTTATCAAAGTAAGATTTATTAGGATTACTCATGGTAATAAATATGTATTATCCTTGTCCTACGTATCTTTTTACGTAATTTTTACTTGATTTTGATTTACTTGCTTTTGTTTTAGCATGAATTCCAGGACGTCTACGTTTAGGTTTTACTTGAAAAACTTTAATCGACGATGTTTTTGTTTTTACCTTTGCCATTTTCCTTTATTTGTTTTAAGTTTTGATACAACGTTGCGGTTTCTTTGATTAACTGTTCTAAATAAGCTTCGGTGCGTTTATTATACGCAACATCATTGCTTTCACTTAAATCTTGTCTAAGTTTTTTAGTGTAACCAGCGATTTTGTTTACTTCTTGTAAACGTTTTTTTATTTCTTTAATCGCAACGTGCATCTGTGTAGATGGCTTAACTACTTCAGTTTGTTTTTTAAACTGACTATAACGTGATTCGTTTAATTTTTGTTTATTTACTATAGTATCATAATTAGCCATAGTAAGAGTATTACCTGTTGTGCTTAATTTAATAACGTTTTCAGTAACATTATGAAGATCCATATCTGTTTTAGCATCTTCACGAGCATATTCTAATAAACGAATAAATAAAGGAACATCAGTTTTAATTGTGTCTTTTGGATTAGTAGCTTCTTTTAAGCCTCCTTTACCAGCCCAAAGATACTTAGCGTCAATCATTTCACTAGGTTTTACTTCTCTGTATCCAATATTTTTATATGCACTTAAGTCTTTAGCACCTGGTGTGAATACAGAAGGAACTCCTTTACCATTTTTAGGTGGTTTTTGGAATATTTTTTGTTTAGTCTCGTTTTTTGGTTTTTTACCTTGATGTTGGTAACCAACGCCTGTTTGAAATCCACTAGTAGCACCAGCTCCAGTAGACATTTCTTTTAAGCGTTTTTCAGCAAATTTTTTAATTCTTTCTTTAAGCTGTTTTTTGTTCATTAAATTACTTTTTTAATTTCGCTTAACAACTCATAATATTGCAACAAATTAATTAAATGTTCTTCTTTAGGAGCTTCATTTTTCTGAATAGGTTTAATTAACTTGATACCTTCGTTTATTTTAATTTTAGTAACGGGTTCTTGAATTTTTTCTGCAAAACTATTTAAAGTAAGTTTTAAGTAATTATAATGATCGTTTACTACTTTTTTTAATTTAGCAGAATCATTAATATTATTTATGTATTCTTTTAATATAACTTTTTGTTGAGGAGTAAAATTACTGTATTTATCGTTGAATTTTTCTATCAACATTCTATAGGTTAAAATACGAATATCTTTACTTTCTTGTAAAAATTCTTTTATTTCCTCGTTTTCTTTATTAATAATTTCTTTTTGAGTTAAGTGTTCTAAAAGAGTAATTTTACTATTTACTACTTGTTTAGGATCTGTAAAGTATGGTAAACGATACGATTCTAACAATGTGTAAACACTAGCACTAGTTTTATAGTTATTTATTTTATTTCTGAAAAAATTATTTAAGTCGTAATGTTTCTTAATTTCTTTAATTAAGTTATATTTTTCTTTATTTAATTTTTGTAAATCAAATTTTAAAGCTGACTCAGCAATTGTTTGTAATATAGTTTCTGCTTTACCTTCTGTAAATTTCTCTTGAGTATTTACTAAGTTATAAAGTCTTTGCTCTTTAGCTAATTCAGTATTCGAAAAATATTTCTTTAAAATCTTTACTGAAGGAGAATCTCCAGTAGTCAAAACGTCATTAGTTACTTGACGAACTAATAGTTCAAAAATAATTCCAGTATTTTTATACTTTGAATGTTTAATTTGATTCATGTGAAGCTCTAATAATAAATATGTATTGGGATTACAAAGGCATAATATTGTCTTCACTTAGTAAACCATCGTCGTCTTTACTTTCAAATAAATTGATTTTTCTAGTTTCAGGTTTAGGCATCATGTCAAACATAAATTTATTTTTGTAGTATTGAGCTTTACTTTCTAAAGCTAAAGGACTACCACCTTTATGATTAGTTTTACCATACTTATCTTCTCCATCGTCTGATGATGAGTATTCTTTACGACCTAAAGCATCTTTACCAAATGGACTTTGTTGAGTATCTTTAATACTAGTCTTTTCTTGAGGTCTACCAGGTAATCTTACAATATTAGGCTCATTTTCATCATATCCCATAGGAACATCAGTTGGAGCATTCGGTACTTGAGTGTATCTTCCTTTACCGTAAATTGTAGCTAATTGGTGTGGTGTTCCATATGCTTGTCCTGTTTCTGCTGGGTCGTTTCCTTCTTCTTCTACTTGTTTCATTCTAAACAAGCGCTTCTTATCTTCTACTACTAAGTCTCTCAACTCATCAATTTCATCTTCACTGAAATGGAATACATTATCATAAATCCAATCACTAGACATCAATCCACTTTCCATAATACTCTTAGCTAATTCAACTTTTTCTTTCAACAACGTAATTCGTTCTTGATCATAAATAATTGATGGTGTAGTTAAACTAAGTTCAAAATTTGTCATAGCTTCACCGTCATATCCCTGAGTATACAAGTGAACTAGTGCAATTTTGGTTAATTCACTTACTAAGATTCTTTGAATTCGTTCAATTGTGCGAGCAAAACGAATATCTTCAGCGGCTAACGTTGCTTTACCAGTTAAGTCTTTTTCATAACCCATAAACGCTTTAGGAACTTTAAGAGCAGCAAATAATTTTTCTCTTAAGTATTCTACGTCTTTAATTCCGTCGTATTCTAAACCTTTTACAGAATCAATTTTAGTTGTTGTGTCATTACCTCTTACAGGAATATAATAATCTTCCAACATATTCATTACGTTGTATTTTAAATTATATTGGCCTGTTTTATCGTCAATAAATGGAGTTTTTTTCAATTTAGACACCATTTTTTGCATGTAGTTTTCTACTTCGTTTGGAGGAATTGATCCAATATTGATGTAAAATAAACGACGATCTGGGGCACGAGTAATACGATGAATTAACATCGCATCTTCCATCAAAATATACTGTTTAAATAATTTACGAGCTGGTTCTAAATAACTTCTACCGTATGGAAGATAATTAAGATCACTCAATAATCTAAAGTGAGCCATTTCATAATTTTCAAAATAAAATGCGTTTTCATCTTTTTGTCCTCCACCATAGCTTGCCCATCCTCCAGCTGTTGTTCCGTAACCAGCAGCTGCTGCTGCATCATATTTAAATCTTACATAAGATGGATTTTTTGGATCCATTCCTTCTTCTCTTAAAATATTAAAAGCTGAGAATGGAATTACTTGATATACTCCAAATTTTTCAGCAATTTCTAGTTTTAAGAAAAAATCACCATACTTACACATATTTCTTGTCCATGACCATAAGTTAAACTCAATGTTTAACACATCATAAAACAAGTTATACAATATTTTTTGAATATTTTCGTCTGCACTACGAATATGAAGCATTTCTCCAGATTCGTTTCTTAAAGTACATTCATCTGCTATAATATCTAACGCACTACTTACAATAGCATCAGTATCCATTGCTTCATAATCACTGTAAAGTTGAGGACGAAGTGATGGATAGTTAATAGCCATCTGTCCAGCATAAGCTGCAATTCCAGATGTTGTATAAATTCTACTAAATCTATCTACAACAGAGTTGGTTGCTAATACCCCAGTTGTTTGAATATTATTTGTATCTAGTATTTTTAGTTCGTCTCCTCCTACATTTCTAATGATAACATCAGAACTAAAAAGTCGTTTTAAATTGTCAAATATAGCCATTCTATTGTATGATAATAAATATTATTAAATTAACCAAGTTAAATCCATCATTTGTCCATTACCCATATCCATCTTCCACTGATCAGGAATTCCATTTCCTCCTCCTATTCCTCTATAACTACCACCTTGATATACACCAGATCCTACAGACATTGTTGTTTTTCCAAAATTTTCTAAACTTGCTATAGTTAACTGATCTCCAGTTTGTTTATATTTAAGACTTGTGTCTCTTAAAAACATACAAATGCCTAAAGCCATTACTAAGTCATCATTATAACCATCTTGTGCTTGGGCTTTACCATGTTTCCAAATAAACGTTCTTAATTCTTCTAAAGTACGTTTACTTTGAATAGTTACACTTTTTTCATGTAAATAACTAATCATTTTACCAATAACTAATGGACGAGTACGTAAAGTTGTACTAAAACCAGGTACCATACCTTGTCCTGAGTCAAATTTATTTAAATACATGTCTACATTAGTAAGAGCTGCATCTTGACGTGGGCTATAATACATGTTTGGATATCCTCTTTCAATAGCTGTTTGAACTACGTCCCATCCTACGTTAGCATTTTCAATTACCAATAAAGCATTGTTGTATTCGCTAGCTATACCCACTAAAAAGTGACCATAATCACGAGTTCCTATTTGTCCTTTATATTCTGCTACTTGTGTATTAGTTTCTATGTCAAAAACATGGAAAGCACTGTAGTCTTTTCCGTCTCCTCGAGCACAGTCAGCAACTACCGCATACATTTTAGAATAATCTGGTCTTTCAAATACCCAAAGATTACCATCTAAACCTCTACGTTCTAAAGGTTCTTTTGCTTGAATTAAATACCAGTTTAAAATAGTAGGATCAATAGCTGTGTCTCCAGATGTTGTAAAATCACAATCACATTCTTGAGCTGCCATTCTAGGTCCTAAATCTATATCTTGTTGATCTCTCCAAGCTTGATCTCGTTCAGGATGCACATCCCATGGTAATTTAATTGGAAGAAAACTATTCTTATCTTCTTCTGCTTTAACCCAAGTTCTATGGAACCAGTTTCCAGTACCATATGGGGTAGATATAGCAATACACCCACCACCTGTTGCGAGGGTTTGTTGGGCTGATACGAATACTTCTTCAATATTATCAATGAACGCGGCCTCGTCAATGAGTAATAAAGATACGGCTTCACTTCGCGCACTATCACTAGCAGCTGACACGGCTTTCATTTGACTACCATTTGATAATCGTATACTTAATTTGTTGTTTTCTAAAGATTTAATTTTCATCCAACTAGGTAAATTATCATATCCAAATTTTACTTTAGTTACCATGTTTTTGGCTGTTTCTGTTTTAGTAGCAATACATAATATGTTTTTATCTGTATTAAAAAGCATAAGCCATAAAGCATATGCTGAGCTTAATGTACTGATGCCTAACTGGCGAGATTTGTTTATTATATTAAATTTATTTTTTAAAAATAATCGTAATACACTTTCTTGAAACGGATACAAATTAAAATGAACTCTACCTTTAGTAGGGTGTTGAATCATGTAGTATTTTTTACAAAAATAAACAGGATCTTGTTTACACCTAATAAGTTCTTGTTGAATAGCTTCTTTTATAGAAAGCTGTTTTGGAACATCGTTTAATTCACTCATAACAATACTATTAAAAATATACTAACAGCTGCTACTAAGCCTGTGAGTATGTATGATTTATTTAATTTAGTTTGTAAATCACTTACTTGATTTTCTTTTTCTTTTATTACTCCTTTATAATTGTTAACTATACTATCTTGTCTAGTTTCATTCTTTTTATATAGAGCAATTTGAACGTCACTAACTTTTATTGTAGAATCTTGAGATTTAATTATTTTACTTTGAGTTTTAACAGTATCTCTACAAACAATAAGTTGGTTTTGTAAATAGTCTCTTTCTATTTTTACCTCTAATGCTTTTCGTAAAGCAGAAACAGGCACTACTACATTAGTATCACTTGAAAGTTTTTGTGAACTTACTGGCAATGTCAGCATTAGACATACCATTAAGACGATTACGTTCTTCTTCATATTGTTCTTTATATTCTGCTGCTCTTTTAGCGGCGGCTTCTAAGTCTTTTTTGTCTTTTGCTATTTGAGCTGCTAAAGCATTTTTTACTGAGTCTAAACTAGCAATGTATTGTTTATCTTTTGCTATTTCTTTATTTAAACTGTCTATAGTATTGTAATACTGTTGCTCTTTATTATTAGAATAACGTGGAGTTGGTTTATGAAACCAAAAATACAACACAACTATTATAATTAATAAACCTACAACCGTTGATATTGTTTTCATATTACAATCCTAAATCAGACATCGTCTTAAGATCATCATTTACATCAAAATCTTCTTCTTCTAATGATGATCTCCATGTATCAAATTCACTTCTCATAGATTCTTCAGGACTTTTAAATCTTGACATAACATCGTTATCAGCAAATACTCCGGATGTACCTCTACCATCGTCAAATAAATGATATGTTGTTCCTTTAATGTCTTTAGCAATACCTTTATATTTCATGTATATTCTTCCTGATTCTCCTGATCCAGGTCTGCCACCTACATAAACATATTCTTTACCTACCACTAAATTTGAAGGATCTACTTCATTTAAATTTTCTTCTTTAAGTTTAACGTCAGTATCTTTTAGTTTCATTTCACCAAAAGCATGTTTTTTAAATGGTACGGCTTCTTGTACGTCTTCTACCTCATTTATTGGTTGGGGTTTGAAAGCTTGTACCATTCTTCTAAATAAATCGTTTGAAAAATTAATATTATCCATATTTACGTTTTATTATAAATATGATCAATAATCATTTTTACGCGATTTTCAGTTGAACCACTTATTTTTAATAAATTTTTAGGAGGATATCTTTCAAGTAAATTTTGAATTTGATAATCAATTTGGTCTCTATAATCACTGTTTGTTTCTCGTACTCCGTTATTTTCAATACTTACACCTTCCGGACTAACATAAATAACAAGATCATACTCATCTTTTAAATACATTGCTGCATGTTCAAAATCATACTTTTGATGATCAGGAATACTTTGTGCTAATGCTGTAAATGCACAAACATCCCAAATAGTTCTATCTGTGAGAACTCTAGACATCATAAGCTCTGCACTTCTTTCTGCTAAAAATACAAATTGTCCTTTTAAAGTTGAATCAGTATTCAAAGGAATACCCATATTCATTAAGTATTTACTTCTTTCTGTAGCAGTTTGATAATGAGCAAAGTGAAAATCTGCTCTTAAAGCATTTACTAACGTAGTTTTACCTACACTCATTGTACCTGTTAATCCTATTTTCATATTATCTCATTGATTGTTCGTAACGTGGATCTTTTGATGGTGGAATGCCATTAAAGTCTCTTTTAGCTTCTTCCCACTGTTCTTTAGTCTTTTGTTCTCCAAAAATGTAATATTCTGGTTTTTGTTTTTGATCTTTTGGGTAAATCAACGCAGGACCATCCCAATTGTGTAATACTCTACGTTCATCGTTGTTGAAGTAATGAATAACTTTACCATCAACGGTTTTCATCTTAATTGTTTGCATAACTTATTGTATATAGTTTAAATAAAAAGTGTTAAATCTCCATCATACCATACATCTTCTAGATAGTATTTGTCGTTAAGTAAAGACTCAGCAACATAAATACCTTGTGCACCACTTACTGTAATTCCTCTTGATGATAATGCATCTCCTACAAAATAAACATTTGGATATTTAGTAAGACTCAAATTTTTATAATTAACAAGTGGTTCAGGTGAAAGATATTTTACTTCAGGTACATAAACTCCCCAATCATCACCAAAATCAAATACTTTATTCATGTCATCAATGAAATTTTTAATGTAAGTCCAATACTCACCCATAGCTTCTTCAATTTGTGATGTTTCTACAACTGGATAACTATTAACCATTTCACCTTCTGATGTGATTCCTGCTACTCTTGATGGGCTGTAATATAATCCCGTTCCATCTTTTTGTAATTTAGACACAACATTACGACTCCACTCAAATGGATTTTCAATTCCTTTGATTTCCATAATAATACCAAAGTTAGTCATATTGTTTCTGTATTCTTCACCTTTTTTAGCATGACCATTATAAGTAATGTCACCATAAGTTTCTTCTACAGCAACATAAGCAGCGTTATTATTAGTACAGAATGAACGTAAACTAACATCATCAAACTTTTGATATAACTTAAAATCATAACTTACATCAATCAATTTTTGAAAATAATGTTGTGGTGCTTCAAATCGAACTCCAATCTGGACTGATTTAGGTTCGTCTGGTAGTTGGTATTGATTAGCTAATTGTTGAGCAAAATCAATTCCTGATTTGCCTACTGCAAATATAAGTTCATCATATTCAAACGAATGTTCTAGATCAGATTGTGGTACTATTACAGTTCCTATTTGATTTTCAAAGTCAATAGCTGTTACTTTGGCTTCCCATTCAAATTTAACACCTTTTTCTTGTAAATAAGTATACCAATTTTTAGCAATTTCATGAAGATAATTACTACCAATATGATACACAGGAAACATTCTTAAACCGAAATATGGTTTAATAAATTCAGGTTCTTCTTGAGGATTAGACAAATAAATTTCTGCTTCTTTAGGATGAAAACGTCTAAAATTTTCTATAACTTGATCCATCAAATCCATAGCTTTTTCTTCACCACAGTATTTTGATAATTGACCTCCAATTGCTGTGTGGTAAGTTAATTTACCATCACTCCATCCTCCAGCTCCTAACATTCCTTCCATTACTTCTTCAGGAAGTCTGTTGTGAGGATCTTTACCCATATCAATAATAGTAATATCTCCTCCAGGATAACCATTATCTACCAATTTAGTTGCTGCATTGATGCCTGCAACACCTGCTCCTACAATAACTATTTTCATGCTCATAACTAAAATATTATAATAAATTATTTATATTAAACCAAATAAATTTTCAATTTAAGTTTACCATTTCCCTTAATAGCTCTATGCCATTTATGTTTAGGAATGTAGATTGGTTTATTTAATGAAGTTGGTAATTCGTTGTCTAACTGTATTTTCCAATCTGTTTTGCCAATTATTTCAATTGTTCTGTCTTCATTATCTCGATGCCACATTAATTCTATAGGATCAATGTTTTCATCAAACTCCCTAATAATATATTTGTCAGTAACTTCTATATTAGTATAAGGTCTCATTTAATAGGTTCCCACCAATTTGTACAATATTCGTTAGCTTTATAAGGAATTTTATTAGTACCTGCCCATTCAACGTAATAAGTACTTGAACAAATTTGTTCTTCTTTATTCCACCATTTACAGTTAGCACAACAAGAACCTCCTTTAGGTACTTTTAAACCGGCTTTATGAGTAGGTGGTAAAACCATTTCACCAGGTCCACCATAATTTTCAGTAAGTATATTAGTTAACTTAAGCATTTTTATTTTTAATTAATAATTCACCTAAAACTTCTAAACGACCAACTTCTCTTTGAAATTCAATTTGAGACATGTCTAAAGAGATTTTTTTATAAGTTTCTTCAAATTCTTTTTTTGCTTTTTCTAAATCTAATTTACCTTCGCTTGCCTTTTTATAATATGGTAATTTAACTTTAAAATGATGCCAAGTTAAAAGTGCTAAACCTCCTTTTTTATGAGCATTATCAGCAATTTTTTTAGCTCCACCCATACGAGTTTGACTAAAATCTTCAAATTGGTTTTTTGCTTCTACTAGTATGTCTTTAAACTTAATCATTTTTTAATCTTTGGGTTTTTCTTTTAGATGCTTCTTTTTTAGCAGTAATATATGTTAATCCTTTTTTTAAACGAGCTTTTACTTCAGGATTTTTTGCTTTACTGTATGCTGCTCTTACACGTTGGTGAATTAAATTAATAATTTGTGATTGACGAGCATGACTTTTTGATTTAAATGATGATTTAGATAATGTATTTTTAATATCTTGAACAGTTTTAAATTTAACACCTACAGTATCTGTTGGATCTTCATCTGTATATAAACGACGACTTGATCCTTTTGGTTTTTTACCAGTACCTACTTTAGGTTCATTACCTTCTAGATATCCTCTTTTCACAGCTAAATTTTGATCATTAGTCCAAATATCAGATGCTTTGTATCTAATTTTTGACACCATATTTGCTTTATATGGTGGATACATTTCATTTAATATGTCAAGTAATTTAATCATTTTGTTTTACCCCATGTTTTACCTTTGCCGGGTCTTCTACATTGACTTGGGGTAGGACGACAAGAAGGATACTTTGATCTTACTTCTCCTTTTTTTCTTCCACAAGGTTTACATTTACCATCACGACAAGTATTACAATCTACCCATCCTCCAGTTTTACCTGGTGCTCCTTTTCGTTTAAACCAAGTTCTTAATGTTTCTTTTTTAGCTTCGTCTAATTTAGATTTTCTTTTTTCAATATAAGACTCAATATCTTCGGCTTTATAGCTCAATAATTGGCCTATTCTTCTAGCATCTTCATCGGTAGCTTCATATGATAAATAACCGTTGTATTTTTCTGCTATGTCTTTTAATTCATTAGCTTCATTTTCAGCTTCTTTTACATAAAAAACATAAGCTCTATGAGGATTTGAAGGAACTTTAACAACACCTAAATCAAATTTTTTTACAATGTCCCAAAAATTTTTTTCAGGAAAATCCATACCATCTAAAACTATAAAACCTAATTTTCGTTTTCCATCTAAAACAGTTTTTATAGAATCTTTATCTTCGTATGCTTCTTCAGCACTAATTTCTTCTTTTATTCCCTTCCAAATGTTTCCTTTACGACACCTAACAATAGCACCAGACTTATATGCTGATGGCTTACTATAACGACGATCTGCTATACGTTTACAGCGATCTTCGGTAAGTACTTCAAGCAATATATTGGTAAGTTTAATCATGTATAAATTATAGTTTTTATTTCATCTGTAGGTACTAACTTACCGCCTACACTTTCTATTTTTTGTTTTATTTCTTCAAAGTTTTTTGGTTGTACGGTTACTTTAAAACTTTTTGGGTTTTCTTGAACAAACTTAAAAAAATCATTTAATGTAGGAAATAAATCTGTTATATTATTACGGTCATAACTATATTTTTTTATTGATACAGCGTCACCGGGGATTTTTAAATACTGTTTCTTTTCTAAAAATGGTTTTAAAAATCCATATTTAGTTGATCTAAATGTTGTAACTTTTCTTAAAAATCTACGTTGGTTAAATATATAAATTCCAAATTCTTTTCTTATTCCCATTTCTACACTTCCATACTGTACTGCTAATCTTCTTTCTTCTTCTCTAGGTAACTCTATATTAAAAGTTTCTGTTACTGTAAAATCTAGTTTATTTACGTTATCATCTATTTTTATTTTTCTTAAGGCTTGAGTTAAATCAATGCCTTGAGTTAAATCAGAAGTAGGAGCAGCTGTAACTGTAAATTCATCATCTATGTCTACTCCTAAATCTTTTGCTTTAATAGCTGCGCCTTCTACAGGCATTATAATACCATTTTGCAATAAAGATTTTATAAATGTACTAGCATTACCTGTTCCTTTAATGTTAAATACTTTTTTAATGTCATCTACATTAAAGTGGTTTATGTCTTCTAAAGATTCTATTTTCAAAACAATGTCTTGAAATCTAGATCCTGAACCTCTAACGTTAGATAATTTACTTTCCCAGTCATCTGTTAAAGTATAAAACTTTTTGATTTGTGGCATTTCAGCCAAATGTCTTTTTACAGCTTCTACTAGTATTGCTTTTATTAAATTTCTTTTTTCCATATTACCAAAATCCTGAGTATGATGATTTTAATCCTAAAAGTTTACTGTATCTTGGAAGTCTACAGCTCCAATAACTTGCTTTAGTTCTATCTTTTTTATTAGGACAATCGTGACGTTTTGAAAAAGCTGCTCTTGCTTTAGAATTATTAATTTTAGCAGATAAACCAGTAGTATCACCAAACGATACTTTTTTAACTCCACCACCTGGTTTTCTTACGTAAACATAGAATTTTTTAGATCCACCACGTTTTGGTTTACCAATTGGAGGTGTTTTTTTCTTCTTATCTGCTTCTTCTAAATCTACTTCTTCTAATAATAAATCTATTGGAACTAACTTACCATTATAAAAGTCAAATGTGCCAATTTCTGTTTCTTCTAAAAGTTGTTTATCAGCTCCATCAAAAGTTATTTGTTTATTTTCGTGTAACCATCTAGCTTCTTGCCATAAGTCAAGAAAAGATTCACTACCATATCTAAATGTATTTTCAGTAATAGGAAGTTTTTGATAAACATGATATAACATGTTAGGACTAATTTTTTCTGGATTAGTCGATTCTGTCAATAAAGGAGCTTTAGGTCTAGTACAAGTTGGACATCCTAATCCTTCTAATAATATGTCTTTTAATTTAATCATTTTGGTCTGTTTATTGATTTTACTTTTAAACTAGGAAGTATACCTCCTGCTGAATTTCTCATGTCTATTTGATAAATAGTTTCACCTCCTTCAGGACTATTAGTAGTAACTCTTACTTCACATGATTTACTTGATATTGATGGATATTTTACTTTTACATTAGTTACTTCTCCAATAAGTTCATCAATGTCTTCTTTTTGATTTATGTCTTTTATGTAAAGTTCGCCTGGTCTGATTTGTCTTACGTAATAGTATCCATAACCATAGCTAGATCTTAAAAAATTAATAATTTTTTGTCCATCATAATCAGTAATATCTTCCCATTGTGACGGTATTCCTTCTTGTTTAACATTATTTTCTAAACCATCTGCTATTTTTTCAGGATTAACACCAGTAATTTCAACAATTTTTTTAGTTAAACTATCATCTTTTATAAAACTATCTTCATCAAAATAAATATTTTTATCTGGACTTTGTTTAATGAATTTTAAAGTTCCTCCATTGTAAACATAATCACCTTTTGGATCTTTTAATGAAATTTTATAATCTTGACCATTAGCTTTAATAATAATATCAGCTATTTTTGTGCCTATATCTTCAGGTTCTTCTAAACTTGGTTGACGTTTAGTGTCTATTTTACCTGTACCCTCTACATCATCTGGACTTATAGTTTGAGGATTAATTTCAAGATAATCAAAGAGTTGTTTTACTTCTTCATCTTCTATATCTTTTAATTCTTTACCTGTATTTTGTTTTAGTTTTTCTACAAATTCTTTTTCATAAGCTTCACCTTTATTAGCACCTGATGCTAATATTACACCAACAGGTCCAAATTCAGTTTCAAAACTATACATAGAAAATTTATTACTGCCATAAGGTTTAACATTTATACCTGTTTTAGGAGGAATAACTTTAATATTAGCGTCTGGGTAGAGAGTTTGTAGTAAAGCTTCAAACTGTTCACTAGGTATTTTATTTGGGTTTGCTACTCTTGAACTTTTGTTCATAGGTTTAAATCCAAATTCCTTATTTTCTTCAGAATTTAAAATTCTTTGAACTACTTTACCACTATTTTGACCAATAGAACCTTCCAAAAGTAAAACTTGTCTTAATGCTATACGAAACGCTGTTGGATATTTTTTACCTATTTCTAAAAGAGTCTTTTTTTTTGACTCAACTAAAGGAGTAGTTGTTGTTTCTTCTGCTGTAGGTAAACTTTCATTTCCTGTTGGTGGAGCTCCTTCTCCGCCTCCTTCTGCGAATGGATTAGATCCTTCAGAAGGTAATGGTGTTTCTGTAGATGTATTAGCAGTTGCTTCTTCACTTGGTTCAAGTCCTAACGGAGCTCCCATCATTAATAAGCGAGCTATAGCATCAATTGCTCTTCCTCGTTCTCCTACGTTTAATAAGTAGTATTTTTTACCAGCTATTTTAGCAATCCAAGTTCTTCCCATGTAAATCATGTAAAAAAACTGGTTATTATGTAAAATTACTTTAAAAGTTGTTGGAATAGGAGCAATAACATAAATACCTGTTATATAATCTAAAAAATCATTACTAAGTAATGTTTGAAGAGATTCTTTTAAGGTAGGATAACTATAAAGTATATAACCTATTGGATCTTCTTCAAATGTAGGAATTTTTTTAGTGTCTTTATTAAACTTTTCAATGTAAGCTTTATCCGTTTCCTTAGATGTGCGGAATTTTTGGTATTCTTCGTCGAATATTTTTTGAAAAGTTTTAATATTCATTACTTACGACGTAATTTTGCTTTTTCTATTTTTTCACCTTTAGCAACTCCTGCACCAAAAATATTTTTTTCACCTTTTTTACCAAAACGTTTAGCGTCTCTAGCACGTTTATAATCAGTATCGCCTCTTCCTTCATAGAATTGAGCACCTAAAATAATATCTGAGTCAGAAGAATGCATAGAAGGCATATCATCCATTTCTTCACTTTCTTCACCAGCTAAGTAATTGTAAACTGAATTTAAGTAGTCTTCTGCTTTAGTAAGTTTTGATTGAACCCATGCATCTAATTGTTCTCCATCGTCAATCATGTTACATAACTTATCAGCTAAACTTTTAACAGAACGAAGTTGACTATGAGCCATATCTGATTCGTCGTCTGGTTGTTTCCAATCGTCTTCTTCTAAGTCTTCAGCATCGTGATACATTTTTACAGGCTGTTCTTTCATAGTTTTTTTAGCAGCACGTAATGCTTTAAAATCGTCACCTGTAATTTTGTCTTTAGGTTCAGCAGCAGATGCTATTTTCTTTTGTTTATCAGACAGCTCATTAAACTCTTTTAAAGCTTGCTGCATGCGCCATTCTCGGATGTCAAAGTTGTTGTTAGTCATTTTTATATTCTGTTACTTCGGCGCCTAATACATTAGGCATTTTTTTACGAATGTTTTCTAAAATCTTTTTAAGTCTTTCAGAATTTACTTTACCTTCTTTAGTATTTACTTTTATTCCTGTTGAGTCTTTAACTTCAAACTTAAAAGGAGGTTCAACCATTTTAGATTCTTTAGCTAGTTTAGAATAGTTACTAGGATTGTTTAACCATTTCATAGCACTGTTTCTTAAACCTTCTGATTTAAATACAAAACCAGGAGTCAACACATCTACTATTTCTTTTTTTTCAGAAATAATACCAGCTAACGCCTGCATTCTTTTTATTTCTACTGCTGAGTGCATGTTATTTTTCTAATTTTGCCATTTCAGCATAAAGTCTTTTCATTTCGTTATGCATTTTTTCTATTTCACCCAATGAATCTTCATATCCTTCGTGTGTCATAGTTTCATACATACTTTTTACATTATTATGCATTTCGCTCATTTCAGCCATTAATTCTTCTTTTTTCTTTCCTACGTTAAAGGCTTCAACGATTTCTTTTAATTCGTCTTTAGCAGCTTTAGGATCGTTGGCGTAAAGAGCTTTTAAATATTGTTTTACATCTCCTTTAGTGCAACCAACTTTTGCACCCATTTTTCCTTCTTTTGTTTTCTTGTAAACACAAGATCCTTTACTTTTATACGGCATGATTATAAATATATTAATTTATAATAAATATTTAAAAGTTAATTTTTGCTTAAAATATTTTACTGATTTAGATCTTTTATATATATTATTAATAATACTTCGTGGATTTATATTTAAATATTCTGATGCTTCTTTTACCGATTTAAATGTTTTATTTAGTTCTACACATTGAACTTGTTTTCCATTTCTATCTGATACTAATTGTTTAAATCCATTAGGTTTTGATTTTTTTAATTTTTGTTTTGTTTCTTCTGATCTGGTCCAGGCTCCATTTCCTTTTTCTTGGTTTAGATTACATAAATTTTTATATCCTATTTGTTTACAAAATTCTGCTTCTAATTCAAATGCTTTTTCTTCACTAATATTATTAACTAATATAATTGTTTCAAAATCATGTTTATTTACAATATTTTTCCAATGTTGATTTCTATCTAACTTATACCATGCTCTTCTTCCTGTGCCCTTTCCAATATAAAAACATTTACCATCAGTTTTTTTTACATGAGAATATACATAGAATTTATTCATATAATAAAGTTTTATTTAATATCCAAATATGTGTCAATTTTAGCTCTTTGGTCAGCAATCCATTGTTTAGTTTCTTTTATTTGTTCTGGAGTTAAACCCTTACCATCCCAACTTTCTACTTCTCCAGTTTCACTCATAATTTTTTCAAAACCGTTATTAACAAAATCGTCAAATTCTTTTTCGGTTTGGTCTAAAATGTGTTTGTGGTTTTTAAAATACATGTTCTTCGCGTAGTCATCAAATGTGCCGGCCAATTTCATGTTAGTTTCTTCTCTAGTCACACATTTTGGACATTTATGCGCGAGTTTGTAAATATGTTTTACATATTCACTTTGTCTAGCTAATGGCTCATTACATTGAGGACAAGTAAGAGGCATAATATTTGTGTCTTTAAACTTAGCTAACTTACTTACAGTGCGTTTTACACCATTTTTAATAGTCCATGTTTTACCATGTTCATCCCAAACGTCTCCTTCTTGTCTTTTTACTTGAGATTCATAACCTGCTTGAATTGAAGTTCTGTCTCCAGTTTTTTTAGTAACAATGTTACGCATTCGCTGAACTTCACGTTCAGTAAATTCTCTTTTTAGTAAAGTTTCTTTACTCATATTTAAATTTATATAACTTTTTTATTGATTCTGTTGAGTCTTTTGGATTATTTTTTATTCCTGTTCCACCAGCTTCAATAAACTGACTAACATTTGAACCCATATCATCAATCAACATGTAACCTGGTTTTGCTTCTGTGTGTTTTTCTTTTGCTTGTTTGTAAACTCTGTGGTTTAGTGGAATATTTAGGTGTTTATCTACCCAAAGATTTTTACCTTTCTTAGCATCTCCGTTTGGGTCTAAACCAGGACTTGATAAAATCCATACTTCAAAATTTTTAGCTTTAGCTAATTCCATAACTTTATTGTAAAGTTGTTGTCCACCTGGATTCCAAGGCATTTCACTCCAAAACTTTACTTTACCTTTATTGATTATATCCCAAGCTTTACTTGAACCATATTTCCCAATGTATTCTTTAAACTCTAAACCTTCATCGTTGTATTTTGTAAATTGTTCATCAAAACCTGCTAATACTCCATCTAAATCAAAATAGATTCTTGTAATAGGAGGATTAGATTGTTTAACTTCATTTAACATTCCAATATTATAAATGTCAGGATTTTGTTTTCCATAGTCTCTCATTAAAATACCGGCAATAGCATTAGCATCATTTTCATGTTCACTACCAGTTTCACCTGAATCGGGTTGTAATAGCCCCATTTCATTTTGTTTAGCATGAACTAATTCATGAGCTAATGTGCGAAGAACATCTACTACGTTTCTGTTACTAGGATTGATAGATATGTGGTGATTTGACGGGACATATGCTCCAAAACTTGGTTGATCTTCACCATACTCATATCTAACCTCAAATGTAGGAGGATTATGAATTTGAAGTTCATTACAAGCATAAGCCATAAATTTTTCAAAAAGTGAAGTCTTGTCAACAGATTCAACTAAAGATAAAGTTTTATCTATAAAAGAATTTTTTAAATTATTAAGTTTTTCTAAGTAACCTGTGTTTCTTAAATTTTTAAATGCTAAATTTTCTAATGAATATTCACCATCTTCATCTAATCCAGACTGTCTAAAGTTTTTAAGACGTTCTTTTATTTTATTTGTAAGTTCTATTGCTTTTTCAGGATCATCTTTACCTATTTTTTCTAACTTATCTATTTGTTGTTTAAATAACTTTGCCTTTTTTTCAATTTCTTCATCAGGAATGTCTATTTCTACAAAAGATGGTTTACGTAACCACTTATCACTCATTAAACTATATTCGCCTCTGTATTTAGGATGATCTTCATTATCTTGAATATAAACTTCAATATTTTGTTTACCTAATTTTAAATCATGAACTCGATTCCAATTGACTTTTGCTTCATCAAAGTATTTTTTTAACAACTCAAGATTTTCAAATTTATCAAAATCAACAACAATGTGTAAATCTATGTCAGATGTTGGAGTATAGTTGTAATTAACACTACTTCCTGTTAAAAGAATATCTTCAAACGGCTCAGGTATTTCTAATCCTTCCCAAAAATAATTAGCTATTTTTAATAATAATTCTCTTACTTCTGGGTCTACTTTATTGTCATTACCAAAAATAATAGGGTTTAATTTATTTTGGTTTTTGTATTCTAACCATACCCACTGAGGTTGTTTTTTAGGATTTGGTTGATTACCTTCTTGTAAACTAGCTGGTTCAGGAAAATTAATATTTAAAACTCTTTGAATGTCATCTAAGTATCCTTTTTGTATTACTGCTTCAGGAAATAAACTTTTAAAGTAATTATATGTAGTATTATAATCGTTTAAAGCTTTTTTATCACCGGGGTTGTTTTTTACTTGAAGATATCTTTGTCTTAATTCAGCTATTGTAGCTCTAAAGTCAGTTCCACTAACTCTATCACCATCACTATCTATAAACTGATCATCTACAATCTCTTCTTGGACCCTGTCGCCAAAAGCTTCTTTTAAACCTTCAAAATATTTTAAATCATCTGCTTCTTTACCAGCAGCAGCGACATAAGCTTCTCTATTTAAATCATCTCCAAACCATCTATAAAGATCTTTAATTGGAGATTTAGTTTGTGAAATTTCAGCTACAATTTTTGGATTTGGTTGTGCCTTTAAGTAAATATCCCAAATTGCTTTACTTTGTTCTGCTGTAATTCCACCTCTTTTACCATGACCGATTAATACTTTTACTTGAGTAATGTAAGGTTTTGATGCTAGTTGTTGAGCTGCAGAAAGATGACCTTTATGGGGTGGTTTAAAACCTCCTGGATACCAACAAATTTCTGGTTTTTTGGCTACTTCTTCTCCTATTAATTTTCCTATTTCTGCAATATTCATGGTTTAGCAAATGTTTTTACTGCTCCTACTGCTTCTCTATAATTAAGAGGTTTAATAATTTTTAAAAACTTCTCAACAGTTTTAAATTGATCTTTAATATTTTTAACAGCATCACTAAATTTCTTTTCAGCTGCTTTTTTCTTTTCTTCTTTTGCTTTTAAAATTTCAGGATCTGGCAAGTCTTTTGATGTTTCTATGTCGGATGGTTTAGGTTTTTTAAAACTTGATCTGTATTTTTCTGGATCTTTTTGTATTAATTGTTTAAAATAATCTTCTAACTCACCTGATTTTAATACTTTTTCAAATTTATTAACATTTGCTTTTTCTCCAGGAGATAATTCTGTTTGAACAACTAAATACTCAATACCAGGGATACTTTTATAACTACTTATTTGATTATAAACTTTAGCCCAGTTATTTAACACAACTTCTTTAGGTAATTTTCTACTTCTATTAAAATTTCTTAAAAAACTAACAATAGGACTTCCGTAAAGTGTAATAACCATTACTTTATAACCATTTTGCTGAGCTTGATTTACAATTTCTGCTGTTTCTTTAAAATTTTGTCCTGTAGTATCATAAATAAAATTTTGTTTTTTACTTATAGCATCAGGAATAGCTTTAGTTCTTATAATAATATTATTTTTACTTATATTAGGTCTATCAGGATCATCTTCTGGGTTAAAAGTATCTGGATTAAATACTCTAAAATCTGAAGGTATATTTCTTATTAGATCATTTATTAAAGTTGATTTACCCATTCCTGCTGCTCCTGATAAAATTATTGCTTTTGGTTGGGTGCCAAAAACTTCTAATAATAAAGATTGCAGATTAATCATACATATAAATATGTTACATTTCTAGTTTTACTGATGTAGGCAATTTTTCAAATAAAGGTTTTTGATCGGGATTTTCTAAAATATAAATGTCGTAAATATTTTTAAACATAGTAAAATAGTCTTCTAATGATTTTTCAGGTTGAACAATTTCCCAACCATGACCTTGTAATTTATCTTCTTTACCTTTTCGCTTACTACTTTTTAACCACAAAATTCCACTTTCTTCAATTTTAACATCACTGTGTTCATTCCAAGCATTAGCGTAAGCTGATAATTGTAAATTATAACTGGTGTGTAAACTATTACTTGTTTTAGTGTCTAATAACCAAACTTTATCGTTCATTTTTACTATTAAATCACAAGTTCCAGCATATTTGTGTTCGTGACTCAATAAATGTATTTCACTAGCTATTAATTCAGGTTTACAAGTATTCCAAAAATCACTAAATCTCAATATCATTTTCCAAACTTCTAAGCTGTAATTAGCTCGTTTGTTTTCGTCTACCCAAACAATTTCTTCACCTCTTAAGAATCTTTCAATAGCATCATGAACTTGAGTTCCTTCTTCACTTGCTCTTCTAACAATAATATCGCTATTGTGACCTACGTCTTTTAACCAACTTTCAAAAAACTTGTTTTTAGGATAAAAACCTAAAACTGTGGTTACAGAAGGATAATAGTCTCCATTTTCTGTTTTGTAAAATCGAGAATCTAAAAAGTTAATTTGTTCTCCTTCGTGTTCAACAATTCTCTTTAAGTAAGGATGTTTTTCAATGTTGTGACCTTTTTCTATCATATATTCATTTTAAGTAACATAATGTCACTAAAAGTTAGTGGATTTGCATTATGTAATTTTTTTGTAAAAGTTTCAAAACCCATTTCACTTGGATCTTTATCATCCATATCAACCCAATATACTTCTTTACCGTAGTTCGTTAAGGTAAGCGCGTGATCTAACGCGTCTTTTTTAGCATCGCGATCTAATGCGATATAAATAGTTTTTACTAAAGATTCAACGAGTTTCTTCATAAGAGCATTAGAAATAGTTTTACCAAAGAGAGGAATAGCGTTACGGCGCACAGAAATAGCATCAAATGCTCCTTCAACAAGAATAATCGGCATCTCCCAAGAAATGAGTGCCTCAAAACCAATAATCTCATTTTTGTTACATTTAGGTGTATCATACTTTCTACTAGCATTCGGATCCATAGTTCGAGCCACGAAATAGTTGATACTATAGTTATTATCATAAGAGGGAATAATGATGCTATTAGCATAAGGTCCAGTAGATGCATATCCTATATTATATTTTATAAGTTCAGTTTCAGTAATGCCTCGTTTTTTTAAATAAACTTTAGCTCTTCTTGCTTCTAAACTAGTATCTGCAATTAAATGTTTGAAATCTTTAGGTAATTGAACGTCTGTGTGTTCTACTTTTAAATCTTCTTTAGGACTAACACCTAAAATACTTCTTAATTCAAGAGTTTTTTCTCTAGGTGTTTTGAGTTTTTTAAATAAAGTTGGAAGTTTAAGTCCTTTAACGTTACAAACCCAACAATGATATGGATTTTCACCTTTTAAATTAGTTTGTAGTTTTACTTCTAATTTAGGTTTATGGTGATTACAAAAAGGACAATTAAAAGCATAATTACCACTACTAGATTTTTTGCCTTTACCTAATACACTTTCAAGACAGTTTAATAGTAGTATGTTATCCATTACTACTAATATAATAAAAAAGGCTTGGAAAACCAAGTCTTATTATTTTTATTTATTATAAATATATTATTTTAAATTATCTAGCCCAAGAAATAGACTGTATTCCTTCTATTCCACATTTATCAGATTGCCTAGTTTTAACAAATAATGTAGTTCCAATACTATATGCTATTCCTACACCTTTATAAATTTTAGATGTGTCTAATTCTTCTTCTGGATTTTGTTCTAAGTATTTTTTGATTTTATCAAATAATGTTTTAGCGTCATATTGGTTTTCTTTTTTATATGCGTCTAAATGTTTATCATCTTTACAAAATTGTATAACTCCATTATTATATAAAGTTACTTTAATTCCTGATTTTTTATGTTCTGTACTATCTAAAACTTGTATTTGTTCTTCATTTATTTGTGAAGTTGATGTTAGTTTATTTTCTACTAAATATTTTTTTAAGTCAAAGTTATCCATAGTAATAAATATTATTCAAAGTCTCTTCTAAAAAATTTTCCTAAAATATTATCACAATAACACAAGTTATCTTGTAAACAACTATTTTCCATTTGAGCTTTTACTTCGTAGTATGTTAAGAGTTTTTTATTAGAAACAATGTAAAGTATTTCTCTAGAAAATTCAGTGTCTAATTTTCCTTTTTTAAATTCTAAAAAATCTTTACTTGAACCCCAATAATTTAACCAGTCACTTTCTTTTTGAATTACTTTTGTAATTGGTTTTCTACCAGGTCCTGTTTGTTCTAATAATTCTTTTTTAGTAAGTTTTTTCTTTATGTTGTGAAAAAGAACTTTTTTACCAATATAATATCGTTTTGTTTCTTTATGAACTATTTTATAAATAAATCCATAAGTAGCTTCAGGAAAATCTGACAGTTCACTGAAGTATTTAATGTCTCCTTTTTTAAAGTTAAACCACATGCTATGAGCGTTCATTTTACCAATCTAATTTTACCAAAAACGTCAAATCTGTTGCATTAGAAAGTGGAACAGGTTGTGACATTTTTGCTACGGCCAATAATTGATTTGAGTCATTGTAAAAACCTAATGATCCTACGTAAGGACTAAAATAACTAGCTGTTGCAAAATCTTTTAATTGATTGTCTGGATATGTGTAATAAGTGCCTGAGTAATTGTAAGGTATAGTACTAGAAGTAATCCACACAGATGCTGATTCATAAATAAATCCTAAGGATCCTGTTGTTAATGTTGGATTATAACTTGTATTAAATTCATAATCTTTTACTCTACAAACCATATTTTGTTCGTAAAGTATATAGCTATTTTGAAATTGTATATTAGTGAAAGAAGCTGACATTCTAGTCAATACTCCTAATCCTTGTTCGTAAAATATATTTCCTACACAACTACTTTGTGAAATAATTATTCCTACTGAGCCAGTAAAACTAGATCCTGACCATCTTAAATTATATTCTCCATCATCATAAATTAACCCACCACTTACTGCTGCTTGAAAAGTAGTAGGAATTACTTTATTAGAATATAATGTATTAGGAATATTAATTAATTGAATACTACTTGTGTAAAAATTCTTTTCTATTGAATATAAATTTCCTAATCTTAAAGCACCACTAACAGCATAATCAGTTGAAGTTAAATTTACAGTATAATTTACTGTTTGATAATAAGAAGAGGTAGATAAAGAATTTACAGGGTAATATTCAGGATAATAGTTAACTAGTACTGATTTATAAAGTAAATTACTGTAATTATAATCTGTCTTAACAGCTGAACTAGTGTAACTTCCTGTTTGAAAAAAGATACCGTATTCTATAAAATCCGATGCAGTAACAGACCATAACTTATTAGCTTCATAAGGTATGGTAAAGGCGTCACTTACATTTAATCTTTTTAATACGGTATCAGACATTAATAATCAAGTTTTACTCTAACTAAAGTTTCTTTAGTAAAGTCTTTTTGTAAAGGTTTACTTAATTTAGCAACTGCTAATAATTCGTTACTATCATTATATAAACCAATAGCTGTAATATAAGTTACAGGGCTATAAATTAACTGATTATAAATTAAATTACCATCACTATCAATAATAGTAGGATTAGCTGTGTAGTTATATTCAGCGTTTTTAGCTCTACAGAAAATAAAATTACTACTTAATACTTCAGCAGCTTGTAAACTAAAATCTCCACTGCTACTAATTAATTGATAAACAGTTCTGTTATTTGGATTATAAAAAGGACTTGGAGGTGCAGTACTAGCAGGTGTTCTATTCCACCCAATTTCTAATCCAGCACTACCTGTAGGACACTGTAATGCCATTGGGTTTAACATAATAAGTCCCATATCTGGAAATACATAACCATAACTTCCTGATACTGTTCCAGCTGAACTAAATACACTTCCTTGACTACCACTTACTAAAGTATAGTATTGAGTATTATTAATAAAAGTTGCAGTTGTTTGAACTTGACTATTATCTGTTAAAGTAAGTTGATTTGAACCTGTTTTTAAATTTAGTGTTAAACTTCCTGGATTAAAACTTTGTTTGTATCTTCCTCGCGCTACTGTTATTACAACAATATCATCTGATCCAGATACAAAATCAAACATAAATTTACTATTTTCGTCTCCTAAAATTAAAGCTCTATATTGACCATAAATGTCTTTAGTAGGTGTATAAGTAGGAGCAGCAGCGTTAAAATAATAACTTCCAGATCCTAAAATATTACCATAAGCAATAGCAAATTGATTTTCTGCTGTAGTTAAAGTTGATGCTGTTTGATAAACGTTTAAGTAAAACGCTCCAGTAGACCCAGTTTCTTGAGTTGAACTTGTAAAGAATTGAGTTAAAGTATATTGATTATTAGTCCATGCTGCTGAAACTACTATTTCACTACTTACTGTTTGATCGTCTAATGATAATACTGAATATGACATTATTATTGTTTTTTATTAACTGTGAATGGAATACTAATTCTTGCTCCTGAATTTCTACCTACAAAAGTAATTGTTGTAGTTACAATAGTTGTTCCTGAAGGGAATATATCGTTTAAGCTAGTAGCTGTTAAGGTAAATGAAGTTCCAATTTGTGAAATACTTAAAGGAGCACCTGATGTTGTTGGGGTAGGTGTTAAACTTGGTAAAGCGGTTGTATTAACTCCAGTACCTGTAAAACTACCTACTAAATTTTGATTTGAGATAGTTGCTAAGTAACCTAAAGGTTCAACACTTTCAATAGTTCCTAAATAATTTAATGTAGTAGGATTAATAACAATTGTAGCTCCTTGTTGTAAACTAATACTTGCTCTACCACCAATGTTTAATACAGGCAATTTTGCAGTACCACGAGGTAAAGTTACTAATTGATATTTCATATCTTGGGTATTATCTACAAAAGCTTGCAATAAAGGCATAGCTTCAATAGCCTCTCCATAATATGCTGATCCAGAAGGATGATTGGGATTGTAAAGAGTATAATCAATTTCATCATCAGATAAAGAAAATTGAGTAATTCTAAATGAACCATCATTACGAGCTAAAAGCTCTCTGCCCTTTGTTGTTAGAACCGCATCTACGGTTACATATTCGTTCGACAAGTATGCCATATTTATATATATTTAAATGTTATTTTTTGTTTATTATATTTTACTGATTTAGATAATCCTGATATCTGATTTCCTATTGTTCTTGAGTTTAAATTTAATTTTATACTGGCTTCTTGTAAACTGATGAATGTTAAATTTAATTCATTACAATAAACTGGTTTATACTTAGAAAGGTGAGGTTTTTCATTTCCTTTTCTTTTTTTAGGTTTTCCAGTCATTACAAAACTTCTATATTGTTTTTCATCTTTTGATTGAACTCTACCTTTATTTTTTTTACTTATTTTTTGTTTTGTTTCTTCTGATCTAATTTTTCCTTTGTTTGTTTTAGAAGATAATTCAGATAAAATTTTATAATCTAGTTTCATTCTTTTAGCTAATGCTAAACAAGCACCCCAATCATTTTGTTTTAAATGAATATCATAGTGTTCTTGAATAGATAATGCTATTAAATTATTAATATTATTATTTTTTTTATTTCCATCAATATGGTGTATATCATAAACCCTACCTAAATTATCTTTAGGAATAAAACTATGATGTTTTAAATATATTCTTCTATAGGGTGCCATATTGTGTTATATAAATATTATGAAAATAATCCTTTTGATGTTAAGTTTGAAATTATATTTGATAAATTATTTTTTAAAGTAGGACTCATGTATTTTGGAAGTATAAATGACGGTGCTAAACCTGGTTTAGACTTAACGGGGTTATTATTTAATATAATATAACCTGGATCAGAAACCAAACGTCTTATAGCAAAATAATCTAAGTTTTGTCCTTGAGGAGTTCTATCTAAATATAGAAATAAAGGAGAAGCATATGATATGCCAGAAGCTCCACTAAAATTATATGTAGTACTTCCTGATGTGAATGTATAATTATTTAAAATTGTAGCATCATATTCACCTCCTACAAAACCAGCTTTAAGAATTAAAACATCAGTAGAATTTGAAGCTGTTATTCCAGCAAAAGTACTTGAATACAAGGGTGCTGAGCTACTTACATTAAAAACTTCAGATGCTGAATATGCGAATGATGTTGGGGTTGTAGAAGTAAAAGATGAAGTTACTATATAAATGTTAGTTAATGTATTACCCCCAAGAGGAGAAGAAGAAGTAAAATTAAAAGTAATTCCATTTACTTTAAATGAACCTATACCTGTCGAAGCAGCACTAGCAGAAGCATAAATTAAACTTCCACTTACTGATCCTGTTGTTTGTAGTTCATAAATAGAGTTTATAGATGAAGACATAATTGTATAAACTTCATTTTCATTCCCACCAAATCTTATTTGATCATAAGGTTCTATAGTAAAAGGTAAAGGATTATTAAATCCACTTGAAGTTCCATTTGATACAACAGGAGTTTGAGCATACCCAGGTCCATAAAAATAACTTAAAGCTGTTGAAGCTGTTAAAACAGTTCCTTCAAAACTACTTGTAAAATAACTACTTGTTATTGTTAGTGGTGTTAATACACTACCTGATGTTATTTGAAAAAATGAATCACCATTAACATATAAATTATCTCTATTAAATCCAGCTGGACTTTGAAAAGTAGTATAAAAAATATCTCCTTGATTATATGAAGTTTGGGTTGTTAATCTAACTGTGGTGATATTTCCGGTTCCAGGAAGATCATCAGTAGATTGCGCTAATATTTGATTATTTTTAAATAAAGTAGTAATAACATCTAGAGCTTTTCCACTGGCAAACTTTTGATATTTTATTGAAGAAGTGATATCAACTAATGTGTTAGAATTTTTTGGAGCTGTGTAAATATAAGTAGATAAATCCCACCCACCAGCCTCATCAGTAATAATATTATTAAATTTTATTCCTTCAAAATCTATAGGATTATAATTAATTCCTCCATAAATAAAAGTTTCTAAACCTGTTGTAAATCCTCCTAAACTAGTGAAAGACATTGTAGGAATATAACCTGATTTTAAAAATAAACTATTATAAGATCCTGTGTCGGAGTGTATTATAGTTTCAAATCTTTTTAAAGGTTGATAAACAGTTGTTTCAAAATCTTGATTAAAACTTCCACTACCATTGTAAACAGCTACAGCTACTGGTGAATCACTTCCAAAATTTTGGTCTGTATTATACCAATAAGAAGAACTTTCTTCAGGTTTATAAACACTTCCTGTATTATCTATTAAAAGTTTTATATGATATTGTGTACTTCCAAATCTTTCTGCTAAGGTATTTTGAGCTGTATCAACAAAAAGAATATATTCTTGAGTTTGTTCAACGTTAGGATAAGTATTACTTCCTAAAAATGTTGTATCATAAGTAACAATACTAGAAGTATAGTTAAAAGTTTGGTTAAAATCTAAAGCTGTTGTTGAACTTCCTATTTCTCTACTTTTAACATATCCAGCATCACTTAAATTAGTATCTTGCCACTCAATAGATGAAGAAAATTGATTAAATACTCTATTATCTATTTGTCTTATATAACCATCAAAATCTACTTGGAAATTATTTGCTGGGCCATTAGTACCACATAATCCTAAAGTATCATATCCTATAGAATTTACAATAGCTTCTCTATAAATAAAGTTAGGACCAAAAATTGGGAATGGAGATGAACTAACAACATCACACAATACACCTATGCCATTACAATTTGTATAATTAAAATAAATATCTTCATCACCCTGAGCTGGGGTTCCACCTTGAGTTCCTAAGTTAGTTACTTTATATCTAACACAACTACCTAAAGCATTTGTATTAATAGATTGTGATGTAGGTAGTTTTTTAAATTTAAATTGAGATTGAACGTTTGGAACAACATTGTTATCTAAAGCATCCCAACCTTCATATTGTTCTACAAAAGCTTGACCTTCATTAAATCTTCCTAAGTCTTGTAAATAAAAATTTGTACTACCTACTGTTGTTACTTTGTCTTTACATGCTGTTAATTGTACTACTCTTTGTGTAATTCCAGAATCTACTTTAGTTTCTCCATTACAATCAATCCAAACAATTTGTCCGTCTGTAGTAACTTGATATTGATGGCAATCACAAATAGCTCTAGTAAATGGATTATTTTGATCATAAGCACTCCAAACTTCAATAAAACTTCCACTTAATTCTCCATCAAAGAAAGCTTCATTTATAGTTGAATTTCTTGAACAACAATAATCTCCTGAGTTAGATCCTACAATGGCTACTGTTTCTGTTTGACCATCATATGATGCTGTGTCAATAGTAGGTTCATATCTTCTTGTTTTACTTCTTTCAAGAATATGGGGTTTAATTACAACACCTGATGTATTATTTGCTCTACCCGGAATGTATGTTTCTAAATATCTAAATAAAGACTTATGATAAGTTTCAATTAATTGAATAAAGTCTTTATAATTATAAGGACTAACATATTTTTCAAAATAATCTTCTTGTAAAGTTTCTAAACCAGGATAAAAGTTTAAATCACTGTATCTTGGGTCTCCTATTATTTGATCTAAATTATAAGTAGTACCTAATTGAGCAATGATATCATTATTTATTTGATCTTGTGGGCTAAAACCAACTTGAGTTAAATGAATATCGGTAGTTCTACTACTTGTAGGATTATTATAAACTACAGATTTAACAAGTTGTAATCTATTAGTTGCTAATGTTTGACTTTCTATTCTTATTTTATCTGTATTTGGAACTGAGTATCCTCCTACGGCTGGTTGAGTATAGTATTGTTCTGTGGAATATACATAATCACTTGGTTGCCAAGTTCCATTAAAATATAAAAAATAATTTGGAGTAGAATGAGGTTGACTACCTGTTACAATGCCAAAATTAGTATATAAATCATTTCCTAAAGGAAATCTAAATATTAAATTATCATAAGCATCATTTGTAGTATTACCTACATAAGATTCTGGGTTGAGAGTATGGGCGTCTAATACAGATTTACTTAAAGGAATGGACCATCCTCTTAATTCTTGTAATTGAGAATAACAACTACCTAATGATAAATTTGAAGGAAGTGTAGTAGAAAATAATGGATTTACATTTCCTAATTCAATTCTTGTATTAACGTCATCATAAACAGGAATAGAGTAAGATGTAGAAACATTATAACCTATTTCACCATTTAATTCATTTTTTACATATAAAGTAGATCCAGTTCCTTCATTTTGCCAAATTACATTCCACCAATTATAGTCTTTATTACTACCTGTTACAAAAACAGGCACTGAAACACTTTGAGTTACATTTGTTGTATTAGTCCAAAGAACTACATTAGCATAATCATAACCATTTACTGTAGTTGGTTGTAAATAAATTACCCAATCAGCTGTAGATGGAGTAGTATGATTTGATCCTATTAATAATGTTTGGTTATTTGATGTATTTAAAGTAGTCGGTTTAAATCTAAATTCTAAATTTTGTATACCATAAGAACTAGTTGTAAGATTATCTATAAAACTATATTTAAATGGTTGAAATTGTAACGCTGCAGAAAATCTAGAATAGTTGTATTCTGCTGTGTTGCTTGTTTTATCTATACCACCAAATTCCATTGGAAATAAGATAGTATCAGGAATACCATAAAGAGTATTTAAATAATTAACAAATTTATCTGTTCCTTTACTTTTTAATAATGTAGGTAAGTTAGCATATATTCTTTTAAATACACTTTTTGCTTCATCTTGACCAGAAAGTGTATATTGTGATGCCGTTATACCTGTTTGCCATGAAGCTGTTTGAAAATAAGGACTTCCTTGTTGGTTTGTTCCATATAACCATGTATAAAGATTATCTTGATCTCCATCAGTATAAAGTTTAATACCTAAACTTTGAAGAGCATTTCCAACCATATCTTTACTAATACCATCAGCTAATGAGTTATCTGCTTTCCATAAATCAGTCATAGCTTTGATATAAAGCCAAATCTCATCAAACATTTGACCCATTGAATACACAAATGGTTCTACATTTGAAAAAGTTGGACTTTCTTGTAAGTATGTAGGTAATGCATAAATTAAGTTATTATTGTTAAATTCATCATAATAACTTGCTGAGTAGGATTGGTTATTATACCAAATAATAGATTCTGTAGATCCGGTTGTTTGGTTTACATAAGGAAGAGTTGTATTTGATTTAGGCCAAGCTGTACTACTTGATTGATAATACAAATATTCTTCATAGTTTGTAAAACCTTGAATTGTTTGGTCTATTATAGATTGAGAAATAATTCTGTTTAAATTAGTAGAAGGTAAACCACTTATTCCACTTTGTAAACTCTGTATTTTACCTAGTTTATATTTAAAAGTTTCTAATTGTTGTTGAGCTGAACCAAAGTGAACAAAATTAATATATTCAGTATAATCTACATTTATTGTTGGATTACTACTTGATATAAAAGCCAACATTGTTTGTAGTTCACTAGATTGAGTTAAATTTGTAATTTGATTAAAATTATAATAATCACTTGAACCAATTCTATAACTATCAACATCTAAAGTAAAATTTGCTTCTCTTAAACTTGGAAATGTTACAGAAGAAGAAATATTAGATGTTAAAATAGCTTGATAACTATATGTATTTACTACTTTTTCTACAACATTTAAAGGACTATTTACAATAATGTTTTGAGGAAGAGGATTTTCTAATTTAATAATTACTGTAGCTGTTCCAAAAACATCTTTTTCAGCAGCTAAAGATAAAGCGGTGGTTAAATTATTATTTCCAAAATCAAGATAATACTCAATAAAATAATCTCTTGATTGAATTAAATCTATATAAGCAACAGCATTTGAAAAAAATAAATCGTTGTTTGTTGTTGTTCTTACTTTAATTTCTTTTCTATCTGGGGAAATTGAATAAATAAATAAATCTAAATTAGGATTTTGCGTTAATAAAGGTCTTAAAAAATTATAGACCATATTATATGTACCTAATCTAAAACCAGCACTTTCTATATCATATGCTGGGTCAAAATTAATTTCTTTATTTTCGGTAACACTATATTCTTGAAAGTTTGGATTATTAAAAACTAATGTACCTAAATCTGTATAAATAAATAATTGTACAAAATCCCCAGATACGCCAAAAAATCTAGTCATTTCTGTACTCGCTACAAGATTTTGCTCTTGTTGAGTTAAAATATTATTATTTACGTATGTTGGATTTATTTGTACAGGCATTAAATATTTGTATTAAATTCGTTTATTTGTTCTTGTAACTGTTTATTTTGTTGTTGTAAAAAATTTAACTGTTCTAATAATAAATTTAAGTCTAAACCTAAATATTCACTACTTCTTTCTACAAGAGTAGTATGTGAATTACTTCCAGTTAAAGGAATTTGATAAAATAATATATCATAATTTTCAAAAAAACCATCAACAGTAGGAATATTATCTATTACATCAGTAGTAGTATTAGGATTTACAGCTACACTAAATCCAGTATCTACTACTTTATTAATATCTTTACTATATATTGTTTTTTTAGTTGATATAGTTATTTTACTCATGGGAATATAGTTTGGGAAACTTTAAATTTCATATCACTATCATCTTTTACATATGTACTTCCATCAATATTTACTTTAACTTGGATTGTATAAAATCTTTCTGGTTCTAGTGTACTCATATCTACATTGAAATAAGATCCTGTTTTATTTGCACTTATTAAAGTACCAGGATTATTAAAAGGAATAATAGTTTCATTAGTATCTACATCAATAATTTGATAAAAACTTTGTGAAGGTAAAGTTTTATTAAATTCATATAATGAAGAAGTTACAAACTGTCTTTGAGGATATTTATCTCTTGAAGCCACAGTAAATCTAACGTTACTTTCAGCGTAATAAACTCCATCATTATTTCCAATAGACATATCAAATACTTGATTAGTTTGAATTTTTGTTAACTCAGGATCCCAAATTTGACTTTTCCAATAAAAGAATAAAGAAGGAGGATAAATAGTATTAGTATCTCTACTAAAATAATCTAAAGTATATTGGTAATTTTGGTTATTTTCTACAGATTCACTAACTCTTAAAATAAATCCTTTATTAGGTATTAAAGAAGAAGACCATTGATTTATAATAGAAGTTACATTAATGTATAAATCTTGGGGAGTATATTGAGAAATAGATGTTGTAGCATAACTACTTGTATACCAAGATCCTCCACCTACAGAACCTGATAGAAAAGAACTTGTAGTTCCAGATCCAGTAAGCCAAAATTGTCCAGCTTTAGGTCCTAACCAACTACATCCATTTATAGTAGTCGGATCGTTTGCTAATCTTCCAGTTCCTTGATCCCATTCTTGAGAAATAGGATTAACTACTATTGGAACTACTGTTGGTAAACTTTCTACTTGTGAAGCATATATTTTTAAATAAGCTTCCCAACTACCAGACGCTGCGGGAGTTGTATTTACTTTATTTAAAATATCCATTATTTCAGTTTGGTCAAACTGAATAAGTATTCTAGAAGCATTATATATATCAGGTTTAGTAAATTCTAATATAGGATCTAAACCAGTATTTGTGGTTGGAAATAATGAATATAATGTTGCGTCTTTAGAAGGGAATAATTGAGAAAACATATATTATAAATATTAAGCTCCAACAACTCGTCCTAAAATATCACTATCTGGGTATCTAATTTCAAAAATCATTGGATCTAAACTAGGATAAATAATACCTCCTAAAGTAGCTCCTTGTAAATCATATGTATAAGGACTGTAAATTCCACCAGCTTTATTAGTAAATTCTATATTTTTTACAGCAGCAACTCCATTTACGTTAGCACAACTAATACAATTTTCTACTTGACTTAATATAATAGGTTGATTTATTGACCAATTTTTAATATTAAAAAATTCTTTTAGGGCATTAATACAACCAATTAAAACTTGCTGTGCATTATAACCTTGTAATACTTGTATTTCAAAATTAATACCAATATTAATATAAAAAGCATTTTTAATTGTAACAGCATCTGTTAACATTTTATATTGACTTAAATATGTTTTTAAATTTTGTTTTACTGCTAAATTAGATGTAGTTAATTTACCATCGTTATTAGTTGATAATACATAAGCACTTAATGCTAAAGGATTCATATTAACTAAACTTTGAGTATTATCTCTATCAGCGTTTAAGTTTAAATCCTGAACTACATAAGCTTTAGCAATATATCCAAACTCATTAGGCATACTAAGAATTCTTACTAAGTAATCATCTTTTGTAACATTTCTTAATTGAGTAGGAAAATTAGATAAAGCATTTAATCTTATTTCTTCTAAAGTATCTCCAGGTCCTCCTCCAGTTGCTCCAATTGTATTGTTAAATTTGATACTTTCTAATACTGTTTGTACTGTAGAACTATTTAAACCGTAATCATTTAATTGAGCATTTGCTGTTACTAATTGATTAACATCATTAGCAGGAACATTACTTCGAGCTCCTCCACCAACAATATAAGTAAAAGTAATTGTTGTATTTACTGGGGCTTGACCATACTCGTTTGTAAAGAAAAAGTTTGACGGATCAAAAGCTGTATTAAATGCACTAATTCCATCTTGTATTCCTAAACCAACATTATCAGGATTAGGAATAATTAATTCACTGTCTTTACCAGAAGTTCCTGCTCCAAAACTAATTTCTAATTCAGTATCACTTACAAATTGAGCTGTAAATCTATTGTTTACTTTTTTAAGTCTCAACATAAATGGAGCTTGATCATTATATTGAGAATAATTAGGTTCAAAAACACTAATATTATAAGTTTTATCTATGATTGTATCTTGAGCTAAATAAGGTACTTCATACCATGTATTTCCATCACTATCTACAGCTTCAAGAATTTGAATTATGTTTTCATCAACTAAAGTTACTTTAGCAAATTGTTCTAAAGTAGTAAAAGGAAAACTTTGAGTTTGAACAGTTCCAGAAAAAGCTTCTACTTGTTTTTTTATAACATAAAATAAAGGATCAGTAGTAGCAGTATAATAACTATAAACACTTACATCTGTAGGATCAAAACTACTGCTGTAGTTAAAATCTACTAAATTTTGAGTTAAAAATACTATATCGGGTTGAGAAGTACTACCTACTTGCGTGTTTTCGGGTATTCTTACCGCATATCTCCAATCAGGCAGATAACTGTTCGCTGCATCAGAAGGTATTAATTGATATACGTCTAAAACTACAGTAGAAGGTCTAGTCATTTTTGGACTATATCCTAAACTATAAGCAATAGGAAGAATATTTTTTCTTTCTTTAGCTTCTAAAAGTAACGTTTCTTGTACTTGAGTATCAGTGTAAAAAGATAATACATCTCCTACATATGCTGATAAATCAACAAACATATTACCAGGTGAACTAGGACCAAAGTCAGAGTAGTTTTGATAGTTATTTTTAATATAATCTACTAAAGCCTGTTGTAGTTGTTGAAAATCTTTATTTAAATATTGTATTGCCATTATGATGTTGCTATTTCTACATTTAATTCATCTACAATTCCATTAATAG
>Ga0172367_10001433_pt1 | contig 34662 bp, 25 predicted proteins | sample Lak10m_FD_114542 | JGI IMG/M metagenome (GOLD analysis project Ga0172367, IMG submission 114542) | Freshwater microbial communities from Kabuno Bay, South-Kivu, Congo - kab_022012_10m | ecosystem: Environmental > Aquatic > Freshwater > Lake | place: Democratic Republic of the Congo: South-Kivu...
GCCTCGGTCACCACCCTGGCCGCGTGCAGCAGCGCCTTGGACGGAATGCAGCCGACGTTGAGGCACACGCCGCCGAGCGACGCATGGCGTTCTATCAACACGACTTTCTTGCCCAGGTCGGCGGCGCGGAAGGCCGCGGTATACCCCCCCGGGCCGGCGCCCAGCACCAGCACTTCGGCGTGCAGGTCTGCGCCGGCCGCCGCCGCAACGGATGCTGGCACCAGCGCTGCGGCCCCGGAACCGCCTGTCGGCAAAGTGCGGCCGGGGGGAGCTGCCGCCGCGGCCAGCGGCGCCGGCTGCGGCACGGCCGCGCTCGCGGCCGCGGCCACATCGAGCAGCATGATCAGCGAGCCTTCGGACACCTTGTCACCGACCTTGAGTTTCAGTTCCTTCACCACGCCGGCCGCGGGCGAAGGAATTTCCATCGTGGCCTTGTCCGATTCGACCGTGATCAGCGAAGTCTCCTTCTCCACCGCGTCGCCCGGTTTGACCAGCACTTCTATGACGTCGATTTCCTTGAAGTCGCCGATATCAGGGACTTTGACCTCGACTGTGTCGTTCATTCAATTCCCCGCCTGAGTTTGAGGGTGCGCACTTCGCCGGCCCGCCGCTAGAGCAAGGAGCGGCGGATGTCCGACAGCACCGACGCGAGATAGGAAGTAAAGCGTGCCGCGGAGGCGCCGTCGATGACGCGGTGATCGTAGGAGAGCGACAGCGGCAGCATCAGCCGCGGCATGAACTGCCCGGCCCCGTCTTTTGCGACAACCCACACCGGGCGCATCGCCGCCCGGGACACGCCGAGGATGGCCACTTCGGGGGCATTGATGATGGGGGTGAAAGCCGTGCCGCCGATGCCGCCCAGGCTGGAAATGCTGAAGGTTCCGCCCTGCATGTCGCCCGGCTTGAGCTTGCGATCACGCGCGAGTTTGGACACTTCGGCCAGTTCGCGCGCGAGGTCGTATACGCCTTTGCGGTCTGCATCGCGTATCACTGGAACCACCAAGCCGTCGGGCGTGTCCACGGCCACGCCGATGTGAAAATATTTTTTCAGCACCAGGCTCTCGCCGCCGCGTTCGAGCGAGGCGTTGAACTCCGGGTACTGGCGCAAGGCGGTGATGCAGGCCTTGATCATGAAAGCGAGCATGGTGAGCTTGAAGCCCTGTTTTTCGCTCGCTGCGCCGCTTTCCTTGCGGAACGCCTCGAGCTCGGTGATGTCGGCCTCGTCGAACTGGGTTACGTGCGGGATGGAAATCCAGTTGCGGTGCAGGTTCGCGCCGGAGAGCTTCTTGATGCGCGACAGCGGCTTCAACTCGACCGGGCCGAACTTGGCGAAATCGAGCTGCGGCCATTCCGGCAGATTGAAAGGGGCGCCGCCCGCAGCCGCGGCGGGCGGGGGCGTCTGGGTGATGATGCCCTTGACGAAAGCCTGCACGTCCTCCTGGGTGATGCGGCCTTTGGGACCGGATCCCTGCATCTTGGACAGCTCGGCGCCGAGTTCGCGCGCGAACTTGCGCACCGAAGGACTGGCGTGCGGCTTGAACGCGGGTACCTCGGCGACGGGGGCCAGCGGTACCGGCGCCGGCCTGGGTATCGCCACCGCAGCCGGCTCGGCCGCGCTCGCCGCGGCGGGCTTGGGCGCCGGCGGCGCAGAAATCTCCGCAGCCTTGGGAGCCTGCGCCGCGGAAGCCTCGCCTGCGCTTGCTTCCAGCAGCAGGATCATGCTGCCTTCGGCGACCTTGTCGCCCAGCCTGACTCTCAGCTCCTTCACCACGCCGGCAAGGGGCGAGGGGATTTCCATGGTCGCCTTGTCCGACTCGAGCGTGATCAGCGGGGCCTCCTTGGCCACCGAATCGCCGGGCTTGACCAGAATCTCGATGACATCGACCTCCTTGAAATCGCCGATGTCGGGAACCTTGACTTCCGTGATGCTGGACATGGTAATTCCTTTTTACACCGTCACCGGATTGGGCTTGTTCGGATCGATGCCGTATTTCTTGATCGCCGCCGCCACCACCGCCGCCTTGATGTCGCCCTGATCCGCAAGCGCCTTCAGCGCGGCCACCGCGACCCAGTGGCGGTCGACCTCGAAGAAGTCGCGCAGGCGCTCGCGCGTGTCCGAGCGGCCGAAACCGTCGGTGCCCAGAACCCGATACGCCCTGCCCCTGGGGATGAAGGGGCGGATCTGCTCGGCAAAAGTCTTGAGGTAATCGCTGGAAGCCACGACCGGACCGGAACTGCCCTTGAGATTTTTCTCGACCCAGGACTCGTGCGGCGCTTCGGCAGGATGCAGCAGGTTCCAGCGCTCGCAGTCCAGGCCGTCGCGGCGCAACTCGGTGAAACTGGTGCAGCTCCAGATGTCGGCGCTCACGTCCCAGTCCTTTTCCAGCAGCTCGCCCGCGGCGATGACCTCGCGCAGTATCGTGCCCGAACCCAGGAGTTGCACCCTGAGCGGTTTGTCCGCACCCGTCTTGGCCTTATGCTTGGCGCCGGAGCGGAACAGGTACATCCCCTTGATCACCCCTTCCGCGGCGCCTTCGGGCAGGCCCGGGTGCGGGTAATTCTCGTTCATCACGGTGATGTAGTAGAACACGTCCTCCTGACGGGTCACCATGCGCTTCAGGCCCTCATGGATGATCAGCGCCAGTTCGTAGCCGAAGGCCGGGTCGTAGGAGATGCAGTTCGGGATCACCGAGGAAAGCACGTGGGAATGTCCGTCCTCGTGCTGCAGTCCTTCGCCGTTGAGGGTGGTGCGCCCGGCGGTGCCGCCGAGGAGGAAGCCGCGCGCGCGCTGATCGCCCGCGGCCCAGGCGAGATCGCCGATGCGCTGCAAGCCGAACATCGAATAGAAAATGTAGAAGGGCACGCTGACCACGTTGGTGGTGCTGTAGGAGGTGGCCGCGGCGATCCAGGAACAGAACGCGCCCGCCTCGTTGATGCCCTCCTCGAGGATCTGGCCGGCCTTGTCCTCGCGGTAGTAGGTCACCTGGTCGCGGTCGACGGGCACGTATTTCTGTCCCGCCTGTGAATAGATGCCGAGCTGGCGGAACATGCCTTCCATGCCGAACGTGCGCGCCTCGTCCGGAACGATCGGCACGATGTGCTTGCCCAGATTCTTGTCGCGCAGCAGCGCGTTCAGAATGCGCACGAAAGCCATGGTGGTGGAGATCTCGCGATCCGTGGCTTTGAGCACCGCGTCCAGCGCCGACAGCGGCGGCACCTCGGGCACGCTGTCGGCCCTGCGCCGGCGGCTCGGCAGGTAGCCACCGAGCGCCTGGCGGCGCTCATGCAGGTATTTCATCTCCGGCGAATCGGCCGGTGGAACGTAGAAGGGCAACTCCTCGAGCTTGCCGTCCGGGATCGGGATGTTGAAGCGGTCGCGAAACTGGCGGATGGACGCGATGTCCATTTTTTTCTGCTGATGGGTGGCCATCTTGCCTTCGCCGATCTTGCCCATGCCGAAACCCTTGACCGTCTTGGCGAGAATCACCGTGGGCTGGCCCTTGTGCTTCATCGCCGCGGCGTAGGCGGCATAGATCTTGTGCGGATCGTGGCCGCCGCGATTCAGGCGCCAGATGTCGTCATCGCTCATCTTCGACACCAGTTCCAGCAGCTTCGGATGCTTGCCGAAGAAATATTTGCGCACGAAAGCGCCGTCGTTGGCCTTGAAGTTCTGGTACTCGCCGTCGACGGCCTCCTCCATGACGCGCAGCAGGATGCCTTCCTTGTCGTGGGCGAGCAGCGGATCCCAGTACGAGCCCCAGATCAGCTTGATCACGTTCCAGTCGGCGCCGCGGAAATCCCCCTCCAGTTCCTGGATGATCTTGCCGTTTCCGCGCACCGGACCGTCCAGGCGCTGCAGGTTGCAGTTGATGACGAACACCAGATTGTCGAGTTTTTCGCGCGCCGCCATTGAAATGGCACCCAACGATTCCGGCTCGTCGGTTTCACCGTCGCCGAGAAAGGCCCATACCTTGCGTTTCTCGGTGTTGGCCAGCCCGCGCGCGTGCAGGTACTTGAGGTAGCGCGCCTGGTAGATCGCCTGGATCGGCCCGAGGCCCATCGACACGGTGGGAAACTGCCAGAAGTCCGGCATCAGCCAGGGATGCGGATAGGAGGTGACGCCCTTGCCGTCCACGTCGCGGCGGAAATTGACCAGCCGCTCCTCGGTCAGGCGTCCTTCGAGCAAGGCGCGCGCGTAGACGCCCGGGGCGGAATGGCCCTGGAAGTAAATCAGATCGCCGCCGTGCCCGGCGCTGGGGGCATGCCAGAAATGGTTCTGTCCGATGCCGAACAGCGTGCCCACCGAGGCGAAGCTGGCAATGTGACCGCCGAGATCGCCTTCGACCTTGTTGGCTTTGGCCACCATGATCATCGCATTCCAGCGGCAGTAGGCGCGGATGCGGTCCTCCAGCGCCGCATCTCCCGGCGAGCGCTCCTCCATGTGCGGCGGGATGGTGTTGAGATAGGCCGTCTGCGCCTTGTACGGCAAATAGGCGCCCGAGCGTCGCGCCTTGTCGATCAGTTTTTCGAGCAGGTAGTGCGCACGCTCGGCGCCCTCGCGCTCCAATACCGCTTCGAGCGCATCCAGCCATTCCTGCGTCTCCAGGAAATCAGGATCGTCGGCGGCGTGAGAATCGGGAACGGCGGACATGGCGACTCCTCGTTTTGCTGCAGCGGCTGTGCCCGCCAGCGGCCGGGTGCACGGGCGGGCGGCGCGGGGGATGCCGCACGCAGGCCGCAGTCATTCCGGATTCCAGGATCCGGCGCGGTATTATACAGGGAGCGCACGCCGGGCTGCAGGCGGGCGCGAACGCATGCACCATGCGCGCGGCGCGCGCCAAAAAAAGGCCGGGGCGCGGGCCCCGGCAAGAGGAGGAGACAAGCTGAACAGTGCAGAAGCCCCCGATATCCAGATCGCGGCTTCCGGAAATGAGTTTAGATAGCTTCGGCAACGGGTGGTATAGGGACATACCCTAGGGTCTGGTCACAGCCGGTCGGTACGCGCTCGCCATGCGGGCCCGGGGGTTGGTCGGGGAAACCCCAATGGCTGAATCAGAATGCGCTGGCATGATGCGCCTATGGCCGGCGGATGCGGTCATGCTAGCATTAGCCGTTCCGGATCCCCGCTTCGCGCCCGCCGCACCTGCACCCCTATGCCGCCCAGCAACGTCGACAGCACGGCCGCTCAGTCCAGCCACCGTTGGCAATGGATGATGCCCAACATCGCCGTGGGTGCGTTCATACTGGCGATGATCGCGCTGGTGTGGACCCTGCAGAAGCACGAATTCGATCAGCAGATGGCGACGCTGGCGCGCGACGTGCAATGGGCCGAGCAGACGCTGCGCCTGCACATGCAAGGCGACCAGGAATTTTTGCAGGAGCTTGCGCGCGAGGCGCCCGTCGGACAAGTCGGCGGCGCCAGGTTCCAGTCGCGGGCGACCCAGTACCTGGCGATCAACCCGCACCTGTCCAACATCGCCTGGGTCGATGCCGGCATGATCATCCGCCGCGTGGCGCCGTTCGAGGCCGGCGACCTCAGGGCGGACACGCCGCTCGCGCCGAGCGAGCGCGAGCAGGGCTTTATCGTGGCGCGGAATTCCAGCCGCCCGGCGTACGGAAACGCGCATGGCAGCGAACGCGCCGGCCCGACCCTCGAGTTGTTCGTGCCCGTCCACCGTGGCTCCGAATTCCTCGGCGCCATGGTGGCGGCCTACCCGGTATCCGGCATGCTGCGCCATCTGGTACCCGCATGGTTCTCGGAAAAATACCACCTGAGCTTCACCGGCGCCGGCGACCGGCTGCTGGCAGAGACCTCCGGCGCGCGCCCGCGCGACGGGAGCCTCAATTACAGCCTCAACTTCGACCCTCCCGGAAACGGCATGCGCCTGCACGTCGCCGCGTACGGCACCGAGACCAACCTGGCGAAAACCCTGCCCATCGCGCCGTTTCCCTACTGGAGCAAGGAAGACCTGGCCGAACACGGGCGCGTCCTGCAACAGTCGCTCGCCGGCGAGGCCCCGCGGGGCGGCATCGAGTCGCGCTTCCGCCGCGAGAGCGGGGAGATCTTCGACGTGCGCGTGTACGAAGCCCCGCTGATCGATTCGAACGGGCGCCAGGCCGGTTGGATGGCATCGATCCACGACATCACCGAACAGCGGCGTGCGCCAATGGCAAGGATTTCATCGAGGTCGGGGTGGCCGACCGGGGCCACGGCGTGTTGGTCGAACAAACCGACAAGCTGTTCGCGCCTTTCTACACCACCAAGCCCGAAGGCATGGGCATGGGTCTGAATATCTGCCGCTCGATCGTCGAGTTCCACCACGGCCGCCTGTGGGCGGTGGCCAATTCCGGCGGCGGCACCGTGTTCAGCTTCACCCTTCCGCTGAATCCGTGATGACAGAACCCAGGGTCCACATCGTCGATGACGACGAGGCGATGCGCGATTCGCTCAAGTGGCTGCTCGAATCGCGCGGCCTCAAGGTCGAGTTGTACCCCTCGGCGGAGGCGTTCCTCCGCGCCTTCAACAACGGCTTCTGCGGCTGCCTGGTGCTCGATGTGCGCATGCCCGGCATGAACGGTCTGGACCTGTACGAGCAACTGCAGGCGCGGGCCTCGACCCTGCCGGTGATCTTCATCACCGGTCACGGCGACGTGCCCATGGCAGTGTCGGCGCTGAAGAAAGGCGCCGCCGATTTCATCGAGAAACCGTTCAACAATCAGGACATGCTGGGACTGATCGAATCCTGCCTGAAACAGGATCGCGCCGCGGCCGCCAGGCGCGCGGAAAGCGCGTCCGTGGCACAGCGGCTGGAAAGCCTGACCCAGCGCGAGCGCGAAGTGCTCGGCCTGATCGTCGCCGGCAAGCTGAACAAGCAGATCGCCGACGATCTGGGCATCAGCATCAAGACTGTGGAAGTGCACCGTTCGCGCGTGATGGAGAAGATGGGCGCCAATTCGGTCGCGGAACTGGTGCAACTCGCGCTGAAAGGCCAGGCATAGGCGCAGATGACCGACTCCAATCCCCTGCTGGATTGCTCCGGCCTGCCCCGTTTTGCGGTGATCAGGGCGGAGCACGTCGCGCCGGCCATCGAGCGGCTGCTCTCGGAAAACCGCGCGAAAATCGAAAGCCTGACCCGGCCGGGAACAGCAGCGAGCTGGGCCGATTTCGTCGCGCCGCTGGAGGATGCGAACGAGCGCCTGGCGCGCGCCTGGGGCGCGGTTGGCCATCTGCACGGCGTGCTTGATTCGCCCGAGCTGCGCGAGGCCTACAACGCCAGCCAGCCCAGGATCGTGCAGTACTACACCGAGCTGGGTCAGAACCTGGTGCTGTTCGAAAAATATAAAGCGCTCAAGGCCTCGGCCGAATTTGCCACGCTCACGCCGGCGCAACGCAAGATCGTCGACAACGAGATCCGCGATTTCCGCCTCTCCGGTGCGGAGCTGCAGCCGCAGGAGAAGCAGCGCTTTGCCGCGATCTCGGAGGAATTGGCGCGCCTCGCGACCAAGTTCTCCGAAAACCTGCTCGACGCCACCAACGCTTTCTCGCTGCACGTCGAAGATCGCGAGCTGCTCGAGGGCATTCCCGAGGACGTGCTCGAAACGGCGCGCGCCGCTGCGGGCAAGGACGGCAAACCCGGCTGGAAATTCAGCTTGCAGGCGCCGTCCTACGTGCCCTTCCTGCAATATGCCGCCGCGCGCGGGCTGCGTGAGCAGATGTACCGGGCCTACGTCACGCGAGCGAGCGAATTCGGCAAGCCCGAGCTCGACAATACACCGCTGATCGCGCAGATACTGCGCCTGCACCGCGAAGCGGCGCGACTGCTCGGCTATGCCAACCATGCCGAGGTGTCGCTGGTGCCTAAAATGGCGCAGACACCGCGGCAGGTGCTCGATTTCCTGAACGACCTTGCCGCCAAGGCCCTGCCTTTCGCGCGCAAAGACTATGCCGAGCTGGGCGAATTCGCCGCGGCCGAACTGGGCCTCGCCCGGCTGGAGGCCTGGGACCTCGCCTACGCCTCGGAGAAGCTGCGCGCGGCGCGCTACGCTTTTTCAGACCAGGAAGTGAAGCAGTATTTTCCGGAAGCGAAGGTGATGCAAGGGATGTTCCGGCTGGTGGAGACGATATTCGGCGTGCGCATCCAGCCCGACCAGGCGGAGACCTGGGATCCGGCAGTGCGCTTTTTCCGCATCAGCGATGCGCAGGGAAAACTGCTCGGCCAGTTCTATCTCGATGCGTACGCGCGCGACACCAAGCGCGGCGGCGCCTGGATGGGCGAAGCCATCAGCCGCCGCAGACTGGACGGGCGCGTGCAGACGCCGGTCGCATTCCTCACCTGCAGTTTTTCGGCCCCGGTCGGGGGCAAGCCGGCGCTGTTCACCCACGACGAGGTGCTGACGCTGTTCCACGAATTCGGCCACGGCCTGCACCATCTGCTCACGCGCGTCGATTATCTCGGCGTATCGGGCCTACACGGCGTGGAGTGGGACGCGGTCGAGCTGCCCAGCCAGTTCATGGAGAATTTCTGCTGGGAATGGGAAGTGCTCGCGCACATGAGCGCGCAAGTCGACAGCGGCGAGCCCTTGCCGCGCGCGCTGTTCGACAAGATGCTCGCGGCGAAGAATTTCCAGAGCGGCATGCAGACCGTGCGGCAACTGGAATTTTCGCTGTTCGACATGCATCTGCATTACGATTTCGACGTCGACGGCGGCAAGACCCCGCAGCAGCTGCTGGACGAAATCCGCGGCCAAGTGGCGGTGGCGATACCCCCGGCGTACAACCGTTTCCAGAACAATTTCTCGCACATTTTCGACGGCGGCTACGACGCCGGCTATTACAGCTACAAATGGGCCGAGGTGCTTTCGGCGGACGCCTACAGCCTGTTCGAGGAGGGCGGCGTGCTCGACAAGCGCAGTGGCAAGCGCTTCTGCGACGAGATCCTGGCGGTGGGAGGCAGCCGGCCCGCGCTGGAGTCGTTCCGGGCGTTCCGGGGCCGCGAGCCCAGGGTGGATGCGCTGCTGCGGCGCAGTGGTATGATTGGCGCCTGAGCCGGGACGACGAGGGGACACCCCTGCGGGTTCCCGCTTTGGCTGCAAACTCCATCTCCTGTCGGGGTGCCTTATGCGCGTGCTCATTGCATTCAGTCTCCTTGCGTTCGCCCTTGCTGCGCAAGCCCAGCTCTACCGCTGGACCGATGAAAACGGCAAGGTGCATTACACCGACGCGCCGCCTCCCGCCAATGCCACGAATGTGCAAAAGAAGGCCTCGGCCCGTCCTGGCGGCAGCGAAGCTGCCTCCGGCTCGGCGCAACAACCCTATGCGCTGCGGCAGGCGGCAAGTAACTTTCCGGTGACCATTTATACCTCCAAGGACTGCGGCGATCCCTGCACGAAAGGGCTGGCGCATCTGAAGAAGCGCGGCGTCCCTTTCACAGAAAAAACAGTCGGCAGCAAGGCTGAAATTGACGCATTGACCAAACTGGCAGGCGCACCCCGCGTACCGGTGTTGGTCGTCGGTGTCGTAGTTCAAAAGGAATACGAAGAGCGAAGCTGGAACGGAGCACTGAGCACTGCCGGCTACCCCTAGGCCGGTACAAGCCGAGCTTGGTTCCAATGCCACCGGCCTGATACCAGGCCGGTCCAGCCCTTACCCTCGCTGCACACTGGCCCTTCGCGCAGCGCGATATTGCGCGCCTTGCAACCGGTTCCCGGGATGCTCTCGGCACGCGTGGCCGACTGCCCCAGCGGCGGACCGGATGGATGAACACAATAGTTCTACAAGACAGAGAGATACAGCGAACATGCACATCGCAACATGGAACGTGAATTCACTCAAGGTGCGGCTGCCGCAGGTCCTGGATTGGCTGGGCTCGCATCGTCCGGACGCGCTGTGCCTGCAGGAACTGAAACTCGAGGATGCGAAGTTTCCACTGGCCGAACTCCGCGCGGCTGGATACCATGCGGCGTTTTCCGGTCAGAAGACCTATAACGGCGTCGCGATTCTGAGCCGGGAGCCGGCCGCGAACGTCGCTTTCGGGATTGCCGGTTTCGATGACGAGCAGCGCCGCGTCATCAGCGCCGACGTTCGTGGTGTACGACTGGTCTGCGCCTACGTACCCAACGGCCAGAGCGTCGATTCGGACAAATACCGGTACAAACTGAACTGGCTCGCCGCCTTCTCCGGCTGGTTGGCGCGGGAGCTCGCAGCGCATTCCCGTCTTGCGGTGCTGGGCGACTTCAACGTCGCGCCGGAGGACCGCGACGTGCACGACCCCAAAGCCTGGGAGGGCCAGGCCCTGGTCAGTCCGTCGGAACGCGAGGCATTCCGGCGCCTGGTCGGCCTCGGATTCAAAGACAGCTTCCGGCTGTTCGAGCAGCCGGAGAAATCCTATACCTGGTGGGATTACCGAATGAACGGTTTCGGGCGCAACCTGGGCCTACGCATCGACCATATACTTCTCAGTTCGGACCTGTCTGTAAACTGCGGCAGTTGCTCGATCGATCTCGAGCCGCGCCGGAACGAACGCCCTTCGGACCACGCTCCGGTGGTCGCCGAAATCAACATTTGATGTCAACGCAAAGGCGCAGGCGCCCTCGCGTTGAAATCGCCGTCAGTCGATCAGCTCATACGCCGGAAGGGTGAGAAACTCGACGTAATTGTCGTCGGTGGTGATCCGGGCGAACAATTCCGCGCCCTGCTCGTATTTGCCGGCTTTCCAGGCCGCCTCGCCGAGATGGGTCCTTACTTTGGGCAATTCCTCGGCGAGCAGGCTGCGGAACAGTTCCTTGCTCACCTTGCGGCCGTCGTCGAGTACGCCTTTGGGCGAGCGTATCCACTGCCAGATCTGCGAACGCGAAATTTCCGCAGTCGCCGCATCCTCCATCAAATTGAATACCGGCACGCAACCGTTGCCCGCGAGCCACGCGCCCAGGTATTGGATGCCGACCGAGATGTTGTAGCGCAGCCCAGCCTCGGTAATTGGTGTTTCCGGCTCAAAGTCGAGCAGGTCCCTGGCTGTGACCTGAACATCCGGACGCTGCCGGTCATACTGGTTGGGCTGCGGCATGTGCTGGTCGAAAATTTCCTTGGCGATCGGCACCAGGCCCGGATGCGCCACCCAAGTGCCGTCGCAGCCGTCGGTCGCCTCGCGCAGCTTGTCGTCGCGCACTTTGGCCATCGCCGCAGCGTTCGCAGCCGCGTCGTTCTTGATCGGGATTTGCGCCGCCATGCCGCCCATGGCCGGCGCGCCCCGGTGGTGGCAGGTCTTGACCAGCAGCAGGGCGTAGGCGCGCATAAAGCGCGCGGTCATCCTGACATGCACCCGGTCGGCGAGGCAGAAATCCTTGTGCGAGCGGAATTTCTTGATGCAGGAGAACATGTAGTCCCAGCGGCCGATGTTGAGGCCGGCCGAGTGCTCGCGCAGCTCCCACAGGATCTCGTCCATTTCGAACGACGCGAGCACCGTCTCGATCAATACGGTCCCCCTGATCGACCCCTGCGGCACGCCCAGCGCGTTCTGCGCCATCACGAATACCTCGTTCCACAGCCGCGCTTCGAGGTGCGATTCGAGTTTCGGCAAATAGAAATAGGGACCGGTGCCGCGCTTGAGCAGTTCTTTGGCGTTATGAAAAAAGTAAAGCCCGAAGTCGAACAGGCTGCCTGAAACCTGCTTGCCGTCGATGAGCATGTGTTTCTCGTTCAGGTGCCAGCCGCGCGGCCGTGCCATCAGCACCGCGGTCTTTTCGTTGAGCCGGTACTTCTTTCCTTCCTGATCGAGGGTGATGCTGCGGCGCACCGCATCGCGCAGATTGATCTGCCCGTCGATCATGTTGTGCCAGCTCGGCGTATCGGCATCTTCGAAGTCCGCCATGAAAACGGAGGCGCCGCAGTTGAGCGCGTTGATCACCATCTTGCGGTCCGTCGGGCCGGTAATTTCCACCCTGCGGTCGAGCAGGTCCGCGGGCTGCGCCGCGACTTTCCACGCGGAACCGCGGATGTTTGCCGTCTCTGGCAGGAAGTCCGGCATATTGCCGGCGTCGAACTCCTTTTGCCGCGCGGCTCGCGCGGCAAGCAGTTCCTGGCGGCGGGGCTCGAACTGGCGGCACAGGCGGGCGACAAAGGCGATGGCCTCCGGGCTGAGAATCTGCGCGAAGTCTGGGGTAACTGGGCCGTGGATTTCCACGCCACCGGAAAATTTCTCGCTCATTGATGGAACTCCGGATTATGGGTTGCGGGGCAAAAAGCGAGTATTCTATTGCGCTGCGGCATATTCCGCAATACGAATCGCGTTCCGGATTACGGAAAATCCGCTACCGCAGGCATCCATCGGAAACAACCGGGGACGGACCATGTTTTTCGCTGCGATCGAGAGTTGAATCGGCAAATTCAGAAAAATGTGCTCTGTCCCTGAATTTTCTTGAATTTTAACGGGATGCCGCGCCTGCGTCAGGCGACCTCGTCCCTTCCGCCCTTGCCGTCCAGCCCGAGTTCGGCAATCTTGCGCGTGATGGTGTTGCGCCCCATGCCAAGCAGGTTGGCCGCCTCGATGCGACGCCCGCCGGTGCGCTCCAGCGCCTTGCCGATCAGGGCGCGTTCGAAGGCTTGCGCAAAACTGTCCAGGACACCGCTTTCGCCGCGCGCAAAAGCGCGCTCGACCTCGCGCTCGAGGACCCCGACCCAGTCCGATTCCGGCGCCTTTCCGTCGCCCCACTTCAACTCCGGCGGCAAGTCGGCGACCTCGATGGTCTGCGTCGGTGCCATTACCGTAAGCCAGTGACACAGGTTTTCCAGCTGGCGCACGTTGCCCGGAAAATCCTGCGCAGCCAGATAGTTCGTCGCCGCCTCCGACAGGCGTTTCCCCTCCGCACCCAGCTCGCGCGCGCTGTTCGCGAGGAAATGCTTCGCCAGCAGCGGGATGTCCTCGCGCCGCTCGCGCAGACTGGGCAGGCGCAGGCGAATGACGTTGAGTCGATGAAACAGGTCTTCGCGGAACAAGCCCTGGCGCACGCGTTCCTCCAGGTCCTGGTGCGTGGCCGCGATGACGCGCACATTGGCCTTGATCGGCTGGTGACCGCCGACGCGATAGAACTGGCCGTCGGAGAGCACGCGCAACAGGCGCGTCTGCAGGTCCGCCGGCATGTCGCCGATTTCATCGAGAAACAGCGTGCCGCCCTCGGCCTGCTCGAAGCGGCCGCGGCGCATCGTCTGGGCGCCGGTAAAAGCGCCGCGCTCGTGCCCGAACAGTTCCGACTCGAGCAGGTCCTTCGGCATCGCTGCGGCGTTGATGGCGACAAAAGGGCTCCCTGCGCGGCTGGAGTGGCGGTGCAGCGCGAGCGCCACCAGCTCTTTGCCAGTGCCGGACTCGCCCGTGATCAGCACCGTGGCGTTGGACTGCGACAGCCTGCCGATGGCGCGAAACACCTCTTGCATCGAGGGTGCCTGACCGAGTATTTCGGGTGTGCTCTCCCGCGTCTCCTCCCCCTCGGCCTCGCGCATGCTCTCGCCTATGGCGCGACGGATCAGATCCACCGCCTGATCCACGTCGAAGGGCTTGGGCAGGTACTCGAACGCGCCGCTCTGGAACGCCGCCACCGCCGATTCCAGGTCCGAATAAGCGGTCATGACGATCACCGGCAGGCCGGGATGGCGCCGCTTGATTTCCTGCAGCAGCTCCAGGCCCGAAGCGCCGGGCATGCGGATGTCCGACACCAACACCTGCGGCGCGCCCTGTTCCAGTGCATCGAGCGCTTCCTGTACCGCGGCAAAAGTCTTGTAAGGTATGCCTTCGCGCGCCAGGGCTTTTTCGAATACCCAGCGTATCGAGCGATCGTCGTCTATAACCCACACTGGTTTCATGTCGCAGCAGCAGTCAAATGCAAATCAAAATGGGGCAGGCGCGGGAGCATTCCGGTATCGGTTTCTTTTTCATTGCGCATTACCCGTTTACTCCAGTGGCAGCATGATCGTAAAGCAGGTACGGCCCGGTTCGCTTTCGCACTCGATCGTGCCGTGGTGATGCTGCACGAAAGTCTGCGACAAGGTCAGCCCCAGTCCGCTACCGCCGTCGCGGCCCGACACCAGAGGATAGAAAATCTGCTCGCGCAGTTCCTCCGGAATTCCCGGGCCGTTGTCTGTTACATGCAATTCTAATGCCAGCTTGTAGCGCTGCTTGGCCAGCGTCACCTGCCGCGCTGCACGCGTGCAGATCTCGATCTCGCCTTTCCCGTTCAGGGCCTGAGCCGCGTTGCGGACGATATTGAGCATCGCCTGGATCAGTTGCTCCTTGTCGCCGTGAATATCGGGCAGGCTGGCATCGTAGTCGCGATGAACGCGGATTCCGTCCGGGAATTCGGCCAGCACCAGGCTGATTACGCGCTCCAGCACTTCATGAATATTCAATGGGGCGATCTGCGGCAGCTTATGCGGCGTAAGCAGCCGGTCCATCAGCGCCTGCAGCCGGTCGGCTTCCTTGATGATCACCTGGGTATATTCGCGCAGTTCAGGCCGCTCCAGTTCGCGCTCGAGCAACTGCGCGGAACCGCGCAACCCACCCAGAGGATTGCGGATTTCGTGGGCGAGGTTGCGGATAAGCTCGCGGTTCGCCCGCTGCTGATCCATCTGGCGCTGCTCGCGCGCGGCCCTGAGTTGCTGGTCTATGGGACGGAACTCGACGAGCAAACGCGCGGCAGCATCCTCTATCGGCGTGACCAGACAGTTCAACTGCAAACTCGGGTGTCCCGGGCGCGTGAGGATGAGGTCGCGGCCGGTGTAACTCCAGTTATGCTCCAGAACCGCTTCGAGGCTGGCGATGAAGCTGCCGGAATCGGCAAACAGCTGCGCCAGGGGCTGGCCGGCGATGTTTTTGAGACTGAACGCAAACAGGTCTTCGGCAGCGGAGTTGGCATGGACCACCCGCAGGTCCTCGTCCACCAGGATAACCGAGGTGGCGAGCAGATCGAGGCCGGAAAAGGGGCTGGCAGCCATGTGGGAACGATGCGGGCGAGTGGGTCGTGAACGGGGGCGCGGCAACGCAATTGCCGCACCAGCGAAAATACCCCCTTACTTGGCGTTGCCGAGTTCTTTCTTCAGTGCATCGACATTCTTTTGATGCCGTTCGACTTCGTCCTTGTACTTCTGCAAGCGGTCGAGAACTCTCTGGTAATTCTTTTCGTCGCCGGTGCGGATTCCTTCCTGCTGGGTCAATTCAGCCTTGGCTTCGACGAGCGCCTTCTCTTCCCCGCTGAGTTCTTCCTCCAGTATTCTGCGGCGCGCGCCGTCGCGGTTCTTTTGCGTCGCCGTATCGACCTTGGGAAAGCCTTCGGGCGAGCGTTTTTCCGCGCCTGCGCGCGGGACCGGGGTAGCCGGAACCACCGAGATCTCCCGCATCACCACGGTACAGTTCTTTCCCTTGGTTTCTTCCTTCATATTGGTGTAGGTCGCGCGGCCGTTCACATCGACGCACTTGAACGTATCCCCCCAAGCCGGCGCAGACAGCGCAAGAGCCAGCGCGGCTGCGAGTCCCGAATATCCAATGCGACAGACCATTATGCCCAAGCCCTTGAGAAGAGAGTTTAAGTCTATGCCAACATCAGGCTGATTTCAAATCGTTTTTTGGCCTGTACTTCCGCCGGCGAGGGTGTATCAATGGCATCACGTCGATTCAGTAACGCAAAAGGCGGGAATCATCCCGCCTTTTGCGTCGGCTGGCCCGGCGATCAGCTGCTGTAGTACATGTCGAATTCGAGCGGATGGGTGGTGGTGCGGAAGCGGGTGACCTCTTCCATTTTCAGCGCGATGTAGGCGTCGAGCATGCCCTCGGAGAATACGCCGCCACGAGTCAGGAACTCGTGGTCCTTTTCCAGGTGTTCCAGCGCCATTTCGAGCGAAGAGCACACGTTCGGCACTTTCTTCGCCTGCGAGGGCGGGAGATCGTACAGATTCTTGTCGATAGGATCACCGGGATGGATCTTGTTTTGCACACCATCGAGGCCGGCCATCAGCATCGCGGAGAAAGCGAGATACGGGTTGGCGGTCGGGTCGGGGAAGCGCACCTCGACACGGCGCCCCTTGGGGTTGGTGGCGTACGGAATACGGCAGGCCGCCGAGCGATTGCGCGACGAATAGGCGAGGTTGATCGGCGCCTCGAAACCAGGTACCAGGCGCTTGTAGGAGTTGGTTCCCGGATTGGTGATGGCGTTCAGCGCCTTGGCGTGTTTGATAATGCCGCCGATGTAGTACAGCGCGAAATCGGACAGGCCGGCGTACTTGTTGCCGGCGAACATGTTTTCGCCGCCCTTCCAGACCGACTGGTGCACGTGCATGCCGGAACCGTTGTCACCGACCACGGGCTTGGGCATGAAGGTCGCGGTCTTTCCATATGAATGCGCCACATTCCATACCGTGTATTTGAGTATCTGCAGCCAATCGGCGCGCTTTATCAGCTTTTCGAACAGGGTCCCGATCTCGCATTGTCCAGGCGCGGCCACTTCGTGGTGATGCACCTCGACCTCGACGCCCTGCTGTTCCATCGCCAGGCACATGGCATTGCGTATGTCCTGCAGCGTGTCGACCGGCGGCACCGGAAAGTAGCCGCCCTTCACCGGCGCACGATGGGCCATATTGCCGCCTTCGTACTCCTTGCCCGACGACCAGGGAGCCTCTTCGGAATCGATCTTCACGAAGCAGCCCGACATGTCCACGTTCCAGGTAACGGAATCAAACACGAAAAACTCGGGCTCGGGACCGAAGTAGGCGGTGTCGCCCAGGCCGGTCGACTTGAGGTAGGCCTCTGCGCGTTTGGCGAGTGAGCGCGGGTCGCGGTCATAGCCCTTCCCGTCGGAAGGCTCGATCACGTCGCATGTGATGTTGAGCACGGTTTCGTCGGTGAACGGGTCCAGGCGCGCGGTATCGGCTTCGGGCATAAGCAACATGTCCGAGGACTCAATGCCCTTCCAGCCGGCGATGGACGAACCGTCGAACGCGTGGCCGTCGTCGAATTTACCCATGTTGAACTGTTTCGCGGGAACAGAAACGTGTTGTTCCTTGCCGCGGGTGTCGGTGAAACGCAGATCGACGAACTTCACCTCCTTGTCCTTGATCTGTTTCAATACGTCGGCTGGGGACATGGCCATTTAATTCTCCTCGAGTAGCGGTTATAGACGATAATTTGCTGCAAACGGAGGGTCATAGAGCAGAAAACATGCCATCCGGCGGAATTCGAGCAGAGCATTGTGCCACAAGCGATGTTCGATTGTGAACAGCGGAATGGACGCGCCGATTTGGTGCAAAAGGAGTTTTTCTGCACCAATATCGTGCAGGCTCAATAGATCCTAGCGAGAGCGCCAGATTTTTTCCATCCATGCTTTATACTTTTGCTCTGATCTTCCTTGACCCGGTTTCGCCGGCAAAAAATTATGGAAACTTCGGCACAAATCCTCGCCCGGGCACGCGAGCGCGCGCAGCAACTGAAACTGTCCTACGCAGGCGCTTTGCTGCCGGCCGAAGCGTACGCCCTGATGCAATCCCTACCCGGGGCCAGGCTGGTGGACGTGCGCACACGCGCCGAACTGGAATGGGTGGGACGGGTGCCGGGCAGTGTGGCGATCGAATGGAATACCTGGCCCGGGGGCGGCCGCAATCCGAATTTCATCGCCGAGTTCGATACTCAGATCGACAAGAATGCCCTTGTCATGTTCCTCTGCCGCAGCGGCGTGCGTTCGCACCATGCCGCCATCGCCGTGACCGAAGCCGGACACACGGAGGCCTACAACATTCTGCAGGGTTTCGAAGGCGACAAGGACCCGAGCGGGCAGCGAAACAGGCTGGGCGGATGGCGTTTCGGGGGCTTGCCCTGGACACAGAGCTGATCCCGCCTGATACGCGCCGCGCATTGCGCGCCGAAGCAGTGCATGCCTGCACTACGATGATGCCTGGGCACGCAGACTTGTGCCAAGCAGATCCGCGCAAATGCCCAAGAAAATATCGGCCCCCTTCTGGAGATCCGCTCCAGGAAAGGCTTTCGACGCAATCCAGACATTAACTTCTGTAATGGCACACTTGTTGCGAATATCTTTCCCACGACAGTCGATCAGCCGCGACGGATGAAGTAGGGTGCTCATTGAGCTGCAGGAAATTGATTGGTGCAGATCGGGAAGTCGTTTGATTCTCTCAACGAAGAGCAAGATCCGTACCCGAAGGGCGCATGGGGCTGAGGTATACTTATCTCTGAATCTGGCGTGATCCTTGCGCTGATTCGAATTCATCCTTTTTCCCTGGAAACCTGTGCTCAATTCAATTCGCGGCACGCGCGGCATGGCCGTGGCGCCGCATGCACTTGCAGCGCAATCCGCGCTGGCGGTGATGCGCGAAGGCGGCAATGCGGTGGAGGCGATGATCGCCGCCGCGGCCAGCATCGCCGTGGTCTATCCGCACATGAATTCCATCGGCGGCGACGCCTTCTGGCTGATCCACGTGCCCGGCCAGGCGCCGCGCGCCATCGACGCCTGCGGCGCGGCCGCGGCGGCCGCGTCCATACCCTGGTACACCGAGCGCGGCATCACGAAAAGCATCCCGTTTCGCGGCGGCGTGGCGGCGAACACCGTCGCCGGCACCGTCGCTGGCTGGAACGCCGCCTATGAATTCAGCATGAAACAACTCGGCGGCAAGCTGCCGCTGTCGCGCCTGTTAGCCGACGCCGTTCATTACGCCGAGAACGGCATCGCCGTCACGCGCAGTCAGAATGCGACCACGGCGGCGAAACTGGCAGACTTGAAAGGCGTGCATGGCTTCGACCAAACCTACCTCGTGAACGGCGCGCCGCCTGCAATCGGCAGCGTGTTCTATCAGCAGCGCCTCGGTGCAACGCTGAGGCGCTTGGCGCAGGCTGGGCTGGACGACTTTTACCGCGGCGAACTGGCCGCGTCGTTTGCGCGCGACCTGGCAGCGGCCGGAAGTCCGCTCGCGCTGGAGGACCTGCACCAACATCAGGCGCAATGGCGCACGCCGCTGGCGCTGAAGCATTCCCTCGGAATCCTGTACAACATGACGCCACCGACACAAGGCCTGGTGTCGCTGCTGATCCTCGGCATTCTCGATGCACTGGAAATCGGCAAAGCCGATCCTGCAGGCACCGATTACGTGCATCTGTGCGTCGAAGCCACCAAGCAGGCTTTCGCCGTGCGCGACCGCATCATCACCGACCCGGGGTATATGAGGGCGGACGCGCAAAGCTTTCTCGAGCCGGTAGCGGTGCGCGCGCTTGCGGCCAGGATCGATCGCAAGCGCGCTGCGCCCTGGGGCGCGGGCAAGGGCCCGGCCGACACCATCTGGATGGGCGTAATCGACGCTGCGGGCCGCGCGGTTACTTTCATCCAGAGCACCTACCACGAGTACGGCAGCGGCGTGGTGCTGAAAGACAGCGGCATCGTCTGGCAGAACCGCGGCTGCAGCTTCTCGCTCAACGACAAGGCGCTGAACGCCCTGCGGCCGATGAAGAAGCCGTTTCACACCCTCAATCCGGCAATGGCGCTGTTCGATGACGGCCGCAGCATGGTGTACGGCAATATGGGCGGCGACGGCCAGCCGCAGAGCCAGAGCGCCGTGTTCACCCGCTACGCGCTGTTCGGCATGAGCCCGCAGGAGGCGGTCAGCGCGCCGCGCTGGCTGCTCGGCCGCACCTGGGGACAGACCAGCGACACGCTGAAACTGGAAGCACGCTTCCCAGCCGAGGTGGTGGAACAGCTCCGCCGCTTGGGCCACGAGGTGGAAGTGCTGCAGGCCTGGGACGAGACCATGGGACATGCCGGCGCCATCGTGCGCCATGCCAACGGCGTGCTCGAAGGCGGCGCCGATCCGCGCTCGGACGGCGCGGTGGCCGCTTACTGAGCGCGGCGCGCTGTAGCGCCAGTACTCGCGGGAGACTTCAACCCGCGGTCCAGTCCACCAGGCCGCCGTAGGCCGTCGCCAGCACTACCAAACCGAACGCGATGCGGTACCAGGCGAAAGGGGTAAAGTCGTGGCTGGCGATGTAACGCAGCAGCCAGCGCACGCACAGGAAGGCGGAGACGAACGCGGAAACGAAGCCGACCGCCCACATGCCGATGTCGTCGAAATGGAGCACGGCGCGCTCCTTGTACAGCTGGTAGGCGGAGGCGGCGAACAGCGTCGGGATTGCCAGAAAAAACGAGAACTCGGTCGCGGCCTTGCGCGACAAACCGAACAGCAGCCCGCCGATAATGGTGGCGCCGGAACGCGAGGTTCCGGGTATCAGCGCAAACGCCTGGGCGATGCCCAGTTTGAGCGCGTCGCTCCAACTCAGATCCTCCACCTCGCGCACGCGCACCGTGTGCTCGCGCTTTTCCGCCCACATGATGACGAATCCGCCGATGATGAAGGCCAGCGCCACCGGCACCGGCTGGAACAGCTGCGCCTTGATCGCTTTTCCGAACACCAGGCCCAGCACTGCGAGCGGCATGAAGGCGATGGCGAGGTTGAGCGCAAACCGCTGCGCTTCGCGCTTCGAGCCGAGGCCCGAGATCACGGCACCGAGTTTGGCCCGATACTCCCAGCACACGGCGAGTATCGCCCCGCACTGGATCACGATCTCGAACAGCTTGCCCCGCTCGTCGTTGAAATCCAGCAGGTCGCCGGCCAGAATGAGGTGGCCGGTGCTCGACACCGGCAGGAATTCGGTGAGGCCTTCAACCACCCCGAGTATCAGCGCTTTGATGAGTATGGCAGGATCCATGAGCCCGATTGTAAGCGCTGGCGGCTTTGCGCAGCCGCCGTGGCCGGAAGATATTTCGAGCGTCACAGAAAAAACAGCGCGCACAGCGCGCCGTCTTTTCATCGCCGGGAAAAGCGCTCAGGCTTTCGAATAGATCTGCGCGCCTTTCTTCACGAACTCCACCGCTTTTTGTTCCATGCCTGCACTGGCCACCTCGGCCAGCGCAGCCTGCTCGTCCACGCCCTGCGCCGCGGCGTAATCACGCACGTCCTGGGTGATTTTCATGGAACAGAAATGCGGCCCGCACATGGAACAGAAATGCGCGACCTTGGCGCTGTCGCGCGGCAAGGTCGCGTCGTGGAACTCGCGCGCCTTGTCCGGATCCAGACCGAGGTTGAACTGGTCCTCCCAGCGGAACTCGAAGCGCGCCTTGGACAGCGCGTTGTCGCGGATCTGCGCGCCGGGATGGCCTTTCGCGAGGTCGGCCGCATGCGCCGCGATCTTGTAGGTGATGATGCCGTCCTTGACGTCGGCCTTGTTCGGCAGCCCGAGGTGTTCCTTCGGCGTGACGTAGCAGAGCATGGCCGTGCCGTACCAGCCTATCATGGCCGCGCCTATGCCCGAGGTGATGTGGTCATAGCCGGGCGCGATATCGGTGGTGAGCGGCCCCAGGGTATAGAAGGGCGCTTCCTTGCAGTCGCGCAACTGCAGGTCCATGTTCTCCTTGATCATGTGCATCGGGACGTGGCCCGGACCTTCGATCATCACCTGCACGTCGTGGCGCCAGGCGATGTCGGTCAATTCGCCCAGGGTTTTCAACTCGCCCAGCTGCGCTTCGTCGTTAGCATCGTAGATCGAGCCCGGACGCAGGCCGTCGCCGAGGGAAAAGGCGACATCGTAGGCCTTCATGATGTCGCATATATCCTCGAAATGGGTGTACAGGAAACTCTCCTTGTGGTGCGCCAGGCACCACTTGGCCATGATCGAACCGCCGCGGCTGACAATGCCGGTCATGCGCTTGGCCGTGAGCGGAACGTAGCGCAGCAGCACCCCGGCATGGATGGTGAAGTAGTCCACGCCCTGCTCGGCCTGTTCGATCAGCGTATCGCGGAAAACGTCCCAGGTAAGTTCCTCCGCCTTGCCGTCGACTTTTTCCAGGGCCTGGTAGATCGGCACGGTGCCGATCGGCACGGGTGCGTTGCGGATGATCCATTCCCGCGTTTCATGGATATGCTTGCCGGTGGAGAGGTCCATCACGGTGTCGCCGCCCCAGCGGATCGACCAGGTCATTTTCTCGACTTCCTCGCCGATGGAGGAACCCAGCGCCGAATTGCCGATGTTGGCGTTGATTTTGACCAGGAAGTTGCGGCCGATGATCATCGGCTCGGACTCGGGGTGGTTGATATTGGCCGGGATGATGGCGCGGCCGCGCGCCACTTCGTCGCGCACGAATTCGGGCGTGATCTCCGCTGGGATAGCGGCGCCGAAGGACCGCCCCGGGTGCTGGCGCGCCATCAGCTCGGCCAGCTTGGCGCCCATGGGGCCGGAGGCGCGCAGGCTTTCGACATAGGCACTGCGTTGCAGGTTTTCGCGGATGGCGATGTATTCCATTTCCGGCGTGACCCGGCCGCGGCGCGCGTAATGCATCTGCGACACGTTCATGCCGGGCTTGGCGCGCCGCGGCCTGCGCTGCAGGTTGAAGCGCAATTCGGTGAGTTTGGAATCGCGCAGGCGTTCCACGCCGAATATCGATGTCGGCCCGGATAGCGCCTCGGTATCACCGCGCTCTTCGATCCACTGGGCGCGCAGCGGTGCAAGTCCGTTGCGAATGTCGATCTTCGCGCTCGGATCTGTGTAGGGACCGGAGGTATCGTAGACGAAAATCGGCGGATTTTTCTCGGCGCCGAAGGAAGCCGGCGTGTCGGCCTGGCAAACTTCGCGCATTGGCACCCGGACGTCGGGACGGCTGCCCTGCACGTACACCTTGCGCGAGTTCGGCAGCGGCTGCACCGCAGCGTCGTCCACCTGCGCGGTCGCGGCGATAAATTGGGGATTGGCGTTCATGCTTCACTCCTAAAAAACGACGATCGGCGCGCGCCAGACGCATTGCGCCAGCCGAACCTGCGCACAAATTTAGCCTGAGGGGGCGGAGACAGGAGGGAGGACTGCCCACGCTTCCCTGCGGCGGCATTATCCGCATCAGGTTCAAAGGGACTCTCTCACCCGCGCCCGTTCCAAGCCGATACGCAGGACCCCTAACGTTAGGCAGCCAAGGTACCGCAATCGCTGGCGCATTGCAATCCGCCCTGCTCGCTGGTGTGCGGAATCGGCTGGCAACCGGATCCGGCAGATGGAGCAAAGCCGGCGTTTGACCTTTCCTTGTATAATCTATATATTACTGACCGGTCAGTTATCAAAACCCCCGTGAACGCCTCTGAAAAAAAGCCCCAGCCCCGCTGGACGCGCCGCAAGGATGCGCGCCCCGAGGAAATCATCGCCGCCGCACTGGATCTGTTCGTCGAACGCGGGTTCGCCACCACGCGCCTGGAGGACGTCGCTGCGCGCGCCGGCGTCAGCAAGGGAACGCTCTACCTGTATTTCGAAAACAAGGAAGAACTGTTCAAAGCCGTGGTGCGCGGCAACATACTGCCGGTGCTGCGGCATGGCGAGGCGCTGGTGGAAAGCTTTTCCGGCAGCTCCACCGAGCTGGTGTGCCAGCTGGTGCGCGGCTGGTGGGAATTGACCGGCTCGACCAAAATCGCCGGCATTCCGAAGCTCGTCATCGCGGAAGCCGGCAATTTTCCCGACCTCGCCAAGTTCTATTACGACGAAGTGATCCTGCGCGCGCTGTCGATGTTCCGCAAGGTACTGCGACGTGGCACCGACGCGGGCGAATTTCGCGAAGTCGATGCCGACCACCTGGTGCACGTCGCGCTGGCACCCCTGGTGATGCTCGCCGTCTGGAGTCATTCGTTTGCCTGCTGCGAACAGAAACAACTGCAACCGCAGCGCTATATCGACAGCTATCTGGATATGCTGTTGCACAGTCTGCGCAGGCCGCAGCTGCAGGAGAAAGCCCATGCCCGCAAAAAACCTTAAACGCTTCGGGCTGTTCGCGGCCGGCCTTGGCGCCGCGGCCGGCGCGGCCGTTTTCATCAATCACACGCACAGCCTCGCCTCGGCGCAGCCAGCAAGCGTGCCGGTGATCGAGTTCGCGGCGGGCGACCTGGCGCAGCCGCAGACGCGCGACTTGCGCCTGGCCATTTCCATCACCGGGACACTTGCGCCGCGCAACTGGACCACGGTCAAGTCCAAAGTCGCGGGCGAATTGAAGACTATCCTGGTGCGCGAAGGCGAAAGCGTCAAACCGGGACAGGTGCTGGCGCGCATCGATACCCAGGACGCGCAGGCGCGCCTGGACGAAAAGGTCGCCGACCTGGAAGGTGGCCGCGCACAACTCGCGCTCGCGCAAAAGAACCGCTCCAACTCTCTGGCGCTGCTGGAACAGAAATTCATCTCGCAGAACGCGTTCGACAGCGTGCAAAGCAGTTATCAGGTGTCAGAAGCAAGGCTGAAGGCGCTGGAGGCGCAGCTCGCCGTGGCGAAGAAGGCGCTGGCCGACACCGTGGTCATCGCGCCGCAGGCTGGCATCATTTCACAGCGGCATGCCCAGGCTGGAGAAAAGCTGCCGATAGACGGGAAAATCCTGACTTTGGTCGATTTGGCCGAGATGGAGGTGGAAGCCACGGTGCCCGCGGGCGACATTCCCAGCATCCGCGTCGGCCAGGAAGTGAGTTTCCATGTCGAGGGTTTCGGCGAACGCGACTTCATCGGCCGCATCGACCGCATCAATCCGGCGACGCAAACCGGATCGCGCTCCATCCTGGTCTATGCAATGCTGCCCAACCGCGAGGGCGCGCTCAAAGGCGGCATGTTTGCCCGAGGCAGCGTGACGCTGAGCCGGGTCGTTCAGGCGATGGTGGTCCCGATCTCCGCGGTGCAGGAGACAGCGGGCAAGGCGCAGGTATTCGCGATCGTCGACGGCCGGCTCGAACTGCGTCCGGTGAAACTCGGCCTCAGGAGCGAAGACGAAGGCCTGGTGCAGATCGTCGACGGCCTGGATGCGCAAACGCGGATTGTGAGAGCCAGGCTGGGCATCCTCAGGCCCGGCGTGCAAGTCAAGGTCGTCGCCGAGCGCAACTGAGCCGCGCCAGCTGACCAGGCCCGCAAGGATCCCGCACCATGTGGTTCACCCGCATCAGCATCGGTAATCCGGTGTTCGCCGCCATGATGATGGCGGCTTTTCTGGTGCTGGGCCTGTTCTCCTATCAGCGCCTGTCGGTGGACCAGTTTCCCGAGGTGAACTTCCCGGTGGTGGTGGTGGTGACCGAGTATCCGGGCGCTTCGCCCGAAAGCGTCGAGACCGACTTGAGCCGCAAGATCGAAGAGGCAGTCAACACCATCAGCGGCATCAAGACGCTGTCGTCACGCTCTTATGAAGGCCTGTCAGTGGTGGTCGCCGAGTTCGATCTCAGCGTCGACCCGGCGCTCGCCGCTCAGGATGTGCGCGAAAAAGTGGCGGTGGTCAAAGTCACATTCCGCAAGGAAGTGAAGGAGCCGCGGATCACGCGCTTCAACCCCGACGACCTGCCGATCATGTCGCTCGCGGTGCGCTCCGACAGCCGCCCGCTGCGGGAAGTGACAACGCTCGCCGATCAGGTGATCAAACGGCGCATCGAGAACGCGCGCGGCGTCGGGCAGACAACGCTGGTAGGCGGGGTGAAACGCGAAATACAGATTTTCCTCAAGCCCGCCGAAATGGAGTCTCTCGGCGTAGGCGTCGACCAGGTCATTGCCGCCGTGCGCAGCGAAAACCAGGAGCTGCCGGCCGGCGCCGTTACCTTGCGCGAGTCCGAAACTCTGGTACAGGTGCAAGGGCGCATCGCCCGGCCGGAACAGTTCAACCGCATCATCGTCGCGCGCCGCGGCGGGCAGCCGGTGTATCTGTCCCAGGTCGCGAACGCAGTCGACGGCCAGGAGGAAGAGGAAAGCGCGGCGCTGGTGAACGGCAAGCGCGTCATTTCGCTCGACATCGTCAAGGCGCAGAGCGCCAATACCATCGAAACCGTGGACAACGTCATGGCAGTGGTGGCCGCGCTGAAGAAGCAGCTGCCGGCCGACGTGAAACTCGAGGTGGTGCGCGACACCTCGCTCGGCATCCGCAATTCGGTCAACAACGTCAAGCGCACCCTGCTCGAGGGCGCCGCGCTGACCGTCCTGGTCGTATTCCTGTTTCTCAATTCCTGGCGCAGCACGGTGATTACGGGGCTCACCCTGCCGATTTCCCTGATCGGCACCTTCCTCGTCATGTACGCGTCCGGTTTCACCATCAACATGCTGACACTGATGGCGATGAGCCTGTGCGTGGGCCTGCTGATCGACGACGCCATCGTGGTGCGCGAGAACATCGTGCGCCACCTCGCCATGGGCAAGAGCCATCACGATGCCGCGCTCGACGGCACCCAGGAAATCGGACTGGCGGTGATGGCCACCACGTTCAGCATCGTCGCGGTATTCCTGCCGGTGGGTTTCATGGGCGGCATCATCGGTCGTTTTTTCCACCAATTCGGCATTACCGTGGCCGCGGCCGTGTTGCTGTCGATGTTCGTCAGCTTCACCCTCGACCCGATGCTGTCTTCGGTGTGGTACGACCCGGCCGCGCACGGCGTGCACGGCCGGGGCTGGTTCGCGCGCATGCTTTCCTGGAACGAACAACTGTTGCTGCGCTTCAGCGTGCACTACTCGCGCCTGCTTGGATGGGCGCTCGCGCACAGGAAGAGCGTGCTCGTCATCGCCCTCGCGAGCTTTCTCGGCGCGTTCGCCCTGGTGCCGCGAATCGGCTCGGAATTCGTACCGGAAGCGGACCTGGCTGAAATCATGGTGCAGATGAATGCGCCGGTGGGGTCATCGCTGGAATTCACCCAGACCAAGACCAGACAGGCCGAGGCGGCGCTACGCGAATTCCCCGAGGTGATTTACACCTACGCCACGGTCAACACCGGAACCACGCCGGGCAAGAATTACGCCACCATTTTTGTGCGGCTGCTGGATCGCGGCCTGCGCGCAAGCAACCAAAAGCAGTTGCAAAAACCGATGCGGGCGCGCCTGCAGCAGATTGCCGGCGTGGAAGTGACCAACGTCGGCGTCTACACCCCGGTCAGCAGCGGCAAGCCGCTGCAGGTCTCGGTGCAGGGCCCGGACATGGCGGAAATCGAGCGGCTTTCGGGCGAGGTGAAACGCGTCATGCGCTCCGTCAACGGCCTTGTGGACATCGACTCCAGCCTCAAGGCGTCGAAACCCACCGTGGCCGTGCGCATCAAGCGCGAACTGGCGAGCGACTTGGGCGTCGGCGTAGGCAAAATCGGCGAAGCGCTGCGACCGCTGCTGGCAGGCGAAGCCATCTCGAGCTGGAAAGCCCCTGACGACGAGAATTATGACGTCAAAGTGCGCCTGCCCAAAACGGAGCGCGAAAACCGCGGAGATCTTGAGCGCATCTACATCGCCAGCAACCAGGCGGGAGCCGACGGCAGCCCGAAAATGGTGGCGCTGCGCCAGGTGGCCGATTTCGTACCTACCCTGGGCGCGACGCAGATCAACCGCAAGGATCTCACCCGCGAAGTTTTGGTCACCGCCAACGCCCTGGACCGGCCGGCCGGCGACCTGGGCAACGAAATCAAGGCGCGCCTGACGGAGATTGCCTTGCAGCCGGGCTATCGCTTCGTCATGGGCGGCTCGACCAAGGACATTCAGGAAACCATGGGCTACGCCCTGTCGGCGCTGCTGCTGGCGATCATCTTCATCTATCTGATCCTGGCCAGCCAGTTCGGCTCGTTCCTGCAGCCGGTGGCGATCATGATGTCGCTGCCGCTGTCCCTGATCGGCGTGCTGCTCGCGCTGCTGATTGCGCGCACGACGCTCAATATTTTTTCCATCATCGGCTTCGTCATGCTGATGGGCCTGGTCACCAAGAATGCGATCCTGCTGGTGGACTTCGCCAACCAGTTGCGCAAAGGCGGGCGGGAGCGCACCCATGCCATCCTCGAGGCCGGGCGCATCCGCCTGCGGCCGATCCTGATGACCACCTTCGCCATGGTGTTCGGCATGATCCCGCTCGCGCTCGGCATCGGCGAGGGCTCCGAGCAGCGCGCGCCCATGGCCCACGCGGTGATCGGCGGCATTATCACCTCCACCCTGCTGACTCTGGTGGTGGTGCCGGTGATCTACACCTATCTCGACGATCTTGCGCGCTGGGCGCAGGACAAATTCGGCGGCGATCGCGGCGCCGGTGCGTCCAGGCCCGCTGCCGGCGTGCAAGACCCGGTCTAGGAGTTGCCGCGCCCCATGTTCCCCCGCCCTTCGCCCCCCTCCGGAAGCGCAACGCGCTATGTGACAGGCGTTACAAGGCGGCCGCGCAAACAATGGTAAAATCCTCGTTCTTATTTTCCGATTCCTTCGCGAGACTATCCGCCATGAACATCGAACAAGCCCGCTTCAACATGGTCGAGAACCAAATCCGTCCCTGGGAAGTGCTCGACCAGGAAGTGCTGGACCTGCTCTACGTGGTCAAGCGTGAAGATTTTGTGCCGACGGCCTACCGCGCGCTCGCTTTCTCCGATCTGGAAATTCCGATTGGCGAGGGCGAACACATGTGGCAGCCCAAGATGGAGGCGCGCGTATTGCAAGAACTGGCGCTAAGACCCAGCGACCGGATACTGGAAATCGGCACCGGTTCCGGCTATTTTGCGGCACTGCTCGCGCGTCGCGCGCAGCATGTCTACAGCGTGGAAATCCGCCCGGGACTGAAAGCCTCCGGCGAGGCCAACCTGCGCCGCGCCGGAATCGCCAACGTCACGGTGGATCTGGGCGACGGCGCGAGCGGCTGGCCCCGGCACGCGCCCTACGACGTCATCGTGCTCACCGGCTCGACTCCCGTGCTGCCGCAGCATTTCCTGCAGCAACTGAAAATCGGCGCGCGCCTGTTTGCCGTGGTCGGCAACCCGCCGGTGATGGCGGCGCGGCTCATCACCTGCACCGGCGAGGGCGTCTACAATTCCGTCGACTTGCTGGAAACCAGCATCGCGCCGCTCTCGAACGCGCCCTCCGGCGAGCGCTTCAGTTTTTGACCATGACGCAGATCACGCCGCAATTGCTGCAGCAATGGCTGTCCGATAGCGCGCGCAAGCCGCCGGTTCTGCTCGACGTACGCGAGCCCTGGGAGTACCAGACCTGCCGCATCGAAGGCTCGACCCTGGCACCCATGACCACCATTCCGGCGCGGGCGCAGGAACTCGACCCGGAGACCGAAACCGTTGTGATCTGCCATCACGGGGCGCGCAGCCTGCAGGTGGCCCTGTTCCTCGAGCGCAACGGCTTTTCGCACCTGTACAACCTGCAGGGCGGAGTAAACGCCTGGGCCGAGCAGGTCGAACCGTCCATGCCCAGATACTGAGCCCACCATGAAAAGACACGCGTTTTTCCTCGCCGTACTCGCATTCAGCCAGCCCCTGGTCGCGGCCGACCTGCTGCAGACCTACCGCGAGGCGCGTGCCAACGACCCGGTATACGCCTCCGCGCGCGCCGCGCGCGATGCGGGGCGCGAGAGCCTGCCGCAGGGACTGGCCCCGCTGCTTCCGACGATCGGCGCCAGCGGGTTCACGCAGATGAACAACATCGACATCGACTTCCGCGGCGTGGTGCCGCCCTCCAAGCGCGAAGGCAACACCAACGGCTACAGCGTGTCGCTGACCCAGCCGGTGTTCAACTGGCAGAGCATCATGTTGTACAGGGAAGCCGGCTACAAGGTGGCGCAAGCCGAAGCCGTCTTCGGGCAGGCGGGCCAGGACCTGATCGTGCGCGTAGCCCAGGCCTATTTCGACGTACTCGCCTCGCGCGACAGCCTGGCGTTCATCCAGGCGCAAAAGACCGCCATTTCAGAGCAACTGGCGCAGGCCAAGCGCAATTTCGAGGTCGGCACTGCCACCATCACCGACACGCATGAGGCACAGGCACGCTTCGACCTTGCCACCAGCCAGGAAATCGCCGCGCAAAGCGACCTCGAGATCAAGCAACGCGCGTTGCAACAAATCGTCGGCAAGTTTCCCGAGGCTCTCACGCCGCTCAAGCCGTCCACCGAACTCAGCCCGCCCAAGCCCGATGCGATGGAGCAATGGGTGGCGAGCGCCGAAGGCCAGAACTTTGCGGTGCGCGTGCAGGAAGCCGCGCTGGAGATCGCCACGCGGGAGATCGATCGCAACCGCGCCGGCCACTATCCATCGCTCAACATGGTCGGAAACCTCGGCAGGAATTCGGCGAGCATCAGCACCGTGGGCACCACCAGCCTGGGCACCGACAGCACCAGCCGCACCATCGGATTGCAGCTTGCGATCCCCCTGTATGCCGGCGGCGGGGTCAACTCGCTGGTGCGGCAGGCGATCGCCAATCAGGAAAAGGCGCGACAGGATCTGGAAACGGCGCGCCGCAGCGCAGCCCTCGCGGTACGCCAGGCCTTTCTCGGCGTCACCAACGGCATGGCGCAGGTGCGCGCGCTGGAACAGGCTCTCGTTTCCAGCCAGAGCGCGCTCGACTCGAACAAGCTCGGCTATGAAGTGGGCGTGCGCATCAACATCGACGTGCTCAACGCGCAGCAGCAGTTGTTCTCGACCAAGCGCGACCTGTCCAAGGCGCGCTACGACACGCTCATGAACGGGCTCAAACTCAAAGCCGCGTCGGGTACGCTGAACGAAGAAGACCTGGAGGCGGTAAACCGCCTGCTGGGTAGCGATTAAGGCAAGCTCAAACCGTATTTGCTTTTATCCATAAGCCTGCGAACCCGCGTCGGCGAATACCCGAGATCGCTGCAAGTGACGTCGCCGGAACTTGCGCGGACGGCGGCCCGTCCGCGCGGATCCCCGATTGCGTGCGGACAGGGTCATCGTCCGTACGCAATCGGGGATCTTGAATAAAACCCAAATCGCTTTCGCCCTTTATCCATAACCGTGTTTTCCGTGCGGATACGCTTTTCATCCGTACAGAAAACACGGTTCGCGCGCGGAGCGCGCAATGCCTGTGTATCTACTCCGGCGGCAGCAGCCGCTCGCAAATCGCCAGATTGCGCGCCGTTGCGCCCTGATGCGCACGGCTGAATGCGAGCGCTGCTTGCGACATTCGCGCCAAGGCCGCCCGGTCCCCGAGCAACGCCCCCGCTCGCTCCCCCAGCGCGCCTGAGTCGGCCACCTCGATCGCGGCGCCCGACGCCAACGCCATCCTCGAGGCCTCGGCGAAGTTGTACATATGCCGGCCGAACAGCAGCGGGCGGCCCACGGCACAAGCCTCGATCAGGTTTTGCCCGCCGTAGGGCAGCAGGCTGCCGCCGATGAAGGCCAGGTCGCAGGCGGCGTAATAGGCCGGCATTTCCCCCATGCTGTCGCCGAGCAGCACCCGGCAATCGCCCGGCAGGGCGCGATTGTCGCTGCGGCGCAGATAGCGCAAGTTGCGCTTGGCCAGCAAAGCCGCGACTTCATCGAAGCGTTGCGGATGGCGCGGCACCAGCAATAGCAGCAGGCCCTCGACGCGGATGCGCGAGAGCGCCTCCAGGACCAGTTCTTCCTCGCCTTCGCGCGTGCTCGCCGCCAGCAGCACCGGGCGTTGCCCGATGCGTTGCTTCAGTTCCGCCCCCAGGGCCAGCAATTGCGGCGCCACGGCGACATCGAACTTGAGGTTGCCCGTCACCTCGACCGAGCGCGCACCCAGGCGCTCGAGACGCTCCGCGTCCTCGCGCGTCTGCGCGCTCACCGCGGCCAGCCCGCCCAGCGCGGCGCGGGTAAGCGGCGCCACCCGTTCGTAGCCGCGCGCCGATTTTTCCGACAGGCGCGCATTGGCAAGCAGCAGCGGTATGCCCCGTCGCGCGCAGGAATCAACCAGGTTGAACCAGATTTCGGTTTCCATGAGTATCCCCAGGCGCGGCCGGAAACGCGCGAGGAAGCGCGCCACGGCGCCGGGATAGTCGTGGGGCAAATACACGATGGTCGCCATGCCGCCAAATAGCTGCCGCGCGGCTTCCCGCCCGGTGGGCGTCATCTGCGTGAGCAGCAGTTCATGCCCCGGATAGCGCCGGACGAGCGCGCGCACCAGCGGTTCGGCAGCGTGCGTTTCGCCCACCGACACGGCGTGCAGCCAGATCACCGGCCGTCCGGGTGTGGGCTGATACCAGCCAAAGCGCTCGGCGACGTGCTCGCGATAGCCGGGCTGGCGCCGTCCGCGCCACCACAGGTGGATGAACACCCAGGGAAACAGCAGGTACAGCAGCAGCCGATAGCCGAGGCGCCAGATCATGCCGGTTCCCCGCCGGCGACCTCGCGCAACGCTGTCAGCACCTCGTCCACCTCGGGCACAATGCCCGTGTCCCCCAGATTGCGCGCCCGCGCGGCCTGACCGGGGTACGCCCCGGTCAGGCCCGGATGCGTGCCACAAAACAAGGCCACCGCGGGGCGGCCGAGGGCCGCCGCCAGATGGGTCAAGCCGGTATCGACGCCGATCACCGCGTGTGCGCGCGCGAGCAGCCCGGCCACGGCGGGGATGCCGAGTGCGGGCGGCACTACCGCGCCCGGCAGGACACGCGCGATGCGCTCGCTGCGGGCGCGCTCCGCGGCACCGCCCCAGGGCAGAATCGAAGCATAACCCTGCCGCGCAAGTTCACCCGCCAGCCGCTCCCAGGCCGGTTCCGGCCAGAGTTTGTCGGCGCGGCTGGTCGCGTGCAGCAGGACGCAGTAGGGCCGCGGTTCGATCGGCCCGACGCCGGAGGGGGCGACGATGCCGTAATCCGGAGCGCCCGGCGCTTCGTAGCCAAGCGCCAGGGCAGCGAGGCGCCGGTTGCGCACGACCGCATGCAGGTCGCGCGGCACCGCGTGTACGACGTCGTAGAACTTTGCCGCCAGCGACTCGCGCGCGCTGGCGCCGGAATAGCCGTGGCGTGGGCCGGAGGCGGCCTGCGCCAGGAGCGCGCTTTTGATCAGGCCCTGGGTGTCGATGACACAGTCGTAGCGCATGCCCGACAGCGCGCGGCGGAACTGGCCGAACTCGCGCCAGTGCGCGCCCTTGAACGGATTCCCGCGCCAGCGCCGCAGCGCCACCGGAATCGCCCGGTGCACGCCCGGATGCATGCCGACGATCGCGCAATAGGCTTCCTCCACCACCCAGTCGATGCGTGCGCGCGGGAATCGCGCGCGGATATCGCTCACCACCGGCAGGTTGTGCACCACGTCGCCGAGCGAGGAGGTCTTGATGAGCAGGATATTGGGCATGGTGAAGGGGGGGTGGCGGGGCTTTGCTAGAATGGGGCCTCGCGCGAAATTATAAGGTGAGTTCCGAACAAGAGGGCGCGCTCTCTTGTATATTCCCCAAATATGCCGCAAACGATGCCCTAGCCCTTGTCCCGCCGGCCATTTTCCGTCGTCATCATCACCAGGAACGCCGCGACCCAGCTCGCCGCCTGCCTGGAGAGCGTTTCGTTTGCCGACGAGATCGTGCTGGTCGACTCGGGCTCAGTCGACGGCACCGCTGAACTCGCCGCCGCGCGCGGTGCCCGCGTATTGCAGCGGGAGTGGCAAGGCTTCGGCGCGCAGAAACAGTTCGCAGTCGAAGCCGCGCGGCACGACTGGGTGCTGTGCCTGGACGCCGATGAGCGCGTGAGCGAACCCTTGCAAGTGAGCATCCTTGCCGCGCTGGCCGAGCCCGCGGCGCAGGCCTATACGCTGGCGCGCCGCAACCGCTTCATGGGACGCTGGCTCAGGCACGGCGAGGGTTATCCGGACTGGAGCCTGCGCCTGTTCGACCGGCGGAACGCCCGCTGGAGCGACGACACGGTGCACGAAAAGGTGCTCACCGACTCGACGGTGGCGCGCATCGCGGGCGACCTGCTGCACGACTCGGCCGAGACGCTCGCTGCTTATCTGGACAAGCAGAACCGCTATACCAGCATGCAGGCTGAAGCCCTGTTCAAGGCGGGAAAGCGCGCAGGCGTGGCGCAGCTGCTGCTATCGCCGGCGCTGCGCTTCGCCAAGTTCTATTTCCTGCGCCTGGGTTTTCTCGATGGGGCCGCCGGACTGGTGCACATCGTCATCGGTTGCTGCAACAGCTTCATCAAGTACGCCAAGCTGATGGCATTGCAACGCAACGACTGAAGGACGTCGGGGCGATACGCCGAAGAACCGCCGGAATGGCCGGTTTCGATTCGCGCCAGACTCGCTGAAGCACAGGGCAATTGCGGCTATACTCGGCGGGAACTTCAGGCTAGACTTGCGGCCCGTTTTTGCACCCATGGACCCCTTGAGCATAGGCGACACCCTGGACCCGAGCCGTATCCGCCGCGTGCTGGTCACCAAGCTGCGCCACCACGGCGATGTATTGCTGGCCAGTCCCGTGCTCGGCGCCCTCAAACGGCATCTGCCGCAAGCCGAGATCGACGCCCTGGTGTATCAGGACACGCGCGACATGCTGTCGGAACATCCGGCGCTGAACCTGTTGCACCTGGTTACCAAACGCGGCGCCTTGCGCGAGGAGTGGCGCCTGCTCCGGACTTTGCGCTCGCGCCGCTACGACCTTCTCGTCCACCTCACCAGCAGCGCGCGCGGCGCCTGGCTGGCGCGGTTGCTGAGGCCCGCGGTCTCGGTGGCGCCCAGCCACCCGGGCAGACTATATCGCGCGAGCTTCACCCATCTCTACCCCCAGGCCAACGCGCGCCACATGGTCGAATGCAATCTGGACGCGCTGCGCCGGATCGGGATTTGGCCGGACGAAGCGGACAAGAAACTGCTACTGGTAGCCGGTGCGGACGCGGACCGCGCCGCCGGGCACTACCTGCGCGGTTTCGGCCTGGAAGCCGGCA
>Ga0172367_10001436_pt1 | contig 34594 bp, 33 predicted proteins | sample Lak10m_FD_114542 | JGI IMG/M metagenome (GOLD analysis project Ga0172367, IMG submission 114542) | Freshwater microbial communities from Kabuno Bay, South-Kivu, Congo - kab_022012_10m | ecosystem: Environmental > Aquatic > Freshwater > Lake | place: Democratic Republic of the Congo: South-Kivu...
GACGCGCATGGTCACGCCGCCGGGGATATGGTGCTTAAACAAATCGGTTCGGCGCTCAAGTCCAGTTTGCGTGAAACAGACATCCTGGGTCGCATGGGAGGGGAGGAATTCGCCGTCCTCCTGCCCAATACTTCGTTGAAGGAGGCTGGGATGTTGGCGGAGCGCATCCGCCTGGCGGTGGGCGGCGCTCCTTTTGAAATTCCTTCTAAATCGCTTGCGGTGACAATCAGTATTGGGGTGGCAATGATTACAGATGAAATGTCCGGCATAGACGATATGCTCAGAAATGCCGACCTGGCAATGTACCGTGCCAAACATTATGATGGTAATCGCGTGGTGTGTTACGAGGATATTTCGGACACAGACCCGCCTTCCACTCTTCCAGGCGAAGAAGACACAAGGCGGCTGCCGAAATGAGCCAACCAAAGAAAAAACTTGCCGTGCTGATCGTGGAGGATGTGGAAAGCGACGCCCAACTCGTCGTTCGCCTGTTGCGAAAAGCGGAGTACGACCTTGTATTTGAGCAGGTCGATACCGCCGCGCAAATGCGCGCCGCGCTTGCCAAACGAGTTTGGGACGTGATTATTTCGGATTACAGCCTCCCTCAATTCGACGGGGCGGCTGCGCTGGCGTGCCTCAAAGAGACCGGGCTCGATATTCCATTTATTGTTGTATCGGGCACCATGGGCGAGGAAACAGCCGTCGCCATGATGAAAGCTGGCGCGCAGGATTACCTGATGAAAGGAAACCTTGCCCGTCTGGTTCCAGCCGTCGAGCGGGAACTCGAGCAGGTCAATGTGCGGCTCGAGCGCAAAAAGACCGAGAATGCCCGCGCGGCGTCCGAGGCTGAACTGCGCGCTTTGGTGGAACAGGTTCCTGCCATCGTGTACACCGAGTCCGCTGAAACTCGTGAGACCATATATATCAGCCCGCAAATAGAAAAGGTCACCGGCTATACTCCCGAAGAGTGGATGGCTGACAGTGATTTGTGGAAAAAAATGATTCATCCCGAAGACCGTGAAAGGGTCATCGAGGAGGACAGGCGCACCACCGCCACGCGCGAACCGTTCTATATCGAATACCGCGTTCAAACACGCGATGGGCGCGCGATCTGGCTTCATGATGAGGCGGTGGTGATGGAAAGCTCGGATCGAACGCCTCTGTTCTGGCGCGGGGTCATGTACGACATCACCGAACGCAAACAGGCAGAGGAGGCGCTGCGTGAAAGTCGGTCGTTGTATCATTCCCTCGTCGAGTCTTCCCCGTTGAGTATTTGCCGCAAGGACCTCGAAGGGCGTTTTACATTTGCCAACCGCCGATTCCTCGAGTTGTCGAATACCGCGCTTGATGATCTTTTGGGAAAGACGGATTTTGATTTACACCCCTCGAGTTTGGCAGAGAAATATCGGCGTGATGACCGCGCCATCATCGAAAACGGGCAGGTTCAGGAGATTATCGAAGAACGCGCCATTTTAGGCGGCGATTCCATCTTCGTGCAAAGCATCAAGACCCCGGTCTACGATGGGGCAGGCAAAATCAACGGCATCCAGATTTCTTTCTGGGATATCACCGAGCGCAAGAAAACCGAAAGAGCCATTCAGGCGTCCGAGCGTTTTGCCCGCGCAACGGTGGACGCGCTTTCGGCGCATATCGCCATTTTGGACGAGAATGGCACGATTCTGGCTGTCAATCGTGCCTGGCGTAATTTTGGCGCATTGGCATCCCCGGCAGGTTCCCAGAATCAAATATACGAGGGCATGAATTATTTTACTGTTTGTGAATCTGCAAGCGCCTCGACGAAGGAAGCCGCGGCAATTATCAGTGGCATTCGCTCTGTCATGAGCGGGGAGAGCCGTGAATTTTCTCTCGAATATCCCTGCCATTCGCCGAATGAAAAACGCTGGTTCAATGCTCGCGTGACCCGTTTTCCGGGGGAAGGCGACCTGAGGGTCGTGGTGGCGCATGAGGATATTACCGGTCTCAAAATGGCGGAGGAATCCATTCACAGCCGCGTGACAGAATTGGAGATGCTCTATCAAAGCGGGCTGGCGCTCAGCCGCTTGTTGAATCCAAAAGAAATCGGAAGAACGATTTTGAAATTGCTGGAGGAAAAGCTGCGCTGGCGTCACACGCGGATTCGTTTATACCACCCGCAGGAAGACAGGCTGGAATTACTCGACTTTAATCTGCCGGGCTTGAATGATGAAACGGATCGGCGTCAGGCTGTGGAACGTTTTCAATCCCTGATTGTTCATTCGGGGCAGGGCGCGAGCGGTTGGGTGGTGGAACATGCGCAGTCCATACGCTGCGGGGATGTACATGCCGACCCGCGTTATGTCGAGGCGTATCCTGGCATTAATTCCGGGCTTTATGTTCCCATGCAGCTTGGGGAGCGCGTCGTCGGCGTCATCAGCGTCGAGGACGAAAGATATAACGCTTTTAGCGAGGCGGATGAGCGCTTGGTGGTTACGCTGGCGAACCAGGCGGCAAGCGCGTTCGAAAATGCCCGCCTGTTCGAACAAACTCATAAACGCGTGACGGAATTGGAAACCCTCAACCGCATTTCCCTTGTCTTGCGCGCCGCCGTGAAGCAAAACGAACTGCTGTCGATTATTCTGGATGAGGCTTTGTCCATTCTCGACACTCCGCATGGCTGTATCGAATTGTATAACAAGTCAACTGACGTGTTGGGGCAGACCATTCCGCGCGGATGGTTCTCTCAAGTGACTGGGCAACATTCCGTGATCGACGGAATTGCCGGCAGGGTGTTTGCCAGCGGCGAGACTTATATCTCGTCCGAGTTTGCCTTGGATGTGGAAATGCCCGCCGCCGCGCTTGATCAAATTCCGCCTGGGTGGGGTGGAATTTGCCTGCCCATTCGCTCTGCGCAGCAAATTTTTGGGGTGATGATTATTTCCGTGCCGGTGGAACGCGAACTCGACAGGGATGAGATTCGCATGTTGTCCATTCTTTCCGAAATGACCGGCGCCGCCTTGCAGCGAATGCAATTGCATGAACAGACCGTCCGTCGTCTCGAACAGTTGAATGCCCTGCGCGCCGTCGAGCAGTCGATTTCCAGCAGTCACGACATGCGCTTGACTTTGACCATTCTGTTGACGCATATCATCTCGCAGTTGAAAGTGGATGCGGCAGATGTGCTCTTGCTTCGTTCAGGGTCGAGTCTGTTGGAGTTGGTGGCGGGACGCGGCTTTCGCACACTGGGACTGGAAGGCGCCAGGTTGAGCGATAGTTTTGCCGGGCGCGCCATCATGGAACGCCGTCGATTCATGGAACTTGGCATCGAAACCGCCAGTCAGAATCCGCAGTTTGGCAAGGTTTGGCGCGAGGAGGGTTTCCTTCGTTATTGGTGCGTGCCTTTGATCGTAAAAGGCGAAATCAAAGGGGCGCTCGAAGTATATTGCCGCAGGGTTTTTGTTCCCGATACGGAATGGCTCGAATTTCTGGAAGCCTTTGCAAGGCAGGCGGCAATTGCCATCGATAACACCCAACTCTTCGAAGACCTGCAACGCGCCAATATGGAACTCAGCCTTGCCTATGATGCCACCATCGAAGGCTGGTCGCGGGCAATGGATCTGCGCGATCACGAGACCGAAGGGCATACCTTGCGGGTCACCGATTTGACGCTAAACTTGACGCGCGCCATGCAAGTCGATGAAGCCCAATTGACCGCAATTCGCCGCGGCGCGCTTTTGCATGACATCGGTAAAATTGGAGTGCCCGACGAAATTCTACTCAAGGAAGGCGAGTTGACAGACAAGGAGTGGAGCGTCATGCGCCAGCATCCCCGCTTTGCCCATGATATGTTGCTGCCTATTGCCTATCTGCATGACGCGCTCGACATTCCCTATTGTCACCACGAAAAATGGGATGGAACAGGCTACCCACAGGGATTGAAAGGCGAACAGATTCCCCTGGCGGCGCGCATCTTTGCCGTTGTTGATGTGTGGGATGCCCTGACCAATGACCGCGCCTATCGTAAAAAATGGACAGAGCAACAGGCGCGGGAATATATCATGGAGCAAAGTGGGAAACACTTCGACCCCCAGGTTGTGGATGTATTTTTGAAGTACATCGAAAGGGAGTAAGTTTTCGTCAATTGTCCAGCAATTCTTCCAGCGCGGAATCCACGGCGGGCGCAATTCCCTTGCCGATGGAATTCGTCTCCTCATAGTGTTTCCCCGGCTTGAATGGATTCCACGGATACTTGAAATCTTCGACGGGCAGGATGTAGCCCAGTTCGTCGTTTGCCAGCCCGATGATTCCTGCCACGCCCGCGCCTTGCGAAGCGTCCAACAATCGGGCTTTGAGTCTCAGCCCCAACTTGGGCAGCAATTCCCCAGGGACGGTTGCCAGCCGCAAACTGCCGATTTGAACCAGGTTGACTTCCGAGTGAATGAAACCTTTTTTATCGCGCGTGTCGGGCAGTAATTTCCGCCAGAAGGCAATTTTGTAAAGCGGGTTCGTCAGTTTGACTTTGATTTCCTTCTTGTGGATACTGACATTTGAGCTTTGACCTTTGACCCGAGATAACGCCTTCAGCCCTTCTTCTGCCAGTTTCTTTCCCATGAATTCTGCCTCTTCGAAGGAATGATCCTTCACGTCGGGGGTCATCATGCCGCCCAGTCCGCCTGCAAAGAAGATGCAGGGCGCGCCCGTCTGCTTTTCCACTTCATCGCGCAGGTAACCGACGTAATCTGCCGTGATATGCGGGTTATCCTTCCATAGCGCTTCGGGATGACAGGCGAAATTGAAGAATGTAACCACTGGTTTGCCGTCTGCGGTTGTGAATTGGGCAAGCGTCAACTCCTCGTCGAGGATTTCAGGATCACGCGCATTCTTTGCCACACCTGGAACATGGACAGAGGCGGCTTTGAACGCGGTTGGTTGGAGGTTGGAAAGCGATGCGAGAATCGCTGCGACGATTTTCTCCTTCAATATAGACATGTACCCGTCATCCACGCCGCTGGTTTTGTCATCGGGTCCCCACAACCCCAGGGTGTCGGGACCATGATGCGGGTGGACGGAGGCGATGATCACAGAGACTTCCGAGTTCTTTAAGAACTCGGAAGTCTGAACAGAGGTCTGAACGCGTTGAATCACTTCGTAAACATCCTGCCGAAAAAATCCAATCAAATCGAGCGCAGCCAGTACCAGCGTATTTTTCTCGTCTTGAATTGCCAACGCGCGGACGTATAAATCGTCGTGAATGGTTTCGGCGGGACGGTTGTTCTCGAAGCCTGCAAGATAGACGGGTTTGTCGAGCGCGGGCGTGATGATGTCTTGAGCGTAGCCGACTTTCATTTCACAATTTCCTTTGCGGTTTGAATGATTCTTTCGCGCACGGCATAGCCATCGAAGTTTGCCTGTTCCATGCCGAGCAGCGCCGAGCCAACCACGGGCGGGCAATCGAGGTGGATGATTTTTGCCCTGGGGCAATGTTCAAGGATGACCCCGCGCATGGGATGGCTGATGATATCTCCCGCATCGAAGATGCTCCCCGATTGAACAATTTCGACTTCTTCGTTTTCCATGCCGATCTGCCTTGTCACCGCCACCGCCAGCCAGCCGAGTTCTTCGCCTGCCCATCGAACGACTTCCTGCGCCGCTGCATCGCCTTCGCGCGCGGCTTGAATCACTTGAGTAGCCATGAAAGGGAAGAGGTGGTATTGCTCGTTCGAGAGTCCCTCCATCAAATCCATTTCGTCTTTTGCGCCTGTGGCTTCGAGCAAAATACGGGTGAGCGCCGTAGGCGGGATACGTCGAATCCAGGCGTAGTTGACCATGTGTAGCGCCTTGAGCGCAATTTCGATTCCGCCGCCAAACTCGCCAAAGGTCGGGCCGTTGCCGACAATGCGCCCTTCGCGCCCGTCCCGTCCGCGCCCGCGGCAATTGTTGGATGATCCCGCCGTAACGTTGACCCCGACGCCGCGTGTGACTCCCGCCAGCAAGCCGTTCACGCCGTCGTTGACCACCTCCAGCGGACAGGTCAAGCCGAGGGTGGCAATCGCCCGCAAGTGGGCTTCGCGGTCTGAGGGGAAGTCGCAGCCTGAAACGCCAAACCCTGCGCCAATAATTTGATTCTCTGAGACTCGCGCCATCTCTTTGGCTTGTGTGAAGGATTCCTGCAAAACACTTTCCAGTCCATCGTATCCGACGGTTTGATGATTCCCGCCCCAGGCTTTGCCAAAGCCAACACACGCGCCCGTTTCATCCACGATCAGCGCGTGGGTTTTGGAGGAACCGACGTCTATGCCGAGAAAATACTTCATGGAATCTCCGTATCAAAGGTGCGTGGTACGTGGGGCGTGTTGGGTAAATCGTCAAGACGTACCACGCATCACGCCCCACGCTCTAATTATTTTCTCTCTTGTCTTTCAATGTCTGCCTGATGTCTGCCAGTTTTTTTCCATGCAGAGGATAGAGCCAGAGCAGGAAAATGGCAAGCAGGAAGCCGATGGATGTGGGCACGGTGAGAAAGACGCGGAAGCCGAAGTCAACGGTGGTGGGCTGGGTTTCCAGCAGGGTGTCGTAGCCGAAGGCGGGCATCACCAGCCCAAAGACACTCGAAACCAGCAGCCCGCTCAGGGTGATGAGGAAGCCGCTCATGCCAAAGTACATCCCCGCCCGCTGGTGTCCCGTCTTCACTTCGTCTTCGTCCACCACCTCGGTCATGATCACGTCGCCGATCAAAATCAGCCCGCCGAGACCGATCCCCAAAACCACCGCCGCGGCATACGTGAAATAGATGTTCGGTGAAAAGCCCATCGGCACGATGCCCAAAATCATCACCAGGTTGGCGAGCATCAAGGTGCGGCGCGAGTCGAGTTTGTTTGCCACCCAGTTCCGCCAGGGATAGAGCGAGAACATGGCGACAACGAACGCAATGCCGAGGATAACGGTGGCAAGACCTTCATCTACTTCGAGACTGTATTTGAGATAAAACAAAATGCCCGTTTGCAAAGTGCCTGTGCCGAAGAAGCGCATGGCTTGCGCTCCCGCGGCGGTGAGGTAACTGCGGTTGAGGAAGGTGTATTTCAACGCCTGCATAAACGGAAAGCCCGTATCGGTTTTCAAGTCCTGCCGCTCGAAGAGGAAGGGATACCCTGCATAAATGGCAATGACCGAGATCACCGCCAGCACAGCCGCCATGCCAGCCCAGCCCAATATGCTTGCCAGCAGGGGAGGCAGGGCAGCGCCCAGCACCAGCGCGACAGTTTGAAAGATGTTCATCTTTGCCGCCACGTCTGTTCTTTCGCGGTAAGTTCCGAACATTTCAGGCAGAAGCCCGTAGTAGCCAGTCGAAAATGCCGTGAAGATTCCTTCCCAAACCACGATTGCCACGCCGAAATAAATCAACAACCCGATTGGGTTATCCCTGCCATCGAAGGGCACGGTGAAAAGCAGGGCGAAGGACACAGCATAGGGCAATCCGCCAAAGAGGATGTACGGGATGCGGCGTCCCCAACGCGAGCGGGTGCGGTCAGATAAATATCCGAGCACGGGGTTGTTTAGCGCGTTGTAGATGGTGTAGAAAAACCAGAAGGTGGCGTACCAGGTGGCGGGAAGATTCTTCACGTCCACGATGTAGAAGGCGATGATGCCTGCGACTGCCTCGGTGGGGGTTGCCACGCCGAGGCTCATCAACGAATACATGATGCGGGTTTTGGCGCTGGTTGCAAATTCCTTTATGGCTGCCATGTTAACCTTTCATTGCGTTGCGAATTTGACGATAGCCGATGGGTTTGATGTTTTCCCGTTCGATGAACTTTCTGAGTTCTTCGCTCATGAATGCGCGATAGTTCGCCGTCCGCGCCTGCCAGTCGGGACAAATGGCGCGGAGTTCGGGCGTGTCGATGGATGGGTGCAAAATGAAATGCGATACGCCCACAGGCAGTTCGCCCAGCAGCCGCTTTGCCGCTTCGATATGATTGTTGTCATGTTCCAACGGCATGGCGAATAACCCGTCCATCATCGGGATGCCTTGCGCTTCGAGTTGCTGCATCACGGGCGCGTAGTTTTGCAAATCTGCGGGGCTGATACCCATCATCTCCACCCCGCGGGCGTTGATGCGCGGCAGCATGTTGGGCAGCAAGCGGCTGGCGGCAGATTGAATGTACGATTGCACGAACAGCGGATGAATGACCGTGCCCATGTGCGAATCCACGTGGGTCACGTCGATGCCCGCCGCCAGGGCAAGTTCGATCTGCTGGTTGACTTCGAGCGCCACGACTTCGGGCTTGGCGTTTTGATAAACCGCAGGCTGTAATTGATGGAAATACCCGTCCGCGTCCATCAACCCTGAGCGTTGATCCCGCGTCGAAACGGGTCCCCAGCGATAGGTTTCCCACTCTGCGTTGAGCGTGATGTGGACGCCCATATCCATTTGCGGATTTTCGCGGCACATTTGCGCTGTGGCTGGGAACCACGGGCAGGGAACCATCACCGCGCCAGAGGTGATGATGCCCGCCTGCCATAAATCTTTGAACGCCTGCACTGATGCCTGGCACATGCCAATATCGTCGGTGTGGATGATGACCAGGCGGTCATCATTGGAATAACCAAGTTTTTTGAGGAGAGGGTTGGGGGGCATGGTTTCCTTTTGGCTGATTACTGATTACTAGACTTTATCCGAAATAATCCACAGATTTCACAGATTGAAAAAATTGTACATTTTCAAGAAAAAATCTGCGCCATCTGTGGATGAACAAATGGATTATTCTTATTATGGATATGGTCTACTGATTACTGTCCACTGAATTGCGGCAGCCACTGTTTATTGATTTCCAGCAGGTCTTCCATCACAGCCTGAATTTTATCTGCGCTGGGTCCGAGTGGGTGGGTGAGCAAGGCTTGGTAGAGGGCGTTTTTGTCGCCGTGTACCGCGGCTTGGATGGTGAGCAACTCAAACATCTTGACCTGCGAAATCAGCCCGAAGCACGAAGCGGGCAGCGGGTCGGCGGGCAGGGGATGAATCCCTGACTTGTCCACGCTGGCGGGGAGTTCCAACACCCAATCTGGATTCCATTCCTTCACCGCCCCGCCATTGCGGACGTTGACCACATGGACTTGTCCCAAATCGTTGTAATGCGAATTGATGACCTGTGTCGCCAGCGTGGAATAATACGCCCCGCCGCGTTTGAGCAAGTTCGCTGGAGGTTCAGTCAGCGCGGGATCGGCATATTCGCGCAGCAGGTCTTTTTCGATTCCCATCACTTCTTCGGCGCGCGAGGGGGGCCATTTCTTCTGTTCGGCAAGTTTTCTTTCGGTGTAATAAAAATAGTGCAGGTAATAATTTGGAATCATGCCCAGCGTTTCGAGCGTGCGAAGATCCCATTCATCTTCTTTTGCGGCTCCTGCAAGGTAAGCGGGGAAGATCTGATTCCATATCTCGACACCATTTACAGTAAAGCCGCGATGCCAGGTCAGGTGGTTGAGTCCAAGGGTGTTGAGAATGGCTTGGTCGCTGTTGATCTTCGCGCCTGTGACTTTTTCCAACCCTTCGATGATTTCCATTTTGGCGGTGATTCCCACATTGCACACACCTACCGCAGTGACATCGGGCGCATAACGATTGAGCGCCTCGGTGACAAGCCCCGCAGGGTTGGTGAAGTTTGCCAGCAGCGCGCCAGGAGCCGTCTCGCGCAGGTCTTTGGCGATGCCCAAAATCACGGGGATGGTTCTCAGCGCCTTTGCCATGCCGCCGACACCCGTGGTCTCCTGCCCGATGAGTCCGTTTCGCTGTCCGAGATATTCGTCACCGCGCCGCGCGGGCATCATGCCGACACGCAGTTGGGCGATGACGTACGATGCGTCCGCAATTGCCTGGCGTTGATTGGTGGATAACACCACCTTGAACGGGTTGCCCGCTGCTGCAACCATGCGCTGGGCGAATCCGCCGACGATCTCCAACCGCTCTTTGTCGATGTCCATTAGCCAGAGTTCCTGGATGGGCAGGGATTCTGTCCTGGCAAGAAAGCCGTTTATCAATTCGGGCGTGTATGTCGAACCGCCGCCGATGACCGTGATTTTCATCTTTCGTTTTCTTTCTCGCTGAAAAAATGCGGCGCGTGTCCTGTCAATTCGAAGAACCGCAGTAGTTCCGCTTTCGAGATGACCAGCGTGGCGGTGTTGACCAGCGGGTGACTTTGGAAATATTCGTCCTGCCAGATGTCTTCATCGATCCACAACTCAACCTTGTGTTCGGTGTCGTTTGCCAGCCCCATCATGGTCACCGAGCCGCGGGTCACGCCCAACATGCGCATCAGGTTTTCTTCCGATCCAAAACGCAAGTGCGGGACGCCGAATTGCGCGGGTAGTTCATCCAGTTTCACCGTTTTCTCGCAGGCGGTGACAGCCAGGAAAAATCGCCGCGCTTTTTTGTCACACAGGAAGAGATTCTTCGTGCTGACGGCTGGGCGATTCGGGCGGTGCTGCTCCGCTTCTTCACAGGTGAATACAGCGGGATGCTCGAAACATTCGAAGACAAAGCCATTGTCTTCCAAAAACTTGAGGAACTCCAGTTCTGAGAGGATCATAATTTTCCAATTCTTTTCGACATGAGGATATCGGGCTTGCCGACTCCGTTGGCATCTGGAACGACGCCCGTGATGGCGTATCCCATCTTTTGATAGAACTCGAAGGGGTGTCGCTTGAGGTTGCGAATGTTCCTGATTTTTTCCCAGAGGTTATTGTAGAGATCGACACCTGAGAGCGAGGTCATCTCGTCTTCATCGTCCGAGCCGAGGGCGATGGTCAAGCCGCCGCGCTGCCGCGCCTGCTGTTCCAAATCTTCCACCAGGGCTTTGCCAATCCCTTTGCCTTGCATGGCAGGCTGAACCGCCAGCGGGTGAAGTTCCCAGACGTGACCGTCGTACTGTGGAATTCCGCCGATGATGCCGAGTAAATTCCCGTTTTCATCGAGGGCGGCGCGGCAAATTCGCTCTGCTTCGAGCATTTCGTGAACTTCCCGCAAGCCATCTTCCAGCGTTGACCATGCCTCAGCCCAATGTTCGCGGAACGAATCTACCAGCAATTGCGCCGCTTGTTGGATGAGGAAGTCATGGGCGTTGGTCAGGGTGATGATTTTCATTTTTTAAATTATTCGCGGATTTGATTTTTGCGAATCACTTCTGCGTACCACTCGCCCGAATCTTTCAGCGTGCGTTTTTGCGTTTCGTAGTCCACGTAAGCCATTCCAAATCGCTTTGAGAAACCGTGCGCCCATTCGAAATTGTCGAGCAGCGACCAGACCATATATCCGCGCACGTCCACGCCGTCCTGCATGGCGAGGTGGGTTTGGATGAAATGCTGTTTCAAGTAATCGAGGCGGCGCGGGTCGTGAATTTTACCGTCGGCGCTGACCACGTCCTTGAACGCCGATCCGTTTTCGGTGATGTAGATGGGGGGCAGGCGGTACTCGTTATTGATTTTGACCAACATGCGGCGCAGGGCGGGGGCGCAAACTTCCCACCCCATTTCGGTATACTCCGCGCCTGGGATGGATTCTATTTTCCCTTTGGCGTTAAACACATTCCGCGAATAGAAATTGATGCCCACGAAATCGAGTTCCTGTGAAATCAACGCCATATCCCCATCCTGCATCTTCGGCATGTTTTTTTCAGCCAATTCATACGCCGATGGCGGATAATGTCCCTTGAAGATGGGGTCGAGGAAGAGAGTCTCGTCGCGCTTCCATGCGGCTTCTGCGGCGGCAATATCTTCGGGCGAATCCGTTGCGGGGTCAGCCATCCACAAGTTGAGGACGATGCCCGCGTTTATCTTTGAGTTTGCTCCCCGCATGGCTTGCACAGCCAATCCGTGCGCCGTCATTAAATGATGCGCAACCTGGTACGCTGCGCGCGGGTCTTGCGCGCCGGGGGCGTGTTCACCGGTCAGGTTGCCGATGAAGGTGATGACGCTTGGTTCGTTGAAGGTCGTCCAGTATTTTACGCGATCCCCAAATCGCTTGACCATCAGCGCGGCGTAATCGGCAAATGCGTGGCAGGTGCTGCGGTTTTCCCAACCGCCTTCGTCTTGAAGCGTCTGCGGCAGGTCCCAGTGATAGAGTGTGAGGAATGGTTCGATATTTGCCGCGCACAACCCATCCAGAAGACGGTCATAGAAATCGAGCCCCTTTGGGTTGATCTGCCCCCGTCCGCTGGGCAGGACGCGAGTCCACGCGGTGGAGAAGCGGTAGGCTTTGAGTCCCAATTGGCGCATGAGAGCGATGTCTTCGGGAAAACGCTGATAATGGTCGCAGGCAATATCGCCAGTCCCGCCGTCGGTGATTTTGCCCGGCGTGTGACTGAATCGATCCCAAATGGATTCGCCTTTGCCGTCTGCATTCCACGCGCCTTCGATTTGATATGCAGCCGTTGCCGCGCCCCAGAGAAAATGATGCGGAAATTTGTATGTGGTCATGGTCTCTCTTTGAATATCAGGGTGTTGTTTCTTCGACGCTGTCAATTTTATACCTGAATTCCCCTGCCGCACATTCGCCAATTTTTTCTCGCGCTTGCTGTCAGGTGTTACAATTTCTTTATGACAAAGATTCTGCTGGTTGAAGACATCATGGATAACGCCGAACTTGTCCGCAAGGCATTGTCGGCGCGCGATTACCAGGTTGTCCACGCGCTGGACGCTGAGTCGGGGTTGCGTATGGCGTTGGAGCATGTTCCCGATTTGATTCTGCTCGACCTTGGGCTGCCCGATTACGACGGGCAAACGCTCGCGGGTTGGCTGCGCGCCGAACCCGTTTTGGATTCCACGCCGATTGTCGCAGTCACTGCCTGGCCCGAAGAAACCGCCAAAAAAATGGTCGAAAGCTACGGCTTCGACGGCTATATTTGCAAGCCGATCCTCAAGGTCGGCGAATTCCTTGCCAAAATCGATTCCTACCTGAAAGCCCGATAAATGTTCCCCGTCGAATCCAACACTGCCGTCAAACTGATTCCCGTCAGTCAATTTACCGACGAACAACTCGCGGCGATTTACAACCAAACCCGCGTCGATTATCTCGTGCCGATGCCGATGAACGCGGCTCGCCTGGCGGAATACATCAAGACCTATGACGTGAGCCGCGAACATTCGCGGGTCGCCCAAACCCAGGATGGAGAAATGCTCGGCGTCAACATGCTCGGGCTGCGCGAAGGGCGGGCGTGGATTACGCGCCTGGGCGTGATTCCCAACACGCGGCGGCATGGCGTGGGCAGGCTGTTGATGGAAAGCCTGATGCAAAATGCCCGCGACCTGTCCGTTCGATTTTTCATGCTCGAAGTCATCAAAAATAATACCCCCGCCCACCAGCTTTTTTTGAAACTCGGATTTTATGAAGTCGGCGAACTGCTTGTCCTGCGCCGTTCTCCGCTGACGCCCACGGTTGATCCCGTTGTGGCAGATGCGCGTCGGCTGGATCGGGCTGACGCATTAACCCTCGTTGGCTGGGATCGCGGCACACAGCCCTGGACGAATCAATCTGAATCCTTATTCAACGCCTTTGAAGTATCTGGTCTGTATTTGACTTTGGGAGATGGCAGTCGCGGCTGGCTGGTTTATCAACGCCAGAAGTTTTTGCTTACCCGCTTTGCCTTCCAAACCGAGGTCGGCGACCCTGCCGCTGTGGCGTATGCGCTGCTTTCGCATTTGCACAATCAATATCCGCGGCTCGATACGCAGGTGGAAAATATCCAGGTCAACGACCCGCACCTGCCCGCTTTTTACAGGATGGGATATGTCGAAGCCTTTCGCCGCATCGAGATGTGGCACGGGACGCCGCCGCCGAATCTTCGAAAGTGAAATTTCAAAATTCAGAAAAATGAATCGAGTCGCTGTTTCCATTGCCCTGACGATTTTGCTTGCCGCCTGCGCCCAAAGCGTGGTCGAAGTCCCGACGGTGGGGATCAGCCCCACGCCGCCGAGTCCGTTCCCGCCGCCGACACAGGTGGAGCCGTCCGCGACGCCGAATCCAACATCCACACCCACCGCTACGGTTGCCCCGTCTTGCCGCTCCATTAAAATCATGCCGCTTGGCGATTCCATCACCTATGGCGAGGGAATTCCCAGTTATGGCGGTTATCGAAATTTGCTCAGCGCCTTGTTGGAGAGCGAAGGGCTTCAATTCGATTTTGTCGGCTCGCAAAAAAGCGGGGAAGAATCTCTTGCCGATCCTGACAATGAAGGGCATCCAGGCTGGCGGGTTTCCAATTTGCGCGAGGCGATTGCCGCCGAGGGCTGGCTCGAAACCTACCAGCCAGATATTATTTTGCTGCACATCGGCTCGAACGATTTACGATATGGAAACCAGGTTTATGCCGCGGATAAATTGTCGCTGCTGTTGGATGACATTCTCACGCGCCTGCCCGCAGCGCATGTGATTGTTGCCCGTATCATTCGCACGCGCTGGGGTTCGGACGCGAAGCACATTTATTACAACGAGAAAATTTCAGAAATTGCCGCGCTGAAAGGAGAGCGGGTTTCGGTGGCAGATATGCAGGAGACGCTTGCCAGGGGAGATTTCACCACGTTGTATCATCCCAGCCCGAGGGGGTACGACAAAATGGCGCACGCATGGCTGACGGCAATTTTAGGGCTGGATTTGGGGGAGTGCATTTTTCCATAAGCGCTTCGTGTAGTCAGTTGAGGGCGCAAGAAAAATATCACCGCTTGCGCCGCCGATAAGCAGCCGCAAGTCCGCCTGTAGAAGTTTCGCGGTAGAGAGAGGGCAGGGCGTGACCCGTCTCGCGCATGACGGATACCACTTCATCGTACGAGATGCGATGTCCGCCGTCGGTGAACAAGGCGTAATCGGCACAGTTGATTGCTTGATTTGCGGCGAAAGCGTTGCGCTCGATGCAGGGGATTTGAACCAGACCCGCCACCGGGTCGCAGGTTAAACCGAGGTTGTGCTCCAAACCCATTTCGGCGGCGTATTCGATTTGGCGCGAAGTCCCGCCGAGCAGTTGAGTCGCCGCGCCCGCCGCCATCGCGCAAGCCACGCCCACCTCGCCCTGACAGCCCACTTCGGCGCCAGAGATGGATGCGTTGTGCTTTGCCAGGTTGCCGATTAATCCCGCTGTGGCAAGCGCCCGCAGGACGGCGCCGTCCGTGCAGTTGAGGATGCCTTGCAGATACTTCAAAACCGCTGGCAAAATTCCGCACGAGCCGCAGGTGGGGGCGGTGACGATTTCTCCGCCCGAAGCGTTTTCCTCCGAGACGGCGAGCGCGTACGACGAGACCAATCCCGCCCGTTGCAAGAGCGGACCCGAAAGGCTGGCTTTGCGATGAAACGACCACGATTTGCGCGCCAGTCCCAATCCGCCAGGCAAGACGCCTTCTGCGTGTAGTCCGCGTTCGATGGCGGCTTGCATCACCTTCCAGACCTGCCCCAGGTGTTCCCAAATTTCGACGCCTTCGCGGGCTTCGACGTATTCCCAGAGCGATTGCCCGCTCGTTTTGCAATGCTCCAGAATTTCGCGCATGGTTTTCAGGTCATAGACCTGTTGCGGAGTCGGCAGGCTTTCGGCGTCTCGCAAGGCTCCGCCGCCGACGCTGTACACTTCCCAGCGGGAGAGGGATTTCCCTTCCGCCGACAGGGCTTCGAAGCGCATTCCGTTGGGGTGCATGGGAAGTTGCTTCTCGGGCTTCCAGGCGATTTCCAGTTTTTTGTCGTTGAACACGCTTTTGATGGCGGCGTCGGTCAAATGTCCGCGCCCGGTGGCAGCGAGGCTTCCGTACAAAGTGGCGCGATAGCCTGCTGCAACAGGATGCCGTTCGCGGAAGATTTCTGCCGCGTGGCGCGGTCCCATGGTGTGACTGCTGGACGGTCCAATGCCGATTCGAAAAAGCTCTGTGATCGATTCCAAATAAATTCTCCTGCTGCTCAGAGGTAGACTGTTTGCATATTATTTTATTGTAGTTTTGAATTCTTTGCCTGGAATGTTTTTTGGTTTTGTACCCCATCCCTACGGTATAATTGCCGCCATGCAAACCAAAATTATCGGTGTTCGATTCACCAAAATAGGCAAAGTCTACCATTTTGACTCTTCCACCCTGCCTGATGCGCAAAAAGGCGACCGTGTCATTGTGGATACATCCCGCGGCAAACATTTGGGCGAAGTGGTCGAAGTCCTTTCCGAAACTCCGCCCCAACCTGAAGGCGGCTGGAAGTCTGTCGAGCGGCGCGCCACCCCCCGCGACCTGCTGCTCCAGCAATCCTGGCAGGCAAAACAGCCCGAAGCCATGATTAACTGCCGCGCCCGCGTCGCAGAGTTAAGACTCAAAGACGTAAAAATTGTCACAGCCGAATATAGTTACGACGGCTCGCGCCTCGCCTTTCTCTTCAGCGCCGAAAGCGAAGAAAAGGCAGACCTTAAATCGCTCAAAAAAGATATGAGCCAGTTGTATCAAAATACGCACGTTGAAATGCGCCAGATTGGTCCGCGCGACGTGGCGAAGTTCCTCGGCGGCATGGGCGCCTGCGGCATCGAAACCCGCTGCTGCGCCAAGTTTTTGACCGACTTCTCCCCCATCTCAATCAAGATGGCAAAGGAACAGGGCATCTCGCTCACGCCCAACGAAATTACAGGCATGTGCGGGCGTCTGCGCTGCTGCCTCATCTACGAGTACGAACAATACGTCGAAGCGCGCAAGACCCTGCCCAAACGCAACAAACGCGTGGTCACGCCCAAGGGCGAAGGCAAGGTCATCGACGTGCTGCCGATGAGCGACAAAATTGTTGTGCTGGTCGAAAGCGGAACCGACCGCCCGCAGCAGATGACCTTTACCCGCGAAGAAGTTCAACCCTGGGATGAACTCGAAGCGCTGCGTCGCAAATCACAGGCTCCCTGTGAACGTCACGAAGGCGGCGCATGTGACTGCGAAAAACCGCAGGAGAAAGCCAAAGAAGAAAAAGTAGAGCCAGAAAAAAGCAGGCAGAATCCGCAAAAGGGAAAAGACCGCCCCCGCCCGCCCCGCCACAACAACAATCGAAGATAAGTTGTCAAACACGCAACGCGAACCCCACAGGACGGTTGCGTGTTTCATATCCCATGACCGATAATTGGACTTCTTCCAAAAACATCCTCGTCATCCTTGCCCACCCCGACGATCCCGAATTTTTCTGCGGGGCAACCCTGGCACGCTGGGCGCGGGCGGGACATCAAATCACGTACCTGCTGATGACCTGCGGCGACAAGGGCTTCAACCCCGCCACCCATCCTGAAATGACTCCCGAAAAATTATGCGGACTGCGGCACACGGAACAACGCAACGCTGCGAACGTCATCGGCGCGAAGGAAGTTCACTTTCTCGACCTGGCGGATGGATACCTCGTCCCAAGCCTTGACCTGCGCCGCGATGTGGTGCGCGAAATCCGCCGCCACAAGCCCGACATCCTCGTCACCTGCGACCCGCAAAATTTATTCACCCAATACGGAATCAATCATCCCGACCACCGCGCCTGCGGACAAATCGTACTGGACGCCGTCTTCCCCGCCGCTGGAAATTTGGTTTACTTCCCCGAACTTCTCGAAGAAGGCTTTGCGCCGCACATGCCAAAGGAAGTCTGGTGCTCGCTCACCAGCCAGCCCAACGTCACGTTGGATGTGACCGAAACCTGGGAGGTCAAACTTCAAGCAATCTTCGAGCATAAAACCCAAATCCCCGACCCAGCCAAACTCATCGAGCGCATGAAATCCCGCCGCGCCGAAGACAGCACGGACGAAAACCCGAGATACGAAGAAAAATTTCGCGTTGTAAAATACAGTTGAACGTTTAACTGCCTGCCCTGAGCCCGTCGAAGGGTTCAACGTTCAACAAGGAGCCCCCATGACCGACATCCTCACCGAAGCCCAATCCCACTTCCCCTTCACCCGCGCCCTGCGGCGTGACTTTCACATGCACCCCGAACTTGGGTTCAACGAAATCCGCACGGGCGGCATCGTGGCAAAGGAACTCGAAGCGCTCGGGATCGAAGTCACCAAAGGCGTTGGCAAGACAGGCGTGGTGGGGCTGCTCGAAGGCGCGAAGCCGGGTCCCACCCTGCTCCTGCGCTTCGACATGGATGCCCTGCCCATCACCGAAGACACGGGCGCGGAATACGCCTCGCAATATGCGGGAGTCATGCACGCCTGCGGACACGACGGTCACACGGCAATCGGCTTGACCGTTGCTAAAATCTTGAACGCGCATAAAAATGAAATTGCCGGCACGCTCAAATTCTGCTTCCAACCCTCCGAGGAGGGACTCAACGGCGAAGACATCGGCGGCGCGGAAATGATGATGAAGGATGGCGTTCTCGAAAATCCCAAAGTAGATTTAGCCCTCACACTGCACCTCTGGAACGAAAAACCGCTCGGCTGGATTCACGTTGCCAAGGGTCCCGTCATGGCGGGCGCTGAGGAATTCAAAATCAAAATCATCGGGCGCGGCGGGCACGGCGCCATCCCCGAAGCGGCAATCGACCCTGTGGTCTGTGCGGCGCAAATCGTCTCGGCAGCGCAAACCATCGTCTCGCGCAACGTCTCGCCGACCCAAACCGCCGTCGTCAGTTTCACCGTCATTCAGGGCGGCACGGCATTCAACGTCATCCCGCAGGAAGTGACCATGCAGGGAACCATCCGCACCTTCGAGCCGAAAGTGCGCGAGAAAGTTGTGCGTCGCTTCGAGGAACTGGTGGACGGAATCGCCTCGGCAATGGAGTGCGAAGCGGAAGTGGAAGTCAAACGCATTTCCCCCGCGCTGATCAATGCCGACGAAGTCACTGCAAAGGTGCAGGAAACCGCCCGCCGCGTCCTCCCGCAAGCCAATCACGACAACACACCCTACCTGACGATGGGCGCGGAAGACATGGCATTCATGCAGGAGAAAGTGGACGGCTGTTATTTCTTCATCGGCTCGAACAATGCCGAAAAACACCTCGACTACGGGCATCACCATCCCAAATTCGATTTCGACGAGCAGGCGCTTGTCAACGGCGCAGCGCTCATGTCGGCGGCGGCGCTGGATATTTTGAAATAGAAAATGAGCCAGAAACGAAACATCACGGTTGCGATTGCGATCTCGGCGGCGGCGGGATTCCTTGCCCTGCAAACGGTCTCCGCGCCCACGCCTGATGCTGTTCCCCCGACTCTGGCGGCGGCTGAAACTGTCCCCACCGAACCGCCCACCGCTGAAACCTGTGGCTACGTTTGGGCGTATCACGACGCGCCCGACCTCACCGAAAAACTGGATACCGCAATCAAGGCATTGAATCCCGAAGCCAGCGCCCGCGCCCAATTCTTCGGCGAAGACTGCGTCTACGCCGACGGTCATTCCACCTTCGGCGCGATGGAAACGGATTTTTATGTTCGCTCCGCCGCCGCCGACCTGACGGATGAAGAAGCGCTCGGCAATTGGATGGCGCAGCTCATGCCAATCATCGAGGAAATCCCCCGCGAAGAAGTCAAAGGGAATTACGGCTTCGTGGAATTCTGGTTCGAGAAGACCGAAGCCGAGCACGTCGTCGTACGCGTCCCCATCCAAAAATACATGGATGAAGCACGGGACAAAACGGGCGCGGAGTTGTTTCGCTTATTTTTCGTCGCGCCATAAATTTTCTGCTCACCTCCCCAGCCGCCTTTTGGCGGCTTTTTTGTTCTTGACATTCCGCCAGAATTATCATATACTTTGTTTAGTAAAAACTAAACGTTCTAAAGGAAAACCATGCCCACCTCCCTCCCCCAACTCAAACAGGATTTCACCGAAGGCTTGAGCCAGATCAGCCGCTTTTGGGGATTCCCCAAAGGCATGGGCGCCATCTTCGCCGTGCTGTACCTTTCGCCCGCACCGCTTCCGCTGGATGAAATTGTCAGGCAGACGGGACTCACCAAAGGCGCGGTCAGCACCGAAGTCCGCACACTGGCACGGATGGGGCTGGTACACCGCTCGTCGAAACTCGCCGACCGCAAGGATTACTACGAAGCCGAAAGCGACTTCTACAAATCGATCCGCTCGATTTTGAAGGAGAGGCAAAACAGCGAGTTCGACAGCGCCGTCCGCTCGGTGGCTGAGACGCTTGCCAAACTCAACGCGGGCGAGGTCAGCGGCGACAGGGAGGAAATCAAATTCATCCGCCAGCGCGTGCAAGCCTTGCAGGAATTCTTCGACGCACTGGACAGCCTGACTCGCGCCGTGATCAAACTGGAGAGTCTGGGACTGGGCAATGTCAAAAAAATCTTATCGGTATTGAACAAGGAGACAAAATGAAAATAGCGGTAACAGGAGCGTTCTCGTATTCGGGCAAGTACATCACCCGGCACTTACTTGCCAAAGGTGAAGAAGTCATCACCCTGACCAACCATCCCAACCGCCCCGACCCATTTGGAGGCAAGGTCAAAGCCTTTCCGTTGAATTTTCAAAACGAACAGGAATTAACCTCAAACCTGAGCGGCGTGGACGTGCTGGTCAACACCTACTGGGTGAGATTCGACAAGGGGAACAACACCCAGCCCCAAGCGGTGGAAAACACAAAAATCCTCGTCGAAGCCGCCGTCCGGGCGGGAGTCAAACGCATTGTCCACATCAGCATCACCAATCCTTCAGCGGATTCACACCTGCCCTACTTTTGGGGCAAAGCCGCCAACGAAAAAGCGGTGACGGATTCGGGCATGAGCTACGCCATCCTGCGCCCAACTGTGTTGTTCGGAAAGGAAGACATCCTCATCAACAACATCGCCTGGCTGTTGCGGAGGCTTCCCGTCTTCGGCTTGCCCGGCGACGGCTCGTACAAACTCTCCCCCGTTTATGTGGATGACCTTGCCCAGCTCGCCGCCGAAGCGGTCTACGAACAGGGAAATTCCGTCCGCGACGCAGTGGGACCCGATGAGTTTACTTTCAAGGAGATGGTTCGATTGATTGGGGAGAAAGTTCACAGCCCCCGAATGCTGATTCCGCTTCCGCCGATTCTCGCATTGCGGGCGGCGCAATTCCTCAGCCTCTTCGTCGGCGACGTGATGCTCACCCCCGAAGAAGTGGACGGCTTGATGGCAAACCTGCTCATCTCGAAAGAGCCGCCGCTGTGCAAGACCAGCCTGCGAGACTGGCTGGAGGAAAACAAAGACTCGGTTGGAAAAAATTACGCCTCCGAACTGGCGCGACACTTCTAGAAAAGCAAGTCCCGACTTCGAGGTCGGGACTTGTTGCTTTCATTCTACCGAGACCAAACCCGCACAACGCGGGCTATCCATGCAGCCGTAATAGGTTTTGCCAATACCCGAACCGTTGCGCTCGAAACGCAGCACCATCATCTTGCCGCAGACGGGACAATTCGGCACGGAATCTGCCGGGGTGATGGCGCGCAGCGCTCCAGTTTTTCCAACTCTTCTCGCGGTCAATTGAAACAGCGTAATCACCTCAGACGGCTCATACGATTCGCTGGATGGGATATGTACCAAAGGCAAGCCAGCATCGAAAAACAACTCTTCGACAAACTTATCACTCTCACGCGCTTCGCCCTTTGAGATTGGTCGGACGATTTCAACGCCAAAGGCGGGGGTCAGCGTCTGCTTGTCGCACAGCAAAAAATCAACGTGCTTGCGGAAAAACTTATTAAAGAAATGCACATTCTCATTGGGACGCACAATATAAAAGATGTCATTCAAAGAAACCTTGGGACAAATTGCATACCGCCCCCCCATCAAATCCATTAGAAGGCGAAACAAAGCCAATTCTGTAGAAGCCAGAAACGGCTCGCGCAATCGATAAGGCAAACGCTGCATGTCTGTTCCCGTCATAAATCCACCGCCTTCATTCCACGCCAACCAGACTCAACAAAAGATATTATATTTCAAGATGAGGAAAAGAAGCAAGAAATTACAAAAACCCGCGTAGTTTTTCCTCCTCCTCTTCCACGCTCTTCACCTCTCCGTCCAGCCAGGCGGCGCGGAGGCTTGCCAGAATTTGACCGTAGCGCGGGCTGGGTTTAAGTCCCCGCGCTTTCAGGTCGCTGCCTGTGGTTGCTGGCTTAATATGCCGCCAGTTGACCAAAAACTCTTTCAAGGCTGGCTCGTGTGAGACGAGCCAAAAAACATAAATGGCGATTGAGGGAATATCTTCGAGATGGAAAGTCCACTCGCTGGGCTTGGAATTTTTCAGCGCAGGTAAATCCGCTTTCAATTGGATGACGGACATGCAAGCCTGACTCAATGCGGAGGAAAAATTCAACCGTTTGGAAATGGATTGGGCGGCGGCTTCGGGCGAATCCAACAACCAAAGCATCCACCCCGCTGTGACCTGATCAAACGTGACCCCAAACTCGGCGGACGCCACAGACTTGAGCAGGTTGGCATAGTCCGTGTTGAAAGTCGGCAGGTTCAGCGCATCGAGAACGCCCAACTCATGCAAACGGGCGAACATGGCAGCAGAGTTCTCCTCGGCAAATATCAAATCAAATTCATGGCGGATGCGCTCGCCGCTGAGGGGAGAAAAAATTGCAGGTTGAGCGTTGAGAGTTGAAAGTTCAAAGCGGAAGGAATAACGCTGTTCGTAGCGGACAGCGCGGAAAATGCGCGTCGGGTCGTCGATGAAGGAACGCGGGTGCAGGACACGGATGATTTTCTTTTCGAGGTCAGCCTGTCCGTTCAACGGGTCGAGCAGTTCGCCGAAGTGGTCGCCGTCCAGACGGACAGCCATGGCGTTGATGGTGAAATCACGGCGGCGCAAGTCATCGTCGATGGTGGAGGGTTTTACGGTTGGCAATGCGCCGGGGTGAGGGTAGGTTTCAGAGCGGGCTGTGATGAGGTCTAACGTTGCACGTTGAACGTTGAACGTTAAAGGCAAGTGCCAGATGGCGGTGTGGAATTTGTAATGCGGGGTGAGTTTGCCGCCATATTCTTTTACAAGGGATTTGCCGAGTTTGATCGCATCGCCTTCGACGACGATGTCAAAGTCGTTGATGGATTGTCCCAGCAGCAGGTCGCGGACGAAGCCGCCGACCACATAGCAGGGCATCCCCAGGGCTTCGGCTTGGGCGGCAATGTCCGAGAGTAGATTCTGCTTTTCGGACGGAATCAGGTTTGGGTCGCGCAGGAGGCGGGTCAAATCCTTTTGCATAAAATCAATTTTACCCTTATAATCCGCCGCATGTTAATGAACCCGAACCCATCCCCTCGAATGTCACAATCCTCCAGGTCTGGCTAGGTTCACTTTTGTGTGCCCCAACGGCTCCCAGACTTGGCGAGCCGTTTTTCTTTGTGTTTGGACGGTGGACGATGGACGGTAAAGGATTAACAATCGCAGGGTTGACCGCGCAGATGCACGAGCTGGTCAAATCGAAGGGCTGGTACGAGGCGGATAGCAAACGTCCGCAAACGCCGCGCAACCTGGCGGTATCGCTCTCGATTGAAGCGGCTGAGATTTTGGAGCATTTTCAATTTGGCGAAGAAATCAAAGACCGGGACGAACTCGGCAGCGAACTGGTAGACGTGGCCCTGTACCTGTTGCGACTCGCTTCGGTTTCGGGCATTGACCTGGAAGAAGCGGTGTTGAAGAAGATTGAAATAAATAAGGGAAGAAAATGGGACGTTGAACGTTAAACGTTTAACGTTTGAAAGAGGAACTTATGAAAGTAACAGTATTTGGCGGCGCACAACCGAAGGAAGGCTCAGCGGCTTACGAAGAAGCCCGCGAACTTGGCAGGATGCTTGCCGAGCGCGGACATGCCGTGGTGACGGGCGGTTATATGGGAACCATGGAAGCCGTCTCACGCGGAGCATCCGAAGCGGGCGGACATGTTATCGGCGTGACCTGCCAGGACATCGAAGACTGGCGCGGCTCGAAAGCCAACGCCTGGGTTAAAGAAGAAGTCAAAAAACAGACCCTGATCGAAAGGCTGAAATTCATCATCGAAAATTGTGACGCGGCAATCGCCCTCCCTGGCGGCGCTGGCACGCTGACCGAAATCTCGCTGACGTGGAATTTGATGATTATCGAGTCCCTGCCCCCCAGACCTCTTGTACTGGTCGGGAGCGGTTGGCAGTCCACTTTCGATCAGTTCTTCAAGGAATTTGAATCCTACATGTCCACGCGTCAGCAAGAGTTGATATACTTTGCAAAAGACGTAAAAACTGCTGTGAAAATAATACACGTTGAACGTTAAACGTTCAACGTTCAACCTGAAACCGAAGAGGAAACAATGGCTGAAGACAAATTAACAAAACGCGCGGATGATTTTTCCGAGTGGTACAACCAGCTCGTATTGAAAGCGGATTTGGCGGATTACGCCCCCGTGCGCGGCTGTATGGTGGTCAAGCCCTACGGCTGGGCGCTGTGGGAAAACTGCATGGCTGCGCTGGACAAGCGTTTCAAAGAGACGGGTCACGTCAACGCGGCATTTCCCACGCTGATTCCGATGTCGTTCTTCGAGAAGGAAAAGGAACACGTCGAAGGTTTTGCGCCCGAACTGGCGGTAGTCACTCACGGCGGCGGCGAGAAATTGGAAGAGCCGCTGGTCGTGCGCCCCACGTCCGAGACCATCATCGGCTACATGTATTCCAAATGGGTCAAGTCGTGGCGCGACCTGCCCATCCTCATCAACCAGTGGGGCAGTGTGATGCGCTGGGAACTTCGCACCAAACTCTTCCTGCGCACCGCAGAGTTTTACTGGCAGGAAGGTCACACTGCGCATTCCACCGCCGAAGAAGCCAAAGAGGAGATGTTCCGCATCCTCGACGTGTACACAGACTTCGCCGTAAACGAAGCCGCCCTGCCCGTCATCAAAGGCACCAAAAGCGACACCGAGCGATTCGCGGGCGCGCAAATCACCACCTCCATCGAAGGTATGATGCAGGACAAGAAGGCGCTGCAATCCGCCACCTCGCATTACTTCGGGCAGAACTTTGCCAAGGCATTCGAGATTCAATTCGTTGACCAAAACAACACCCAGCAATTCTGCGAGACCACCTCGTGGGGACTCTCGACCCGCATGATCGGCGCCATCATCATGACCCACGGCGACGACCAGGGTTTGGTGTTGCCGCCCCGCCTCGCGCCCATTCAAGCGGTCATCGTGCCCATCTTCAAAACTGACGAGGAAAAAGCCAAAGTGATGGAAGTTGCCGAGCGCATCTTCAAGGAACTCAAAGCCGCCGGTATCCGCATCAAGATGGACGACCGAGATAACGTCAGCAGCGGATTCAAATTCAACGATTGGGAAATGCGCGGCGTGCCGCTCCGCATCGAGATTGGTCCCAAAGATGTGGAAAAGGGATCGGTTGCCCTTGCCCGACGGGATAAGCCCGGTAAGGAAGGCAAATCCTTCGTTCCGCAAGCTGGGCTGGACTCCGCTGTCAGCGGGTTGCTGATCGAGATTCAGGCTGCCCTCCTTCAACGCGCCACCGAATTCCGCGATGCAAACATCCACACGCCCAAGGATTACGAAGATTTGAAGAACATCGTCAAAGACGGTTGGGCGTTTGCCTACTGGTGCGAATCGCGCGAGTGCGAAGCGAAGGTGAAAGAAGACACCAAAGCCACCACCCGCAACATCCCGTTCGACCAACCCGCCGAAGCAGGAACCTGCATCGTCTGCGGCAAGCCCTCCAAGAGAAAAGTATATTTCGCGAAAGCATATTAAATTGGTGCGTGGTGCGTGTTCCGTTGTTAATAAACGGAACACGCACCACGTGATTCGTAAATCGCAAATCCAAAATCGTAAATCGCCATGCCCGCCATAGACCTCGCCCGTCTCCGCAAGCAAGCCAACCGTCTGGTAGATTTTTTCTTCCTGCCCGATGAGTTCATGAGGCATTTGCGCGAGATGCTCGACTTCTACGTCAACTACACCTTGCGGACAGTGGAAAACGTCGCCCCTGGCTCCAACCTCAAAACTTATCGCACGCCGCCCGCCGTATTGACGCAAATCGAAAACGAACTGCGCGTGACAGCGGAAGCCAACCCGCAGTTTGCGCTCGATCTGGCAGACAGGCTTTGGGACGAAGGCGCATTGGAAACCCGCCTGCTGGCGGCGTTTTTGTTGGGGCGAATCCCGCCGCAGGAAGAACGCCTGCTTCCGCGCCTGACCGCGTGGACACAACAAATCCGCGATTCAGATGTGCGCTCGGCTTTGCTCTCCACCAGCCTGACGCGTATGAGAAAGGAAACGCCCGCGCAATTCCTGACCCTCGTCCGCGAGTATTTGCATCCCGCCCGTATGAGAACCTGGTCGAACGGCATCCAAGCCCTGCTGCCGATGATCGCGGAAGCGTCCAATAACAACCTGCCGACCATCTTCGACATGGTCGAACCCATCGTCGAAGAAGCGCCATCCACCCTACAAAACGACCTGACCGACCTCATTGTCGCCTTATACCGCGCCTCTGCCAACGAGACAACTTTCCTGCTGAAACACATTTTGAGTAACGCGCATAACCCGATGACCGTCGTCACCCTGCGCCGCATCGCCCCCGACTTTCCGCCGCCCCTGCAAAAAGAACTGCGCGAACTGTTGCGCTCCCAGCCGCTCTCCGAAATCAGGCGGGTCGAAGAAGAGCCAGCCGACTTTGTCGTGGATGAAGCGCCCGCGCCGAAACGCAAAGTGAGAAAAAAGAAAATGGACAATTCCAGAATCATCTACCTGCACGGACTCGAGAGCAACAGCCAGAGCGGCAAGGCGCGTCAGTTTGCCGAGAAATTCCCAGGCATGGTCACGCCCGATTTCACAGGTTCTTTTGAAGAGCGCATGAAACAACTCAAGCCGATTTTGGGTCGTCGAAAAAACTGGACGGTCATCGGCTCGTCCTTTGGCGGATTGATGGGGACGGTCTTTACTTGTAAGCACCCAACCCAGGTGCGGAAGTTGATTCTGCTCGCGCCCGCCCTGCTCCCCGACCATTTTGGCGCTTACTTAAATCTGGAGCCTGTTCCTGTTCCAACCGTCCTGATCCACGGGACAGCGGATGACGTTGTGCCGCCCGCGCCCGCCCGCGAGGTGGCGGAGCGCCTATTTACAAACCTGCAAATTATCAGCGTGGACGATGGTCACAGGCTGCAAAAGGCGTTTGGGGAATTGAACTGGGAAGAGATTCTAGAGTAATTGGCAGTTTTGGAATAATAGCTTTTCACAACGATGAGCCCTCCGAGTGATTGAAAACTGGGAGGGCTTTTTGGTTTTTCGTTCTGCTGCTTTGAAAATTCAAAATTCGGATATTTTTTGTCTTGATATTTATGAAAATATGTTCTAAAATATCACCAGAATGCAGACCGCGACTTAATACAGGCAATTTGCGAAGCGAAAAGGAGACTTTGAAAATGAAAAAAATTACCCCGTTTTTGTGGTTCGATACCCAAGCTGAAGAAGCGATGAATTTTTATGTTTCGCTCTTCAAGAATTCAAAGGTCAAAGACATCTCGCGCGGACCCGATGGCAGGGCGTTCATCGTATCGTTTGAGTTGGATGGACAGGAATTCATGGGCTTGAACGCGGGTCCGCAGTTCAAATTCAACGAAGCGGTTTCGATGTATGTCGATTGCGCCGACCAGGGCGAGGTGGATTACCTTTGGAATGCGCTCACAGCCGACGGCGGCGAGGAATCTCAATGCGGCTGGCTCAAAGACAAGTACGGCTTGTCGTGGCAGATTGTTCCCAGACAGTTGACCGAGTTGATGGGTGACCCCGACCCTGTGAAATCACAGCGGGTGATGGATGCCATGCTCAAAATGCAGAAAATTATTGTTGCCGATTTGCAGAAGGCGCATAACGGCAGCTAAGGAGATTTCCATGAACGCAAAAAAAGACACGCAGGGATTTACCGCCGAAGAAAAAGCCGCGATGAAGGCTCGCGCCCAGGAGATGAAAGCGGAAGCGCGCGCAAGCAAAAACAGGGAGGAAGGTGAAAAAGCCGTGCTTGCAGCAATCGCGCAGATGAAGGGCTCAGACAACACCCTCGCAAAACGGATTCACGAACTTGTCACTTCCACCGCGCCCGAACTCATGCCCAAGACTTGGTACGGAATGCCAGCCTATGCGGACAAAGACGGCAAGGTCATTTGCTTTTTCCAGGCGGCGGGCAAGTTTGGCGTAAGATATGCGACCTTCGGCTTCCAACCCGATGCAAAACTCGACGACGGGAACATGTGGGCGGCGTCCTTCGCATTGATAAAGTTAACCGCCGCCGAAGAGGCAAAGATCGTCGCGTTGGTGAAAAAAGCGGTGAATTGACGACCAATTTTGTTTCTCCACAAATGGCGCGGCTTTTCACAGAGTTCTTCTTGAAAATTTACCAATCTGTCAAATCTGAGAAATCTGTGGATTATTTCAGATGGAGTCTAATATTTTACAGGTAACAATTGAAATGAAAACCTTTTATCAAATACTTGCCAATACCCTGCTTGCCAGCGTCACCAATATGACGGTCTGGTTTGCGATGATTTTCTTTATCTATCTTGAAACGAAATCGGTCACAGCGACTTCCATTGTGTCGGGGATTTACATGGTGGTGGGAGCGGCTTCGGGTATCTGGTTTGGGAACCTCGTCGATCATCACAGAAAAAAGACCGTCATGATTTTTTCGGGCTTCGTTTCGCTGGTGATTTATTCCATCGGGTTTGTGATTTATCTCAATGTCCCAGCCGAAACCTGGAAGGACGCTACCAGCCCCACCCTTTGGATGTTTTTCTCGCTTCTCCTCCTTGGGGTGATTGCGGGCAACATTCGCGGCATCGCCCTGCCGACCCTGGTCAGTATCCTCATCCCCGAAGACTCGCGTGACAAGGCAAACGGACTCGTCGGCACGACTACGGGCATCATCTTCCTCATCACCTCCGCCGTCAGCGGATTCCTCGTCAGTCATTCGGGCATGTACCTCGTGCTGATTCTGGCGATGATCGTGATGGCGATTTCGATTGCGCATCTCGCGGCGATGAAAATCCCAGAAAAGGAAATTGTCCACATTGAGGGGAAACCTGCCAAACTCGACCTGCGCGGCACGCTGGCGGTGGTCGTCGCCGTCCCGGGGTTGATTGCGCTGATCTTCTTCAGCACCTTCAACAACTTTTTGGGCGGCGTCTTCATGGGCTTGATGGATGCCTACGGGCTGTCGCTGGTTTCGGTGGAAGTCTGGGGCGTGCTGTGGGCAATCCTCAGCTGCGGATTCATCGTCGGCGGGTTGTTCATCGCAAAATTCGGATTGGGGAAGAATCCGCTCTTCGCAATGTTCGCCGCCAACATCGTCATCTGGATCATCTCCAGCGTGTTCACCATCCAGCCGTCGATTGTGCTGCTGTCTGTTGGGATGTTCATCTACATCAGCGTCGTCCCATTCATCGAAGCGGCGGAGCATACCATCATCCAGAAGGTGGTTCCGCTCGAAAGGCAGGGACGCGTATTCGGCTTCGCCCAAAGCGTGGAGATGTCTGCCGCGCCGCTGACAACTTTTTTGATTGGTCCCGTGACTGAGCTTTTCTTTATCCCGTTCATGACCGTCGGCGCGGGCGTTGACCTGATCGGCGGCTGGTTCGGCACGGGCGCGGCTCGCGGCATTGCCCTCGTGTTTACGCTGACGGGTATCATCGGCTTGATTATGACCCTGATTGCGATGAACACAAAATACTATGGCTTGCTCTCGAAACGATACGCAACCAACCCAGAGGTTCTTCCCGAAGGAGAGTTTGCATGACCCCGCAAGTCGGCGACCTTCCCAAACTTGCCGCGCCAGCGCAACGCGCCTTGCAGAGTGTTGGTATTGCCGCTTTGAAACAGTTGACAAAAATCTCTGAAGCGGAACTCATGCAGCTACACGGCATGGGACCGAATGCACTCGGCAAACTGCGTCAGGCTTTGGCGAAGTGTGGACTGTCGTTCCGCAGAGAGTAAAGATTTGAAAGGAGAAGCCATGAGAAAGATAATTGTTCACGAGTTCATCACTTTGGATGGTGTTATTCAGGCGCCGGGCAGTCCCACCGAAGACACTGACGGCGGTTTTACCCACGGCGGCTGGACGCTTCCCTACTGGCACGATGACATCGGCGCCCATTTCGGTCAGATCTTTGCCGAAGCCGATACCTTGCTGCTCGGTCGAAAGACCTGGCAGACACATGGCGAAGCATTTGAGCCCAACCCTGCTGAAGATCCATTTGCTGGTTTCAAAAAGTATGTCGTTTCCGCCACACTAAAATCAGCGGATGCCTGGCGCGACTCAACCATTATCAAAGGAAATGTGATTGAGGAAATTCGCAAATTGAAGAACCAGCCTGGCAAGAACATTATTATGGATGGGAGCAGTGTCCTGATGCATGAATTGATAAAGAACGACCTGGTGGATGAATTTGCCCTGCATGTGTATCCGCTTGTGCTGGGAACTGGCAAACGCTTGTTTCCTGATGGAAAACGTGTAAACTTGAAATTGATCGAGACGTCTTCACTTCCAACGGGTGTTGTTTATCAGCGATATCAACCTGAGGTGAAATAAAAATTGTCATCCTGAGCGACAGCGAAGGATCTCTACTGCAATATCAGAGACTCTTCGCTCCGTTGGCGAAGTTCAAACACATCGAGTCCAATCCCAAAGACCCGAAGAAACTCCCTTTGGGGTTGGGACGTGCGACAACTCTGGTTGAAAATCTACAAGCGAACTATAAAGATGTCCTGCTGTTTCGGGAGTTGTCCACGCTTCGGACTGACGTCCCGTTGAAAGAGACTCTCAATGACCTGAAATGGCAGGGAGCGTATCCGCGCTTGAAGAAGTTATGTCACGAGTTGGGGGAGGAGAGGATTCCAGAACGCATCCCGCATTGGAAATAACATATTTCTTGCAAATAGAATCCAAAAAGCGACTTCCAGACGGAGGTCGCTTTTTCATTAAAGGCTTGCGTTACCTGCGCGTGGAGGGCAGTTCTATTTCGCTGTCTTCTGGCATTCCTTACATATCACCACTGTCGGTATTCTCACCAGCCTTTCAACAACACAAAACTGATGAGTCTAATTGACAAATGATACATATTATGATACTATTGTATCAATGGAAAGAATTGAAGAACAAACTAAAGAAAAGATCATACGCTCTGCACTGACATTGTTCTCGGAGAGAGGGATTAGCAAGACCAGCGTCAGTGAAATTGCTTACCATGCTGGCGTGACCCGTGTCACTGTCTATCGCTACTTCTCAGAAAAAGAAGAACTGGTTCGCGAAACGTATCTCCGCGTTGAGCAGGTATTTCAGAAAGCCTTAGCGGATTTGGAGCAAGACCCGTTGGCAAATTGGGAAAGTATTTTTAATCAGATAGGAGAGGATTTAAGCACATTACCTTCCGGAGATGTTTTTACCCAATTCGATGAGATAAAACGGCTCTACCCTGATACTTACAACTCAATCCAGGAAGTACGCATTCATACACTGAATGGCATTTTTGAACATCTTTTTGCCTTGACAAAGGGTAAAGAATTGCTGCGTCCAGGTCTGAACCAGACAATTGTTCAAACCATATTCTGGGAACTAATTATTAACTTCTTTGATAACCCAAGATTCAAATCGTTTGGATTATCAAATGCTGAGTTGTTCCATACTCTGACAGATATATTACTGCATGGAATTCTCAAAGACTAGCTATTCAGAAATCGACTAATGGAGACATAATGTCAAAAAAGAGCGCAAAACCTCAAACAAACGTAAAAATCGACGTTTTCCTTTTTATACTAATACTTGTGATAATCATCTCTGGAATAGTGATGCGCACATCATCACTTGGTTCCCATACTCTGTTGATGTTTCAACGAGCGCATGGCTGGGTGGGAGTTGTTTTTTGTTCTTTGAGCAGTTTGCACTTGATCGCCCATCTCCCCTGGATACAAAGTCAACTATCACGCTTATTTAAAACCAGTTCCATCCACCAAAAAGCATCAACCACTTTACCGCCAAGTGACTGAGAGCTTCCCACACATCCAAACGTACCTGGACTCACTCTCATAATGTAATGGAGGCAGAATTATGTCAGATAATATCAGGCTTGTAGGTTTACGTGGTCCCGCCCAGATGGGGACAACGCAGTTGGTAAATAGGATCAAACTGAATTTAGCACGAGCGGGTTTCTCTGCGGCAAGGAAAGTTCGCTCGATGATGCCCACCAGTATCCGACGTGTCGGTTTTATTGGTCTGGGGCGGATGGGTTCGGCGATTGCCCACAATTTGCTGAGAGCGGGTTTCGAACTTACAGTGTATAACCGCACGTCAGCCAAGGCGCTTCCTCTGGTGGCTTCTGGCGCCACACAGGCTACTTCACCCGCAGAGGTTGCACGCAACGCCGATGTAGTCATCACCAGCCTGATGGATGACCAATCAGTACTTGATGCTGTCACCCGCACGGACGGACTACTTGCCACCTTACAGCCTAACGCGATTCATATCGGCACGAGCACGTCTTCGCCGCGTCTGGCAAAGCAACTTGCTGAGTTGCACGCCACACACGGCAGCGTATATCTTGCCGCCCCGGTAATTGGTAGACCTGATGCAGCAGAGGCACGCAAACTCACTACCTTCGTCGCTGGCAATCTGGACGCAATCCAAAGATCGCGTGCTGTTTTCGACGCTTACTCCTTGATTGTTGTAAATGCAGGAGTTGATCCTGCTACTGCTAATATCCTCAAGCTCTTGGTTAACTATCTGCATACTTCCGTAATTGACCTTGTGGGTCAGGCATTCACCATCGGAGAAAAAGCTGACATAGACCCGAAGATAATTTCCCTGATGTTGAAAACTGCCTTTCCAAATCCAAACCACGCCTACTACATCGACAAGATTCGAAGCCGCGATTTCGACCATGTCGGTTTTGATCTTCAAGGGGGGTACAAGGATGTACAACTAATGATGCAAATGTCAGAAGATATGCAAGTGGCTTTGCCAAATGCCGACAGCGCATCAAAAAAACTTCTTGCAGCCTTAGCGAACGGCATGGAAGGAAAAGACTGGAGTGCGATCTACGAAATCACTCGGCAAAACGCGGGATTAAAATAGGAAGGGTCTTTGGTGTTTCGTAAGAGAAGATGTACGGAACTAGACTTCAACCACTCGTGGACTTATCACTGCTGTTTCAACAACCCAACTATGGTTTAACCAGTCTGAGTTCTGCCAAAACCATTGACTCATTTCACATTTCGAGTAGAATACCGCCCAATATGTTCAGAGACAAAGCAAGCATCCTCATGGAAGCGCGCGCCAAGCGCAAGCCCATCCTCGCAACGGAAGTTGTCGGGTTTGGGCTTGTTACGGTCGAGCAAAAAGCCATGAAAAGGATGTTGGGCGTTTGCGCCTAGTCTTTGGGCTTTTCGTTTATCGCATCAACGCTCCCCGGCAACGGGGAGCGTTTTTTATTTTGCATTCATGTCGTTGCGAGGGCGGCAGCCCGAAGCAATCCCCAAAGGAGTGGAGATTGCTTCAGCGGAGGAGCACCGCCTCACAATGACATGGAAAGAGGAGAAATCATGGTTCAGATTTTGGATACGACATTACGAGAAGGCGAACAAACGCCGTATGTCAACTTCACGGTGGATGAAAAAGTCCACATCGCGCAGATGCTCGACCGCATCGGCGTGGACATGATCGAAGCGGGTGACCCCTCCGTCTCGAACAACGTGGCGGCGGCGATCAAGCGCATCTCCGCGCTTGGGCTGAAGGCGGAGATCGTCGCCCACAGCATTGCCTCGCGTTCGGGCATCGACAAAGCCAAAGCCTGCGGCGCAAATCGTGTGGCGATTTTTTACGCCACCTCGCAGATTCACCTCGACGCGAAACTGCACAAGACTCACGATGAAGCGATTCGCATCATCACCGAGCATATCGCCTACGCCCGCAGTCTGGGACTCAACGTCCGCTACACGCCAGAGGATGCCACCCGCACCGACTTCGAGTTTTTGGTTCAAGTCTGCAACGCCGCCATCGAAGCGGGCGCAGACCGAATCAGTTTTGCCGACACGTTGGGCATCATGCAACCGCACCTTTTTTATGAGCGGGTCAAGGCGCTGCGCGAGCAACTGCTCCCCTGTCAGATTGACCTGCATTGCCACGACGATTACGGCTTGGCGCTGGCAAATGCAATGGCTGGCATTCGCGGCGGCGCGGATTGCATCCACACCACCGTCAACGGGATGGGCGAACGCACGGGCATCCCCGACCTTGCGGAAACCGTCGTCGCTTTCCACAACCTCGAAGGCGAGATGAAGTACAACCTCGAACCGCTGGTCAACCTCTCGGCTTATCTCGAAAAGTCAACGGGATTTTTTCTGGCGGCGAATAAGCCCATCACGGGGCAGAACGCATTCAGTCACAAGAGCGGAGTCCACACCAACGGCGTGCTGAAAGACCCGCGCACCTACGAGCCGTTCGACCCCGCCGTCATCGGGCGCGAGCGGAAAATTGTGATTGACAAATACACGGGCAAGACGGCGGTTGCGGCGCGGCTGGATGAGTACGGCATCGAAGTCAGCGCGGCGGAGTTGGAAGTCATCGTCACCCGCATCAAAAATATCGGCGACCACCGCAAGCAGTTGTTCGACGCCGACATTCTCGAAATTGCCGAGCAGGTGACGGGGCGCGAGATCGACATTATCCCGCAC
>Ga0172367_10001437_pt1 | contig 34562 bp, 29 predicted proteins | sample Lak10m_FD_114542 | JGI IMG/M metagenome (GOLD analysis project Ga0172367, IMG submission 114542) | Freshwater microbial communities from Kabuno Bay, South-Kivu, Congo - kab_022012_10m | ecosystem: Environmental > Aquatic > Freshwater > Lake | place: Democratic Republic of the Congo: South-Kivu...
CTGCGGTCCGTGGCGGTAATCAAGGGCTAAGGCCGATGCAGAGACTGGTGGTGGGGGCTAATCAGCTGCGGGGCGACCAACTGTGGCTCACTCCAGAGCAGCAGCACTATCTCTATCGGGTGCTGCGGCTCACCACCGGTAGCCAATTCATCGCCCTGGACGGCCAGGGGCAACACTGGCTGGCCCAGTTGGGGCCTGAGCCTGGCATGGCGATCGCCAGACCCCAGGTTGTCGAGGCCCTAGCCCGGCCCACCATCACCCTGGCGATCGCCCTACCCAAGGGCAACGGCTTTGACCCGGTAGTGCGCCAGGCCACGGAGTTGGGGGTCAGTCGTCTGCAGCCGATCCTCAGTGAACGGACATTGCTGCAGCCCAGCACTGCCCGCCTTGATCGCTGGCAGCGGATCGCCGCCGAAGCCACGGAGCAGTCAGAACGACTGCAACAGCCCCAGATCCTCCCCCCCCTGGCCTGGGCCGACTATCTGGCCAGACTGGACCATCCCCGCCAGGCCTGGCTCTGTGTCCCTCGCCAAGCTGCACCCCACCTGCTTAGCCTGGCCCTTCGGGGCCCCCTCACCGGCGATCTGGTGATTGCCACCGGCCCCGAAGGGGGCTGGACCGAAGTGGAGATAGCCACCGCCCTGGCTGCCCGGTTCCAACCGGCTTCCCTGGGACCGCTGATTCTGCGGGCTGTCACCGCTCCCCTGGCGGCCCTGGCCCTGGTCACCGCCGCCTACGACTGCTCGGTTTAGGGGGCAGCCCCGCTTGGGATCACCCTGATCTTCGGAGTCATTCTCAATAGGCAAAACCTATTGCAAATCTCCCCCTAAATTCGCTACTATTCTCATTAAGGTGGGGTTATTGAAAATTTTCCCAGGAGGATTCAGCATATGGCGGCCTACACTCCCTCTGCCCTGAAGGCTGAGCTCAACGAGCGGGGTTGGCGCATGACGCCCCAGCGGGAAACCATTCTGAAAACCTTTCAGAACCTGCCAGAGGGTAACCACCTCAGCGCTGAAGACCTGTGTGACCTACTCGGCAAGGAGGGGGATCCCATCAGCCTATCCACCATTTACCGTAACCTCAAGCTGATGGCCCGTATGGGTATTTTAAGAGAGTTGGAGCTCTCCGAGGGGCAGAGGCGCTACGAAATTAACCAGCCCGCCCCCCATCACCACCACCACTTGATCTGTGTACGCTGTAATAAGACCATTGAATTTAAGAACGATTCCGTCCTCAAGGTGGGAGCTAAAACCGCTGATCGTTCTGGCTACCACCTGCTGGATTGTCAGTTACTCATCCAGGGAATTTGCCCCACCTGTCAACGATCCATTCTGCCCGCCTGATAGACCCTGGCATAAATCCCCCTTACTGCTCCTGAGTGCTGATTCCCCAATTCTGCCCTCCTACTGAAGAAAGGCTAAGCCTGGGAGGCTTCTGAGCGACCTTTGCCCCTTTGGCGATGGCGGCGGCGATAAATCAGCCAGTCCAACCCAGGTGTTAGGATAGATCAACCCACCCCGTGCCAGCCCCTCTAGCTTGCTGCCCAGGCACGGTTTAGATAGGACATTGTTCCGGTCTTGGCCAACGATCCTAACATCGGTGGGAAGTTACCCTCTGGCTAACAGGTTATCCTAGGATTGACTAAGGCTAGCCCTACTCCATCACCCTGGCGATTGAATTCATGCTGAAGACCCTCTTAGGTGACCCTAACGCCCGTAAGCTCAAAAAGTACCGCCCCGATGTGGTGGAGATCAATTTGCTGGAGGAGGAGATTCAGCAACTGAGCGATGACGACCTGGTGGCTAAGACCGCCCAGTTTAAGCAGCGTCTAGAACAGGGTGAGGGGCTAGATGACCTGCTACCCGAGGCCTTTGCGGTAGTGCGGGAAGCCTCCCGGCGGGTGTTGGGCATGCGCCACTTTGACGTGCAGCTGATCGGCGGCATGGTGCTCCACGATGGCCAAATTGCTGAGATGAAAACCGGGGAAGGTAAAACCCTGGTGGCTACCCTGCCCGCCTACCTGAATGCCCTCACTGGTAAGGGGGTCCACATTGTCACCGTCAACGACTACCTGGCCCGGCGCGATGCGGAGTGGATGGGGCAAATCCATCGGTTCCTGGGGTTGACGGTGGGTCTGATTCAGCAGGGCATGTCCCCCTCGGAGCGGAAGTTTAACTACGGCTGTGATATCACCTACGGTACCAACAGCGAGTTTGGCTTTGACTACCTGCGGGATAATATGGCCACCGCCATGGCGGACGTGGTGCAACGCCCCTTTAACTTCTGCATCATTGACGAGGTGGACTCCATTTTGGTGGACGAAGCCCGCACCCCCCTGATTATTTCTGGCCAGGTGGAACGCCCCAGTGACAAGTACACCAAGGCGGCGGCGGTGGCCGACTTTTTCTGGCGGGAAAAACAGGTCGCCAAGCAGGAGTACGAGCAGAAGCAGGCCCAGGCGGAACATTTAGAGCGGGAGGGCCAGAAGGCAGAGGCCCAGCAGTATTTTATTAAGGCGGAGATTGCCAAGGGCCGCATGGAGTATTACTACGAAGCCGACGAAAAGGCTCGTAACGTGCTGCTCACCGATGAGGGCTTCATCAAGGCGGAGGAGATGCTGGGGGTGAAGGACCTCTTCGATCGCGACGACCCCTGGGCCCACTACATCTTCAACGCTCTCAAGGCGGAAGAACTGTTTACTAAGGACGTCAACTACATCGTTCGGGAGGGGGAAATTGTCATCGTCGATGAGTTTACCGGTCGGGTGATGCCGGGTCGACGCTGGAGCGATGGTCTGCACCAGGCGATTGAGGCCAAGGAGCATGCAGAGATCCAGCCGGAGACCCAAACCCTGGCCAGCATTACCTACCAAAACTTCTTTCTGCTCTACCCCAAGTTGTCGGGCATGACCGGCACCGCCAAAACCGAAGAGGCTGAATTTGAGCGCATCTACAACCTGGAGGTGACGATTATTCCCACCAACCGATCCCTGGCCCGTAGGGATCTTTCGGACGTGGTCTACAAGACTGAAGAGGCCAAGTGGCGGGCGGTGGCGGAGGAGTGTGCCGCCATGCACAACTCGGGGCGACCAGTGCTGGTGGGCACCACCAGCGTGGAGAAGTCGGAGCTGCTCTCCGCCCTGCTGGCCCAGCAGGGAGTGCCCCATAACCTGCTAAATGCCAAGCCAGAAAACGTGGAGCGGGAGTCAGAGATCGTCGCCCAGGCAGGTCGCAGCGGTGCCGTCACCATCGCCACCAACATGGCGGGCCGGGGTACTGATATTATTCTGGGGGGGAATGCGGACTACATGGCCCGCCTCAAGGTGCGGGAATACCTGATGCCCCGACTGGTGCAGCCCGAGGAAGACGGCTTTGCCATCACCACCGTGCCGGCGGCTCGGGGGCGCAACCCGGCCCAGGGGTTCGGCGACGGTAAGAAGGTCAAAACCTGGAAAGCCTCTCCAGATATTTTCCCCATTGATCTGTCCAATCATGCCCTGACCACCCTGAAGGCGGCGGTGGACCTGGCGGTTGCCACCTACGGCGATCGCAGCCTACCGGAACTGCAGGTAGAAGATAAGTTGGCGATCGCTGCCGAAAAGGCCCCCACCGATGACCCGGTGATCCAGGCCCTGCGAGACGCCTATCACCAAATCCGCCAGGAGTACGAACAGTTCACCGGCAGTGAGCATGACCAGGTGGTAGGGCGGGGAGGTCTGCACGTGATCGGCACCGAGCGCCACGAGTCCCGCCGCATCGATAACCAATTGCGGGGCCGGGCCGGCCGCCAGGGAGACCCAGGCTCCACCAAGTTTTTCCTGAGTTTGCAAGATAACCTGCTGCGCATCTTTGGCGGCGATCGAGTAGCAGGGCTGATGAATGCCTTCCGGGTGGAGGAGGACATGCCGATCGAGTCGGGCATGCTGACCCGATCCCTGGAGGGGGCCCAGAAGAAGGTGGAAACCTACTACTACGACATCCGTAAGCAGGTGTTTGAGTACGATGAGGTGATGAACAACCAACGTCGAGCGATCTACGCAGAACGCCGCCGGGTGCTGGAGGGCAACCAGTTGAAGGAAATGGTGATCGGCTATGCCGAGCAAACCATGGACGACATTGTAGAAGCCTATATCAATCCTGAACTGCCCCCGGAGGAGTGGAAACTTCCCGAATTAGTCAGCAAGGTCAAGGAGTTTGTCTACCTGCTGTCAGACCTCACCCCTGACCAATTGGAGGATCTGTCCCTGGGGGAAATTAAAACCTTTCTCCATGAGCAGGCTTGCATTGCCTACGACATTAAGGAAGCTCATGTGGATCAGATTAAGCCGGGGCTGATGCGGGAGGCAGAGCGCTTCTTTATTCTGCAACAGGTGGATAGTCTTTGGCGGGATCACCTGCAGCAGATGGATGCCCTACGGGAAACCGTAGGTCTGCGGGGCTACGGTCAGAAGGATCCCCTAATCGAGTACAAGAGCGAGGGCTACGAGTTGTTTCTGGATATGATGACCGGTATTCGCCGCAATGTGGTGTATACCCTGTTCCAGTTCCAGCCCCAACCCCAGCCCTCTCAGCAAGTCGGCTAGACCGGACTTAGAGGTTGCTTGAAAAGCCGCAGCTATACCTTTAGCTCAGGATACCGAGTAAAGCTATAGATCCCAGCCCATAGCTTTACTCGGCATAACAATTTTGTTCTAAACAGATTATCAACAATAATACATTCACCTAAATTGAGATCACTCTGTTTAATCTTAATTTTAGAGTGGTTTATTTCTGAAGCACCCTGGGGCTAGGCATTTTTCCTTATCATGGCTGCTATACTTGACAGGGCGTGAATATCAGCGGATCAGGATGACAGGTAGAAATACTCAGGAAGGGTTGGACAGTCACGAAATCGATCAACTAGATCTGAGAATCATCGAATCGTTGCAGGAAAATGGTCGTACTCCCTATCGAGAAATCGCCCAAGCTATTAATGTTTCTGAAGCTACCGTAAGATATCGCATCAGGCGACTCATAGAGGATGAGATCATTACCATTAGCGCATTTATCAATATGGGTAGGGTCAAACATGAAAACATTGCCTGTATTGAACTTAAAGTAATTTCTAGTAACTTTAGAAACTTCCTGGATATATTAATCACTATGGATGAAGTCACCTATATTTCCTCTACAATGGGTGACTATGACATCATGATTGATTATATATATGTTGATAATTCCGATCTTTTACTATTTTTGAATATGCTAAAAGATAGGGCAGAGATAAAGGAAATACGGTCAAGAACAGTTCTTAAAATCTATAAAGCCCAGTATCCAGCAAGAGTTAGTTCTAATCATAAAAGATAGATATATCGATCATACTCCTGACTAGAAGCTGTGAAAGCTATTTTGTCAAAATATCAACATTCTCCTCTATACTATCCTTAACTAACTCGCTGCTGGCTATCATTACAATTGAGCTGAATAGACTGAATACCTGTCCCAGAAAATTAGCGCCACCGAACAGGTCGCTCCAGAATCTAAAACCTACTATGAAAATTGGTTGACTGCCTGTGAAAAACTATTGATAGCCAAGGGGCTGATTGTACCCCAGGAGATTGATAGGAAAATAGCTCAACTCTCAGCGGCAGATGAGGCTGAGCACCAACATTAGGACTATCAGAGATATGGCCCCTGCTGCCCTATTCATTTCTTAACCAATGCTTTTGGAGGTCAGGCGGATGGAAACTGGGTTGGCGCTGTCCCGCCCGGGGGAACCGTGGTAACTGAGGATGCGATGCCATGGATGATCACAGTCTGCAGACTCAGCGGCCCAGGTCGTGGAGGCGGTGAATCGCCTCTGTACACTCAGTGGTCACCGCTTCAAGCTGGTCCCGGTCAGTGGTGGGGGGCGGCGGGATGGGGGCGCCGATGCGAATAGTCAGGGGTACCCGGCGAGGCAGAGCCGATCCTTTGAGGATACCTTGAGTTCCCCAGAGGCTAACGGGCAGGAGAGTTGCCTGGGCCTTAGCGGCGATCAGGGCAGCACCAATTTTAGGACTGGGGATGCGGGCATCGGCGGTGCGGGTGCCCTGCAAAAAAATTCCCACCGCCCAGCCCTGCTCCAACTGTTGCAGTGCTGATCGAATGGCACTGCGATCGGCACTGCCCCGCTTCACCGGGTAAGCCCCGTAGAGTTGAATAGCCTGGCGCAGCACCGGTACCTGAAATAACTCTTCCTTAGCCATGTAGGAAATTGGTCTGCCCACCGCTGAGGATAGCAGCGGGGGGTCAAAGTCGCTGGCGTGGTTAGCCACCACGATCAGTTTGCCGGTCATGGGTACCTGATCGGCCCCGTGGATGCGGCCCCGGAAGTAAAACCGCAGGGCCGGTGCCACCACCGAAAACTTAAAGAGGCGATAGAGCAACAGGTTGACAGCCGGTTCGCGATCGCGGGCCATGGTCACCCCCCTAAGCCGCAAGGGCCGATAGTTGGTCCAGGGTGCCCACATTGAGTAGATCGAAGTCCTTGCAGGTGCGCTTCACCAGACCAGTCAGCACATTCCCAGGCCCCACCTCCACCACCTGGTCAATACCCAGGGCCGGTAGAGCCAGGGTGATCTCCCGCCAGCGCACCGCCCCGATCATCTGCTCAGCCAACCGTTGCTTGAGTACAGCACCAGCGGTGGCCGGGGTCGGATCAACGTTAGATAGCACCGCCACCTGAGCATCGCTAAAGTGCACCGGCGCCAGCAGAGCAGCAAAGGCCTCAGCCGCTCTGGCCATCAGCGGGGAATGGAAAGCCCCACTGACATTCAGGGGGACCGCCCGCTTAGCCTTGACAGTGGCCATGATGGTTTCTACCCCGGTAACGGTGCCGGAGATCACCACCTGGCCAGGGTTGTTATCATTGGCCAGCACCACCCCGGGGGTAGCCGCCAACTGGACCTGGAGGGCATCGTTGTCAAAGCCCAGCAGAGCCGCCATCATCCCGTCGCAGGCGGTGCTCATTAGTTCAGCCCGTTGTTTCACCAGGGCCAGGCCCGTGCCAAAGTCAAACACCCCCGCCACGTAGAGGGCGACGTACTCCCCCAGACTATGGCCAGCCAGGGCGGCGGGGCGCCATCCCTGATCCGTCAAGAGATCCGCCAGCAGGCTTTCTACCACGTAGAGACAGGGCTGGGTATAGCGGGTATGGGACACCTTATCCCCTGGGTCCGCCACGACGTCCACCACCGACCACCCTAAAACCGCCTCCGCCTGGGCGAAACGCTGCTGGGCCAGGGGTAACTCTAGCAGGTCCAACCCCATGCCAATGCCCTGGGACCCCTGTCCTGGAAACACCCACGCTGCCTTCGCCATAGTTCTTCGCCAATCGGTATTAGGAATATTTCCATACTATCCGTAATTGGTCCTGGCCCTGCTGAAGAAACCCCTAGGCAGGAATGCAGAGGAGGTGAAGGAAACCCGACCAGTGATGTTTATAGTACAGGTGCTCGATGGGTATGGTCCGGCCCTAGGGCTCGGCTTCACGATAGCGGAACCAACCCGATTAGTTTTTAGTCAAATTTCTTGGAGCCACGACAATTGCCAGGCCAGCCCTGGCCCGGATGTCCGGTAGGACCTATCCTAATGGAGCCCCCCCATGGAAGTTATCCCCATCCTCGTGTTTGCTCTTCTCCTAATGCGTTGGACCCAAACCACCCTGGGCCAAAACCCGACTAAACCCCCTGCCCCGTCTCCCTCTCCGGAGGAAGAGTTGTTAATCGCCCTGGGTAAGGTCCTGGGGCGCAAACCTTAGGAGAGGGTCCCATGGTTAACCCCCATGAGGCCCCCGCCGCCAGTCCCCTGGGCAGGGCCCAGGGTCGGGTGGCGCTGGTCACCGGTCCAGCCCGCTCTGGCAAGAGCGAATGGGCGGAGCAGTTAGCGATCAATTCCCAAAAACCGGTGATTTACCTGGCCACCGCCGCCCTCCATCCCCAGGATCAGGAGTGGCAAGCCCGGCTGGCCCGGCATCGCCAGCGTCGTCCAGCGGATTGGCAACTGTGGGAAGTGCCCCTGGCCCTGCCGGCGACGATCGCCAGGGCTGCCCCTGGACACTGCCTTTTAGTAGATTCCCTGGGTACCTGGCTGGCTAATTTACTAGATCAGGAAGAAGCCACCTGGGAAGGACATCTGCAGCACCTGGTGGATAGCCTGCAAGGAACCCCCAACCCGGTGATTCTGGTAGCAGAGGAGACCGGTTGGGGAGTAGTACCGGCCTACCCCATGGGACGCCTGTTTCGCGATCGACTAGGCCAGATGACCCGCCGGGTGGGGGCGATCGCCGATACCGTGTACCTGGTGGTGGCCGGCTATGCCGTTGACCTGCGGCAGGTGGGTATTCAGCTATCTAGCCCAGGCTGACCTGTCACCCCACCAATCCTGGCAGATACCCAGGGGAAAGATTCACTGAATGGCAGGGCTAGCCCTAGCGCCCCTGAATCGGATGCAGTCCTGGAGCAGGAACATTCCCCACCACTGAAAACTTTAGCTATAATATTTATAGAACTCTAGCAAGGGGCTGTAACGGTTTCGACGTTTTGACGAAAGTCACGCTGTGATACAGGTCGAGAGGGAGTCCACTCTCGTTAATACAGGCTCAAAACAAACGTAACTGCGAACAACATCGTTCCTTTTGCTCGTAAAGCTGCACCTGTTGCTGCTTAACTAAAAACTCTTTTAGCGAGCGTTCATAGTTTGACTCCGTTAAAAGCTATGGACAAACCCCAACGGATGCCTTAGTCAGTGTTCTCTGGTGTGCTGACTAACTAAGACCTAATCAGAGCATCCCACCGCTCGGGATACGTAGCGGTCCCCGCCCAAAGGGCTAACTGGGCTAAGCCTGTGAATGAATGGTGTGTTATTACTCAAAGCGGACACGGGTTCGACTCCCGTCAGCTCCATTTTTTTCATCTGATTAATACCTATTCCCTGAATTCTCGATCTAGTCTGTGACTGCTAGCGCCCCCTGTGAGGGTCTGAGTTAAGGCAAAGGATCAATTCAGCCTTTGCCCTGATCGATCAACCCCATCTTCGGCGTTCTGGCTACCACCATGGGTACTGGCGTACTTTTTGAAAGAGCGTGTTGAAATATTAAATATCTTTCCAAAAAGAGAACTGAAGCCAGGCCTCTTTTTTTAGGTGCTTATACTAAAAAGAGATGACTCAACGGCTCCATCTTTGTGAATTTCAGAGCATATAGCCCTGCGCAAAGATACATTTCTTAATGATTCCATGGCTGCCCTGGTCTGACCTAATGTTGTTCAATCTTGAGATTGAAGGGTTTCAGGATAATGCGTTTCCCACTTTGGCCTTATTTGAATCAACCGGTATTTAATCGTTACCACAGGACTATTTACAACCCCGGTAGGTTCTGGTCTGCCTACCGGGTTAGTTTTCTAGAGCGCTGCTGGTTACGGGAGTACTGCCCCAACAAGACCTTTGAACAAGATGCCCATGGCTAGGCATACACCGGGTTGGTCTGGAAAGTAGCTCCCTTTCACCATGGCTTGTCCCTGGGGATGATGGTCATGGCTGCTCCGTAATGATTTACTCCCCCCGGCTAAACCGCCACAATCCTTGACTCCTCCTTCGAATAAGAGAGAGGGTATAGGTGAACCGTTAACAAAAAATAGCTGCGCCCCAAGGGCGCAGCTATTTTTTGTTAACCAGTTTTTACCAACCAGACGAAACAGGACCTTAGCTAAAGCACCAGGAACAGTCGAATTAGTCAAGACCAGGTCCGACAAGCCTTCTGGCTGGCGGTTGCCCCATTATCCGTGACTAACACTATGTGAAGCAAAGTTTAAGTCATGGCAATTGGGCAATTTTGATTGGGATAAAATCCGCAGTATTGCCTATAATTTGTGGAGGAATTGTATTATTCCGACATCCCTCTTTACATACAGGTGTTAGATTACCTGCGTATGTATGGATTAATGTTAACTTTCCCCCATAGCGGGGTTTGGGGACGAGAAGGTGCTTTGGGACGGTTATCACTGGCAAATCATTCAACCTAATAACAATGCCCCGTATACTTGTCATTGATGATGATCCGGCGATCGCAGAATTGGTCGCAGTTAACTTGGAGATGGCTGGCTACGATGTCAATCAAGCGGGAGATGGTGTAAAAGGCCAGGCCTTGGCGGTACAACTGATGCCCGATCTGATCATGCTTGATTTGATGCTACCTAAGGTGGATGGACTGACGGTCTGTCAGCGGATTCGGAGAGATCGGCGTACCGCTGATATTCCGGTATTAATGCTCACCGCCCTGAGTCAAACCCAGGATAAGGTGGATGGCTTAAATGCCGGAGCGGACGACTACCTGACCAAACCCTTTGAACTAGACGAGATGCTGGCCCGGGTGAGGGCGTTGCTACGGCGCACCGATCGCATTCCCCAGGCCGCCAAGCATAGCGAAATTCTTAACTACGGCCCCCTCACTCTGATTCCCGAACGCTACGAAGCCATCTGGTTTGACAAGACCGTCAAGCTCACCCACCTGGAGTTTGAATTGCTCCACTGCCTGCTGCAACGTCACGGCCAAACCGTTTCCCCCAGCCAAATTCTGCAGGAGGTCTGGGGTTACGAGCCCAACGACGACATTGAAACTATCCGGGTCCACGTTCGTCACCTGCGCACTAAGTTAGAGCCCGATCCCCGCCATCCCCGTTACATTAAAACCGTCTACGGAGCCGGGTATTGCCTGGAGTTACCGGCCCTGGCTGAGGGGTTTGCCTCATAGTAGCTTCCTGCCCCGACCTCCCTATACCAGAGTGCCCCACTGGAGTGGTTCGCTACAATAGGTTCCAGCTAGTCCCAGGAGTTGACCTATTTATACCCGTCCCCTTGCTCGGCTAATTGAAGAACTGCAACGGCTACCGGGGGTGGGGCCAAAATCCGCCCAGCGGATGGCCCTCCATATCCTCAAACGACCCCAGGCCGAGGTCCAGGCCCTGGCCCAAGCCTTGCTAGAGGCTAAGTCCCAGGTAGGGCAGTGCTCCGTCTGCTTTCACCTATCGGCGGAACCGGTGTGTGAAATTTGCCGATCGCCCCAGCGAGACCACCATACCCTTTGTGTGGTAGCCGATTCCCGGGATGTGATTGCCATTGAAAGAACCCGGGAATACCGGGGCCGCTACCACGTGCTGGGGGGCCTGATTTCCCCTATGGACGGCATTGGTCCCGAGCAGCTGAACATTGGTCCCCTGGTGCATCGGGTCAATAGGGAGGGGACTGAAGAGGTGATCATGGCCATTAGCCCCAGCATTGAGGGAGACACCACCACCCTCTACATCGGTCAACTGCTCAAGCCCTTTACCCGAGTCACCCGGATTGCCTTTGGTTTACCCATGGGGGGTGACCTGGAATACGCCGACGAGATCACCCTGGCCCGGGCCCTGGAGGGACGACGGGAACTGGAATAGAAGAGGCTTCTTAATAGGGATGAGCCTTCCCAGACCCCTCGTAGGGATCAAAATTAGAATAATCCCCACAATCGACGCAGGGGGTTGCACTCTAGTGATACTCTGAGAGATGGCGCTTTGGAATGTAACAGTGACATAAAAGCCGCCAGATAAGCTGATCATACGGAATAGGCGCAAGCATGGTCACCACTGCAGAGAAAACAAACGTTGGTTACATCACTCAAATCATCGGTCCGGTTGTGGACGTCAAGTTCGCCAGTGGCGAGATGCCCAAGATTTACAATGCCCTGAAAATTCAAGGGACTAATCCCGCTGGGGCTGAGGTTGCCGTTACCTGTGAGGTACAGCAACTCTTGGGTGACGCCCAGGTGCGAGCCGTAGCCATGAGCTCCACCGATGGTCTGATCCGGGGTATGGAGGTTGTGGATACGGGGGCCCCCATTAGTGTGCCCGTTGGTGCATCAACCCTGGGCCGCATCTTTAACGTGCTGGGGGAACCGGTGGATGAAAAAGGCCCGGTCAACCTGGAGGCCACCTCCCCGATTCACCGGGCTGCTCCTAAGCTGACGGAACTGGAAACCAAGCCAACGGTATTTGAAACCGGCATTAAGGTGATTGACCTGCTCGCCCCCTATCGCCGCGGCGGCAAGGTGGGTCTATTTGGTGGGGCCGGTGTGGGCAAAACCGTATTGATTCAAGAGTTAATTAATAATATTGCCAAGGAGCACGGTGGTGTGTCCGTATTTGGCGGCGTGGGGGAACGCACCCGCGAAGGCAATGACCTTTACAACGAATTTATCGAGTCCGGCGTCATCAACTCGGAGGACCTGGGTAAGTCGAAAGTGGCCCTGGTCTACGGTCAAATGAATGAACCCCCCGGGGCCCGCATGCGGGTTGGGCTCTCAGCCCTAACCATGGCGGAGTATTTCCGGGATGTGAATAAGCAGGATGTCCTACTGTTTATTGATAATATCTTCCGGTTTGTGCAGGCAGGCTCCGAGGTGTCGGCCCTACTGGGTCGGATGCCCTCGGCGGTGGGTTACCAGCCCACCCTCGGCACCGAAGTCGGTGACCTGCAGGAGCGCATCACCTCCACCCTGGAGGGGTCAATCACCTCGATTCAGGCGGTGTACGTGCCAGCGGACGACCTGACTGACCCGGCCCCCGCCGCCACCTTCGCCCACCTGGACGCCACCACCGTGCTATCCCGGGGCTTGGCCTCCAAGGGCATCTATCCTGCGGTTGACCCCCTGGACTCCGCTTCTACCATGTTGCAGCCCAGCGTGGTCGGCGAGGAGCACTACAAGACCGCCCGTTCCGTGCAGTCCATCCTGCAGCGCTATAAGGAACTGCAGGACATCATCGCCATCCTTGGCCTGGATGAATTGTCTGAGGACGATCGCCTGGTGGTGGCCCGGGCCCGTAAGATTGAACGGTTCCTCTCCCAGCCCTTCTTTGTGGCGGAGGTCTTCACCGGCATGTCGGGTAAGTACGTCAGCCTGGAGGACAGCATTAAGGGCTTCAACATGATTCTGTCCGGCAAGTTGGATGCCATTCCAGAACAGTGCTTCTACCTGAAGGGGGGGATCGAAGAGGTGCTGGAGGCGGCTGAGAAACTGAAGTCAGCCAGCTAATCTCCCGGCGAGGAGGCCAACCGGGTCACTCCCCAGGTTTGGCCTCCTCCACCTGCTGCGTTAATTAACCTATTGAATTTTTCCTATGGCCTTAACGGTTCGCGTGATTGCCCCGGACAAAACTGTCTGGGATGCCGAGGCTGAGGAGGTCGTCCTCCCTAGCACCACCGGTCAACTGGGTATTTTGGCCGGCCACGCCCCCCTGCTAACCGCCCTGGACATCGGGGTAATGCGGGTTAGGGCAGATAAAACCTGGTACCCCATTGCCCTGATGGGGGGGTTCGCCGAGGTTGAGCAGAACGAAGTGATCATTTTAGTGAATGGCGCCGAGCGGGGTGAAACCATTGATCGGGGTACCGCCCGCACCGCCTATGACGAGGCCGAACAGCGCCTGAACCAGGTCAACCCTGAGGATAAACAGGCTCTGATCCAGGCCACCCAGGCGATGAAGCGAGCTCGGGCTAAGCTACAGGCCGCTGAGGCGGTAAAGTAAGCCATCCGTAAATAATCATAACCCCATGGTCAACCTGACCATGGGGTTATAGTTTAGGTTCATGCTGGTTTCGAAGCTCCCTCCTGATTGGCAGGCAAAAGGGAGATTTCAAGGCTTTAGCGGGCCAGGGGAGGGATCTCTATCCAGGACGATCACGAGCTACCGCTAAAGGTGACCTCCGGGAACCGGGACTGGGCTTCGTTTAAAGATTTCCCCTTACCCTCTTCCTGCCAGTAGTTGATAATTTCTGTGGCCTGATTAAGGATGTCCACCTGTTCCTCTTCCTCAATCCAGGATTTACTCTCTAACTCAGTTTTCATTTCCTCCCAGGCATCATTGCGGGGCCAGAAAAAGTAGGAGGTGAGGGGGCTGGTGCCCTTACCTACCACCTGATCTACCGCCAGGGCTACGTCACTTTCTAGCCAGAGTACCTTTAAGACAAATCTGGACAACTAGACCTCCGGGGAACTTCTCAAAATACTACAGTTTACAATCATATCATTTCACCCCCATAGGAGGATGCGGCTGATGGTTTCTCCCCTGGCAATGCTGGTTTTTGATATTGACGGTGTGCTGCGGGATGTGAGTAACTCCTACCGACGGGCCCTGGCGGATACGGTGGAGCAGTTCACCGGCGGCGATTATCGCCCTTCACCGGAGGAGATCGACAGCCTCAAGGCGGAGGGACGATGGAATAACGATTGGGAAGGGTCCCAGGAGCTGATCTATCGTTACTTTGAAACCTGCGGGCGCGATCGCACCGATCTGGACCTAGCCTACGAAGCGATCGTGGCCTTCTTCCAGAGTCGCTATCGGGGTAGCAACCCGAGTCATCCCGATGGCTGGGACGGCTACATCACCCAGGAACCCCTACTGGTGAGTCCGACCTACTTTGAGCAGCTCAGCGCCAGTCAGGTGCCCTGGGGTTTCTTCAGCGGCGCCACCCGTGGATCGGCCCGCTACGTTTTAGAGCGTCGCCTGGGGCTACGGGATCCGGTGCTGGTGGCGATGGAGGATGGACCGGGGAAACCCGACCCCACCGGCCTATTTGAGGTGGTGCAGGTACTCAGCCAGCGGCATCAGCTGTCCACCGACCTGCCGGTGCTCTACGCCGGTGACACGGTGGCGGATATGCAAACCCTGGTGGAGGCCCGGCGTCAAAGCCCAGACCGGACCTGGATCGGGGTGGGGGTCTTACCGCCCCACGTGGTGGCCCGGGATGGGGCGTATCGCCAGAACTATGATCGGGGGCTGAGGGCGGCGGGGGCTGAGGTGGTGCTGCCAGCCATCACCGCCCTCACCGCCACCGCGATTGCACCGCTGCTGGCCTAGTTTACCGACAGGGCCGCCGCCGGGGCCTTGGCACTGAGTTGGGCCAGTACGGCGTTGATGTTGGCCTTGGCATCGCCAAAGAACATCAAGCTATTGTCTCGATAAAATAATGGGTTTTCCACCCCGGCATAGCCCACCGATAGGCTACGTTTCACCACCACCACCGTATCCGCCTTCCACACCTCCATGACGGGCATACCGGCGATCGCACTGCCAGGGTCCTCCTGGGCGCTGGGGTTAACCGTGTCATTGGCGCCAATCACCAGCACCACATCCACGCTGGGGAAGTCATCGTTAATCTCCTCCATCTCCAGCACAATGTCGTAGGGCACGTTGGCCTCCGCCAGCAGCACATTCATATGGCCAGGCATGCGGCCCGCCACCGGGTGAATGCCAAAGCGCACCTGCTTACCCTGGGCCCGTAGCAGGCGGGTAATTTCCGCCACGGCATGCTGGGCCTGGGCCACCGCCATGCCATAACCCGGCACGATCACCACACTCTGGGCATTGTGCAGTCGGTCCACCACCTCAGAAACATTGGTGGCGGTGGCCTCAGCGGTCGGGTTGGTTGTCTGGGAACTGCGGCTAGTTCCTTCCCCAAAACCCCCCAGCAGCACATTCAGAAAGGATCGGTTCATGCCCTTGCACATGATATAGCTGAGGATAGCGCCGCTACTGCCCACCAGGGCACCGGTGATGATCAACAGGTCGTTGTTGAGCATAAAACCCGCCGCCGCCGAGGCCAACCCTGAATAGCTATTTAGCAAGGAAATCACCACCGCCATGTCGGCCCCACCGATGGCCAGCACAATCACCACACCAAACACACCGGAGATCAGGGTAAGGGCCCCCAGCAGCCATAACCCGCCGCTACCGACGGCGGTCATAAAGGGCCAGACCAGCACCGCCATGGCCACCAGCATGGCGATGGTAAAGAAGTGGCGAGCCGGCAGCAGCACCGCCCGGCTGGGCAGCAGGGCCTGGAGCTTACCCACCGCCACCAGGGAACCGGTGAAGGTGACCATGCCAATGAAGACCCCGAGGTAGATCTCCACCCGGTGGATGGTGTCCTCCATACCCACCGCGGCGGTGCTGGGTTGCAGGTACTCAGCAAACCCCACCAGCACCGCCGCCAGGCCCACAAAGCTATTCAACAGGGCCACCATTTCCGGCATGGCGGTCATCGCCACCCGGGACGCGGCCACCACCCCCACCAGCACCCCCAGGCCGATGGAGCCCAGTTGGATGGGGTAGCCCTGACTAATCAGGGCGGTGGCTAGAAAGGCCACCGCCATGCCCAGCACCCCCAGCAGGTTACCCCGCTTGGCGGTGTCCTGGCTGGCTAGACCGCTGAGACTGAGGATAAAGAGCACACTGGCGGCAATGTAGGCGGTGCTAACAAAGGTATTGGTCATAGCAAGGGAAATAAAAGGAAAGGATGAGGGGAGCTGGGGTGGCCAGTTAGCGGTGGAACATGTTGAGCATGCGTTGGGAGACCATGAAACCACCGGCAATGTTAACGGTGCCGAGGAAGAGGGCAAGGGCCCCCAGCACGGTCATGGGGGCAGTGATGTCGTTAGAGATCTGCAGCATACCGCCAATGATAATGATGCCGCTAATGGCATTGGTGACGCTCATCAAGGGGGTGTGGAGGGCCGGAGTAACATCCCAAATTACCTTCCAGCCCAGGAAGCTGGCCAGAACAAAGACGGTGAAGTGGGTGAGGAAGGACTCGGGGGCCCAGAGGCCGATGGCGACGAAGATCACCCCGATCGCCCCCAGCCAGAACACCTGGGGACCCAGGCGAGAGGCCGGGGGTGGGTCGGTGGCGATGGCGGCAGTGGTCGGGTTAGGGGGGGAGATCGCCAGCGGCGGGGCGGGCCAGATCACCTGGCCCTGGTGAATCACGGTGGTGGCCCGGATCACCTCATCCTCCAGGTTAAGGGCAAAGGTCTCGCCCCCCCCCAGATCGGAGAGCAGGTGGTAAAGGTTATTGCCGTAGAGCTGGCTGGCCTGGGCCGCCATGCGGCTGGGCAAATCGGTGAGGCCAATCAGGGTAACCCCCTGGTGGGTGGCAATCTGTCCTGGCTGGGTGAGTTCACAGTTGCCCCCCTGTTCCGCCGCCAGATCCACAACCACTGAGCCGGGTTGCATACTCTCCACCATCTCCCGGGTAATCAGGGTGGGGGCCGGCTTGCCCGGAATCAGGGCGGTGGTGATAATGATATCCACCTCCCGGGCCTGTTGGGCAAACAGGGCCATCTCCGCCGCAATGAAGGCGGGGCTCATCACCTTGGCGTAGCCCCCTTCACCACTGCCATCCTCCTCAAAGGTGAGCTCAAGGAACTCCGCCCCCATGCTCTGCACCTGCTCCTTCACCACCGGTCGGGTGTCGAAGGCCTTGACGATCGCCCCCAGACTGCGGGCCGTGCCGATGGCGGCCAGCCCCGCCACCCCGGCCCCAATCACCAGCACCCGAGCCGGGGGCATTTTGCCAGCGGCGGTAATTTGGCCGGTAAAGCAGCGGCCAAACTGGTTAGCCGCCTCGATCACCGCCCGATAGCCGGCGATGTTCGCCATAGAGCTGAGGGCATCGAGTTTTTGGGCCCGGGTCAGCCGGGGCACCGCATCCATGGCCAGCACCGTCGCGCCCTGGCGGGCCAACTGCTCAAGTAAATCGGGGTTTTGCCCCGGCCAGATAAAGCTGATCAGGGTTTGACCGGGGTGCAGCAGATCGGCTTCCTGGCAGTTGAGGTGGGGGTGCCACTGGGGGGCCCGCACCTTCAGAACAATGTCCGACCGGTCCCAGAGGGGCTGGGGGCCAGGCACAATTTCAGCCCCCACCGCCCCGTAGGCGCTATCACTGAAACTGGCCGCCGCCCCCGCCTGGGTTTCCACCAGGACCTGGAAACCTAACTTTTGCAGCTTTTTGACGGTGTCGGGGGTGGCCGCCACCCGTTGTTCACCGCTAAACACCTCCCTGGCAATGCCCAGGGTTAACCCCTGGGGCGCAGCCTCCGGGGCGGGGGTGGCGGGTTGCTCGACGGGGATGGCAAGGGTCATGGTGGTTAGGAGTACACACTAAAATTATTTCGGATGATACCCCCCAACCTGGCCTGCAACTCAATATCTTCAGCAAGGTTTTATGGACGACCCATCGACCTTTCCCTAACTGGGGCAACCCTGGACTGGCCGGGTAGCCCCAATCCTCAGGGGAAAACCCCCTGCCATCCCCAGGGTAAGGCTATGATTTAGGGGTAACAGTCGCCAGTCCGGTGAAAGACTGCCATGCCATTGACAATGGGCTAAGACCTACAACTTGGCCCGATGTTCTAAGCTAAATGGCGATAGCAATACCTACGATCGGGAGCCAGTCCTTGACCAAACTACCGCCCCTGCCCTTGTCGGTGAAACTGGCTTACGGTATCGGGGAGTTGGCCGCTGCCATACCCGCCAGCCTATCGGCCTTTTTTATACTGTATTTTTTCACCACCGTGGCGGACCTGAGCCCAGCCCTGGCCGGCGGGGTGATTTTAATTGGCCGGGTTTGGGATGCCATTAACGATCCGGTGATCGGGGGGCTCAGCGATCGCACCCACTCTCGCCTGGGGCGCCGTTACCCCTGGATGCTGGGGGGGGTGATACCGATGGCGCTCTGCGCCCTACTGCTGTGGACCGTCCCCCCCCTGGCCAGTGCATGGGGTCGGTTTACCTACTACGTGGTGCTGTCTTTCTTCGCCTTTCTGGCCTTTACCGCCGTGCAGTTACCCTACACCGCCCTGGCGGCGGAGCTGTCGGAGGACTACGACGAACGCACCAGCCTGATCAGCGCCAAGGCGGGATTTAGCATTGGCGGCGGCATTCTGGCCCTGGTCATGGCCCAGGTGGTGTTTGGGGCGATCGCCAATCCGCGCCAGCAGTACCTGATTCTGGGGGCCTGTTCCGCCAGCTTCGCGGTGATCATGGTGGGCATTTGTGTGGCCGGCACCTACCGCCGTTACTGGCAGGTAGAGTCCCGACGGGTGAAGCAGCCCCTGCCCCCCCACTCCCTCTGGCGTGACCTGCGCAGTGTCTTTCGTAACTATGCCTTTCGTCAGGTGCTGGGGCTCTACCTCTGTGCCTGGATGGCGGTGCAGGTAACGGCGGCGATGCTGCCCTACTTTGTGGGTAGCTGGATGGGGCTGCCGGAGGCCCACTTTGCCCAAATGGCCCTGGCGGTACAGGGTACGGCGATCGCTATGCTGTTCCTCTGGCAGCGGCTGGCCCGCTACAGCGATAAACGCACGGTGTTTTTGCTGGGGGCTCCCCTGGCCCTGGTCGCCCTGCTGGGGCTAGTCCTGGTACAACCGGGCCAGACCGGATGGATGTACGGGCTGGGGGTGGTGGCCGGGGTCGGCATTGCCACCCTCTACATGATGCCCTTTGCCATGCTGCCGGATGTGGTGGATCTGGATCAGCTACAGACCGGGCTACGGCGGGAAGGTCTTTACTTTAGCGCCCTGGTATTTTTACAAAAATTAGGGTTAGCCCTGGCCCTGTTTACCTCCGGTCAGGTGCTCAACTGGGCCGGGTTTGAGGCCCAGGCCAGTCAGCAACCCAGCACCGCCCTCTGGGCGATTCGTCTGTTGATCGGCCCCCTGCCCGCCCTGCTGTTACTGGTTAGCCTCTGGTTTGCCTACCGGTACCCGATTAGCCGCGATCGCCACCGGCAAATTCTAGCAGCCCTGGCCCAACGCTCCCAGGATCGGCTAGCGACGACTCTGGGAGCCGATTTTCAGGGCTTCGAACCAGATCGTACTGAGGCCGCCGGCGGCGATCGCCAGGGCTAGATCCCGGGGGTGCAGGGTGGAAAACCGGAATAGGGACTGGAGTAGGGGTTGGTAAAGAATCAGGGCTAGCAACACCACCCCCATAGCTAATACCCACCAAAGGGCGGGGTTAGGGGTTTTCAGGGTGCTCCAGGCCGATCGGGACCAGGACCGATTAGTCAGAATCAAACTTAAGTTGGCGATGATCAGGACCGTAAAAGCCAGGGTACGGGCATCAAACTCGCCACTGCCCCGGTAGTAGGCCAGGGCAAAGACCCCCACCAGGGCCACCAGCACACTCAACCCCTGGAGGAGGGTGAACTGCAGGGTACGGCGACTGAACAGGGGTTCCCGAGGGGGCCGAGGGGGCCGATTCATCACGTCAGCCTCAGCCGGCTCCGCCTCGAACACAATGGTGCAGGCGGGGTCAATCAACAGGTGCAGAAAGGCAATGTGAATGGGCATCAGCACCAGCGGCCATTGAAAAATCACCGGAATCAGGGAAATACCGGCAATGGGGATATGGACCGCCAGGGTATAGGCCATGCCTTTCTTGAGGTTGTCAAAAATCCGCCGTCCCAGCTTTACCGAGGCCACAATGGCGGAAAAGTCATCCTCCAGCAACACCAGGTCCGCCGCCTCCCGGGCCACATCCGTACCCCGATCGCCCATGGCGATGCCAATGTGGGCGGCCTTTAGGGCGGGGGCATCGTTAACCCCGTCTCCGGTCATGGCCACGATCTCCCCCCGTTGCTTGAGGGCATTGACAATCTGGAGTTTTTGCTCCGGCGCTACCCGGGCGAAAATATTCACCTCGGCGATACGGCTCTGCAATTGGGAAGGTGTCAGGTGATGCAACTCTGGGCCGGTGAGAATGTCCGCCGCTGGGGAGAGGCCAATCTGTTCAGCGATGGTGCGGGCGGTGGCGGGGTAGTCTCCGGTAATCATAATCACCCGAATACCGGCGCGGTAGCACTCGGCGATGGCGGGGGCCACCGTCGGCCGGACCGGATCGGCTAAACCCACCAGCCCCAGAAACTCAAAGTCAAAGTCGTGCTGATCCTCGGGCAATTGGTCAGAGGTCTCCAGCACTCGAGCGTGGGTGCGGGGCTTACCCGCCGCCTGTCGCCCCTCGGCCACCCCCAACACCCGCAACCCCGCCACCGCCATGGTCTGGACCTCCAGGGCCAGTTGCGATCGCCGATCGCTATCGAAGTGGCAGAGATCGGCGATCGCCTCCGGCGCTCCCTTGGCGGCCACGGTTAGGTCTCCCTGGGGGGATTGCCAGACACAGGACATGGCCAGCAGCTCCGGGGACAGGGGGTACTCCTGGCAGATCTGCCAGTCCCCATGGAGGTGTTCGGTGGTGGCCAGGTAGTCCTGGCCCACCTGCTGCAGGGCCTTTTCCATCGGGTCAAAGGGGTCGCGGCGGCTGGCCAAAATGCCATACTCCACCAATCGGTGCCAGGCCTCCGGGAGGGGGGCCTGGGCATGGCGACCCACATCGTAGAGCAGGGGTTGGGGTTGACCGTACTCATCCCGGTCCACAAATAACTGCTGCACCGCCATGCGATTAAAGGTGAGGGTACCGGTTTTATCCACGCAGAGCACGGTGGCGGCCCCCAGGGTTTCCACCACGGGGGTCCGGCGGGTCAGCACCCGCTGCTGGGAGAAACGCCAGGCCCCCAGGGCCAGGAAAATAGTAAATACCACCGGAATTTCATTGGGTAAAATCGCCATGGCCAGGGCCAAACCGGCCAGGACCCCATTCAACCAGTCCCCCCGGCTGAGACCGTAGATCAACACCACGGCAATACAGATGGCGATGGCAATGGCGGTGAGGCGTTTCACCACCTGGCGGGTCTCCCGCTGCAGGCGAGTCTCCTCCGGCACCAGGGTTTGTAGCGCCTTACCAATTTTCCCCATTTCCGTCTGGGGGCCGGTGGCGATCACCTCGGCGATACCCTGGCCTTGTACCACCAGGGTGCCAGAGAAAACCGCAGGCAGGTCGTCTCCCCCAGGGCCAGGCAGGGGGTCCTCCCTGCCCACCGCGGGCCGCTTCCGCACCGGCACCGATTCCCCCGTCAGCAAGGATTCATCCACCGTCAGGTGGCTAGACCAGCGCAACAGCCCATCGGCGGGCACCCGATCGCCCTCCGCCAGTACCACCAGATCCCCCCGCACCACCTCTCGACCAGCAATTCGCTGGCGCTCCCCGTCCCGAATCACCAGGGCCCGGGGGCTGGACAAATCCCGGAGGGCCTCCAGGGATTTTTCGGTTTTTTGTTCCTGGTAAAGGTTAATGGCCACGATAAACAGAACGAAGCCCATCAAAATCAGGGCTTCCTGGGCATCCCCCAGCATCCAGTAGATTAGACCGCAGGCCACCAGCAGTAGAAAGATCGGCTCCTGGAGAATCTCCAGGGCAATGGTCCAAAAGGTGCGGCGATCGCTGGAGGGCAACTCATTGTGCCCCTCCTGTCGCAGCCTGGCGGCGGCTTCGAGGCAGGATAGCCCCACCCAGCTTCTAGGATCTACTACGGACATAGAACGGCATCCTAAAGATTAAGGGATAGGGGAGGGACTGGCTCCAGGGAAACACCCGTAGGGGTCAGGAACCGTGGTGATTGCCTTCCATGGGTCGGGCCATGGAACCTTCAAAGATTTCTACAAGCAAAAAGTCCTGGCTGACTGGCGAGACGCTTTTCCCAATTTGGTCAGCTAAAAACAGTTCGTAGAGCTGACATCCTCGAGCTTGATGGCCTTAGTGAGCTTTCTTAATACCCGTTGCTTGGGTGAGATCACCAATCGCTATTTACATTAGCCAGAACATACTAGCAGCCGACAGACAAAAGTAAAACCTATGACTTCGATTTGATATTGCATTGCAAATTCCTAATGTCTAGACGAAATAAACCGAATTTCCTTGGATAGAATCTAGCAAATAGACATTCAGTCATAAATAGGCTTGAGTCTATGGATGATGGGGTGGAATCGTGATCATCTTGAGGTTGTACTCAGGGGTTCACCATCCTTGAGCAGCCCGTCCACAGGTATGGGCCTACCACCTCTGTGGTCAGGGTGAACCCCTTCACCCTTGCTTTCTCCGGATCTTTAAAACCATTTAACACAGTAGTTACACCCCGTTCAAACGGGGTGAAAGGAGTCAATGTGGATTTTGTATCCTTGTTTTTGTTGGACCTGGTTAAGCAGTTACAATCCCCAACCCTGGGCTTTCTGATTGGGGGGATGGTGATTGCGGCCCTCGGCAGCCAGTTGGTGATTCCAGAGGCGATCTGTCAGATCATCGTCTTTATGTTGCTGACTAAAATTGGCCTAACTGGAGGAATTGCCATTCGCACTTCTAACCTGACGGAGATGATTTTACCGGCAGCCTTTGCTGTCATAGTGGGGATTCTGGTTGTCTTTATCGCCCGCTATACCCTGGCCAGACTGCCGAAGGTTAAAACCGTAGATGCGATCGCTACCGGGGGCCTGTTTGGGGCGGTGAGTGGTTCTACCATGGCCGCCGCCCTGACCCTATTAGAAGAGCAAAACATTTCCTACGAGGCCTGGGCCGGAGCCTTCTATCCCTTTATGGATATCCCCGCCCTGGTGACGGCGATCGTGGTGGCCAACATTTATCTCAATAAAAAGCGTAGGGCGACAGTCCAATCTAGTCTAGAGGGCACCCTCAGTCGGCAGCCAGTGGCAGCGGGGGATTTTTCCGATCCGCAGGATTATCCCAGCACTCGGCAGGAGTACCGGGGTAGGCAGCAGGCCCCTGGGGGTAATCGGGTCCAGATCTGGCCCATCATCCAGGAAAGTCTGCAAGGCCCGGCCCTGTCGGCCATGTTGCTCGGCCTCGCTCTGGGCATCTTCACCCGGCCAGAAAGTGTCTATGAAAGTTTCTACAATCCCCTATTTCGGGGTCTGCTTTCAGTGTTGATGGTGGTGATGGGGATGGAGGCCTGGTCAAGGGTGGGTGAACTGCGTAAGGTGGCCCAGTGGTACGTTGTCTACAGCGTGGTGGCCCCCTTTGTGCATGGGCTGATTGCCTTTGGCCTGGGTATGATTGCCCATTACACCATGGGGTTCAGCATGGGCGGTGTCGTGGTCCTGGCGGTAATCGCCTCCTCTAGCTCAGACATTTCCGGCCCACCCGCCCTGCGAGCCGGTATCCCGTCGGCCAATCCCTCCGCCTACATCGGTGCTTCCACCGCCGTCGGTACCCCCGTGGCGATCGGCCTGTGTATACCGTTCTTCATCGGGCTGGCCCAGGCGATTGGTGGGTAATGCCAACTCACCGATCCACCCTGTTCTAGTTCTAGGGGTTCTGATTAACGTTATACACCACATATCAAGAGGTAACCAACATGGCTAAGCCAGCTAAGAAACTCGTCATCGTCACCGAAAAGGTCTTGATGAAAAAGGTCGCCCATATCATCGAAGCCTGTGGGGCCACCGGTTATACGGTGTTAGATACCGGTGGTAAAGGTAGTCGCAACGTTCGCTCGTCGGGGCACTTTAGTGTCTCTGACACCGAAGCCAATGTCAAGTTTGAAGTGATTACCGACAGTCGGGATCTGGCGGAGAAGATTGCAGACGAGATTGCCATTTCCTTCTTTAACGATTATGCCGGCATCGCCTATATCTGTGACGCGGAGGTACTCTACGGACACAGTTTCTGTGGGCCAGAGGGCTGTTAAAGCCCAGGGTAAATTACCGCCAAAAGCCTGACCGTGGGGCCAGCCGGCGATCGCGGTCAGCTTTGGCTAACCTCCCGGTCAAGACACTCTCTACTCACAGGTGAATGACTAACCGGTGTTTCCCAGGTGGCGGGCAAACCCTCGCCACTGTTTTCTCTTTTTCCCTTTCTATTCGATCACCATGGAGTCAATACCATGAATAGGTCTGACTGGTCAAAACCACAAACCACAATCGACAGCACCCAGACTGGGTGGTTAGTGCAGGTTTATAATGGCGATCGCCGCCTACTCTGCATGCTCGAACCCTCCCACGCTTGGACTTTTCTATTGGGCTGTGGACTCGGTCTTCTGGTGGCGGTGGGGTGGTCTAACCTCGTCGGTGACGGTTCATCCACGGCCTACGGGCCATCCACCCCTACCCCTGATACCCCCGAGGCATGGCTTGAGTAGCTCCGCCATGGCCATCCTAGTTCTCGCTGGCATCAGGGATGACTATACTGCTGGCCAGGTCATCTGTGGCCATTGCTGCAGCCTGCCCTCCCGTAGCCTCTACCTGCAGCACCGGCGGCCCCAAAGCTAATCGGGCCAGGTTAAGGCCTAGTTGGGATACTCGGAGGGGTCGAACTCAAAGCAATGGTGCCCCTGGGGATGGTCCTGAAGTTGCTGCGGATCCCATGAGTTCAGGGGTTTGAGCCGGTAGTCACGGCTATCGGTGTCAAAGGTGGCGCAGAGCTGGTAACGGCGATCGCCCAACCGTTGGTACTCGTAGGGCAGGTCCGTGAGGGGATCCTGAAGGCGATCGCGGGTCGCCAGCGTCTCTGGCAGTCGATACTGTTCTGGTTGATCCAGGTAATCCTGGTGTAGGCCCTGGGCAATGGTGGTCAGATCCTGTAACCGTTGCTGGTCCGCCAGAATGGCCCGTTGGCGTCCAGGGGTGCCCAACACCCAAAATCCTGCCACTACCGCCGCTCCGACGGCGGTGGTGGCGATCAGGGCAAAAACTCGGTTAAAGGAAAGATCGGTCATGGATTTACCCGACGAATTTTAGCCTCCGGCCCCTGGCTGACCCAGTGGCTGTAGTACCATAGCACCCCACCATCGATCACCAAAATCACCAGGATTTTGAGCCAAAGCCGCAGACTGACCTCCCCCCGCAGCAGGGAGGTGAGCAGGGCAATCAGGGTACCTAGGGCGATCAGGGCTGCCACCCAGAGGGTGAGATAGGTGAGCCACTTACGTACCCCAGAAAAGTACTTCTCCCGATTCGAGGCCAGGTCCCGATTCAGTTGACCCATCAGCACCAGGTAGACCGGGTAGGCCACCAGTAACCGTGACAGGGCAAAGGACACCTGCCAGTAGGGCTCCTGGTAACTCTGGTTGAGCTGGTCGGGAATTAAATGTTCAATAAAGACAAAGGCCATCTCCCCCAGGGCCTGGGTCCAAATCACCAGGGTAATAAAGGCCAGCAGGTAGAGAAAGGCATCCCGGGCCATTTCCCCAGAACTACCCCGGGGGGTGGGTAGGGGCCTACCGGTCAAGCCTTCGTAGACCTGGAAAAAGGCCCGTTCGATCTGCCGCTGCGGCCAACCATAGGCCCGCAGTAGCTGACTGATAAACTCATCACTGGCTCCCCGGGAGCGGGCCACCTGGATGAAGTCCACCAGGTCAGCTCGGTCATCCGGGGGCGATGGCGAGGTTGCCATGGCTAAATCACTCCCTCGGGTGGGCGGCTTTCGCCCAGAATTAGGATTTCAGCAGCCAGTATAGCCCATGGACCAGCCAGCAACCAGGATAGGTAGGCTGGTGGTCAGAACCCAGCGGAGAGCCTTGATCGGTTAACAAGGATAGCTTCATGGGCTCTGGGTTGTTACCGGATGACATTTATCGCCCCTAAGGCCATCAACCGGCTGGTAGTCTATGGTATGGTTTCCCTTTAGACGAACCTGAATCATTCAAGGGTTAGCACCGTTGACCGCCCCCTCTTCCCAAACCTGGAGCCAGCGCTTCGATTCAGCCCTGCATCCAGCCATTGCCCAATTCAATGCCAGCATTGGCTTTGACATTGAATTACTGGAGTACGACCTGACCGGCTCCATTGCCCACGCTAAAATGCTGGCGAAAACCGGCATTATTACCCCCGCTGAGGGGGAGGCGATCATTACCGGTTTGGAAACCATCCGCCAGGAATACCAACGGGGGGAATTTCGCCCCGGAGTGGAGGCGGAGGATGTCCACTTTGCAGTGGAACGCCGTCTGACGGAGTTGATTGGCGACGGCGGCAAAAAGCTCCACACCGCCCGATCCCGCAATGACCAGGTGGGGACGGATATTCGTCTTTACCTGCGATCGCAGATCCTGGCCCTGCAGGAGCAACTGCGCCAATACCAGCGGGCCCTGCTCACCCTGGCCCAGGACCATGTGGAAACCCTGATTCCTGGCTATACCCACCTACAGCGGGCCCAACCCCTGAGCCTGGCCCACCACCTGCTGGCCTACCTTGACATGGCCGAGCGGGATCGGGAACGGCTCCTGGATGGGCTGAAACGGGTGAATATTTCCCCCCTGGGGTGCGGCGCCCTGGCGGGTACCACCTTTCCCATCGATCGCCACTACTCGGCGGAGCTGCTGGGGTTTGAGCGAATCTACGGTAACAGCCTGGACGGGGTTAGCGATCGGGACTTTGCCATTGAGTTTGCCTGTGCCGCCAGCCTGATCATGGTGCACCTCTCCCGCCTGGCGGAGGAAATGATTCTCTGGGCCTCGGAGGAGTTTGGCTTTGTCACCCTCAGGGACAGCTGCTCCACCGGGTCGAGCATTATGCCCCAGAAAAAGAACCCGGATGTGCCGGAGCTGGTGCGGGGTAAAACCGGGCGGGTGTTTGGACACTTGCAGGGGTTGCTGGTGATGATGAAGGGGCTACCCCTAGCCTACAACAAGGATTTACAGGAAGACAAAGAGGCCCTGTTTGATACGGTGCGGACGGTGCGCGGCTGCCTTGAGGCCATGACAATTTTGCTCCAGGAGGGGGTCAGCATCCAGGTGCCCCGTCTGCAGGAGGCGGTGGAGGGGGACTACGCCAACGCTACCGATGTGGCTGACTACCTGGCGACTAAGGGGGTGCCCTTCCGGGAAGCCTACAACCTGGTGGGCCAGGTGGTGCGCACCTCCCTGCAGTCGGGTAAACTCCTGCGAGATCTGAGCCTAGCGGAATGGCAGGGGATTCACCCCGCCTTTGGGGAGGATATCTACGCCGCCATTACCCCCCGTCAGGTGGTCTCCGCCCGCAATAGCTACGGTGGCACCGGCTTTGACCAGGTGCGTCAGGCCCTACAGCGTGCTCAACAGCGCCTGGAGGAGGCGACCCAACCATGACCATCAGCCTCTGCATGATTGTTAAGGATGAGGCCGCCTCCCTGGCCACCACCCTGGACAGTGCCCGGGCCTGGGTGGATGAGATGGTGGTGGTGGACACCGGCTCCACGGACGCCACCCGGGAGGTGGCCCAGGCCGGAGGCGCCCAGGTCTACGACTTTCCCTGGGGGGATGACTTTGCCGCTGCCCGCAACGCTTCCCTGGTTCACGCCACGGGGGACTGGGTGCTGGTGTTGGATGCCGATGAGGTGCTGCTGCCGCAGGTGGGTCAGCTACTGCGGGACCTGGATCGGGGGCAACCCCTAGGGGAGATCGCCGCCGCCGATGTGCTGGCCCTGAATCTGCTACGGTTGGAACTGGGGGCCCCCCAGTCTCCCTATACCCTGATTACCCGCTGCTTCCGGCGGCTACCGACGGTGAGTTTTTACCGGCCCTACCATGAAACCGTGGACGATAGCCTGGCGGCCCTACAGGGCCAAGAGCCGCGCTGGCAGGTGGTTACCCTCACCACCGTGGCCATTCACCACCGGGGCTACGATCCCGCCGTGGTGGTGCAACGGGGTAAATTTGAGCGGGCCCGCCAGGCCATGGTAACCTACCTGGCCAGCCACCCCGATGATGCCTACCTGGCTAACAAACTGGCCGCCCTTTACATTCAATCCGATCAGACCGATCAGGCCCTGGATCTCCTGCACCGGGCCCTAGCCCAGGCCACCAGCCTGGATTCCATCACCCGCTACGAACTCTACTACCACCGGGCCCTGGCCCGGGGTGACTCCGATCCGGAGTTGGCCTCCCAGGACTACGCCGTCGCCCTGGCCGAGACCGTCCCCCCCTGCCTTACCCTGGGGGCCTTAATTAACCTGGGCAGCCTAAAAAAGGCCGAGGGCGACCTGACCGCAGCCCTGGACCTCTTTGACCAGGCGATTGCCATCGACCCCAGCCTGGCCATCGCCCACTATAACCGGGGCACCACCCAACGGGCCCGGGGATACCTGGAGGAGGCGATCGCCGCCTACCAACGGGCGATCGCACTAGACCCAAACTACGCCCAGGCTTACCAAAACCTGGGGGTGGCTTTGTTCAAGTTAGGCAAACTTCCCGAAGCCCTGGAAGCCTTTCGCCAGGCTCTCCGTCGCTATCGGCAACAGGATCCGGATTATGCAATAAGGCTCCAGCAGGGTATTCAACAACTCGGCATCCCAAGGGAGCTACTACTCCAGGCTCATTTGCTATAGCGGGGGTCATCCCAACCAAAGCTATCAACGCTGATGGGGGGACAATAACGCTTTTTCCAGGCTAGATCTGAACCGTAGGTACCGGGCCGCCAGTGCCGACTACGGTTCTTCTCTGAAGAGGTCATAGTGTCCTGATCTTCAGCATTGTCGCTAGTACGGGAATAGCCCTCAATCGAAGGGGGGGCCATTCTTAAGTCAGTCAAGTGATTAGCTCCTGAGGACAGGCTCAGAAGACCCTTGAGACGGCTGACAATGCCGTCCCAGGTTAGATCCGGTTGCTTCAGCAACTCCCGCAGGGTGTTGAGGGCACCTTGGGCTGCCCCATCCTCATTGGCGGCGAATTGCAGGGGCTCAGAGGAGCGTAGGGGGTCAACCTGGACCGCTGCGATCGCCTGACGAACCGCAGTTCTGATTTGATGGTGCAACTCTCGCTTCGCCTTTTCGTACTGGTGCTGCCACCCTTTTTCACTGGAAGCATAGAGGGCAGGCAGGCGGTTTAGAGCGTAGGTTTCGACCTCGGTGGGCTTTAAGTACTTAACCACTCGCAGGGCTAAGGTCCGCAGCTGTAGATCCACCTCCTCCGCCACCAGTAGCTCCATGATATTAATGTAAGAGCGCTTGGGAATTTCGTGAATAACTTTCATAAACTTATCCATTGCTACCTTAAAACCAAGAGCATCGGTGCAGACCAGGCACCACTCTCAACCCAACTCACCTCAACACCCTTACCAGAGAAACCGCTTAACCAACCGCAATACCGTGACTGCTTGAAACCCAAGTGTAGTTGATCAACTGCCTAGAGGAGAATAAGAATCATGCCTGGGAAGTTGATAGCCCTAACCCAGAAAATTGTTAATCCATAGCTCGCCAGGACAAACCTTATCCGTCCGAATCGGTTAAATTACCCGCAAAGTGGAAAATTATAACCTTACTTTTTAAAACCTTTAAATTTATTTTCACCCATGCCAGGGATTTTGCGCAAGGTCTATGTTATAAAAACAACAACTTTTCTGAACTTCCATCAGCTTCTCAGGTATGGGCCTAGCTACCTTTAAGGGGGCAGAGGCGATCCAGAACACCGCCCAATATTAGCTTTCAACGATTCAACCTGTACTACGCAGGCTGGCCAAGACTATAATTCCAGCATGATTGTTCCAAAAAGGTGACCTGGACCCTCAGTAATTCTCGGGATCCAAGTCCCCCATGGCGATCCCTAACTCCGGCCCTAACTCCGGGAAGATGCGGTGGTCAGCTCCGCTGGCAGTCGTTTAAAGGCTAGCCGTTCGTTGTCTACGTCCACAAAGATGGTGTCGCCGTCGCCAAACTCTCCCCGCAGGATGGCCTTGGCAATTTGGGTTTCCAGCTCCCGTTGGATGGCCCGCTTCAGAGGGCGGGCACCGTAAACCGGGTCGTAGCCCACCTCCGCTAGAAAGTCGAGGGCGGCCTCCGATAGCCGGACGGCCATCTTGCGATCGCGCAGACGGTCTGCCAGCCGGGCGATCTGTAGCTTCACAATCTGACGCAGCTGATCCTTGCGCAGGCCGTGGAAGATAATCATCTCATCGATGCGGTTGAGGAACTCGGGCCGGAAGCTGGCCCGCATCGCCTCCATCACCCGGGTCTTCATTTCCTGGTACTGACTATCGTCGCCGGCCACATCCAGAATGTACTGGGAGCCAATATTGCTGGTCATGATAATCACGGTGTTCTTAAAGTCCACCGTGTGACCCTGGGCATCAGTGACCCGGCCATCATCCAGGATCTGCAGCATGACGTTAAAAACATCCGGGTGGGCCTTCTCAATTTCGTCAAAGAGAATCACCGCAAAGGGTCGACGGCGAATCGCCTCGGTGAGCTGACCGCCTTCGTCGTAGCCGACGTAGCCGGGGGGCGCCCCGATCAGACGGGAGACGGTGTGTTTCTCCATGTACTCCGACATGTCGATGCGCACCATCGCCTCCTCGGTGTCAAACAGGTAGGCCGCCAGGGCCTTAGCCAGCTCGGTTTTGCCCACACCGGTGGGGCCCAGGAAAATAAAGCTGGCGGTGGGGCGGTTGGGGTCCGCCAGGCCCGCCCGCGATCGCTGGATGGCATCGGCCACGGCGGTGACCGCCTCTTCCTGACCAATTACCCGCTGGTGGAGCTCGTCCTCCAGCAGCAGCAGCTTCTGCATTTCCGACTGCACCAGTTTGCTGACCGGAATGCCGGTCCACTTGGAGATAATTTCAGCGATGTCCGCCTCGGTCACTTCCTCCCGCAGCAGGGTTTTGCCACTGGTCTGGGTGTCGCTGAGCTGGGCCTCCACCGTTTCTAACCGGCGCTGTAGCTCGGTGAGCTTGCCGTACTTGAGCTCCGCTGCCCGGTTCAGGTCGTAGTCCCGCTCCGCCTGCTGGACTTCGATGTTGACCCGGTCGATCTCCTCCTTAACGGACTGGATCTGATCGATCACGTCCTTCTCCGCCTGCCACTGGGCATTGAGGGCGCTCTGTTGTTCCTTCAGGTTGGCCAGTTCCTTCTCCAGCCGATCCAGGCGGTCCAGGGAGGCGCTGTCACTTTCCTTTTGCAGGGAGAGCCGTTCCATTTCCAGTTGCAGAATCTTGCGGTCCACCTCGTCCAGTTCCTCCGGTTTGGAGGTGATTTCCATTTTTAACTTGGCGGCGGCTTCATCCACCAGGTCGATGGCCTTGTCAGGGAGGAAGCGATCGCTGATATACCGAGTGGATAGGGTGGCGGCCGCCACCAGCGAGCTGTCGGAAATCTTCACCCCGTGGTGCAGTTCGTAGCGCTCCTTCAGGCCCCGCAGAATGGAAATGGTATCCTCCACCGTCGGTTGATCCACGTAGACCTGCTGGAAGCGGCGCTCCAGGGCGGCATCCTTTTCAATATATTTGCGGTACTCGTCCAGGGTAGTGGCACCAATGCAGCGCAGTTCCCCCCGGGCCAGCATCGGTTTTAGCAGGTTGCCCGCGTCCATGGCCCCCTGGGTAGCCCCAGCCCCCACCACGGTGTGGATCTCGTCGATGAACAGAATAATCTGCCCCTGGGAGTCGGTGACCTCCTTTAGCACCGCCTTCAGCCGTTCTTCGAATTCCCCCCGGTACTTGGCTCCGGCGATCAGGGCCCCCATGTCCAGGGCAATTAACTGCCGGTCCTTAAGGGATTGGGGCACATCCCCACTGACGATGCGCTGGGCTAGGCCTTCGGCGATGGCGGTTTTACCCACCCCCGGCTCGCCGATCAGCACCGGGTTATTCTTGGTGCGGCGGGACAGGATTTGGATGGTGCGGCGAATTTCCTCATCCCGGCCAATTACCGGGTCAAGTTTGCCCTGGCGAGCCGCCTCGGTGAGGTCGCGACCGTATTTTTCTAAGGATTGATACTTGCCTTCCGGGTTTTGGTCCGTCACTTTTTGGGTGCCTCGAATCTCTTGAATGGCCTGTTTTAGCTTGGTCTCCGTGAGTCCGAGCTCCTGGTATAGGGCTTTGCCGAAGCGACTATCGCTAGCGTAGGCCAGCAGCAGGTGCTCAATGGAAATGTACTCGTCGCCGTATTCCTTGCGCCACCGATCGGCCCGGTCTAGCAAGGTGTCAAAGGACTTACCCAGGTAGACCGACCCGCCAGCACCGGATACCTTCGGTTGACGGTTGATGAAGGCTTCGGTGCGATCGCGCAGTTGCCCCAGGTTGGTGCCCACCTTAGTAAAGATACTATTGGCCAGCCCCTCCTGTGCCAACAGGGCCAACAGTAGATGTTCACTTTCCAACTGTTGCTGCTGGGCCTGTTTAGCGCCGTCCTGGGACTGGACAATGGCTTCCCAGGCCTTCTCTGTAAATTGATTTTGGGTGGGTTGCATAGCGTGACTCTCCCCTGGTTAGGCTAGATAGTTCCCTATGCTTGCATTGTAGGAACAAGGGCCGGATCCTCAGGGACGGTGTTTACGATTATTCGCGGGCGGTTTGCCGCCTGGGGTAGTAGGGGGTTAATCCCGGTTAGGTCTGAGCCCTGCAAGGGGAGTTTCCCAGGGCAAAATGTAGCTTCCTATACAAAGTTCCATCCCGAGTTGGGCTTAAGTGGTCTAAACTCATGAAATGGTTGTATTATCTTGTGTGCTGTCCTGGGAAACTTAGCCTATCCTTGAGCGTTAGGGTAACCTAGGAGTTGTAGCCTTAGCCACCTTCAAGGGGGCGGCAAGGAGTTAGAACGCCTATCCAGTATTGTTTTGGCCAATGAACTCTGTTCTCAGCATTCTGGCCAAGGTAATATCCCCCAGGTAACGTTGGCGGCATGGATGCCTTACTGAGTTTCACGATGGTTTAGGCAACAGGCTTATGGTCGTCATTCAAGATAAACCGCTCGCCAACGTCTTCCGGCAAATGTCCGGGGGGGCATTTCCGCCCCTGATTGAGTCCTACGAACGGGGCAAGACGATTTTCTTCCCAGGGGATCCGGCGGAACGAGTTTATTTTTTGTTGAAGGGGGCGGTAAAGCTCTCCCGGGTGTACGAAGCCGGGGAGGAAATCACCGTGGCCCTGCTGCGGGAAAACACGGTGTTTGGGGTGCTATCCCTGATTACCGGCAACCGTTCCGATCGCTTCTATCACTCCGTGGCCTTCACTCCGGTAGAACTGATGTCTATTCCCATCGATCAGGTGGAGCAGGCCCTGGCGGAGCATCCCGAGCTGGCCCTATTAATGCTGCGGGGGCTATCCTCTCGCATTCTCCAAACGGAGATGATGATCGAGACCCTAGCCCACCGGGATATGGGCTCTCGCCTGGTGAGCTTTCTGCTGATCCTCTGCCGTGACTTTGGGGTCCCCAGCCAGGAGGGGATTACCATTGATCTGAAGTTGTCCCACCAGGCGATCGCCGAGGCGATCGGCTCCACCCGGGTGACGGTGACCCGTTTGCTAGGGGACCTGCGGCAGGATGGCATGATTTCGATCCATAAGAAAAAGATCACCGTCCACGATCCCGTCAACCTGAGTCAGCAATTTACCTGATCCTCCCTGGCCGATGTTTGCCTGAGGCCCTGTTTCCTGAAGTTGTGGGTATGGCTACCCTAATTCTTGACTGTCCGTGGTGGAGGGCAGCAAAGAACATTGAGTTTTATTAATCAATCCTGCTTTGAAGATCCTAATTATCTCCCTAGATTATTTTCAAAGTCATTGAATCTACAGGCTTCTAGCACCTTGAAGTATTGTTAACCGAGGTCAAAAAGTATCAGGCCTCAGGTCTATAATGCTCACAAGTCATCACCGTCTCAAGCAGGAAGGGATGAAGCTCCTGGAGGTTGCTTGCCAGCGAGTTAGTCGGTTCAGCCTTGACGTTGATGTAATGTGTTGCTTTTTCGAGAGCTAGGAGAGTCTCCATGACAACTACCCCGCGCGAGCGGGAGGCGAAGGTCAGGGTAGTGGTAGATAAGGATCCGGTGCCGACCTCATTTGAGAGGTGGGCGAAGCCGGGTCATTTCGACCGCACCCTGGCGAAGGGACCAAAGACCACGACATGGATTTGGAACCTACAC
>Ga0172367_10001438_pt1 | contig 34546 bp, 26 predicted proteins | sample Lak10m_FD_114542 | JGI IMG/M metagenome (GOLD analysis project Ga0172367, IMG submission 114542) | Freshwater microbial communities from Kabuno Bay, South-Kivu, Congo - kab_022012_10m | ecosystem: Environmental > Aquatic > Freshwater > Lake | place: Democratic Republic of the Congo: South-Kivu...
AGGTGCCACCCCACTCCTCCAGTCGGGCGATCACCCCTCGAATCAATTTGTCCGGCGTGGAGGCTCCCTCCGACACGCCCACCACGGCGCGGCCGTGGAACCACTCCCGCTCCATGCCGCGCTCGTCCTCGATGAGCCAGGACGGTCGGCCCATCTCCACCGCGATGTCCCGCAGGCGACGGGCGTTGGCGCTGTTGGCGCTGCCCACCACCACCACGGCTTCGGCCACCGTGGCCAGCTCCACAATGGCCTCCTGGCGCTGCTCGGTGGCGTGGCAGATGGTGTTGTGCACCTCCAGGTGCGGAAAGCGGGCCACCAGGGCCTCCACCATGCGGTCGAACTCCGCCATGCCCTGGGTGGTCTGGGACACCAGGGCCACCTGGGGCCACTCCGGCAAAGAGGCGGCCTCGTGGGGATGGCGGATGCGGTGGATGTGCTCAGGCGCCACACCCATCACGCCCTCCACCTCGTCGTGGCCCTCATCGCCCAGGAGCAGGACTTCGTATCCCCGGGCCACCAGCTTCTCCGCCGTGCGGTGGATCTTGGTCACCAGCGGGCAGGTCACATCCAGCACTTCCAGGCCGCGCTGGCGGGCACTCCGGATCACCTCCGGGCTGACCCCGTGGGCGCTGATGACAAAAATGCCCTCCCGGGCCTCCTCCACGCTGTGCACGCTCTGCACATCCTGGCGCTGGAAATCCTCGATGACATGCCGGTTGTGCACGATTTCATTGAGAATGTCGATGGGCCTTCCGGCGTGCTCGTCCCGGGCGGCCTGCACCATGTCGATGGCGCGCTCAACGCCGAAACAGAATCCCGCTTCGCGGGCAAGGTGGATGATCATGAACCGTCTTTCTCAAACTCGTTCTCGCGCTGGAGACTCGCACTCGAGCCTCGAGCGTGTTACATACTCTTTCACCCGAGCAGGGTCCTCGAGTCCCGTGATCCAATTTCCCATCCGAAAAGCGAGCACGACGCTCGCCTGAGAGCGCTGTCGGTGCAGTCTGGCCTAGGTCAGCCCCAGATCCCGCGTCACGCGCCTGGCGATGTCCACGCCCGTCAGACCCACCGTGTGCAACAGGATGCGGCGCTCGCCCTGCTCCACCCAGTCGTCGGGCAAACCCAGACACTGCAGGGAACCGCCGTGGCCCCGCTGGGCCAGCTCCATGCGCAACATGGCGCCGAAACCGTTCACCAGGGTGCCTTCCTCAAGGGAGTAGAGCGGCCCGCCGTGGGCGGCCAGGCGATCCAGCGCCGCGCCGTCCATGGGCTTGATGAAACGCGCATTGACCACGCCGCAGGCCACGCCGCGCGCTGCCAGCGCATCCGCCGCCTCCAGGGCCTCGCGCACCATGGATCCCGTGGCCACCAGCTGCGGACCCTTGCCTTCGCGCAACCACTCCCAGGAGCCCAGGGGCAGCACCCGGCCCTCCCCACCATCTTCCCAATGGAAACTGTTGTCCTTGGGATAACGGATGGCGAAGGGACCGGACTCGTGGGCCATGGCCGTGGCGATGAGGTGACGCAACTCGTTGCCGTCGGCGGGGGCCGCAACCACCAGCTCGGGAATCATGGCCAGATAGGGCAGATCCAGCACGCCGTGGTGGGTGGGGCCGTCGGCGCCCACCAGACCCGCGCGATCCAGCAGGAAGAGCACGGGCAGGTGCTGCAGGGCCACATCGTGCACAATGCTGTCGATGGCGCGCTGCAGGAAGGTGGAGTAGATGCACACCACGGGCCGCATGCCCGCCGCCGCCAGACCGGCGGCAAAGGTGACGGCGTGGCCCTCGGCGATTCCCGTGTCGTAGCAGCGGCCGGGGTGCTCACGGGCGAACTCCGCCAGCCCGGTGCCCTCCGCCATGGCGGCGGTGACCGCGACCACGCGCTTGTCCCGGGCCGCCAGGGGGCCCAGGATCTTCGGCACCAGCGACTGGTAGGCCGGGGCAGTGGGCCTGTCGGGAGGCGGAGGCGGAGCGGGCAGATCCCCGTGATCGGCCAGCTTGCCACCCACGCCGTGATATTTCACCGGGTCCTTCTCCGCCACCTCCAGGCCCTTGCCCTTCACCGTGAGCACATGCAGCAGGCGCGGTCCGCGGATCTGCTTCAGGCGTTCCAGCACCTTGATCAGGCCTGGAAGGTCGTGGCCGTCCACCGGGCCGAAGTAGCGGAAGCCGAACTCGTTGAAGAGCAGGCCCGGCGTGACCATGCTGTGCAGGCTCTCCTCGATGCGGTGGCCCAATTCCCGTGCCCGCTTGCTGGTGCCGCCGGGCAGGCGGCCCAGGGCCTCCCACAGCTGGTCGCGCATGCGGTTCAGGCGCGGGCTGGTGGTCATGTCGGTGAAGGTGCGCGACAGGGCGCCCACATTGGGGCTGATGGACATGGTGTTGTCGTTGAGGATGACCAGGATGTCCCGCCCGCTGCTGCCGGCGTTGTTCAGGGCCTCCATGGCCATGCCGCCGGTCATGGCGCCATCACCGATGATGGCCGTCACATGGCGGTTCTGCCCCTGGTGGTGCGCGGCCTCGGCGAATCCCAGCGCCGCCGAGATGCTGGTGGAGGCATGGCCGGCGCCGAAGTGGTCGTGTTCCGACTCCGCCCGCTTGAGAAAGCCGGAGAGCCCTTTGTACTGGCGGATGGTGGAGAAGCGCCTGCGCCTCCCGGTGAGCAGCTTGTGGATGTAGGCCTGGTGCCCCACATCCCACACCATCACATCCCGCGGGCTCTCGAAGACCCGATGCAGGGCCACGCTCAATTCCACCACGCCCAGGCTGGCGCCCAGATGGCCTCCCACCTGGGTGATGACCTCGATCACATGGTCGCGCAGCTCCTGGCACACCTCCGGCAACCGGGCCTCCGGCAGGGCGCGCAGGTCGTCGGGGCTCTCGATGCTCTCGATCAGGCGCGACATGCGCGCTCCTTCCTCCAGGATTCCTCCACCCCGCCCACCAACTGGGCCAAGGCCAGGGCCAGCACCCGCTGGCGCAGGTCGGTGGCGTCCGCCGCGTCCACGGTGGCTCCCGCAGCCAGGCGGTGGCCTCCGCCGCCGAATGCCCGGGCGATGGTGCACACATCGTGGGGGGCCACGCAGCGCAGGTTGAGCTTCACCCCTCCGCCGCGCTGGGGGCTGATGATGATGGACATCTCGCAGCCCTTGATGCCCAGCCCCATGTTGGGGAAACCCTCGCTGTCCTCCCGGCTGGCGCCGGCCTTGTCCAGCATGTCGTCGCCCAGCTCGAATTCCAGCAGGCGCCCCTGGGCGTGGCTGCGGCGGCTTGCGAGGAAGAGGGCCATCAGGTCGTAGCGCGCGGCGGGATAATTCTGCTCCAGTTCAAAGAGCACGCGCTCCGGTCGGGCGCCCGCGTGCACCAGGGCCGCCGCCACTTCAAGCGTGTCGCCGGTTGTGCTGCTGAAGGCGAAACCGCCCGTGTCCGTGGTGAGGGCGGCGTAGAGGGCCTGTGCCACCGCAGCCGTGGGCGCCACGCCCCAGGCGGAGAGCAGGCCGGCCAGCACTTCCCCCGTGCTGCTCAATCCGGGAAAAACCGCCACCAGGCCGTCCATCTCGTTGGCCAGGTGATGGTCCAGCACCAGGGTGGGCAGGGCGCGGGACTGGATGAGGATGCCCACTTCCCCCACGCGCTTCAGGCCGGACACATCCAGGATCACCGCGCCGTCAAGCCCGGCCAGCAGGGCCTCGTCCAATTGGGCAGGGTCATCGCACAGCGGCGCGTCCAGCTCCTCGAAGAGAAAGCGGCAGGCCTGGGGCATGGGGCTGGGCAGCGCCACCACCACTCCCTTTCCCTTGGCGCGCAGAACCAGTGCCAAGGCGGCCAGGCTCCCCAGGCCATCGGCGTCGGGATTCACATGGGTGGTGAGCAGAAAGGCCCGCCCCTCGTCCAGCCAGCGCACAATGGCCGACCAGTCGTGGCTGCGGGGATGGGCGGTGGATGCATCGCCGGCGGCGGGGCGCGGCGGCGGTAGCAGCACGGGCGGCTGCGCGGGCGAGGTGCCCGGGGCCGGGGACTGGGACATGATTTCCTTTCTGCAATGGTCGGTCAACTTAGCATTGACCCAAAGGGGGGACAAGGAAGAGGAGGAGGCGCAAGTCCCCTTGCCCCGCCTCAGGCGTGGCGGAAGCGCTGGCGCATGCCCTCCACATCCAGATCCAGGGCAATGAGCCGCTCCAGCGCGTGGTGGTAGAGCACAGGATCGTGGTGGTTGAGCATGCGCAGCTGGCTCGTGGCCTCCAGCACCGCGCCCCGGCAGGGCTTCTCGCGCTCGCTCAACTTCAGCCACACCAGGCGATCCAGCACGGCCTGATCCATGGGCAGCAGCAGCTGCCCGGGAAGAGGGCGCTCCCACAAACCAAGATCCAGGCCATCGTCCGGGCGGCACACGCTGCGCAGAAAGACATGCAGACGCGCCGTGGCCGATCCCTTGGCCGGCCGGGGCAGCAGATGGCCCAGGCGATGGGCCTGGATCTCCGTCTCCTCCAGACCCCGCCCCACCTCCACCACGAAACGGTCAAGAGCCACCAGGTGGGGCCGTTTGCCGTCCGGGCCCAGGCAGAACTGGAAGAGATCCCCCAGGCTGCGGTGACGACGCAGGGTGTTGCGCAAGGCGGAGAGCCACAGACTCAGCCCGGGTGGACCAATGAAACCCAGGGTGAGATCGGCACAGATCTCGTCCAGCATCTGGCGGTTGGCCTTCACCAGGGTCAGGGCCGGCTGGCGTCCCAGACGGTTGAGCAAGAGGGCCGCGCAGGGCGGTCCGTCCTGGCGCCCGGTGTGCAGCATGGCCAGAAGAAATGCCGCGAACTCCCTGTCCCGGGGGTGGGACAAGTCCCTGGCAGGGCGCATGGCGTGCTCCCCCGCGTGGGCGAGCTGCTCCTCCGCCAGCGCCCCCAGAAAGCGGCGCAGGCGCTGCAAACGGGCGGGCTTCACCGCCCGCCCAACATGCCCGGAAGCCCGGCGCTCACGGCTGCTGCTGCACCACTTTGGCGATCACATCGTAGCCCACCGCCGCCGCGAAGGCACGCAATTCCTCTTCGCTCAGGCCGCTGCCCTCCACCGTGACCAGCACCTTTTGGGCCACAACGATCTGGATGGTTCCCCTCTGTTCACCGGCGTCGTAGTCCAGCGCGGCCTTTTGGGATCCCACCTTGATGAGCTTCTGCCCGCTGGCGCTGAGCATCATGGGCGAGGCGAAGGCGGTGAGCATCATGCCCAGCATGGGATTGTCCGTGGCAATCTGAATGGAGCAAGTGGAGGTCGCGTCCTCCTTTTGGCGCTCATAGGAGGCCTGGGCCTGGGTGGCCCCACCCATGAAACCGGCCCCGCCCGCGCTCTGGGCCTCGTCCCGCGTCCACCCCGCCGGAGCGGCCGGCAGGGCCGCTTCCAGCTTTTCGCCCTTCATCTGGCGGATGAGCTGGGCCGCGTAGTCCAGGTGTTGCATGGCTTCGTCGTGCTTGCCGGCCAGGTAGGCCGTGCGCGCCTCGTCCATCCAGTCGGTGACATCGTCGGCCATGGCAGGAAGAACAAGCAAGGCCATCATCAGGAAAAGGCGCAGCATGGCTGCCTCCACTTTGATTTCACGGCCCATCCCCCCGGAAAGACCGCCTGTGAAGATACCACGCCCAAGGCTGGCGGCCTTCCCCTCCATGAAAAAAAGCCGGGCCTTGGGGGCCCGGCTCTCGCGTGTGCAGAGACTGAGGATCTACTCCGTGGCGCCTTCGCCAGACGGAGCTTCCGGAGCGATGTCGTCCTCCGGTGCGGGGGCGGCATCCGGAGCCTCGATGGCCAGGAGTTCCACCTCGAAGACCAGCACGGAGTTGGGGGGAATGACATTGCCCGCGCCACGCTCGCCGTATCCCAGCGCCGGGGGAATGACAAAGCGGTACTTGCTGCCCACATTCATGAGCTGCACGCCTTCCGTCCAGCCGGGAATGACACCGCCAAGGGGGAAAGTGGCGGGCTGGCCGCGCTTCACGCTGCTGTCGAACTCCTTGCCGTCCACCAGGGTGCCCACATAGTGCACGGTGACCTTGTCCTCCGCCGTGGGCTTGGGGCCCTCGGCGGCGGTGATCACTTCGTACTGCAGGCCGCTGGCCGTGGTGCTCACGCCGGCCTTCTTGCCGTTGGCCGCCAGAAATGCCGCGCTGGCCGCCTCGTTCTCCTTGGCCTTGGCCTCGGCGCGCTTGGGGCCTTCCGACATCTTGATTTCCATCGTCTGCTCCTCGGTCATGAGCAGGGGCTTGCCCTGGCGGGCATCTTCCAGGGCCTGCATGAAGGCGGCCATGTCCACATCGCCCACCTGGTCCTTCAGGTAGTTGCCAATGTCCATACCAATGGCGTAGCTGAACTTCTGCAGATCCGTGTCGAGGCTCTTCACCGTCTTGGGCTTGGCAACGGCGCCCAGCGCCAGGCTGAGGCCCACCAAGGTGATCAGCAAGGGGCGAATGGACAGGGTTTTCATGAAGCGTGACATCTCCAGCTGATGCCCCCGAAGGGAGCGTGGGTGATTGTGTTCAGGACCGGCCAACAACGCTTGCTGGCGGCATCAGGTTCCCCATCAGGCGAAGCTGATGAGTTCCACATCGAAGACAAGGACGGCGTTGGGGGGAATGATGCCCCCCGCGCCCCGGGCGCCGTAACCCAAATGGGGCGGAATGGTGAAGCGGTAGGTGCTGCCCGGGCTCATGAGCTGCAGGCCTTCCGTCCATCCGGCGATGACGGCATTGAGGGGAAAGGTGGCGGGCTCGCCGCGCTTCCAGCTGCTGTCGAACTCCGTGCCATCCGTCAGGCGCCCGGCGTAGTGCACGGTGACCATGCTGCTGGCCTTGGGCTGGGGGCCCGAGGCGGCGGTGAGCACTTCAAACTGCAGGCCGCTGTCCGTCACGGTCACACCGGGCTTTTGGGCGTTTTGCTCCAGGTACATGCGCTGCTCCTATTGTCCGTCGGGGCCGCCGGGCTGCTGGGACTGGGCGGGTAGATCGCGGAAGCTGATCAATTCCACTTCAAAGATGAGAACGGCGTTGGGCGGAATGACGCCGCCGGCGCCACGCTCGCCATAACCCAGGGCGGGCGGGATGACAAAGCGGTACTTGGCACCCGCGTTCATGAGCTGCACGCCCTCCGTCCATCCGGCGATGACGCCGTTCAGGGGGAAGGAGACGGGCTGTCCGCGCTTCACGCTGCTGTCGAACTCCTTGCCGTCGATGAGCGTGCCCGTGTAGTGCACGGTCACTTCCTGATCCGCACGGGGCTTGGGGCCCTTGCCCGCGGTGATCACCTCGTACTGCAGGCCCGAGGGCGTTGTGGTGACGCCGGCCTTTTTGCCGTTGGTCTCCAGATAGGTCTTTCCCTTCTCTCCGGCTTCCTTGGCCTGGTTGTCGCGCCGCTTCTGCATCTCGGTCATGATGATGGTCTGGGCCTCCTCCTCCGTCAACTGGAGGGTGTCGCCCTGGCGGGCATCGGTGAAGCCCTTGAGCAGCATATCCACATCCAGCTCGCCCATGTCCTTCAGGCTGGTGCCCATGTCCATGCCGATGGCGTAGCTGAACTTCTGCAGGTCGTCCTTCAACAGGCCGCCCGCGGGGGTCTTCTTGTCGCAGCCCGCGCCCAGGAGCAGGGCGCCCACGGTGAGCGGAAGGAGGCAGATGCGAAGCAGGGAATGCGTCATGGGGTCCTCACATTGAACCGGCCGGTTTTCGCCGGCCGGTGATGAAGTGTCAAATCCTGTCGCTGGCCAAGTAAACAAAAAAGGGGCGTTGCGCCCTTGCGTTGCAGCGGGGGCTTTCCGACCATCGCCACGGCCTGACCAAAGCTGCAGATTACGTGTTCGGCGCTTTGCGCCCCCGATTTCCGGAGTTCCCATGCTCTCCCCCGTGTGGCGATGGCTCACTCTTGTTGCGCTCAGCGGCCTGGTGCTGCCCAGCCCTGCATCCACCCGGCACGGACTGAACGACGCGGCCCTGCGCGAGCTGGAGGCCCGTTCCCGATCCTGGAGCCACGACAACCCGGATTCGGAGCCGCATTGGCTCAGCCCGGAGGAGCTGGGCCGCCTGGAGGAGATTGGCCGTACCTTCACGGAAACACCCCCTCCTGTGGCGCCCCCCCGGGAAGTGGCGGAGTTTGAGCAGATGGAAGCCGTGCTGGTGCGCTATCCCTTTGGCATCCCGCTGACTCTCATTGCCGCCATGAGCCAGGAACTGCCCGTGCTCACCCTGGTGAGCGGTGCCAGCCAGGAAAGCACCGTGCGCTCCCAGTACAGCACGGCGGGGGTGAATCTGGCCGCCTGCACTTTTCTCACCGCCTCCACCAATTCCTACTGGACGCGGGACTACGGCCCCATGTTCGTGCAGACAGGAGGCGAAGTGGCGGTGGTGGACTTCCCCTACAACCGGCCCCGCCCCCTGGACGACGATATCCCCTGGCGCGTGGCGGCCCACTTGGGCATGGACTGCTACGGCATGAACATCATCCACACGGGCGGCAACTGGATGAGCGACGGCTACGGCGCCGCCGCCTCCACGGATCTGGTGGTGGAAGAGAACCCAGGCTTGAGCGAGGCGCTCATCGGCGCCCGGGTGCTGGACTACCTGGGGGTGGACCGCTATCACACCCTGGTGGACCCCAACAACACCTACATCGACCACATCGACTGCTGGGCAAAGTTCCTGGATGTGGACAAGGTGCTGGTGCGGGAAGTGCCGGTGACCCACGCCCAGTACGATGAGATCGAAGCCGCCGCGGCCTGGTTCGCCGCCACGCCAAGCAGCTGGGGCCATCCCTACGAGGTGTACCGGGTGTGGACGCCCAACAACGAGCCCTACACCAACTCGATCATCCTGAATGGAAGCGTCTTCGTGCCCACCATGAACGGCAGCTGGGACGACGAGGCCCTGGCCGTGTACCGGGCTGCCATGCCCGGCTACGAGGTGCAGGGTTTCACAGGTTCCTGGCAGAGCACCGACGCCCTGCATTGCCGCACCAAGGGCATCGCCGACCGGGGCCTTCTGCACCTGCACCATGTGCCCCTGCCGGATTCTGTGGACGCCGGTCAGGCGCTGGAGCTGCGCGCCTCCATCACCGCCAGCAGCGGCCAGGCCCTGGTGGGCGACAGCCTGAGCTGCTGGTACCGCGTGGATCAGGGTCCGTGGACCGCCGCCGCGCTGATTCAAGAGGCTTCCCAGTGGCTGGCGGTGCTTCCCGCGCTGCAGGGAGGCCAGGAACTGGACTATCTGCTGCAGGCCGCGGACCACAGTGGCCGCTTCACCAGGCACCCGCGCATGGGCCGCGAGGATCCTCACCACTGCGTGGCACGAGCCCTGGTGTTGACGACGCCCCAGCTGGCCCTTCAGGTTGAGGATGGCCACATCCGGCTGGAGTGGAGTGAGGTTCCCGGCGCCCTGCGCTACCGTGTGGAAGGCGCGGCTTCCATGAACGGGCCCTGGCAGATGGAGAGCGAAACGGCGGAAAGAAGCGTGGTGTTGCCTCTCTCCGCCGCCAGCACCCGTTTGTGGCGGGTGCGCGCGCTGAATCCCTAAGTCCTGTGGGGCGCCTCAGGCCGTGCGCTGAAATGCCGCGCCGTATTGCTTGTCCTCCTGGAGGATGTGACTCACCAGCCAGTCCCGCAGGAAATCGGAGATATCCAGACTGCTCACATGGTTGCCCGCATCGTGGTCGCGGACATAGCGGCCCAGTTGGTCCAGCAACTCATGGTGCAGGATCAAATGGCGATCAAGACCCGGCCACTTGCGTGAGCGCAGCATGGCCTCTTCTTGTTGGAAGTGCGTTTCCGTATAATCCTGCAGCCAATGCAGCACCGTGCCCACCCTGGCGGCACCTTGGCCAACCTTCATGGCATCGTGCAAATCATTGATAAGGTGCACCAGGCGCTGATGCTGCCGGTCCATCTCGCCCTGGCCGGTTTCCCAGTCCGCACGCCAATCCAGAAAAGACATGTATCCTCCCGATGTTCAAGGGTTTCAGCCCCAGTCATCGGAAAGAGTGTCTCGTCACTTTAGGAGACAGTGTCTTTTTTTTGCACATGTAATTGGTATATTCAGGTAGGACATTCCGGCAAGCCACAAGGGGCGATTCAAGTATGTTTTTCGCCCGAACTTTCGTTCAGTTTATTATCAAGGTCGAGGACATTCCTGTTGTGGGGAGGCGCTGTCCGCCTCCGCCGCCAGGTGCGTGAAAACGCCCGAGCCGATGAACTCCTCAAAGCGACGGTCCTGCACGCGCATGTGCTCATCAATCCAGGTGTGGATCATCTCCTCGTAATCCGCCAATTGCCGGGGCTGGCCCAAGCCCAGATAATCCAGCTCCAGGCGGAACTGGTTCATGCAGGCCTGATGCAGCAGACGGTGGGTGTGCAATCCGGGGAAAGCCGCCCGGCGCATGAGCTGTTCTTCCGTGGCGAAGTGGGCGTGCAGGTGTTCTGTCAGCTGGCGCATGGATTCCATCAAGTGGGAAAGGTGGCGGCCCTCACGCACCTGCTGAAGAAAGTGCCCCGTGCTCTGGTGCAGGTCCTCGTGCTCCTGGCGAATGCGCCCCACGGTCTCCTGCCACACCATGCTGTGCAAGCTCATTGATGCCCCCAAAGACTGGACGGCTCCGTGCGCCACAGGCCCGGTCATCCCCCCGAACGCCGGCTGCCTGTGGTGACGCAAGCAGGAAGAAGCTAATGCTCAAAGAGCTGCGCCCCATGTGCGCTGCATCACGCCTTGGGCGTGATGTGCCTGCCACCTGCATGAGAAGGCCCGGCGCTGGGCGAGAGCGGCCGGGCCTGGGGATGAAGCACGAGAGGAATCAGTCGCGCACGGCCCGCACCTGATAGAGTTTGGTGCCCGGCACACCACAGGGAAGCAGCCACAGAGCTTCCACGGTGTCCGCGATGGGAGTGAAAGCCTGTCCCAGGCCATCGCTCTGGCACACGCGGTAAGCCGTGGCACCAGCCACGGGATCCCACTCCAGGCGGGATTGGCAATTTCCTTCGTAGACAATGCGCAACTGCGCCACTGCGGCCAATCCGCCCACCTGCAGGGAGACGGGGATCAGGCGCAGCGCCTGATCCGGATCCGAACTCTCCATGATCAGGCGACCCGTCCACAAGCCATCGGTCAGGAGCAGGGCATCGGCGGTGAGGGCCACTTGCACGCTTTGTCCGGGCAAAAGTGTGCCGCTGCTGTGGTTCAAGGACAACCAAGGGGGCGTCACGGCTCCTTCACGCGTCAACACGAGTTGACCGCCCACGGCGTGGGGATCGGCGCCGTACACATCGCCGTTGATCACCCAGTCCATCACCAGGTCGGTGGCGAAACCTGGCGAAACCATCAGCTCCACCGTGGCCGTGGCCGTCTCGCCGGGATAAATATTGCCCCACCCGCCATCGGGATCGATCCAGCTCAGCAGGGCACCGTTCCCCGTCATGTTGTCGGTGCTCAAGCTGAGGCCCCCTTCCACCACGAAATCCGTGCTGCTCACCACGCTCACGCCTGCTGGCACCTGCAAGCTGGCACCCAGGGCCCACTCGTTGTCCGGGCTGGCATTCACCAGACTCAGGTGCAGGGTGAAGGACGCGCCGCTGAGGAAACTGCTCTCCAGTGCGCTGATGGTGGAACCGCTCATGTCGCGCGCGCTGGTGGTGGAAGGATCCGGCAGAAAGCTCAGGCTCCAGTTCAGGGGGGCGTGCCCCGTGTTGGCCACCTGCAGCACGCCACTGTCCACATCCCCAGGCAGGGCATGGAAGGCCAGGCTGTCCGGGCTGAAGGCCAGGCGGGGACGCACCTGGCCCGTGATGGTGAGAGCCATGGACCAGCTCTGGCCCGTGCCATCGCTGGCCACCAGGGTGAAGGGCAGGGCTTCGCCATCCACAAGACCTGGCCCCAGACTGAGTTGGAAGGCATGGGACACCTGCACGCTGGTCCCCGCCGCAAGCTGGGCCACGGTGGGAGCGCCCGCGATGGCCAGCACATCTTCGTGGCTGCTGCTCAAGCTGAGGCTCAGGTTCTGGGCGTCCTGGGTTCCCACATTGGCCAGTTCCAGGCCAAGCCAGGTGATTTCATCCGGCGTGGCCAGGCCATCGCCGTCCAGGGAATGGCCCGCCAAACTCACCCAGGCGCCGGCCGGGCTGATGACCTCAACGGCACTCTGCACGGTGAGGCGGTTGTGGGCAAAAAGGGTCAGCGTGAGGATCTGCCCCACTTCCGGGGCCGTGGACAAGGGGATCAACGCCAGGCCAGCCCCGTCCGCCACCGCTGTTCCCAGCATCTGGCCGCTGTGCCAGAGGGTGGCCTGGGCACCTGGCACGCCCGTCTGCACCGGGAAGCTGCCCTGCCCCGCCAGCAGCACCGAGGCGTGGCTGGCCGCGAAGGCGATGGGCGTGGTTGTGCGCACATCCAGGGTGGGATCGGTGAAAAGGGTCCAGGTGCGCGTCATGGCATAGTCGGCGTACTCGTCGTTCATGCGCATGGCGCCGTTGAAGCACAGGGCGCCAAAGGCCATGGGAGACTGGCCAACCAGCAAATCCGTGCACTCGTCCTGGGCGCACATGGGGGGAGCCCAGGATTGGTTGATGGTGCTGGCGTAGATGCCCACCGCGCCGATGGGATTGCCATTGCGCGTGGCGCGCATCCACGCTTCGGCGAAGCAGGTGGTGCCCGCGAACTGGCCATTCACACAGGCCACATCCACGATGAAAGGCAGGCGGTTCTCATTGGCGAGAGCGTTCACCTGCGTGATGGAGAAACCCGTGGTGACCCAGCCCGACTCGCTGCCGTGGCCCACATAATTCATGAAAGAGCGGCCGGCGTTCACCGCGTTGCTCACCATGGCCGCCGTGGCGCCGGGATCGTAGATCTGGTCCACCAGCGTGTAGTTGAAGCCCAAAAGGTCGCTGCGGATGCCGTTCATGTGCACCCAGTCGGCCTCGCCGTCGTCTCCAATGCCCGCGCCCTCGGATGACCCGATGCCGGTGCCGTGGCGGTACCAATCGGCTCCGGCTTCGGGATTGCGTTCGTACTCCACGCAGCGCTCCACCATGGTGGCCACCTGCGCACCTGTGGCGGCGCAGAAGCGTCCCACCAGGATGTCCGGGTAGTGGTCATTTCCCGCCAGCATGGCGTAGGTGGGATCCGAACTGCCGCCCGAGTGGCTGGGGCTTGGCATTTGCTCCGCGTCGCCCACCAGCAGCAGGGACGCCAGGCCCGGGCTCTGGTACTGGGCTTGCACATAGGCCAGAAGGGCCGCCGAGGTGGATCCCACGCTGCTCTTGGCCACCAGGTCCACGGTCTGGCCCTTTTGACGCTTCCAGTCCACAAAGGGCGCCATCTCATCCAGGAAGTCGTCGTGGCAGATGATGAGCAGGCGGCCCTGCCCGCTGAGCGGAGTGTAGCGTTCCACCGTGCTGCCGTAGTTGAGAAAACGCTGGCCGTAGATGAGGGCGAAATCCTTGTCCACCGTGGCAGGAGGCGTGCTGCGCTGGAGGGCGTTGGGCCCGGCGGGGCCCGGCACGCATGTCACCTCGACTTCAAGGCGGGTGAAGACACGCAACAGGCCCTCCTCGGCCAGGTACTGGAAGGGCTGGAAGATCACGGTCTGGCCGCGCCAGTCGCGCAAGATGTAAGGTTCGCGCAAGAGGACCTGCTCCCGGGGCCAGGCCCTTTCCCCAAAGGCTGGACCAAAGCGGTAGGGCAGACTTGCCGGATCCACCGTGCGCGGCAGATTGCCCTTGCTGGGCAGGGGACGCAGTGGCAGATCCACATGCTCCTCCGCCACCACGCTCACCTGACACAAACCCTGGTCGGGAATGACCACACTGGCCGCCCACAAGGGAAGCTCAGGGGCGCCCGCCTCCTGGGTGATGGCGGCACCGGGCACGCGGATCTCCTCACAGGCCAGCCCCTCCACGGTGCGGGAGCGGCTCTCAAATCCGGCGACTTCGCACACCAGGCGGCTGCTGCCCTCCCGGGATTCCAGCAGACGCACGCCACTTGCCCCATCGGGCCGCAGTTCCACCCAACGCGCCTGGGCCACGCCCGTGGCCAGACCAAGCAGAAAGAGGACACCAAGCCTCATGGGAGCTTTCATCAGAGAACCCTTTTCTGAAATGGGCGTCCGTTTTTCCAACAGGCTGCACACTTTCCACGCGTGGCGCAGCGTTGAAATCCATGGCATATGCGGAACATTTCGAAACTCAACTTTGCTCATCATGCGCGACCATCCAATCTCGCGGCCCTTGTTCCGCCACTGCTTCATTGGCGAAGCAAGATTCAGGCCATCTCAGGCGCCGGCCCGAAGAGCTGGCGCAACACCTTTTCCCGGTGGGAGAAGATGCCCTCCACCTGGCGCCGCAACAAGGGCCACGCCAGCCAACCCAGGAATGCCAGGGGCGGCCGCAGCCGCACCTCATCGCGCATGAGGGTGCCGCCCTGCTCCAGGGCTTCAAAGGAGTGCAGGTGCTCCCAGCAGGCCCAGGGCCCGCGCTCCTGCACATCCTGAAAGGCACGGGGAGGATCCCAGTGCGCGATGCGGGTGCGCCAGAAAACAGGCAGGCCGTGCAGACGCAGTTGGTACTCAAGGATGGCCCCCTCCTCCACGCGGATGGGATGGGGGCCAAGTATGCGAAAGTGCAAGTGGGGCGGGGTGATGGCTTCCAGGTTCTCCGCCCGGGCGAAGAAGGGGAAAAGCTCGAGCGGCGATTGGCGGAAGCGCGTGGTGAAGATCAGCGTTTGGATGCGCATTCTGTTCTCTCAATGCCATCAGGACTGGATCGGCTTCAGCAGCAATTGGCGCAGCGCAGCCTCCAGCTCCGGGTGGCGGTGGGTGAATCCATGTTGCAACAGTCGGCGCGGCAGGGCGGCAGGGGCCTGCAACAGCACTTCCCGGGCCATCTCGCCTCCCGCCAGCGCCAGCAGCGGGCCGGGCAGGTGCAGGAAAGCCGGCCGCTTCAACACCCGCCCCAGCGTAGCCAATGCCTCCGCCTGCGTCAGCGGCTGTGGCGCGCACAGGTTGAAAGGCCCGTCCAGCCTCTCGGTCAACAGGAAGTTCACTGCCCCCAGCCAATCCTCCCGGTGGATCCAGCTCCAGGGGATGTCGGCCGCTCCCAGACGGCCTCCCAGGCCCAGCCGCCACACAGGCAGCAGTTTCGCCAGCAGGCCCCCGGCCGGATCCAGCACCAGGCCCGTGCGCAGCAGGCACAGGCGCAGACCCGCCTCGCGCGCGGGCTCCGCCGCATTCTCCCAGGTCCGGCAGAGACGCCCCATGAAACTGTCCGCCACCGCGCCCTCCTCGGGCAGGGCCGGCCAGCCACACCGGGTGATGCCAATGGCCGATGCGCTGAGCAGCGCGGGGCGCTCCCCCTCGCGATGGGCCCGCAAGGCAAGTGCCTCCGCCAACAGGGCCGTGCGCCCAACCCGCGAATTCCACAGTTCCTGCTTCACCCGCTCCGTCCACGGCCACTGGGCGATGGGGGATCCGGCCAGGTTCACCACGGCATCCAAGCCGCCCGGGAGCAGCCCGGCCAGCTCGGCTGCCGTCTGCGGCCAGGCCAGGCCGCGGACAGATGCCGCCCGGCGATCCAGGGTCCACAGCTCGTGGCCCCGCAGCGTCAGATCCTGATGCAGGGCACGGCCCAGAAGGCCGGTGCTGGCGGTGATGAGCACGCGCATGACAATCCTCAAGTGGCTGGCCTGATGGGGAATGTAACTTGCCCCGCCGCCGCTGTGGCGGAACTCCCCCGTGATAGAGGATGAAAGGTTCGCCATGCGACTTGTGGTGATCACCCGCAGCTGGCGACGGCACGACCAGCCTGCCCTGGCCGCCGCTGGCCCGGCGCCCCTGGTGGCTCTGGACACCGAGGACGGACACCTGCCCGCCCGCAGCGCCGCCTGGCGGGCGCTTTCCCGCCATGAACTGGGGGAAAAACTGCTCGCCCAGGGCGTGGAAACCCTGGACGCTGCGCGGCTGGACGAGTCGGCGTTGGCCCAACTGGCCAGGCTGGGGGTGCGGGAGATCCACCTGGACGCCGCCAGTGATCCCCTGGGCGAGGCCTGGTGCCGGCGTCTGGCGTCCGTGGGACTGCCCCTGGTGCGCCACAGCCCGGCGCTTTCGGTGCTGGAACCGCTGTTGGAAGGGCGCGCGGGTTTGCCGCGCAGCTTTACCGCATTCCACCGCCTCTTCGAGGCCCGCAGCCAGGTGCAGCAGGGTGCGGACTTCACTGGAGGATCCACCGCCTGTTCTCTGCCCCCCCAGTTGCGGGAGCACTTGCGCTGGCGCGGGCAGGCGCCACACCCCAACACCCTGCCCAACGGTTGGCGGCCAGGGGAGGACTCCGCACAGGACATGCTGCAGCGCTTTCTGGACCGGCCGTGGTCGCCGGATGCCAATGACTGGGCGCGCAGTGCCGCCAGCGCCTTCGCGGAAGGTGGCAGCAGCGGCCTCAGTCCCTGGCTTGCCCAAGGCGATCTGGGGCCTCGGCGGCTGTGGGAAGCGCTGGGCGAGGCGGCGCGGGATCCCCTTCGCGCGCCCCTGGCCCACAGCCTGCGGCGCCAATTGGTGTGGCGGGACTACGCCCTGGCCCTGCACGCCCATCACCCGGAACTGGAGTGGCAGCCCGTGGCTGCAACCTGGCGGAACTTTCCCACCCGGCCCGACGCCCGCCGCCTGCAGGCCTGGCGGGAAGGGTGCACGGGCATTCCCCTGGTGGACGCCGCCATGCGGCAGCTGCAGGTGGAGGGGTGGATGCACAACCGCCTGCGCATGCTGTGCGGAACCTGGCTGGTGAAGCAGATGGGGCAACCCTGGCAGGATGGCCTGGCCCACTTCCGCGACATGCTGGTGGACTGGGACCCCGCCCTGAACGCCATGAACTGGCAGTGGTGCGCGGGATGCGGAGTGGATGCCCAGCCCTGGTTCCGTCTCTTCAGCCCGGAGAAGCAGGCGGAGAAGGCCGATCCCGACGGTGCCCTGCTGCGGCGCTGGGTGCCGGAACTGTCCGCCTTGAGCCTACCCCTGGCCCGCCGCGCCTGGAGCTTGACGCCCTTGGAGCGCGCCGGGCTGGACTATGCCACGGCGGATCCCGATCCGGTCCGGGGCCGCGCGGAAGCCCTTGCCGCGTGGGCGGCCTTTCGCGCCTGAGTCTTGCCGTCCCCTTCGTTTCCGGCACCTGGCACAGCGCATCCGCGCCTTGCCTTCACATCATCCCCTGGCGCAGTTCCCCCGGGCCATTGGTGGTGATCCAGTGCAGACCCTGTCGCTCCAGCTCCCTGGCGTGCCGGGCATCGTCCACCGTCCAGGCGCCACAAGACAGTCCATCACCAAAGAGCCCTTCCAGCAGGGCGGGTGTGGCCAGGGGCGCCTCCACATCCAGCCCTTGCAAGCCGTGGCGACGGCACATGCGGATCCAGCGACGCGTGGTGGACGCTGCCACGCCATCTCCACCCCTCAGCCACAGGCGAGGAAGGCCCTTCAGCGTGACCCCGGCAGCCACCAAACTGTCCAGGTGAAAGGAGATGAGCACCAGGTTGTCCCGGCGTCTGCCCAGGGCTCGCCGCAGAGGGGGGATCTGCTCCGGCCCCTCCTTCAGTTCCAGGAAGAGGAGACGATTCCGGGGCAGCAGTTCCAGGGCCTCTTCCAGCAACAGCGGCGCCTCGGGTGAAAGCTCCAGCTGGCGCGCGCAGGTGTTGAAGCGCCCGCGCTCCCTGCTGTCCAGGCTGCGCACGGCCTGGGATCTTCCACAGCAGCGGCGAAGGTTGGCGTCGTGGTGCAGCAGCAGGCGACCGTCCGCCGTGAGGCGCAGATCCACTTCCACGCCGTCGGCCCCCTGGACCAGCGCTTCCTGAAGGGCCTGTCGGCTGTGCTCAGGAAACTGGGCGGAGGCGCCGCGATGGGCGATGAGCAGACTGCGCGGCATGGTGCGGCCCTCCCCCAGGATCAGGTGATGAGATCCTCCAGGCGCCCGCCATCCAGCTCCTCCTCGTCGAAGATGGCCAGGCCCCAGCGGCCGCTGGCGGCGTCCGCCCAGGCGCGGTACATGCCCTGGGTGTTCCAGGCCAGGAGGCCTTCCGCCGCGCCCAGCGCCACGCAGCCGCCCTCTCCCTGGCAGGCCACCACGCGTTCCAATGCCGCGCCAACGGCCTGGTGAAGGCTCTCGCCGGCCAGGCGCACGCGCGCCTCCACCTCGTGGGCGAAGGCGCTGCGGATGAAAGCCTCCCCCACACCCGTGGCGCTCAGGGCGATGCTGGCGTCATCGGCCCAGGTGCCAGCGCCGATCACCGGACTGTCGCCGATGCGCCCGGGACTCTTGTTGGTCATGCCGCCGGTGGAGGTTCCCGCCGCCAGGTGGCCCCGGGCATCCCGCGCCGCCGCTCCCACCGTGCCGCCGTCATCGCCGCCACGGGTCAGGATGGCTTCGCCGGCGTGATCCAGCAGGGCGCGCCCCGTGCCCCGCGCCGCCTCCAGCTGGGCCACGCGTTCCTCGGTGATGAACCAGCCGGGCTCCATCAGCTCCAGGCCCTGTGCGCCAAGCCAGGACTCCACCGCGGGCGCCTGGCAGAAGACTCTACCCGCGTCGAGCAAGTGGCGCGCGGCCAGGATGGGATTGCGCAGGCGCCGCGCCCCGCACAGGGCCCCGGCCCCGCGGGTGCTGCCGCACATGAGGGATGCGTCCATCTCCACCTGTCCCAGCGCACCAAGCACCGATCCGCGTCCGGCATTGTAGCGCGGATGCTCCTCCAGCGCCACCACGGCCTCCTGCGCGGCGTCCAGGGCGGGGCCGCCCCCCCTCAGCACACGCCAGCCCGCCGCCACCGCCAGGCGCAAACCTTCCTTGCGCTCCGCCAGGGCCACGGGATCCAGCAGCTCGGCGCGGATGGGCCCCGCGCCGCCGTGGATCACGAGCAGGGCGTGGCCCCGGGAGTCCTGCCCCACCACATGCCGCTTCACGCCACACCTCCCTGCCCGGACTCTTGCCCACCCGCATCCCTGGCGGCTTCTTCCCACCGCAGCAATTCACTCAGCAGACGGGTGGCGAAGGCGCCGGCCTCAAGAGTGAAGGCGAGCACGAGATTCCCGCCCTCCACTTCCAGCTCCAGCTCCGTCGCCTGCGTGCGCAGGGCGCGGCGGGTTCCTGGCGCCTTCTTGCCCAGGCCAACCCACTGCTGGCGCGCCGTGCCGAAGGCCGCCAAGGCCTCATCCTCCAGCAGGGCGGCCGCCGTGCCCGGTGGGGGGACCAGACGGTCCGCGCCGAAAATGGGCCCGGTGAGGCGCAGCTCCCCCGCCTCCAGCCGCTGCTGGTCCACGACGGGATCCGAGCTGAAAAAGAGACCACCCGTGGCGCTCTTCTGCAGGATGTCCCCTTCCAGCACCGTGTCCAGCAGATCCCGCTGCCGACGCAACTCCCACACCAGGTTGAAGAGCGCGCTCTGCAGGGCGCTCAGGGCCAGATCACCGGGGCGGATGCGCCGGGGCTGGCCCAGGATGCGCAGGCCGATGTCCACATTGTGGCCGCCGTAACCGAAGCGCTGGGGACCGAAGAGGTGGCCCATGCCACCCTGGGTCTGCAAACGGTCCGCCGCCAGGCGCACCCGCTCCAGGGCCTCGCCCGCAGGGCAATCCAGGCCGCGCAGGGTGAGCCGGAAGCGGTTGCCGCGCAGGTGGCCGCGCCGCAGTTTGTGGCTGTGGGCGTGGGGCGGCCCCAGCTGCAGATCCTCGTGGGCGAAGGATGCCAGCGTGTTGGCGGCACTGGCGGGGAGGCTGATCCACTGCCGGGTGAGGGCGTGGCGATCCTTCTGGCCGGCGGCGCCGATCTCCCCCCGGGGCAGGCCCAACTGCCGCGCCACCTCCTGCAGGGCGCTGTCCGTGTTCCAGCCGCGCTTGGTCAATTCCAGGAAAAGGTGGCCCTCGCCGCCATCCGGGGCGTAAGCGGGGATCTCCTCCACCTGAAAGTCCTCGGGCACCGACCGGATGAGGCCCCGGGGACGGGGCAGGTCCAGCAGCGGCGGAGGATCCAGGATCAACTCGCGGTGGGTGGCCCAGGTCATCTGCCTCATGCGTCACTCCAGCGGAAGGCCTTCAGGCCGATGAGGGCGCAGAACGCGCCAAAGAAAAGCAGCACGCCACACACAGGCAGGAGCTCGGCCCAGCCGAAGCCCCGCCACAGCGCGCCTTCCAGGGCAAGGATGGACCACTTCACCGGACTGACGGAGCCCAAGGCCCGCATCCAGGACGGCATGAGGAAGAGAGGCACCATGCCCCCGCCCAGCATGGCCAGCACCGTGAGCAGGCTCCAGCCCAGGCCACTCACCGCGCGTTCCGTGCGCCCCAGCACGGCGATGAGCAGCATCAGTCCCGTGAAGGCGAAGGCCGTGCACAGGCCGCCCGCCACCAGGAGCAGGGGACGCTCCGCCACAACTCCCAGTGGGCGTCCCGCCAACACCAGGAGCAGCACCAGGGACAGGATGGTGAGAAAACAGGCCAGGGCCTTGCCCGCCAGGATGGGCGTGCGACCCAGCGGTGCGGAGCGCAGGCGGCGCAGCGTGCCCTCCCGGCGTTCCACCACCAGCGAGATGCCGAAGGAGGCCGCCACGCTGATGATGCCCCACAGCAATCCCTGGGGAAAGGAGATCTCGAAGGGCGACTGGGGTCCGCCCCGGCTGATGCTCAGTTCGCGGGCCTTCACCCGCAGGGGCTCCCAGGCCGCCAGCCCGCTGCGTGGGGCCGCGCCGCCGGATCCGGCCCGCAGAGATTCCGCCCTCGCCTCTTGCGCCAGGAAGTGGTCCAAATCTCCGACCCACCGCTGCAGGTGCGGCGGCACGCCGACCTGCAGGGCCAGGCTGTCCTGCCACGCCGCCACCACGGGCATGAGGGAGGCCGGTCGCTCCAGACGCTGGGCCAGGCCACGGAAAGCCTGATCCATCAGCACACCTTGCAACAAAGCCACTTCTGCCTGGCGGGTGGGATCGTGGACCAGTTCGAGGGTCGGCGGGTCCCCACCAAAGAGGCGCTGGCTGGCGGCGCCGAAACCCGGCAGCACAAGGAGGGCGGCGGAGGCCCGACCCCGGCGCACGGCGTCCTCGGCTCCGCGCAGGCTGTCCCGGCGCGCGTCCAGCCCGGGGCGGGCGGCCAGCGAATCCAGGAAGGCCGCCGAAACCGCGCTGGAATCCAGGTCCACCAGGCGCAGGGGAATGGTGCGCGGCCCTTCATCCCCGCCGCCGGAGAAGACGAAACCGAAGAAGAGGGCGTAGAGAAAGGGAAAGGCGAAAGTGAAGAAGAGCCCCGCGCGGTCCCGCAGCAGCAGACGCAGGTCCTTCACGCAGATGGTGAGCAAGGTGTGCATGTCAGTCCCTCAAGCCGTGGCCGGTGAGGTGGAGGAAGACCTGTTCCAGATCCGGTGGACGCAGAGTGAAGGAGTCCAGCGGGGCCAAGGCCTGCAGGCGGGCCAGTTCGCCCAGGGCATCGCGGGTTTCCACCGCCTGCGACACGCCCTGGCGCACCACTTCAAGGCGGGAAGCGCCACCGTGGCGCTCCAGCAGGGCGGGCACCGTGTCCAGGGCCAGCAGGCGGCCCCCATCCATCACCGCCACCCGGTCACAGAGACGCTGGGCCTCTTCCATGTGGTGGGTGGCGTAGAGCACGCCCCGGCCCGCCAGGCGCTGGCGCTCCACCAACTCGAAGAGGGCCATGCGCGACTGGGGATCCACGCCCACGGTGGCTTCGTCCAGCAGCAGGAAATCCGGCTCGTGCACGAGGGCGACGGCCAGGTTGAGGCGGCGCTTCATGCCGCCGGAGAAAGTGCCCACCCGCTCGGAAGCCCGCTCCAGCAGGCCCGTCTCCGCCAGCAGGTCCTCCGTCCGTCGGCGCAAGCCTTCTCCCCAAAGGCCCTGCAGGCGGCCAAAGAAGAGCAGGTTCTCCCGGGCGCTCAATTCCTCGTAGAGTCCCAGTTCCTGGGGCGCCAAGCCAAGGTGGCGGCGCGTCTGCGGCTGGCGCGGATCGCCCCCCGCCACGCGCACGCGGCCCTCCAGCGGATCCAGCAGGCCGGTCAGGAGAGCCATCAGCGTGCTCTTGCCCGCGCCATTTGGCCCCAGCAAGCCGAGGATCTCTCCCGGGTGGAGGTCGAAACTCAGGCGGTCAAGCACCCGGCGGGCACCGTAGGCGAAGCTGAGTTGGTCAAGGGAGATCAACAGGGATTCATCCTTCTCGTAATCCTCTCTCGCTCTCGCAGGGAAGGGCCCGTGCTTCCCCCTCACTTCCGCCCCACAAATGGCTCAGAAATGGAGAGCGAAGGCGGGGGCCTAGAAGCTCAAACCCGCCATAAACTCCCGCGCGCTGAGTCCGTCACAGGCAAAGATCAGCTCCTTCACCCGGGCGCGGCCGGCCTCGTCCAGAACCGGGGCGGCAAGGGCGCCGAACTTGGCGTCCAGGTCCTCCTGGGTCATGGGTTCCCGGGGGTCGCCCTTGGGATACTCCAGGTACTCCTCCACCTCGCGCCCGTCCTTGGCCAGGATGCGCACGCGGCTGGGCTGCTTGGCGGGGAACATCTGCTCGAACTCCAGCGAGGCCTCGCCGTGGATGCGGTCGATGACCTCGCGGATGGCCGGGTCGGCGATCTTCTCGTCGCTGAAGGAGGCCGTGGTCACCTGGCCATCCACAATGGCGGCGGCGATGCAATAGGGCAGGCTGTGGTCGGCGGTCTCGCGGCTTTCCGGACGGTACTTGTGCGGATCGAAGAGGATGTCGCAGGCCCGGGCGATGGTGGTCACGGTGACCTTCTCCACATCCTGCCAGCCCAGCTGGCCCTTCTTCATGCACTTGAGCGTGGCGCTGAGGTGGGTGTGGGTGAGGGCCTCCGTGGGGAAGGCCTTCATGCCGCACTCCAGAATCATCCAGGGACGGCCGCCGGGCGTGCCCGGCAGGGCGCCCAGCAGGGCATCCTCGTTCCACCCGGTGCCGAAGCAGTGCTGGAAGCCTTCCTTCCCTTCGAACACCGCCTCCGTGCCCGTGTAGCCGCGCTGGGCCATGAGGGCCGCCTGCACACCAGCCTGCACGGCCAGTGGATCCACCGTGTTCTTCATCATGGTCAGCTTGCCCGCCGTGGGACAGCCGATGGTGTGGCTGTGGCAACCGGCGATGCCAATGGCGTTCACCAGCTGGTCCTCGTTCAGACCCAGCAGCCATCCCGCCACCAGCGGGCTCACGAACTGGGTGAGGGTGGCGTGGTGCCAGCCGCGCTCGCGCACGCCGGGCACGGCGAAGAGACAGAGGCGCTGCTCGAACTCATAGGCGAGCAGGATGGCCTTCAGCACATCGGCCATGCTGCGGTCGGCCAGCTCACCCGCCGCCAGGGCCGCCGGGATGATGTCCGAGGGGTGGCTGGGGTCTTCCTTCCAATAGATGTCGTTGAAGTCCAGGGCGCGGATCATCAGGCTGTTCACCAGGCTGGCGCTGATGGCGGGCAGGCGGGTGCCGAAACCGATGATCGTGGCCTCCTCGCGACCGCCCATTTCGCTGTAGAGTTCCCGCAAAGCCTTCACATCGCGGGTGTGCACGCTGCCGTAGGCGCAACCCACGGAGTCGTAGAGGAAACGGCGTGCCTGGTGCAGGGCTTCGGCGGGGATGTCCATCTGGTGCAGGGACAAGGCGAACTGGGCCATCTGGCGGGAATAGCTGCTCATGGGGCTCCTCGATGCTTGGCTTTGCTCAGGTCATGAACCGGGGCCCAAGGTAGCAAGGAGCAGGGTGCCCCCTTTCGTTCCCGCGAGGCCGGGCCGGGCTCTCCCGACTCCGCGCGCCACCGGAGGCACCGGCGTGGATGGAAGGGGACGGACAGGCTTCGCTTCAGCGCAGCAGGGTGACCGATCTCGTCTCCTGTCTCCCCTCCACCTCCAGCGTGACCAGATAGTGGCCGCTGGCGCGTCCCGTGGCATCCCAGACAGCCTCCTGCCGGCCCGCCATGCGCAGGCCATCCACCAGCACGGCCACTTCATGGCCCAGCAGGTTGTGCACGCTGAGCCTGACCTGTTCCGGGCGCGTCAGATTGAAAGGAATGCGCGTGACGGGATTGAAGGGATTGGGCCAGGCACGCTGCATCAGCGAGGCGGGCGCCTCGCCGCGTTCCCGGGGCGACACGCCCACGGCGGGATCCAGCACGAAGAGCAGGCCTTCGTCGATGGTGGCGCGCCACAAGCCCCAGCTGTGGCCTTCGTGGTAAACCCTTGCCTGGTGCGGCACGCCGCCTTGTTGCAGGAGGGCCGTGGTGGCCTCGGCACCGGGAATGATGGCGTCCAGGTCGTAGGTGCCCCAATTGAGGTAGAGGCGCAGGCTGTCCGGGTTCAAGGCGGCCAGGCGGGTCTGCTGCTCGGAGGGCAGGTAGGGACTCATGAGCACGCCGCGCCCAAAAACCTGGGGATACTCGCCCAAGAGGTAGGCGCTGATGTTGCCGCCGTTGGAGGCGCCCATGGTGAGGCAGCGGGCGGGATCCCTGTGCGTGCTCCAGGTGGCGCGCACCTGGGGCAGCACCGTGTCCACGATGAAGTGGCCGAAGGCTTCCTGCTGGGTGCTTTGGTACTCGGCGGTGCGGTTCACCGGGGGAACGCACACGAAGATGGGCAGATCCAGCTCCGGGTGGCGGTCGGCCAGCCAGGCAACCACCCGGCGCAGGCTTCCCAGGCTCAGGTACTCGCCGCCGTCGTGCACCACGCAGACGCCCCGGGGCTGGCCTTCCACATAGCCGGGCGGCAAGAGGATCTGGATGCTGCGCGTGTTGTTCAGCTGGGGGCTGTAGAAGCCGCTCCAGGTGACCAGCGTGCCCGCGGGAAGGCCCAGGTTCTGGATCTCCTCGGGCTGCACATAGGACGGCATGGCCAGCTCGCTGTTGGGGCCGAAGCCTCCGCTGCAGGTGTGGGGATTGCGCGGGTCGAGAATCCAGCTGCTGCCGTTGAGCACAAACTTGTAGTCCAGCCGGGCATCGCTCTCGCAAAGGAAGCGCAGCGTCCACAGGTTGGTGCCTGACAGCAGGTTGAAAGAGAGATTCGGCGACCAGCCCGTCATGTCCCCGGCCAGCTGCACGGCGTTGGCCGTGCCCTGGTAGAGGAACCAGGCCCGGTCGGCCTCGCGGATGGGCGTCTCGCCCTGGGGCAGGTTGGCCATCAGGCTGTCCACCACGGCCTGGCGCTGGGCCTGGGGCAGGATGTTGAGACGCGTGAACAGGTCCTCGAAGGTCTGGGCACGCAGGCTTCCCACTCCCATCAACACACAGAGAAACGCATATTGAATCGTGGTTCGCATCTGGTCTCCAGCTTTGGCATCTCGTAAATCATGAACGGTCTTCAAGAATGGGTCACCGGCACCCGATGATGGCCTCAACCGGGAGGAAGCTACCATGAAAATGGTCATCCGCGTCCGTGTTTTTCAACTGGCGCTCATGTGCACGGCGGTGCCCATTGTCCTGCTCCTGGTGGTGGGCCTGTCCAATCTGCTGGATTTGAAGAGCCACATCACCGGACAGCTCAACAAGCAATTGCAGCAGGATCTGGCCCACATCACCCAGGGCGTGCTCAACACCACCATCTGTGCCCAGCACCTGGCCGCGCAGGGCGACAGCGCCTCCACGGCCCTGGCCCAACAGGAGTGCCGTAGGCAGATCCTGGACCTGGTGGTGGGCAAGAGCGGCTATGTGTGGGTGCTGGGCGGCCACGGGGCCCAGGAAGGCGTCTACATCATCTCCCAGAAGGGCAAGCGGGATGGCGAGAACATCCTGGGTGCCAAGGACGCCGAAGGCAAGCCGGTCATCCGCAACATCCTGGACGAAGCCATTCGCGCGAACGGCGCCATCGTGCAGGTGCGCTACCTGTGGCACGACAAAATCAGCGGCCGCACGGCGCCGAAAGTGGCCGCCGTGGCCTACGACAGCCACTGGGACTGGGTGGTGGGCGCAAGCGCCTGGGAAGACGACTTCCTCGATCCAGTGGCCCAGGTGGAGGCGGGGGTGCGCTCCATCCTCGTGGCGTCGGCCATCACCGCGCTGGCGGCGCTGGTGCTGGCAGGCCTGATGGCGCGCTTCAGCGCCGTGCGCCTGGCGAAGCCCCTCGTGCGGCTGACGGAGATCACCCAGGAAGCGGATGCGGGCAACCTGGACCAACAGGACGCCCTGGCGGATCCACGCCTGCAGGAAGTGGACGAGGTGCGCGCCCTGGCCACGGGCTTCGCCGCGCTCATCCAGCATGTGCGCCAAGGCATGGGCGAATTGCAGGAACAGCGCAGCTACCTCATCCGCAATGTGGAGGCGCTGCTCTTGGCCATCAACCGCTTCGCCGCCGGAGACCTCACCGTGCGCGTGGAGGCGGAGCGCGACGACGAATTGGGACGCCTGGTGGGCGGCTTCAACGAGGCACTGGCCTCCCTGCGCGTGCTGATGGGCGCCTTGTCCGACAAGGCCGACAAGATGCGGGAAGCCTCCGCCCGACTGGACGGCATCTCCTCCACCCTAAGCCGCCACGCGGCGGAGAGCCAGAGCGAGACCGGCCGTGTGGAGGACAGCCTGCGCGGCGTGGATCAGGAAGTGCACGCCATGGCGGAGGCCACGGCGGGCCTCTCCACCACGGCGCAGGAGATCGCCCGGGCCACCGGTCAGGCGGCCAGGGTGGCGGAGGAAGCCGTGCTCTCCGCCCGTCAGGCGGGCGCCACCATCGAAAACCTCGACGCATCCAGCCGCCGCATCAGCGCGGTGGTGCAGACCATCGACAGCATCGCCAAGCAGACGAACCTGCTGGCGCTGAACGCCACCATCGAGGCGGCCCGGGCCGGAAGCGCGGGAAAGGGTTTCGCCGTGGTGGCGGGCGAGGTGAAGAACCTGGCGGCGGACACCTCCCGCGCCACGGAGGACATTGCGCGCATGATCGCGGACATCCAGCAGGAGACGACGCGCACCGTGGAAGAGATCAGCCGCATTGGCGATGTGGTGACGCGCATCCGCGACCTTCAAGGCGAGGTGGCCGCGGTGGTGGACGGCCAGGCGGAGACCACCCAGCGCCTGAGCGGCCAGTTGCGTCAGACAGCCTCCAGCAGTGAAGAAGCGGCACGAGCCGTGCAGTCCCTGCGCAAGGAGAGCGAGGGCAGCTCCCGGGAGGCGGCGGAGACGGGTCAGTCGGCAGGAAAACTGCGGATGCTCTCTGACGAATTGCAGCAGCAGGTGGCGCGCTTCCGCATTTGACGCATCAGGCCTTCCAGCCCACACGCAAAGTGGCGCCTGCGGGGGGCTTGGCCCCCCGGCACACCAGCAGCCGTGCGCCGGGCGGCAGGGGACAGGAGTCCGCCAGACGCTCTCCTCCGGCACCCGCCGGCCGGGGATGAACCGGCAGGGCCCTCGTCTCGCCACCCTGTTCCAGCCACAGACGGCCTTCTCCGGCTCCCACATGATCCATGTGGCGCTGCCCCACATGCAAAACAGCCAGGTGGATGGAAGAAAGGCGCCCCGTGGGCGGCAGGCTCTCCTCCCGCCACGCGGTCGACAGGCGCTTCTCCACTTCCTCCAGCAGACGCCCGGGATGGCGGTGGCGCAGGGCCAACTGCCGCACCCATCCCTGCAGTGTGAGCATGAGGCGCAGATCGGCCTCGTGGCGGCTGTCGATCTCCAGCGTGGCCAACAACACCTGATCCGGCCCCATGCGCCACACCTGTGCCAATGCGCAAACCTGGCTGGCGGTACCCTCCTCCCACTGCAGGTCCAGATGTTCCGGCATCGGGTTGTGGTGCTCGTCCAGCAAATCCGCCAGGCGCGCCAGGGCCTCGGCGTGCAGTTCCAGGTTGCAGGGTCGGGCCGGGCCCACCGGAAGCAGGGGCGACAGGGCGTCCAGGAGGCGCAGCTGCAGTTCCACCTCCGGCACCAGCTCCTCCAGATGGGCGAAGAGCGCCGGGCTGAAAAAGCGCGGCACATCGGCGGAGAACCACAGGAAGCCCCGGCGATCCAGGCTGTGCCAGGGCAGGCGCACATTGCTGCGCAAGCCTTCCCGCAGGGCGATCTGCGTGCTCAGGGAGTGCCCGCGCAGGGCCAGATGCGCCTCCAGATCCTCGATGCCGTCGCCATGGCCGCTCTCCAGCAGCGGTCCCAGAGTGGTGGAGCGCAGGGGCAGGGCGTGGAACTGGTCGATGAAGAGGCTGGGAGCGGTGCGCCGGAAGGGAACGGGCAGCACCAGTCCGTCCTCGCTCACCGTGGCCAGACCAACCCGCACCACCCGGCCTCGCGCCACTTCGCCCACGGGCCGCATCGCCTCGGCGCACTCGTTCACATGGGTCATGAGGGCCAGCACATAGTCGCCCAGACTGCGCGCGCGCAAGGCGGCGGCCTGCAGGCGGCGACGGGAGGCGTCCAACCGAAGGCGATGGTCCGGGCTTGCTTGCAGAGGCATGGCGCAGGGGCTTTCTGAAGAGACGCGGCCACCCATGGGGATGGCCGCGCCGCGCATGTGGAAACGGATCAGTACTTGGGCTGCACGCCAGCCTGGCTCATCATGTAGTGGATGGCATCGTGCAGGTCCTTCTCCTGGCACTCCATGCAGGTGCCCTTGGGGGGCAGGGTGCCGAAGGTGCCCGTGAAGCCCTCGCTGGCGTGCTTGAGCAGGGTGGTCATGCCCTTGTCCGCCTGGGTCTGCCAGCGCACGGAGTCCGTAAGCTTGGCTGCGCCGCTGACACCTTCCTTGTGGCAGGCGAAGCAGTACTTGTCGTAGATCTTCTGGCCATTGGCCAAATCCACCGGGTACTTGGGGCCCGCGGGAGCAACGGCCTGCTCGGTGGTGACCTGGTCGGCGGGCTTGTCGCCGCCGGCGCAACCCATCAGGGAGACCGCACCCATCACCAGGGCGGCCAGGAGAAGTTGACGCATGATGGACCTCTTGGATAGAATGGTTGACAACGGGGCCAAGGTAGGAAGGCGAAGGGGAAGGGGGAACCTGCCCGGGCCCATCAGGCCTCGCGCTGGTCCCTCTCCGTCACGGCCTGGTGCAGGTCCTGCCCCTCGCCCAGGAGCGCACCCACCCGCCCCACCAGCAGGGTGAAGTCGTCGGCGAAGGAGGAGCGTCCCTGAAAGGCCACCACGGCCTCCTCGATGGCGGCCACCAGCTGACCGACATCCCCCTGGCGCCCCTCCTGGGCAAGGCGCACCAGCCGGGCCTCGCCGAATTCCTCCTCCCGGGCGTCCAAGGCCTCGCTCACGCCGTCGGTGTAGAGCACCAGCAGGTCCCCTTCAACAAGGACAAGCTCCGCGCGGCTGTAAGTGGCTTCCGGCAACACGCCAAGCAGGAGACCCGTGGCGTGCAGGCGCTCCAGGCGTCCGTCCACCCGTGCCACCAGGGGCGGATTGTGGCCGGCGTTCACATAGAAGAAGCGTCCGGTGCGGGGATCGAAGACCCCCACGAAAAAGGTGATGAATTGCTCGTCCCAGGTGTTGGCGCAGATGAGCTGGTTGATGCCCGCCACGATCTCCTCCAGGCGTCCACCGGCGCGCACCGCCGTGCGCAGGGAGGCCTGCAGATTGGCCATGAGCATGGCGGCCCCGGCACCCTTGCCGCTCACATCGCCCACGGCCAGCACCGTGCGGCCGTCGGGAAGGGGCATCACGTCATAGTAGTCGCCGGCCACCTCCAGGCAGAAAACGCTGCGGGCGCGCAGCTCCAGGGCCGGTGTGGGAGGCAGGGCGGTGGGCAGGAAGCGCTCCTGGATGCGCCGGGCCATGGCCAGCTGCTCGTCCAGGCGTCGCTTCTGCAGGTTCTCCTCCAGCAGGCGCAGGTTCTCCGCCGCCAGGGCCGCCTGATCCGCCAGCGTGGCCAGGGCGCGCAGTTCCTCCGCCGAGTAGTCCTCCCCGTCCTGCCGGGCGCCCACCACCAACACGCCGCCCATGCCCCCCGCGCTGCGCAGGGGCAAGAGGAGCGCGGCCTGCCGGGCGCGCAGCCAGTCCCTCTCCTCCGCCGTGAGCACCAGACGCCGGCTGGCCAGCAGCTCATCCAGGGGCTGGGGCGCCCGCAACGCCGCCGACAGGGCCATGAATGAGTCGCCGGCCGCAAAGGGCGCCAATTGTCCATCCAAAGCGCTGGCGCTCCCCCCGTCCACCGGCAGCACGGGGGTGAGCGAGGTTGTTCCCATCTCCCGCTCCAGCTGCTGCTGCAGTTCCCGCCACAGGGAGGCCCGATCCGGCATGGCCACAAGGTGGGCGCGGAACTCCTCCAGCATGTCGTCCAGCTGGCGTCGGCCGGGATAGATCCAGCGCTCCAGACGGGCCATCAGGCGGCGCTGCAGCGGCAGCACGGCGACACCCAGCGCCAGAGCCAGCAGGAGCACGGCGCTGGGACGGCTGAGCTTCGCCAGATACACCACCCACCAGCCCAAGGCATAGAGCCCGGCCACCAGACATATCAGCAGGCCCGTGGAGGCCAGAGCCAGTCGCGTGCCACGGCGCAGGCGGCCCTCAACCTCCAGCAGGCGGTAGCGGCCGAAGGCCCAGGCGGTGGAGAGGGGCGAGAGCAGCACCACCAGGAAGACCAGGCAGATCAGCCACAGCACCAGACTCTGGGGCCAGAGGGCCACCTGGGCACGGGCGAGATTGAGCAAAAGGATGAGCGCGAGGAGGAGGCCCATGCCGGTGCCCGATCCCAGCAGCACCAGGGCACCCTGGCGACGCTCAAGCGGAGTGCGCGCGTGGGTGACGCACCACCACAGGCGCCCCAACCCGGCCAGCACCTGCAGAGTCATTGCCCCGAAGAGCAGCACGGCCGTCCAGGCCCGGGGCGGGCCGGGAAGAAGCTGCAGGGCCTGAACCACGGCGAAGGGCGCGTAGCAAACCAGGTAAATGGGCCAGTGCCGCCCCTTGAACAGGCTGAGCGGCCGGGGAAAGAGCAGGAGCAGGTGCAGCCAGAACGCGCTGAAACTCAGGCCCAGCACGGTGAAGATCCCGTGCCAAAGCGACAGGAAGGGGATGTCGAAGGCCGCGTAGCTGCCATTCAAAACGATGACCGCGGCGATCATGAAGGATGCCATGGAAAAGCTGAAGAGCAGAAGAGCCCGCACTCCCGGACTGTCCGGCCGTCGCAGGGCGGCCCACAGGCCCACCACCACGAATCCGGCGGCCACGCAGGTGCGCAGGATGAAAAGCACCAGGTAGGAGAGCCTCTCCATCGCGTGGGGGGGACGCAGGCGCAAGAGGCTGCGGCCCTCCCCCTGGGCGCCCTGCCAGCGCAGGGCCAGCAGGCGTCCCGGCGGCGCGGGGCGGTCCACTTCGGCCAGCACCGCCTGGGCCAGACGCAGGGTGTCGTTCACACTGGAGAGGGTGTCACCGGAACGAGGCACGGAGCCAATGAAATCCGTCGCGTCCACCTGCAGGAAAACGATGAGGCTGTCGTTCACCGGTTGCAGCGTGCTGCCCGCCACGCCGGAGTTCCACCAGGCCGCCACCTTGGTGGCCTCCCGGGTGAAGATGGCCGCCATGCCGGCCAACAGCAGGCACGCCAGGGCGATGAGCAGGCTGTGCAGGACGCGGCGAAACATGAAATGTCCTCATGCCGTGGTGGTGGCGCTCCTTGAAGAGCGGGCACAAGGTAGTCAGGAAATGCCTGGGGGGTGGGCATGGAAAGGGGCGACCGCCGGCCGCCCCTTCTCCCGATCAAGGACTGGTAAGCTTCAGTTCAGGGCCACCACGCGGTAGAGACGCTGCTCATCGGCGCCCACCGCCTGGATCCAGCTCGTGGCGCTGGTGATGCCCTGACTGCTCCACGCACCGCCCTGGGCGGAGGCACTCTCCACGCGATAGGCGGTGGCGCCCTGGCTGGCACTCCAGGTCAAGACCGCCTGGCCGCCCGCGTGGGTGATGGCCAGATCGGCCACCGCAGCCGGCGTGATCACCTGGGGCAGCATGCCCGTGGTGAAGAGTATGGCCAGGCCCGCGGCCGGTGCGGGATTGGTGTCGGGAAGGGTGCCGCCCACCGTGTTGCTGCCGTTGCCACGGCCGTAGTAGTACTGCAGCCCCACCGTGCCCGCCGGGTTCTCGATGCCCACGGTGACATTGGTGGTCTCGCCCATTTGCGCGTACTGGAAGAGGATGGCGCCGTCTCCCGTCTGCGTGGGGTGTTGGGCCACATCGTGGAAGATGACCTGGAAACGCTCGAAATCCGTGGCCGGGCTGTACTGGCGGATGTCGTAGAACTCCACCACAAAGCGCCCGCCGGCCGCGTCGTGCCAGGTGCTGATGGCCCCGCTGGCGGCCTGCTGGGGGCTCAGATCCTCCCAGAAAGGCGCCACCACGGCATTGGGCGTGCTGTTCAAGGGAATGGCCTGTCCCACATACTGGGTGGAAGTGCTGCTGCCCAGGGCCAGCCAGCCGTTGCCGCACACGCTGAGGGTGGTGAAGCTCTGGCCGTAGTATGTGAACGCGAAGGGCAGGGTCACGCTCAGCGTCTGGTCGTCGAGGGTGAAGGCCAGTGCCGTGCCCGGGCCACCCTGCTCAGGGTTGATGGTGCTCCAGGCATAGGTCGCGCGGTTGGTGCCGCGCAGGGTGAGGAAGTGGTCGCCCGCCAGGGTGAGGGTGGTCATGGTCCAGTCCGCGTCCCCCGGGTCGAAGGCGCGGTAGCCGTAGCTGTCCGCGTTCTGGGGATCGTGCACCACGCCCGGGGCTGTGCGGCTGCTCACCGTGTAGGTTCCGCCCAGGGGAAGTTCGAAGGAGAAAGCGCCCAGGGCATCGGTGGTGACGCTGCCGCCGCCGTCCACGCGGACCTCGCCGCCAACCACCGGCACTCCATTTGATCCCAGCAGCACACCGCTGAGGGTGGCCGTGGGCGCGGCCGCCAGCGCCAGGTTGAAGGTGGCTCCACCCTCGGCGGGCATGGTGACGCTGCCCGCGCCGTCCACATAGCCGAAGGCCGTCACGGACAGACTGTAGTCGCCCGGCTGCAGGGCCAGGGCAAAAGCTCCGGAAGCGTCGGTGGTGGCGCTGCGCGCGCCGGGGTTGGCCATTACCACGGCGCCGGAAAGGGGCAGGCCCGAGGCCTGGCTGCTGATCATGCCGCTGAGCAGTCCGCCGCCATAAGTGGAGATCTCCAGCGCCGCGTTGTAGAGGTTCAACCGTCCGCCGCTGACGGTGATGCCCGCCAGGGAGGGCTTGGGATCCACGGTTCCGAGGAGGATGCCCTTCAGGGTGAGGGCCGCCTGGGCGGGATCCGCCGCGTACTCGGCGCCGAAACCCGGGCTGGCCACGCTGTGCAGGAAGCCGATGGCCCCCGCCACATGAGGCGTGGCCATGCTGGTCCCCGTGAGGCTGGCCGTGGTGTTGCCCGTGTAAGTGGACAAGACGCTGGTGCCAGGAGCGCCCAGATCGATGGTGGTGGCGCCGTAGCCCGCGCTGCTGTACTTGGCGTCGGTGTTGGTGGTGTTGGTGACGCTCACCATGTAGGGGCTGCTGCAGCTGGTGGGGATGTCCCCCTGGGTGTCCACATTGTAGGCGGCGTTGGCCGTGGCGCAGGCGCTGAGGACGCCCACCGCGCCCATGGCGTTGTACATGTCGTTCCAGGCCGGGTAGGATCCGCTGGCGCAATTGGCCAGGTCCACGCCGAAGGATGAGTTGGTGGCCACCACATTGGCGCCGGTGGCGCCGCCGCTCTGCAGCCAGCGTGTCTTCTGCGTGAGCACATAGTTGTAGCCCGCCACCACGACGCTGGTGGTGCTGCTGGAGGCCGCCACGGCCATGATCTTCACATTCCAGCTCACCCCCGTCACCTGGCTGCCGTCGTTGCCCCGCGCGCCCACCGTGCCCGCCACATGGGTGCCGTGGGCGTTGGTGGGAATGCCGCCGTCGCCGGCGTAGGCGTCCCAGCCGTTGATGTCGTCCACATAGCCGTTGCCGTCGTCGTCCACGCCCGTGGTACCGGAGGCCTCCGCCGTGTTGATCCACAGGTTGGGCGCAAGGTTGCTGTGGGTGAGTTCCACGCCACCGTCCACCACCGCCACCACGATGGGATCGCCATTGGCGTCGGTGCCGCCCGTGCCCAGATCCCAGGCTTCCGGGGCGTCGATGTCCGCGTCCACCGCACCGCCGGACTGCCCCGTGTTGTGCATGTCCCACTGGCTGGCGAAGGAGGGATCGTTGGGCATGAGGCGCCAGTCCAGCTTGTGGTCGGCCTGGGCCCAGCGCAGGTGACCATTGCCTTCCATCTCCGCCAAGGCCTGGGGCACTTTCAGCCCCTCCTCCAGTTCCACCAGCCAGATGCCCAGGCTGGGCGCCAGTTCCCGCACGGGCTTGCAGCGCCCATCCGCCAGCCACATGGACGCCTCGGCGGCATCCCGGGCAGGTGTGTCGAAGCGCACCAGGAGCTGGCCTTCCACATAGGGCGTGCCGCCCGTGGTCCACGCTCCGGCCACGGCCGTGCACACAAGGGTGAAGCAGAGAGGGAGATATCGGCGCATGACAGGCTCCTGCACGATGGCTGCCCACGGAGCATGCGGCGCTTCGCGGGGTGTTGACATTGGGATGTTGATCGGCCTTGATTGGGCTGATCTGAAGCTAAGGAAGG
>Ga0172367_10001440_pt1 | contig 34527 bp, 27 predicted proteins | sample Lak10m_FD_114542 | JGI IMG/M metagenome (GOLD analysis project Ga0172367, IMG submission 114542) | Freshwater microbial communities from Kabuno Bay, South-Kivu, Congo - kab_022012_10m | ecosystem: Environmental > Aquatic > Freshwater > Lake | place: Democratic Republic of the Congo: South-Kivu...
CTACTCCGTCATCGCGAGTCCCGACCTGTCGGGACGTGGCGATCCATCCCTGTGGAGCACCGTGTTCAAGGTCCGTGTGCGGCAGCCGACCTGGTACGGGTGGCTTTCCTTGAACCGATATCTTCTTTTCTTTTCCGCCCCCGAACCCCTACTCCGTCATCGCGAGTCCCGACAGGCCGGGACGTGGCGATCCATCCCTGTGGAGCACCGTGTTCAAGGTCCGTGTGCAGCAGCCGACCTGATACGGGTGGCTTTCCTTGAACCGATATCTTCTTTTCTTTTCCGCCCCCGAACCCCTACTCCGTCATCGCGAGTCCCGTCCTGTCGGGACGTGGCGATCCATCCCTGTGGAGCACCGTGTTCAAGGTCCGTGTGCGGCAGCCGACCTGGTACGGGTGGCTTTCCTTGAACATGAATTGTTTTGCCAGTATTTCACTCTATCGGTAACGCATGTCATGTGATTGAAGCTGGCAGCAAGAGATTGGGCTGAAGCCCCGGAATTTTTCTGACTGGCTCTCCCCGGCTTGAAAGCCGGGGCAAGGTGAATGGAAGAGAGCTGAATGTCCGACGGGCTAAAGCCCGCCTGAGTACCATTGGATTGCCCCCTCCATGAGCGAGCTGCTTCTGCGTCTCAGCAATTGCCCCGTCCCGAAAGCTTTCGGGACGGGGTTGAAGAAACAGAAAAATCAGGGCTTTGGCCCACTATCTTTTTCAATGTTGTTTCCGCTTTATCCCTGGGCAGATACACGCTGTTCAAGGTGTGTGTGCGGTATCGGCCCCGACCTGTCGGGCTTTGCGATGACGGGAGAAAATATGGCAAAGTCAGACAGACTGCCAGAGTGCTGACTGAAACGGCGCAAGCCGCCGTCATGAACTATCGCACAAAAGCCATCCTGCACCGTTCATCTGAACAATTTACAGAGCGTTCACCAGAAGACAGGATCACTTCATGATTCTGTGTGTTACCTTGCAGGACAACATTATCCGAACGCCTATGCAATGGCTTTACTGTGATTTTCACATTCATACGACCTGGAGTGATGGCGAATATTCGATCGACGAGGTTATCGATCTCTATGGAGAGACAGGCTTCGATGTGATCGCCATCACTGATCATGTGCTCGACACGGCAAGCATCGAACGATACGGAAAACCGGTATCGGAACTTCAGGTCATGGACAGCGTCCGGTTTGGCGAGTATCAGGAGACCTTGTGGCAGGCAGCAAGACGAGCGTGGGAACAATACAGGATGCTGCTCGTTCCGGGAGTCGAGCTGACCAACAACACCAGACGCTACCACATCCTCCCCCTCGACATCAAGGAGTACATCTCGCCAGACCTCTCCGTTGAAGCGATTATCGAATCCATAAGAAGGCAGCAGGCAATCTCGGTCGCCTGCCACCCCTATATCCGGAACCATTCCGGAGAGAATCCCTCCTATCACCTCTGGCAGAACCACGAACAGCTGGCCTCTCTTTTCGACGCATGGGAGGTGGCCAACCGGGATGACCTGTTCAATGTGGTCGGCCTGAAAAAGTTCAATTACATCGCCAATTCCGATTTTCACGAAAAGCGCCACCTGCTTTCATGGAAAACGCTCCTGCGGTGCGAAAAGAATGTCGAATCAGTCAAAGCGGCCATCAGAAAGAATGATCAGGTTTCGTTATTTTTGTATCGTGGCGGAAAAATCCGGCCCTGATTACCGGATGAGTTCGCCGGGTTTGCATAACTGACCGAGAGCACATGACCGCACTATCCCGACAGCTTGTCGCCGTTTACGATTTTCTGGAACACCTCTGGGAGCACAAACGCACGGAGCGCATGATCGCGCGGGTGCTGATCACGGTCTTCCTGGCAGCCTTGCTCCTTATCGAGCTATCACGGCTGGGATTGCTGCCTGAACGGCTGGCAACGCTTCTGCCGACAAGCCACTTCTACGCCATCAACGTTGCCTTCTCCATGCTGCTCGGCCTCGAAGTATTCGGACTTGTCTTCAGCCTCGCCAGTTCGGTCTCCGTGTCGGTCGGCAAACAGTTCGAGATTCTCTCGCTTATCCTTCTTCGCCACTCCTTCAAGGAACTGGTACACTTCAGCGAGCCGCTCCACTGGAACAGCTCCGCAGAGACCGTACTGCACATGCTTTCCAATGCTGGCGGTGGTCTGGCAATCTTCCTCCTTCTCGGGGTCTATTACAAAATGCAGAAGCATCGAGCCATCACCTGCAACATCGAAGCCGCAACACACTTCATCGCGTCGAAAAAAACAGTTTCGCTCCTGCTGCTCCTGCTCTTCAGCGTCATAGGCATCATCGACGGCATCCGGTATTTTTCGGGCACCTCACTCAATAATTTCTTCTCGCTTTTCTACACGATACTCGTCTTCAGCGACGTCCTGCTGGTGCTGATTTCGCTGCGCTACAGCTCGGACTATCCCATCGTTTTCCGAAACTCGGGCTTCGCCTTTTCCACGGTGCTCATCCGGCTCGCGCTCACCGCACCCCCCTACCTCAACGTGCTCATCGGCATTGGAGCGATTCTGTTCGCCATCGGCATCACTCTCGCCTATAACCGGTTCGAAAAACCGGAAACGACGGGCGCTCCGTGCGAATCTGTCTGACGAATCTGAAGCAGAGGCGGGACACCACGCCTGAACGCTTCGCTTGTTCGATATATTTCTTTTTTTGCAGAATACGCCAACACTCAAGCCACACGACCAATGAACGACATTCCCGATAAGAACCTTGAACCGGTAACGAAACTCGCCCTGCAATTTCTTGCTGAAGCCATCGGCCAGTGCCCGGCGGGGCTTGAGCGAAGCGCGAATCAGGATGTGGTGTTTGCCGTTGTGGGCTTTCAGTACGGCGCCATTCAGAGCGCTGCGTATATTGCCGGGCTTGGTGCTGATGCGTGGAATGGCATCGCCGGTGAAGTGATTGGCCGCATCAGCGGCATGGAACAGGAGATGGTGGCACAGTTTCTCTCCGTCATGCCGATGCTTGCCCGGAAAGAGTATCCCCCGATCAGCATCGGAGGCCGGGCGATCATCCGCTTCTACAACGCCGCCACCGAAGAAGAAAAGCTTGACGCAGCCGTCTCGCTGCGCGAAATCCTCCTCCAGATCGACGAAGCCTGAAATTGGAGTGCCGATTCCGGTCTTGAGAGACAGGCAGGATCATCTGATTGCTGACAACAAAAACGTCGTCCGAGCCGCTCCTTTTTTGTAACTTCTGAAATTTTCAAAGCTCTTATCGATCTCTCCGCACTATTCACATGAGTACAGACCCTATCATGATCTTCCGCAAAACCTGGGGAACCTACCAGAAGGTCATCAGCAACAACCTCATGTTTCATCGGGAGATTTCAGCAGCGGTGTCAGAGCTTTTCGTGAAAAACCACGAGCCGATCCGCCTTATCGACCTCGGTTGCGGCGATGCCTCGCACATCATGACGCTGCTCAAGCCGGGCCAGCTCGCCGAGTACTGCGGCTGTGACCTCTCCCGGTACGCCCTCGACGAAGCCCGGAAAAACCTCGAACCGTTCGGAGCCGCCATCAACCTCTGCTGCACGGACATGCTCGCCGTTTTGAGCCAGGCTCCCGCCAACCACTTCGACATCGTCTATTCCAGCTACGCCCTGCACCATCTGCCAACCGAAGCCAAGCAGACCGTCTTTGCCGAATGCCACCGAGCTCTTCGCGACAACGGCTGCATGATTCTTGCAGACCTCATGCGCGACGAAGGCCAAACGCGACCAGAATATCTCTACAGTTACAACAGAACCGTGAGAACACAATGGACCCCTCTCACACCTGACGAACGAAATCAGGTACAGGAGCACATCCGGAGCTGCGACTTCCCGGAAACCGCATCGACACTCGAACAGCTTGCCCGGAACGCAGGATTTTCAAATTGCAGAAGACTTGAAAAACAGACCTGGAACGAAGCCTGGTGCTACGAGGCCTGAGGGGGAATACTGTGCCTTGCCACAACACAAGCCCCGCTGAACGCACAGCGGGGCTTCGCCAGAAACGCTCAATCACCGGTTTTGATCATCTCGATATCAAGAGAAATATCGACCTCCTCACCGATAGTCACCCCTCCTGTATCCAGCGCCTTGTTCCAGGTCAGGCCGAAATCCTTGCGGTTGATCCGAGCGGTGGCTGATGTCGCCCGCCGGATTTTCCCCCAGGGATCGACGCTCTCTTTCGAGAAAGGCTCGACATGCAGCACCACCTCGCGAGTCTGGCCGTGCATCGTCAGGTCGCCGGAAATCTTAAGATTCCCATCCGGCCCCTGCGTCCACTTTCTTGACACGAAGGTCATCGACGGATACTTCACAACATCGAAAAAGTCTGGCCCGCGCAGATGATCATCACGCTTCTTCACATTCGTATTGATCGAGGCCGGATCGATCGTCGCCGACACCTTCGATCCGGTGATCCTATTATCATCCAGATCGACCGTTCCGCTGAAGGTCGCAAAACTGCCCTTCACATTCGACACCATCAGATGCCGTACCGAAAATCCGATGCTCGAATGGTCAGGATCGATCTTCCAGGCCGAAGCCAAAGCAAAATCCGGAGCCAGTAATGATACTCCGAGCAGTAATACGTTCATCAACCGTTTCATAAGCCGCTTGTTTTATTAATCGAATCGCTCCTCGTACTCCGACGAATCGGATAGGGGATATTATAACAAAGAAATTCACAATTGTTAATATACGGCACAAAAAAAGGAGCGGCAAGCAAAAAAGATGCGCTGATATTCAGGAAAAGACCGACCGTTCATGCAACACTCATCTTCGTCTCTTGTCGTTAACCATGTTGCCACCCCTATCCACACAGGAAGCCCGGCTCAATCAAATAACCATCAAAGAAATCCAACCTTTGCAACCGTAGTGACACGGAGCACCTCCACAGCCACTCCATCGTTTGGGCAATGATTCCGTGCATGTGATTTGGCATGATTACCAATTCATCCAGATCAACATGCTCATATTGACTGCCCATCCATTGCCATGCTTATGGAACGATCTTCCTGGCATCGTTCAACTGCATCGTACCATCAACGATCTCACCGAACAGGTATCGGTGCCCCTCTGTACACAAAGTCACGAAACAGGCTCCCTCCTGCAAATAATCGTATTCATGCAACCGCAGGGAGCGGCGGCGATGCAGGTTCTTGCCCTCTGACATGCGTCATCTCCCCCCACTATCGTTTCCACAATGAAATCCAACAATGCACGGATTGAAAAGCGCTCCCGGCAAGTCGGGAGGGCAATTGAATGGCGGACAGGAATGTCCGCCCCCCTTTTTCAAGAAACTCATGTACTGTTGGCGTACTATGACCACCCGGTTTTCGTACCGATACCGAGCCCGATTTTTCAACTATCCATTATCCATTCTTTTCTCTCTTCACTTTTCACCATCAGTGATTTTCCCGAAACAGATCAACGTCACGGAGTCCGGATCAATCCGGGTTTGCGCCCTCAAACAGGCGCTGTAACATATCCAGTTTGTCACGAACTTCATTCGGGATGCCACCTGGCTCTGCATAGGCAACCAGACGATGCAGATCACCCTTTTTCAGCAGCATCGCATGGCCCAGCCTGCCCGCAAGGCGGCGGAAAAACTCCTCGGCAAAATCGCTGAGCTTGATACGCTCCGTCCTGGATATCCAGAGCAAACGGGATGCATCCGGAGCCGCATCCTGCCAGGTCTGATAGTCGCTCTCTTCACCGGCAAACACACGTTCAAGAATCAATGCAGCAAGAACCTCCCCGGCTTCATCGGCAAATCCGCCAAAAAGTGACATATCCGAGTAGGCATCCCTCACATAGTTTTTCAGCACCGTCGGTGTAATGAAATAGTTCTCCGCCTCATAGCGTCGCCAATAGACTATTTTCAGCCCGGAGTTCTCCGAATCCTGACGATTGCGTCCGTCATTGTCAAGGATCGCCAAACCCTTCAGTTCACCCACCATTCGGCGAAGACCGTGAAAGTGTTTTTCAGGCGTAATACCGAAGCCCCCCTCGACCCGTTCGAGCTCCGCCTCAAGACTCTGATCAGGGTAGTTGTTCTGAACATAAAAAGAGTTGATACGCTCATCCCATACATCCAGAACCGGATGGCCGATTTTTACAGAAAGCGCGTGCAGCATATCGATGTCGGTGCCACCTTCGACATAGAGCACATAGCCGCGTTCACGCGCCTTGATGTAATGCTCCGCACCAAAATGCCTCAGGGTATTGGTAATCTCTGACTTGGCGGCAAGGTCATCGGCCCTGCCATCGAGGAGAAGCGTCAGGTTGTGATCCAGAGCTTCATCGAGGATCACCTCGGAGTGTGTCACCAGAATGACCTGCGAGCGGTTTTCATCGGCGATTTCCCGAAGAAGAATATACACCTGCTTCTGGCGAAGAATTTCCAGATGGGCGTCGGGTTCATCGACCAGCAACACACTGCGTTTATGAGAATAGAGATAGGCAAAAATCAGCAGCATCTGCTGATAACCCCGACCTGACATCGCTATGTCGAGTGGCTCCTTCACCCCCCGCTGACTGTAGTACAACTCGATGCTGCCACGAGAGGTCTCTTTGGGCTCTCCCAGTTCAACCGAAAAGAGGCGCATCATCAATTGACTGATTCTCTTCCAGTCATCCGGCGAGTCTTTGTGCACCAGCAGACAGAGATTGCGCAGTACCTGCGCCGTCTGCCCCTGCCCGAGCAACACATCGATCCTTCCGGGTTGAAGAATCGGCTCCTCGGTCTCCAGTCCCGACATGGGATAGAGCAGCTCCACATTGATTCTTGCCGCCGCCTCCAGCAACGCCATCTGATCGATCACCGTTTCATCCGGAGAGCAATAGACCAGTTCATCACCCTGATTGCGAAAGCGCATCGAAACGGGTTCAACCCTGTTCTCATACATCACCCCGAGAGTGATAAGCAGCGGAATATCCCTGTTCCCGGTACGAACCTGCGTGTTATGCCAGAAATAGCGGGTACGCTGCACCGGAACAGCAACGATGTTCAGGCGGTTAAGCGCCGTGGCGGTACGCTCTTTGGCGCTGGAGTTCCGTTTGGCATCCAGCCAGGTTCTCAGAGCTTGTGACCAGAGTGCAATTGCCTGGATCGCGGTTGTTTTACCACAGTTATTCGGTCCGATCAGCACCGCCGGATGATCCAGCTCGATACGCTGCCGGTCACCAAACCGCTTGAAGTTCTGTAGTTCGAGATAGTGTAAAAGTCGCATCGGATTACTCCCGGGTTCATCGATCCGTTCGATCCCAGAAAAAAGCCATCACCAGGTTCACCAGTTATCTTGTCAGGCTTGTTTCATAAATCAATAGATACCCAAAATTTCAGCCAAAGCGAAGAGGCCGAAGAAGGGAGTCTGCACCGGAAAAGCAGCACGAACACCGCTGGCAGTGGTTCAGGGCTTTTTCAGAACTTCTTTCAGAGGATCAGATATCAGAGCTTCAGATTCTCAAAAACGGGACTGGGGCACACAACTCGAAAACCAATGCTGAAGTCGTAGTAGCCCGGATTGTTGAGGCCCCGGGCCGCACAACGCAGACTCCCAGGTAAGCTGAGCCACGACCCGCCGCGCAAAGAAACGGCGGATTTTTCCTCATCATACCTGGTTCCCATCCACTCCCATACATTACCTGCCATATCGTAAAGGCCCTCCGGCGTCGCTCCGTCAGGATAGCGCCCGACCGGTGTGGTCGCCCCTTCATTTTGGTTAAAATTGGCATGACGTTTTGTCGGGGGATCGTTACCCCAGGGATACTCACGCCCCTCGCAGCCAGCAGCAGCAAACTCCCACTCGATATCCCTCGGCAACCTGTATAAAGTAGTCTCTTTCCCGCCGCTCCCGAGCATCGAGAGCCAGAGGCAGTAGGCTGTTGCCGCATACCAGCTCACCCCGACCACCGGTTGTTCATCATGATTGAAGCGCGCTTCATCGTCATACCTTGAACGCATCAGATCAGCCCAATCCCCGGTTTTGTTCAGATATTCGGTAAACCCGTTGTTGTCATAACTCGCAGCAAGATCGCGCAGAGATTGCCTGAACCGGTCAAGAGAGAAAGAAATTCCGGAGGCATCCCCAGCCAGCCAAACAATGAACCGGCGATAGAGCCTGTTGGTCACCGGATATCTGGCCATATAAAACGGTGGAACGCTTTCCGTCGAGTTCGTTACCGAATAGATGAAGGAGCCCCCTTTGATCAGCAAATACTGCGCACCGGCTTCATGCAGATTCTGGAACACGGTATTGAACAATGTTTTTCCAGTTATCGCTCCGGCCCGAAGCAGTACATCGCGCTCTCTGGCAAGCCCTTTGTCGATAAACTCATGAACGGCGGCAATCGCTTCATCCGATGCAATCATCGCGAGGCAGTCGAGCAGGTAACGCTGCCGGTTGAGCGTCGTCTCCGGATCGAGAAGTGTCGCTTTCAGCGCATCGATCTTTTTGCGGGGCGCTTCCGCCACCAGCAGGGCAAGAAGATCCTGCTCTTTCTGCGTCAGATCGGCGCTTTTCGGTGATTCGAACAACGCTTTCATAAAGCTGTCGAACACCCGGGCATCGACCTGCCACAGAAAAAAGCGCAGCGGTTCGTTCCACCAGTCCTCTCCGAAATGGAGAACCAGCCTGGAAAGGTGTTCGTAGGGACGATCCGCGCTCATCTGAAATCCTGCCAGATATTCGCGGAAGGTTTTGTGGCTGAAGCGGTAGCGGGTGGTATTGCCATCCCTGACGAACAGCCCGGCACGATTGACCAGGTACCCGAAAAAGTTTTCCGCTGATGGGGGAGCATTCAGCACCCCAAGCTCCTCCTGAAGCCTCTCCACCATCAGAGCCTTTTCCGCTTCGTCCTCCTTCACCTCCTGCTGCATCCAGAGGGCAAGCGGCGCCAGCACCTTGCGTGCTTCGAGTGGCGAGAGTAACGGCCTGAGCCCCTTTGACTCATCACGGTAACCAAGCAGGTAATGGAGCGCTCCGTCGTAGAGTTCAGCCCTGCTTTCGGGCAACCGGTCGCGCTCCTTCCAGAGCAGCGCCATAATCTGCAAGAGCAGCGGCGTTGCAGCCAGCTTGCGCAGGGTCGCGTTCTTCGTATCGTTCAGAAAACCGATGATCGCCGCTGTTTTTTCAGCAGCCTTAACCTCCTGCTTCCCTAACCACTCGCTCGCCTCGCATCCTTCAGCCCGGAGCTCCCGCTTAACGTAAAACTCCCTGAACCACTTGCCGAGATATTCGTCCTGCTGTTCCGGTGAAAATCCCATGATGTCGGCCCGAACCAGCGGCGTTCGCAACTCGATGCCGTCCCCCTTGCGGTACCCGGTCGGGCGCGATGTCACCACAAAACAGGCATTCGGCCAGTAGCCTGCCTGCCGGTCTATCCACGAGCAGGCGGCAATCCGCTCCTGTTCGTTCCCGATCTCGTCAAGCCCGTCGAAAAGCACCAGAGTGCGCCCCTGTTGAAGCCATCTGGTTATGGTCTCATCGCTTCTGCGCCCATCCTCCTGCGACTGAAGCTGTTGCTGCACTGTTTTGTAGAAGGTGGCCGACTCATGCGAAGCGCCTTCGTTTTTTTTCAGCTCTCTCAGGGCGAGGAAAAAGATTCTGGTTGATGGCTGAAAACCAAAATCACCATAGTTGCCATCCTTGAGCATGGAGAGCAGGTAGTGCCTCATGAGCGTGGTCTTGCCGGAACCGGGAGCACCGATTACAAGCAGCATCCGCCGCTCCTCCTCGAACGCAAGACGCAACACCTCCCGAGGAGAACGATAACGATCCCCTTCGGCTTCACGCAGCCTGCCGGAGTGCTCCATCATCTCTTCGGTGCGCAACGTATCTGAAAGCCGGAGCGAGACGTAGGTGCCACTCAGCGACACCGTAAAGCTCTCGATCACCGTTGTGGAGGGCAGCGTCGATTGGTCGTGAGCAGCAATCAGACGTTGCTTGTACTCCTCATACTCCCGGAGAGACTCCTCATCACTGTTCTGCTGCTGAAACTCCTGCCGGGCCGCCAGCACATCGATCTCCTCGTCTCTCTTTTTTCTGGCTTTGAACGCGGGAATTGCTACTGCCGCAACCGCAGCTATCGCGCCAACCGCCGTCCAGATCATCGTCCAGTCCCACGCCCCACGGCTCTCCGGAGCGACTTGCCCCTCCACCGCCCAAACGGGCGCAGCTACCACCCATGCCACAACCACCCCACTGTACACCAACAGCCGGAACCATTGCCCTGAAAAACGATGGAAAACACGATGAAACATGAGGTTTATCGCTGAAAAGTCGGAAAGTTCGAAACAGGTTCAAATCAAATCACAATCTCAACAGGAACACCCACCTGAACAGCTACCGGTGTGTAAATATCAATTGTTTCGTCCGGCGTATGAAGAGAGACGATCAGTGAATACCGAGCTTTTCGATCCCACCGCTGAAGCCACGAACGCTCCCTCCACCAGCCGATTAATGGATAAACGCCAACCAGATTGCACGTTGCAATATCCGCTGCTGTGCCATTCATCCATATATCAGACTGAACAGAACCGGTATCCCGACGCTTTGAACCGATCAGCCACCGGTCACTGTCGCTATTTGTATCGGGCTTGTCTTCTTCAACATCTCTGACGGCTTTGTTCAATCGTTTCATAAAATCATCTTTATTCTCACCACGACTGTTAAGTTCGAAGCGCAATCCACAGGACGCATAGCGGTATTTGTCTTTCCAGCCAACCTCACCCGGCCCCGGCTCGATGAAACAGGAAAGCGTGATACGCAACTTCACCGGCGCCGCCCCCATCGACAACAGAACATCACGAGGCCAGGGAAGCTCGTACAAATGCATTTCATTTGTCGCATATCCGGAATTGTTATCCTTTTTCTTATATGGCCGAATCTCGGCCTCGGCGATGAGCGTCAGAGAGTTCGATGCACATGCCAATGCTTTTGAAAGGCTTGGAACACCATACCCGCAAATGCGCAAAAGCTTACCGTACTCGTTTTTTGAATATTCACCATTGTTTTTCTTTTCAAGAAACTGTCTTTTCAGAGCATCCGGCCATTCGGTTGAATGGATCATCAAAGCCCGGATAGTTTCCGGCCAGGCGTTGGGGTACCGTACCTGTATCTGCGCTGCCATTCTGGCTGCCTGAGCAGCCGCAGCACTTGTCGCATTGATTTTATCGAACTGTCTCCGCGTTGGCTGATAACTCGTCGAAAGGAGCGATAAATCATCGGATTCACTGATGAAATCGTCTGGCCCTTTCGCGAGATTGCCCCCTTCCATTACAATATCCGGTTTGACAGGCCATTTGCTTTCCCAATCACGTGATGTAGTGCTGAACGGAGAGAGTTGATCCGGTTGCGCCAATGGAACATATCCTTCAAAATCCGGATCTGAGAGTACAGCTTTCTGGGTATATGCTCCAACGGTCAGAGCATTCCATGACTGGCCTGGATCATGAATGAAACTGGTAAGGTTGCTTTCCGGATATCTTGACCAGTCAACCTGATTTGAAATGTTTCCCGCAGAAACGATCATGAGATAGCGATTGCCATCGTCATATCCTGAAGTAAATTGGTCAATTGCCGCAGACCACGAAGAAGGACGCCCGCGATCACGATTATCTTCACTCGTCACTGCCATACAGCCAATACGAATCCGGTCAGGAGCTTGAATAACGGCGTAACTCATGCCTTGAATGGTCACATAACCGTACAGGTCTGGCTTATTTTCAGCATTTGGGGGAAGGATTTTTACCGATTCCAGACAATGATCGATCTGAATTTGATCGTTTTGTTGCAACGCTTCGGTCAGGTCACCAAAGGCAACGACTCCTGACATCAAGGTGCCGTGGCCATTATGATCGTTTACACCCCATTCTGGATTGACAGTTTGTCGATCTGTATCTGCAAGAACAGGTGCAAGAAGATCATGGCCATTGTTGACGCCGGTATCGAGCACACACACGGCCACATTGGGTTCCTGACTTATTCTCAGGCGTGCGCGAAGGTCAGTAACCCATTCCGTCTGATCTCTGTTCTCCAGTTCAAGAAAAAAACGAGCAGTTTCTTTAGCTCGCCTGAATTCCGCAATATCCGGGCTGGCAGCAATCAGATTGGTTAGCTGTTCTCGTGTCGCTCTTCCAAGCAGCACTGCTCTTTCAGGAAAGCGAAGCGTCTGCTCTTGCACTTCGATTCCAAGAATCATGGCAATTTCCCGGAAACGTTGCTCTATTTCTTTGTTCTCAATTTCATCAGCATCTCCCTGAAGCCAGATTTCGCACCAAACGGCCACATTCCCTTGAGGAAGCCGTTGTGGTTCATCGATCCAGAAAGATTCAAGAACAGCAATCCGAAAATCCTCTACGCTTCGCATGAGCCTATCGTGCTTTGGATGCCCTTTCAGAGTCTGCTCCTGCGCGTATGCGATGATTTTATTCAGAAAACAGTCCTGTTTTCCAAAAGGGATGAAAACCGTCGCCTGCGTAATCTTCAGTTCATTGTCGTCACGAATATTGAGAAGGCGTATTCCTGATGAGCGATCTTCAAGACTTTTGGTAACAAGTTCGTACCCTGCTGCTCCTTCAAATTCGATATAGATGCCATCGTTCGTCGGCATTGAGACAGCATCACGAGACGGTTGCTCTTCTCTTGCTCGTTCCCAAATAGCCTTCCATTGCTTCTGCAATCTGATACTGTGCGCCTGACGTTCCCTTGTCGGCAATGTATCATGATTACTCCCGCCACTTCTCGGTGTCGTGTAATCTTCTGATTGCTGAACATCGTGCAAAAAGATGTGGGGGTATTCTTTTGCCATGCTGGGGTACTTTTTTTCCTATGATCGGTAAGCTGAACGCCGTTCCTGTAGCATTTGCTTGAGCAATGTCGCAGTTACAGTTTTCTTGTCGGCAAGAATTGCCTCCTTGATCGCGTTGTCACACGCCTGCGTGATCTCGGCATGACTGAGTGATTCGGCGAGTTTGACGGCAGCATCGGTCGCCATGCTCCCAGGGCGAAAAGAACCAAGTCGGTTATCGATCAGCCTTTCGATTTCAGCCTTTTCCGGCAGATGGTAATGCAGCACGTCATCGAATCGGCGAAAAAGAGCCTGATCGAGAATTCGGGGATTGTTGGTTGCCGCCACAATCAGACTGTCAGATTCGTCACGCTCGATAAACTGCAAAAACGCATTGAGCACCCTTCGCATTTCGCCCACATCATTTTCGCGGCTGCGTTCACCTCCAATAGCATCAAACTCGTCGAAAAAGTAAACTCCACGACTGTGCGGCATAACATCGAATATCTGCCGAAGCTTTGCGCTCGTTTCACCCATGAATTTTGTGACAATCTTGTCCATCATGATCGTACACAACGGAAGTCCCAGTTCTCCGGCAAGTACCGATGCTGTCAGTGTTTTACCGGTACCCGGAGGGCCAGCAAGAAGAATTTTTCTCCGATGGGACAACCCATACTTTTCCAGCTTCTCTTTCTGTCGGTATTCACGCAGGATTCTCTCGATCCTGCCGCGCATATCATCAGACTGCACCAGAGAGCCAAGCCGCTCCTTTGGCTCCGTCGTCAGAACAAGATGATCCAGATCGGGCGTAAAAGGGATAACACGGCCAGGCTTAAGCCTGGCCTTATCGACAAGTGTACGTATTTCGTGTGCAAGGCTCTGGTGCCCCTGCTTCGCTTCGTGTGCAGCAACCTGCAAGGCAATCGTAAAAAACTGCTCAGGTTGTTCGTTGCAATGTGAACGAATGAGTGACTTGATCTGCTCAGCGGTCGCCATAATCTATCCTCTGTGTTGTAATGGTGAAGCTCTGTCATGCACACAGCGAACAGGCCGATTTCTGATTTATTGAATTTATAAATAATACTCCAGTCCCTGCTCTTCTTTGTGTTAAAAACAGGAAGCCCTGTTCATCGCAACCAGTGACATATCAAGATGATACTGGCGTTTTTTCTGAAGTGCCATTGATCATATCCAAATCCAAATCGGTATCGAAATCGATTATTTAAGTGAAAACAGAAAACCCTGTTCTGGCTGTATCTATTTAATTATTAGATGGTTATGGTAATTAAACACGATCCAGAGTGAGTTTTGCTAAAGCCTCTTCAAGTGGAACTCGATACCGATTTGGATACCGATTTGGATGATTAAAAAAATTCCGATTAGTTACCGTTGACCACAGTCAGTGTTACGTGAAGAGTATTTAAGGATTACGAGGTTCTTCATCAGGCTTCGGCATCAGGGTCTCCTGTCGATCGTTTCATGCGTGGGGCTCTTTTACGGTGCGGAAGGGATTCGGCCTGAATGCGTCGGCCAGTCCTGTCCTCTTTTACAATGCAGGCGAGCTCTTCAACCAGACCAAGAACCCTCAGCACATGTACGTAATGACCGATGGAGACCGACGGATCGCCATGCTCGATTTTGTAGAGTGTCGGTCGGGATATATCGGCTCTGATGCACACCTTTCCCATCGAAAACCGCCTCCGTAACCGGGCATCCCTGAGCCGCTCACCAAGAGCACTCATCTCCCTCGACGACGACGGATACAATGTCAATGGTTTTTTTGGCATAACAGCAATCGTTCTTCCCGATAAACAACGGTGCTGCTGGCGCACTTACCGATCCCTGCCGGTCTCTTTTCACGGAGAGAGCAACATGGAAGAGCTGGGATGAATGAGTCATCGAGGGCAGTTCACGAACAACCCCTGCAACACGTCACCCGTACCTGGGAACCAATGTGGGTAAGCAATAGAACCCCGACCAATCAGCACGGAGCAACATTCGCAAGTCCGTGAATATCCGTTTCCGTCCGTGCCAGTCTGTGCTCTTCAAACGCGCTCCTATTTCCCGATGCAGAATCGGTCGAAGATCGTGTTTAGCACCTCTTCGTTGACCACCTTGCCGGTGATTTCGCCGACGTAGTCGAGGGCGCTGCGGAGTTCGAAGGCGATGAGTTCGGTTTCGGACGCATGTTCGATGAGCTCGAGGGCGTTCTGCAGTGCATCGGCTGCATTGCGCAGGGCTTCGTAGTGGCGCAGGCTGGTAACCAGCACGCTCGCTTCGTGCAGTTTGTCGAGGTCTTTGACGAGCGCGCCCATGTGCTGCTTCAGCATGTCGATGCCGTCGCCTTTCAGCGCCGAGATGCCGATGACTTCCGTACCGGTACCATCACTCAGTTTTGAAAGCAGGGCTTCCACATCCTCAGTGCGATCGCACTTGTTGGCAACGGTGAGGAACTTCGCCTCGGGATGTGCCATTTTCAGTTCGCGGATTTCGGCAATCTCTTCGTCGAGCCGCTCAGTGCCGACGTCGAGCAGGTAGAGAATCAGGTCGGCTTCGGCCATCTTCATGCGGCTGCGGCGGATGCCTTCGTGCTCGATCTCCCCGCCCGGTTCGCGCAGGCCGGCGGTGTCGGTAAGTCGGAACATGGTCTTGTCGTGAATGAAGCACTCTTCTATGTAGTCGCGCGTTGTGCCGGGCATGTGGCTGACGATGGCGCGTTCCTGGCCGAGCAACGTATTGAGCAGCGTGGACTTACCGGCGTTCGGCCTGCCTGCGATGACCGTCGAGACCCCTTCGCTGACAAGCCGCCCGTGCTGGTAGGAGTCGATGAGCCTGTTGACTTCGCCACGGAGCTCTTCGATACGGGCGGTCAGTTCGTCGCGGCTCTGGAACTCGACATCCTCTTCGCTGAAATCGAGTTCGATCTCGATGAGGGCGCAGGAGCGGATGAGCTGCTCGCGCAGTCCGCCGAGCCGCGCCGACAGCTCGCCCTTCATCTGGCTGACCGCCGTGCGGTAGGCCGACTCGGAGCGGGCGTGGATCATCTCGCCGATCGCTTCGGCCTGCAACAGGTCGATACGCCCATTGAGGAATGCCCGTCGGGTAAACTCACCGGGTTCGGCAAGACGGCATCCGTTGTCGAGCATGAGCTTCAGCACATGGCCAACCACCACCGGGCCGCCATGGCAGGTGAACTCGACCATCTCTTCGGCGGTGAACGAGCGCGGTGCGCGGAACACGAGCGCTATCACTTCGTCCACCATCTGCCCGGCGTCGTAGAGCCTGCCGAAATGAGCAGTATACCCGGCGGCTGCGGCAAGTTTCCCGTCGTCATGCGCCTTGCGGAATACGCGGTCAGCGATGTCGAGCACCCCCGCTCCGCTGATACGAACGATGGCCAGCGCCCCGACGCCAACCGGTGTGGCGATGGCGGCTATTGGATGGCCCGGAAGGGGCAGATCATGATCGAAGGATGACATAAGTCAAAACATAATTATGATTTACAATGGTCGAACAGTCAGTTCATCGGGCAACATTCCATCTGGCAACGTAACAAGCGAGACAATCAGCCGGGCAAGGTCTCCTGGCTGCATGTACTTCTTTGGCTGAAATCCGGCGTGGTCGAAAAATTCAGTCATGACCGAACCGGGGTTGATGCAGGCCACCCTGATACCGAACTCACGCAGCTCCTCCATGAGCGATTCGGAGAAACCGTTGACCGCGAACTTGGAGGCACAATAAGCTGTCCCGCCCTTGATGCCCCGTTTGCCGGCAACCGAGCCAATATTGACAATCATACCGCTCCCAATTGCCTTCATCCCCGGCACAACCTTTCGGGTGCAGAGAAACATGGACGTCAGATTGGTGTCAATGAGAAGCCGCCAATCAGCCGGTTCGATTGATTCGATGTCACGAAAGAAACCGAATCCTGCATTGTTGATGAGAAGATCGACCCGACCGAACTGTGCGACAACGGCGTCGAATAACCGGTCTATCTCGACTTCACTGGTCACATCGGCCTGAATCCAGCGGAAATGCTCATGAACGAGCTGCGTTTGCCTGCGACTGAGACCGAACACCACTGCTCCCGCGTCGAGCAGGGCACGACACACGGCAAGCCCGATTCCCGAGCTCGATCCGGTCACGACAGCCGTTTTTCCTGTAAGGTTCATAATTTGTATTCTATAGTGTCAAGTCAACACCAGAATGCCTTATGCGCTCCCCGTCATTGCGAGGAGCGCAGCGACGTGGCAATCCAGGCGGAATCAGCAAATGCAGTGATCCTGTGAATCGCTCTCATTTTTCACGCGCTGATCCGTTCTCATATCAATAGTACGGATTCTGCACACGAAATGGTAACTTTGAGAGCATCGCAACAATCCCCGTCATCATGAAAGAACAGCAATCCATCCAGGTGCTCAAAGAGTCCGTCGTCAACCACAGCGCCATCACCCCGGCGGAGCATTTCGAGCGGGTGGTGAATCTGGTGAGGGTCCTGCGCTCTGAGTGTCCGTGGGACAGAAAACAGACCCCGGAGTCGCTGGCACATCTCCTGCTTGAAGAGAGTTACGAGCTGGTGCACGCCATCGATGCCGGTGACGACCCCGAGCTGAAAAAGGAGCTGGGCGACCTCTTCATGCATCTCTGCTTCCAGGTGCTTCTGGCCGACGAGGCTGGCAAGTTTTCGTTTGTCGGGGTGTTCGAGGCGATCTGCGAGAAGCTCATCAGCCGTCACCCTCACGTCTTCGCCGATACCATTGCAGAAACCGAGCAGGATGTGCTTGGCAACTGGGAGAAGCTCAAGATGAAGGAGGGGCGCAAGAGCCTGCTCGACGGGGTGCCGAACGCGATGTCGGAGCTGCTGCGGGCCTACCGGGTGCAGAAGAAGGTGGCTGGCGTCGGCTTCGACTGGCCGAGCGACGAGGGGGTGCTCGACAAGCTCACGGAGGAGATCGGCGAACTGCGTCATGCCACCACCAGAGAGGAGCGCGAAGAGGAGTTCGGCGACCTGCTCTTCACCATCGTCAACTACAGCCGCTTCATCGACACCAACCCCGAAGACGCGCTGCGCAAGGCAACCAACAAGTTCATGGGCCGGTTCAGAAAGGTGGAAGAAGCCGTGCAGGCCTCCGGCAAAAGCTGGACAGAGTTCTCCGCCGAAGAGCTGGACTCGCTCTGGAACGAGGCGAAAAAGAGTTGATGGTTCAGACCGGCCCGCTGGCGTGAAGCTCAAGGGCGAGATCGCGCAGGGAGATCGCTTCAACAGCTTCGGAGATGCGGTAGCGCTCCGTGCCGGGCCAGACGACGAACGAGCGTTCCGGCTTCAGATCCTCACGGGCCGAGTAGAACCCGCGTTCCGGCTTTGGTGACAGGCTGCGCTTGACCTCCACCGCCCACTTCTTCCCGTCCGGCCACACGAGCAGCAGATCGATTTCAGCACCGCCGCCAGTACGATAAAAATAGCCCTGAACCAGCTCCGGGGCCGCATTCAGGAGATTCTCGATAACAAAGCACTCCCAGCTATGACCGACCACCGGATGTGAAAGCAGGCGCTCCTTGTCGGCAATCCCAAGCAGCGTGTGAACAAGCCCGCTATCGCGCACAAACACCTTAGGCGTCCTGACCAGACGCTTGCCGATGTTCTCCTGCCACGGAAGCAGGCGCCTGACCAGCAACAATTCGACCAGAAGATCGAGATAACTGGCAACGGTCTTGACATCAACCAGTAAATTCCGTGCAAACTGAGCCTGATTGAGCATTCCCCCCTGACTCCAGGCAAGCATGGTCCAGAATTTGCGGAGCGTTTCTGCCGATATGCGCGACCCGAACTGTGGGATATCGCGTTCGAGATAGGTGCGGATGAAATCAAGCCGCCATTGAAAGCTGACCCCGTCATCGACGGCAAGCAGACTGTCAGGAAATCCACCCCTGACCCAAAGCGCGTTGAGACCAGAATTCTCTACTTCAAGTATGGTGAACGGGGTCAGTTCGAGATAAGAGATTCTTCCTGCAAGCGTCTCGCCCGTCTGCCGGAGAAGATCGGGCGAGGCTGATCCCAGCAGCAAGTATTGACCTGACCGTTTGCCCGCTCTGCGGTTTTTGTCGATAAGCCCCCGAAGAACCGGAAACAATCCAGGCGTTCGATGCACTTCGTCGAGTATAACCAGACGGTCGAGGTGCTCCCCAAGATAGAGTTCCGGACTGGAGAGCTTCGAGCGATCCTGCTCCGATTCGAGATCGAGATAGAGCGCATCACGTGACGAAGCAACCTCCAGAGCCAGCGTTGTTTTGCCTGACTGTCGAGGGCCGAGAAGGGCGACCGCCGGATACAACGTCAGCGCCTTCTGAAGCTTATGGATCAATACTCTTTCAATCATCCTTGCAATTATGGACTATAACTCCCTGATTTGCATGGATAAAACTACAATATCACGACGAATTCTGCAAATACCGAACTCACCCCAGCTTCGCCAGAAACATCCCCGCTGCCTCGAAGTATTCACCGGTCGGGACGTGCCCGCCCCGGAAAAGCGTCACTGTCGGATCGAGACCTGCAGCCTGCAATCGCACGGTATCGGCTTCAAAGCACTTCTGCGCGTAGAGGTGGTCGTGGTCGCCGCGTCCGATATGCACGGCTCGCAGCCGGGCGAGGTCGGCGGGTTCCGGCGGGATGTCGCCGCCGAGGAGCATCACGCCCGTGACCGGGTGCCTGCCAGGCAGTGCGGCCCGGCAGGCCATGCCAACCCCCTGTGAAAACCCGTGCAGCACCAGCCGCCCGTCGAAGGGGTACCCCGCCATCACCTTCCCGATGACCGCATCGACGTAACGCACGTTTTCGGCGATGCGCCGGTCGCGGTCGCGGCGGGTCATCCAGCTTGCTCCGGGCTGGCCTCTGGCGTTGATGAAGGGGTGCAGCGCTTCGATTGAGAGTCGAATCCACTGGCGGGAACCGGGGATGTTCCGCAGCAGCTCCAGCTCGTCCTCAGCCGTCTGGCCATAACCGTGAAATCCGGTGAGCAACGGAAACGGGCCGACGCCGTCCGGCATTTCAACCAGATAGCGGCCGCTGACCGCGGTTTCGAGATGGTGTTCCGTCATGATACGGGAAATAAAAAAAGCGCCGGTCTCCTGCTTGCAGAGTGGAGACCGGCGGCATGTATCCGGATTTGTCAGCTCCTCAGAAGGCGCAGAATGCCATTCACCGGTATCGGCAGCCACCTGGGACGATTGTTCATCTCGTAGATCATCTCATAGATCGCCTTCTGCATCAGGTAGCTTCGCAACAGCAGCTCTCGCTGGTGGGGATCAGCCGGAATCAGCCCGAATTCGGCATTCCTGATAGTGAACGTGGCACTTTCGGTATGCTGCGTATAGACCCCGATGAAGTGCTGGCCGACATAATAGCTCCAGAGTTCGGCCCAGGGCTCAAGAGTCTCGCGCTCTCCGGCAAAAGAGGCCTCGCTCTGCATCAGCTCGTAGAAGGCCGCGTAGTCGAACGAGCGCAGCATTCCGGCAAGATCGCGATAGACCGAGTACCTGAGCTTCCGTTCAGGCAGCGAACGGGCCGGTTCGCCTTCGAAATCGAGAATCACGAAATCGTCGTCCGTGCAGAGCACCTGCCCGAGGTGGTAGTCTCCGTGAATCCTCACCCTGACGGTGTGCATGCGCTCGACCTGTTCACCATTCCCATCCTTGCGCAACGGCTCGAACAGTTCAAGAATCTCATTCTCCCTGCCGAGCAGTTCCTGAACGAAGGCTACGGCTGACTCCGGCACCTTCTGGAGGTTATCTTGCAGAAAACTCATCGCGCGTTTGACCTGATCGGTCATCCCCTGAAAAACGGAGCGCTGGTAGAGCCACGTAAAGGGTTCGGGTGCAAACCCGGCGTCGCTTTTGACCGAAGCAAGGGCGATGTGCAGAGCGGCCGTTCGCTCGGCGAGCTTGCCGACCATCCGGAGATAGCCGTCACCAATCAGTTCGCGCATGAGTTCCGGCATTTCATGACCCATTTCAGAGCGTGATGGCAGCGCAGGCGGCACAACTCCCTGCGAAGAGCGCGAGCGCACTGCTTCGAAATAGTTGCGCACCTCGCCGAGGCTCAGGTTCCAGCCGTCTCCTTCGTTCGGAACGAATTTTTGCAGAATGCCGAGCGAGTAACGCGCCTTGCGGTCGTTCTCATAGTCGAACGAACCGAGATAGGCAGGAATGTTCCCGTATCCGGCCTCTCCGGTCAGTGCGCGGACGATCTCGACCTCCGGCGCTGTGCCGGTATCGATCTTCCGGTAAAGCTTCAGGCAGAGCTGATCGCCGTAGCTGATGGATGTATTGCTCTGCTCCAGCCCCATCAGTTTCGACTCAACCGGCAGCTGGTTGCCGGTTTCGAGCTGGCTGCCGGTTTCGGCGCAGATGACCCCGGCTGAACCGGCCCACAACTCCTTGCGGACGATGAGTTCGAGCAGCCTTGTGCGGAATGTGGCATCGAATGCCGCATCGATCAGAAAGCCTTCCTTGCCGCCGAGTTCGATCCGGGCAATCGCATGGCGCCTGAACGGCTCATCGCTCATGTCGCCACGCTCCAGCGGCACGAAGGTCAGCGGTATCTGGTAACGTTCGTTCTGACCGCTCGCATAGCGGACTTCGGTGATGGCGAACGAGGTGTTCTCCATGCCTGCAACCGGAACGGTGTCGAGCACGCGCGCGCTGATGATGTTCCTCGCCTTGCCGCCGAACCACCGGGCAGACCGGCAGTAGTGCGGCAAGATACCGGATTCGAGCCTGTCGAGGTTGCGACTGGCGAACAGCTCCGCCCAGCCCGCAGCACGCAGAGTGACCGTGTCGCACGGCGTCTCTTCGCCAGAAACCGAGAGTTCACCGGGCAGCCTGAGCCAGAAGTAGCCATAGGGGGCCAGAGAAAAACGGTATGGCGATTGCCCCACGGCCGGAAAACGGTTCCCGCTGAACAGATCCTGAGGCACGCACCCTTCCCGGTCGGAAAGATCGGCATCGGCAACCTGGGCGTTACCCGACAGATTGAGTACCGTGAGGATGGTCTCATCATCGCAGGTACGGATGAACATCAGCACCTTGGGATTGCCGGTCGGCAGAAACTCTATGGAGCCACGGCTGAAAGCCTTGATACGGCGGGCAGTCGCGATGGTGTTGCGCATCCACCAGAGCAGCGAATTCGGGTTCGACTCCTGCACCTCGACGTTCACAGCTTCGTAGTGGTACTCGGGATCGATGATGACCGGCAATATCAGTTTTTCCGGACCGGATTGCGAGAAACCGGCGTTCAGGCTGCCGTTCCACTGCATCGGCGTGCGCACGCCGTCGCGATCCCTGAGGTGGTAGTTGTCGCCCATGCCGATCTCGTCACCGTAGTAGAGCACCGGTGTGCCTGGCATGGAAAAAAGCATGATGTTCATCAGTTCGATGCGGCGGCGGTCGTTCGACATGAGCGGCGCGAGACGGCGGCGGATGCCCAGATTGATGCGCGCTTTAGGGTCAGGCGCGTAATAGCCGCGCATGAAGACCCGCTCTTCGTCGGTGACCATCTCGAGGGTAAGCTCGTCGTGGTTGCGCAGAAAGGAGGCCCACTGGCAGGTTTCGGGAATCTCCGGCATTTCGCTGCGTGGTCCGAGAATATCAATGACGGGATAGCTGTCCTCCATAGCCACCGCCATGTAGAGCCTCGGCATGAGCGGGAAATGGAAGTTCATGTGGCACATGTCCTCACCGATATACTTGGCGGAGTCCTCGGGCCACTGGTTCGCTTCGGCCAGCAGCATCCGGTTCGGGTAGTGCTCGTCAACGTAGGCACGGAGCTTCTTCAGAAACTCGAAGGTTTTCGGCAGGTTCTCGCAGTTGGAGTTCTCTTCCTCATAGAGGTAGGGAACGGCATCGAGCCGCAGTCCGTCAACGCCCATGCCGAGCCAGAAATCGAGTACTTCAAAGAGCGCCTTGTGTACGGCAGGATTCTCGAAGTTCAGGTCGGGCTGATGATGGAAAAAGCGGTGCCAGTAGTACTGACCGGCCTCATCGTCCCAGGTCCAGTTCGATTCCTCGAAATCCTCGAAGATGATTCTGGTCTCGCCATATTTGTTCGGGTCATCGCTCCAGACGTAATAATCCCGCTCTGGGGAGTCTTTCGGAGCCTTGCGCGCCTTCTGAAACCACTCGTGCTGATCGGAGGTGTGGTTCACCACCAGCTCGGTGATCACCTTCATGCCCCGGCGGTGCGCCTCTTCGAGAAAGTCCCGGAAATCTTCGATAGTACCGTAGTCGGGATTGACTGAGGTATAATCAGCGATATCGTAACCATCGTCACGCAGCGGGGAGGGGTAGAAGGGCAGTATCCAGATGGTCGTCACCCCGAGACTTTCGAGGTGGGCGAGGCGGCTTTTCAGCCCCCGGAAATCCCCGATGCCGTCATTGTTGCCGTCGCAGAAAGTCTTGATATGCAGTTCGTAGATGATGGCGTCCTTGTACCAGAGCGGCTCTGGCTGATAGCTGTTCATGGCGTTGATGTCAGGCATTGGTTGTTGCAGAAAGTTCGTTAGTGTTATGATGGCAGATTGACCCTGAAAATATGTGCAGGCATCAGATGCGGATTCAGTTCGACATAGTTCCACTCGCCGTTCCACTCGAAGCTCTGTCCGGTAAGCAGGTCTTCGACCATGAAGCGCTCGGTGTGCGGAAACCCGAACTTTTCGAGCGGAAAGCGCAGCCAGCCGCCGCGAAGGTTCCGGTCGTCGAGCGTAACCACCGTGAGGATAATGTTCGACCGGTCCGGCGAGCACTTGACGTACCCCATGATCTGATCCTGCTCCCGGCCCTGCGCGCCGTCAATGCGCACAAAGGTGATATCACTGGTCTGCTGAAGTGCCGGATTATTGTGCCTGATGCGGTTGACCAGCGCAATTTCGGAGCGGATGTTGCCGGGCCGGTCGAGATCCCACTGCTTGATTTCGTACTTCTCCGAATCGATGTACTCCTCCTTGCCGGGGTATGGCACATGTTCGAGCAGCTCGTAGGCCGGGCCGTACATGCCGTAGTTCGATGAGAGCGTCGCAGCCAGCATGAGCCGTATGATGAACCTCGGACGGCTGCCGGTCTGCAACTCCTCGTGCAGAATGTCGGGGGTGTTTGGCCAGAAGTTCGGGCGCATGTACTCCTTCAGCTCGGTCGTGGTCAGCTCGGTCAGGTACTCCTGCAATTCGTGTTTCGTGTTGCGCCAGGTGAAGTAGGTGTAGGAGTGAGAATAGCCCGCTTTGGCAAGACGCGCCATAAGTTTGGGCCGGGTGAATGCTTCGGCCAGAAACATCGTGTCGGGGTGCTGTTCACGGATCGAACCGAGCGCCCACTCCCAGAAGCCGAACGCCTTGGTGTGCGGATTGTCCACACGGAAGATTTTCACGCCTTTGCCGATCCAGAAAAGAAACACATCGCGCAGCGCGATCCAGAGGTTCTGCCAGTCCTCGGACTCGAAGTCGATCGGCAGAATGTCCTCGTAACGCTTGGGAGGATTCTCGGCGAACTGCACCGTGCCGTCGGGACGCCAGCGAAACCACTGCGGATGCTCCTTCACCCACGGATGGTCGGGCGAACACTGGAAGGCGATATCGAGCGCCACCGAGATACCGTGTTTCTCCGCCTCCTGCACGAAAGCCTCGAAATCTTCGATGGTACCGAGTTCGGGATGCACCGAGGTGTGACCGCCATCGGCGCTGCCGATTGCCCAGCAGCTCCCCGGATCGTCAGGAGTCGCCACCAGTGCGTTGTTGCGACCCTTGCGTTTGGTCAGACCAATGGGGTGGATGGGAGGAAGGTAGATCACATCAAATCCCATCAGCGCAATGCGAGGCAAGAGCTTCGTGCAGTCGCGGAAAGTGCCGTGCCGACCAGGCTCTTCGGCCCACGAGCGGGGAAAAAGTTCGTACCAGGTGCTGAAACCGGCTTTCTTCTGGTCTATCTGGAGCAGCAGAATTTTTTCGTACAGGCTGGCCATCGAACGCTCGGGACAACGCAGCATGGTTGAAAGAAGCCCCGCACTCAATGCAGCTTCAACGGCAGCATCGGGGCTGCCGACCGACAGCAGACCGACATAGTGGTGAAGGAGACCGGCATCCTCATCGTTCGCCCTTGCCGCGCCAAGCTCGACAAGAGCTGCTCCGATGCGCAGGTCGAGCGAGACATCCTGACCCGCATCGAGCTTCTTCTGCAACCCCTTGCGCCAGGTATGGAAATGATCGACCCACGCCTGCACGGTATATTCACAGATGCCCGGCGCGCCCACCTCGAACGAAGCTGTCCAGCGGTCGTTCACCAGAAAGGCCATCGGAACCCGGGCCCACTCCGGATCGCCTTTCCGGCGGTAAAGCAGTTCGGCAACGACGGTATCCGCACCATCGGTGAAAATATCGGCCTCGACCACCATCCGGTCGCCATCGACCCTCTTGACGGGAAAACGGCCTCCATCGATTTCAGGAAAGACCCGGTCTATCACGACGCGGCGGCGTCCGTCGAAGGCGCGATCCCGACTTGTAGGGATCGGGGCAGGCAGGACAAACTCTGACTTCATAAGCAAATTTTGATGAAAACTTCAGATCGTGCCGCAACAGGACACAGATTTCGTTAGCAGAACCGGATAAGCCCCTGTCTCGTGAAACAAGCCGAAAACCGGTCGAATGAACCTGCAAAATATGAAATGTCGGGCTCTTTCCACCGCAGCCAGCAAGCTTAATTTACCTGAGCGTAAACTTCAGAGCCCGGTGCGTTTGTTTTGATTGAAAAAAATGATTCTTTTCGTGAGCAAAGTTTTAATAAAAATCATATCGCCACGACCATGTTCGACCCTGAAAAAGACCGCCTGCACGCTATCGAGCACCGCCTGAACCAGTTACGGGGGTATCTTTGACATCGATGAGCGCAAGGAAAAAATAAGCGATCTTGAAAAAGTTTCAGCAGCGCCCGATTTCTGGAACGACCAGAAGGCGGCCAACGCGCTGCTCAAGGAGATCAAGGATCACAAATCCTGGACGGAGGAGTACGACCGCCTCGTCGCCGCGACTCGCAACGCTTTCGAGGAGATCGAGATCGCCATCGAACTTGAAGACGAATCGCTCGTCACCGACCTCGACGCCACCATCGCTCGGATCGAGGAGGAGATCGCCGCGATCGAGTTCCGCAACATGCTCTCCGGCAAGGACGACGCGGGAAACGCCATGATTATCATCCATGCAGGCGCTGGCGGTACCGAGGCGCAGGACTGGGCCGAGATGCTTTACCGCATGTACATGCGCTGGGCCGAACGCAAGGGGTTCAAAGTCTATACCGACGACTACCAGGAGGGCGACGGTGCGGGCATCAAGAGCGCAACGCTTGAAATCATCGGCCCTTACGCCTACGGCTATCTCAAGGCCGAAAACGGCGTGCACCGGCTCGTCAGGGTCTCGCCCTACGACTCGAACGCCCGCCGCCACACCTCGTTCGCCAGCGTCTTCACCTATCCCGAAGCGCCGCCGGACGTCGAGATCGAAGTGCGCAAGGAAGACCTCGAACTCTCAACCTTCCGCAGCGGCGGCAAGGGCGGCCAGAACGTCAACAAGGTGGAAACCGCCGTGCGCATCAAGCACATCCCGACGGGCATCGTGGTTGGCTGCCAGGAGGAGCGCTCACAGCTCCAGAACCGTGAACGCGCGATGAAGATGCTCATGGCGCAGCTTTACCAGCGCAGGCGCGAAGAGGAGGAGGCCCAAAAGCGGGAGATCGAGGGCAAGAAAAAGAAGATCGAGTGGGGCAGCCAGATTCGCAGTTACGTGCTCGACGACCGGCGCATCAAGGATCACCGCACCAATTACGAGCGGTTTGACGTGGAAAACGTGCTCGACGGCGACCTCGACGAATACATCAAGCGCTACCTCTCCGAATTCGGAGCCGAATAACGCCATGAACACGAGCGGAGAACATCCCCTCAAATTCGGTATCGTCACCGACATTCACTACAACCCCGAAAACGAGACCGGCAATTCAACAGAAGCCGGTCTCGAACGGTGCATAGAGAAGTGGACGCGCGAGGGCGCGGAGTTCGTCATCCAGCTCGGCGACCTCATCAGCCGCGAAGGTCCCGAAGCCGAAGCCGACCTCATCGCCGTTCGTGACATGCTCACCCGTTTCCCCGGCAAGGTGCATCACATCGCAGGCAACCACTGCCTCGCCGTGCCACCGGAGCGATACAAAGCGATCATGGGGCTCGACTGTCTCCACTACACCTTCGCATCGCATGGCATACGATTCATTGCCCTCGACGGCATGGCGGTTTCAGTCATCAACGAACCCCGGACCGAAGCCGACCGCCATCTGCTCGAATATTACCGTGATGTCGTCCAGGCACCCTTCTACTGCGGCGCCATTGGCGCACGCCAGCTCGAATGGCTCGTCCGGGAACTCGATCTCGCTCTCAGGAACGAGGAACAGGTCATCATCCTCAGCCACCTCCCACTCCTCGAAGAGACCACCGACGAAAAACACAGCCTCCTCTGGAACCACGAGGAAGTCACCGCTATCCTTTGCCGCTACCAGAACATCCTGGCCTGCCTCAGCGGCCACTACCACTCCATCGCCAGCAGAACCCTTAATGGTATCCATTTCATAGTACTGCCTGCTTTTATCGGCTGCGATGAACATCACGACGACTGCTGCATCATCGCAGAATGTTCAGGATACAACATAATGATCCGCTCCACAGGAGGCTCATTGCTGTCCGATTTCGCATCCGCCTGACCATGAGCGGAAAAGAGGCAATTATTGCTCCGGCCATGATAATTCTCAAACAACTGCTGTCATGTCAACCCCAAACTGAGGCATGTCACGAGCAATTGATTTATCCCGACCGAAATCGATGTATAACATCCCTGCCGGAAGTTTTAAGGGTCACCACACCAGGCAAACCACTCACCCAGGGCATCACACCTGATGAAGCACCCCCGGTAACCAAGAGGTTTCGGCTCCGGAAGGGGGCCTGTATAGAACGGCATGTCGCTCCAGAGTGACTTGAGACGAGCCGAAACGGCATCGTCAATTTTCCATACCGGATCAGGCCGCCCTGAAAAAATACAGGCACCCCCACACAATCGTGCAGCAGATCACCTGATCTTGATGTGTCCATGCTTCACCACCATAAAGGTGCAGAAGTCCGTATAAGGCCCGCGGTTTGCTGTACGTGGATCCGCAATCGCATGAGCACTGTTGTCGAGGTTGGTGACGGCCGTCGATCCGGACTTGTGCGACCATAGCGAGTTTTTGCCTTTTCTGTACCAGTGGAAATCCCATCCCGGCGCCACAACCTGAGCCACAAGATGCCCTTCAGCAGGACACTTGTAGTCAGCTTTCGGAGAATCGATCAGACAATCAGCAACTGCCGCCGGTTTGACTGCCGCGCATGTCAGAGCCGCATACATCGCACCGGCTGCCCTGCCCGGCTGGGCAAAGGTGTCCGTCCTGTAGTTCGAGGCATAATTATAACAGTTGTTCCCGTGCTGTTTCGTGCCGCCATCGTTCCGCCATGCCGGCTCATACAGAGGACCACACGGACAGGTTTTCAAACCGGCAAAACAGCTTCAGTTGGCCTGATATCTCGGCGAACCTCTCTGAATCGTCCCGTTTCCTGTTTCAGGTATGAGGTGAAGTCATCTCCAGGCTCAAGTTTTTCAAGCCCTTTGCTGGCAATAAGGAAATCTTCGAAGGTTTCATCGACAGCCCGGTGCATCAGTCCCTCCCCGAACACGTCTCCGTGAGCCAGCCGAATGACTTGTGGCAATCCTTTGGCGATCTTGTCGGTCTGCTCGATGATCAGGCCTCGATAACCAAGCGTCGGTTCAGGCGGAAGAACCGCATCTCCCTTTTCAAGCATCCTTTCCGGAAAGCTCGATAACAGGATTCTCTCTGCCACTGAAAATATCGATCGTGATTCTTGGCGACATCTCAAACCTACTTTATTTTTTGCAGTTAACGAGCGAGTCAAAGAACAAAGGACAAAAGCGGCGCAACCGAGCCTCATTCCATTTCAAATAAAATATGCTTCCTGACGGCCGTTTCTGCGCCGGGGAGCCCATCCCCATCTTCTTGCATTCCGGGAGAGGCGAAAAATCGGGAATCGTTCAGCAGATTCACACATCCTGATTTCTCTTTTAACTGTATCTGCTTGTCGGAAATTCGACGCAGTCAGGTGAAGTCTCCGCCAAACGCTACGTTTCACTCAGCATGACAAGTCAAACGACAAGCTGATTCCACATTATTTATGTATAAATGGTTTGGAATCGTAATCACAGCTTTTCAAGCGCCAACGAAAGGCCAACAGGGATCGATGTCCTTGTTGACAAGCCGAAACAACCGGAAACCGGCAATGTAAGCGACCCGCATGAATTTCGGGGTCAACAGGAATAATGCGTGAATTTCAGAAAAGCGGAAAGGCATCAGGCGCCGGAACAGCAACAAAGTAACCATAGTATCAGGCCAACTTGCCGTATTGTCAAGTTAACATGCAGACAGCAAAAGCAACAAGGAGCTGTGACCTTGCCCTGATTCATTCCGCTTTTTCAAGCACTTCGGCAACCCTTGCCGCCGATGCACCATCCCACTTTTCCGGTATCAGGGTTTTGCCCGCCGGTTTTCCTGAAAGAATGACTGATGCACGTTCGAGAATCTCCTGTTCATCACAGCCGACCAGCACATTGGTGCCGACTTCGATCGTCGATGGCCGCGAGGTGTTCTGGCGCATGGTCAGGCAGGGAACGTTCATCACGGTCAGTTCAGCCTCGAACTCGTCGGTATCGGTCAGAACGAACGCCGACTCCTTGAACAAATGAAGCAGCTCGATGTAACCGGGCATGGCAATAAGCTGCAAACCGGAAATATCGCTGAAAAGCTCACTCGACTCATCTTCAGGAACCATTCCGCCAGGAAGAATTACCGTAGTTGTGGAGGCAAGAGATTCGAGCACCTTGCAGAGCGTATCACGGTTGACGGCGGTTTCAGGCCTGAGCGGCATTGCGAGCAGCACGGTGACAAACTTCCGGGATTCAAGCGTAAGGGATTCGAGCACGTCACTGCTGTCAGCCTCGGCGATGAGCGTCACGAGACTGTCGATTGCCGTATTGCCGGCAAAAAGAATCCGGTCATCGGCAACCCCTTCATTCATGAGGTTATATACGCCGCTGTGCTCACTGACGAAATGGAGAGTGGCAACCGAATCGATGACGAGACGATTGATCTCCTCTGGTTCGGTACGGTCATAGCTGCGCAGACCGGCATCGAGACTGACCACCGGTATGCCCATTTTGGTAGCAGCAAGCGCTCCTGCAAGACTGGCATGGTCATGGCCGCCGGGCACGACAAAATCCGGCACAAGTTCATTGAAAATCCGCTCGAAATCAAGCATAAGCGCAGAGGTTTCAGCAATCGGAGTACCTGCCTGTACCTGTATGGCACGAACTTCATCCGAAAAACCGAAAGCCGATGCAAGTGCATCATGATCTGCACGGCTTCCGGAAGTCAGTACCCTGACAAGCACCGGCTCGAAAACACCGTTTTTCCTGAAAACACTGACAAGCGGGGCGACATGGAGAAATGCCGCACGTTCCTGGGCAATCAAGACTATTTTTTTCACACCGGAAAGCTTTATTACATTAAGTGACTGAACGACAACCCTCAGAGACAAATCAAACCGGCAGCATGAAAAAAAGACGTTCGATCACGATAGCCGCATGGTGCCTGCTCCCTCTCTTATGGGTGATGCTTCTGACGGATAATACGGCCTCCGGGGAAAAAAAGAAAACAATCCTCGAACATGCCGATCAGATCGAGGGTGGAGAAAAGCCCGGGCCATCAGGTTCTACCATTCCTTATCGCTCTGCGGTCGGCAATGTTCTTTTTCTGCAAGACGAGACAACCCTGCAATGCGACCGCGCAACAGACTGGCCAGACAGTGAACGCATCGACCTCGAAGGCCACATCATAATCAGGAACAACACCTTTGAAACGAGGGGCGATACCGGAATTTATCACACCGCCCAGGAAACCGGCGAACTTTCAGGCAACGTCCGCGGCCGGGTCACAGAAGACAGCCTGACCACGAAATCGGCCCGTGCGATATTCGACCTGAAAAAAAACGAACTCTGGCTTTTCGATGATGCCGTAGCCTGGCAACGTGGCAGACAGCTCAGTGGCGACTCAATACGGGTACATGTCCGGGAGGTCACCGGCAAGAAAAAAGTGGACGAAATCCAGGTATTCGGCCATGCATTCCTTGCCGTCAGAGACACCCTCTCATCCTCTCCCTTCCTTTATGACCAGCTTTCAGGAAAACGCCTTACCGCCAATATGGATGATCGATCACGCATGCAAAAGGTAGTCGCCACCAGAAATGCCAGAAGTCTGTACCATATCTATGACGACAAAAATGAACCGTCGGGAGTGAACTTCACTTCCGGCGACAGGATCCGCATGTTCTTCGTCGATGGCAAGCTCGACAGAATCCTGGTTACCGGCGGCTCGCTCGGCAAAGAGTATCCGAACCACATGCGAAATGACCCGGAGATCAATCTGCCCGGATTCAGACTGCGAGACAGGGAAAAACCTGTTTTCGACCAGTAAGTCATACAAATACAGAAGCCTTCCTTGTATCGGGAAGGCTTCTGATATTCTATGCGCTCACAGAAGGGTCATTTGGCAAACGGGCATGTACCGGTCGAACATCCGCCGCCCGGCTCGGAACCCTTGGATGACGATTTACTGCCACAGTAGTCGGTACTGTAAAAGCCCGAGCCTTTGAGCATAAAACCGCCTTCCGCGCTTATGACTCGCTGGAAAGTCTCTTTACCGCATTTTGAACAGGTGGTCAGTGCGTTATCGGTCATGCGCTGAAAGACCTCTTCTTCAAATCCACAGCTGTTGCAGCGGTACTGGTAGGTTGGCATACTCTTTTCCTCCGTTGAAAATCTATTTCCGGGTATATTGACTGATATTTCGGGGCCACAATGGCCCGGTAATGTTCGACCTTGTATATAACTATATTAAATTTCAAAAAAAAGTTTCACTGGTGATCGTAAAAACCCGGGCGGTCGTGCTCCGCGACATCAAGTACAGAGACCAGTCGAAAATATGCCTTCTTCTGACAAGAGAATATGGACAGATTTCGGTCATCCTTAAAGGCGGAAGAAACTCAAAAAGCCGGACAGGCCCGCTTTTCTCTCCCGGAAACGTTATCGATGTCGTGCTTTACAAAAAAGACAACCGGGATATCCAGCTCGCCAGCGAAGCGAGCCTTGTGCTCAGCCCCCTGTCCGAATCACCCGACCTTGAACGTTTCAGCGTTCTGTACCGGGTGCTTGACCTTGTGCGATATGCTTCCGGCCCCGAGGAAAAGAACATCCCGCTTTTCACGATACTGCACTCGTCAATCTGGCGCCTTTGCCATTCAGACCGTAACTTTCAGTCGATCCTCGCCTGGTTCCTCCTTCGGCTGGTTGGCGTACTCGGCTTCAGCCTGTCTCTTGACCGCTGCCTCTTCAGCAAAAACGACCTGCTTGCCACCATTCGCGACACGGTCATTGACGAACTTCTTTTCGTGCAAGATCCCGGAGGATTTGCACTTCCGGGAAGCGCCATAACCTTTGACGCATCCATGCAAAGAATACCTGTCAGTTCATATCTTTTCATTCGTGCTCTTGCCGCAACAGGAAACTCACCATGCCCGGAGGTCCCCCGGGAAGAGGTTGCTGCAATCTGCGCCCTTTTGCAGGATTACTGTTCACACCACCTCGGCCGGATGCCCCATCGCAAGCATCTCGACATCGTCTCTCGTCTTATGGGCGCCTGAACGAATCGCTTGCAGGAGACCGGTTTTCAATCTTCGGGACTATTTTCTATCTTGACCAGTTATTCAAGCTAATCTTCACACCTTCGAACAATTCAAACCGAACGATTCGACATGCCTGTACTCACCCGTTCTGCCGAACTTTTTGAAAAAGCCAAAAAGTTCATCCCCGGTGGCGTCAACTCCCCGGTTCGCGCTTTCAAGTCCGTCGGCGGCACGCCGATCTATATGGCGACCGGCAACGGCGCATACATGACCGACGTTGACGGCAACACCTACCTGGACTATGTCGGATCATGGGGCCCGTTCATCCTCGGCAGTATGCATCCCCGCCTGACCGCCGCGATCGAATACACCCTGCGCAACATCGGCACCAGCTTCGGCACGCCGATCGAAATCGAGATCGAGATCGCCGAACTGCTCTGCAAGGTCGTGCCATCACTCGAAATGGTGCGTATGGTCAACAGCGGTACCGAAGCCACCATGTCCGCCGTTCGCCTCGCCCGCGGCTACACCGGCAAGGATAAAATCATCAAGTTCGAAGGCTGCTACCACGGCCACGGCGACAGCTTCCTCATCAAGGCGGGTTCCGGCGTGCTCACCCTCGGCGCACCCGACAGCCCCGGCGTCACCAAAGGTACCGCCAACGACACCCTGAACGCCACCTATAACGACATCGAGTCGGTCAAGGTGCTGGTCAACGAGAACAAAGGACAGGTCGCGGCGATCATCATCGAGCCGGTCGCAGGCAACACCGGCGTCATCCCGGCCAAGAAAGAGTTCCTCCAGGCCCTTCGCGAGCTGTGCGACCAGGAAGGCATCGTGCTCATTTTCGACGAGGTGATGTGCGGCTTCCGCGTGGCCCTCGGCGGTGCACAGGAGCTGTACGGTGTCACCCCCGACCTCACCACGATGGGCAAGATCATCGGTGGCGGTCTGCCGGTCGGCGCATTCGGCGGCAAACGCCACATCATGGAGAACATTGCTCCGCTCGGCGCAGTCTACCAGGCAGGCACCCTCTCGGGCAACCCGCTGGCACTGACCGCCGGTCTCGAAACCCTGAAGATTCTCATCGAAGAAAATCCCTATCCGGAACTCGAAAGAAAAGCCGCATTCCTCGAAGCAGGCTTCAAGGCGAACATGGAAAAGCTCGGCCTCAACTATGTGCAGAACCGCGTCGGTTCGATGGCCTGCCTCTTCTTCACCGAGACGCCGGTGGTAGACTACAAGAGCGCCATCACCGCCGACTCTGCCAAATACGGCAAGTACTTCCACTCGATGCTCGACCAGGGCATCTACCTCGCCCCATCGCAGTTCGAAGCCATGTTCACCAGCTTCGTGCACACCGACGAAGACCTGGAGAAAACCGTCGCCGCGAACTACAACGCCCTCGTCGTCGCCCACCAGTAAGCATCGGCGCGACATCGTAATGCAAAAGGGCTGTCCCGATAATCAGGGATGGCCCTTTTTTTGGGGGAATGGGTTGGATGTGAACGCGGGGATATAAAACTCTTGTCGATAAGGTATTCCAGAGCCGAACGAGCCTTGCCGAACTTCCTGACCATTCGATCCCGCACCACTTCGTCAACCGACGAGGTTTTCAGCGCTGTGTTAAAATCCTTCAACGTCAGTCGTTTTTTCTTGCCGTTCAGCGTCAGGGCAAGCTCTTCGTCATCGGCAGGCATCACGAGCCGCCCGTATCCGGACCGATACCGCACACACACCTTGAACAGCGTGTATCTGCTCAGGGATAAAGCGGAAACAACATTGAAAAAGATAGTGGGCCAAAGCCCTGATTTTTCTATTCCTTCAACCCCGTCCCGAAAGCTTTCGGGACGGGGC
>Ga0172367_10001443_pt1 | contig 34498 bp, 30 predicted proteins | sample Lak10m_FD_114542 | JGI IMG/M metagenome (GOLD analysis project Ga0172367, IMG submission 114542) | Freshwater microbial communities from Kabuno Bay, South-Kivu, Congo - kab_022012_10m | ecosystem: Environmental > Aquatic > Freshwater > Lake | place: Democratic Republic of the Congo: South-Kivu...
CTGATGACACTGATTTTGCAGATCTGCGCTGATCAGTCCAATCTGCGTTATCTGTGTGCCATTAAATTTAAGGACTAAATATGAAACTAGTAAAAAACGCAGCAGGAAGATTTGTTCCCACAGAAGTAAACGGAGAAACTCAAATTCCTTTTAAAGGAGTTGATAAACATAAACCAACTGGAGTAAAAGCAAAACCTCCAATTCGTTCTTGTATTGATTATCCATTTGATGGAAACAAAGTTGTAAAAGATTTAAAGACTGCTTTAAAGAAAGCAGGATTAAAAGATGGTATGACAATTTCAACTCATCATCATCTTCGTAATGGTGACGCAGTTACAAATATGTTGTTTGATGCAGTAAAGGAAATGGGGATAAAAAATATTCGCTGGTTTCCATCAGCAAGTTTTCCTGTTCATTCGCACTTAATAAAATATTTAGAAGATGGAACGATTCATCACATCGAAGGAAGTATGAACGGTCCACTTGGTAAATTTACGACCGAAGGTAAAATGAAGGGTGTGGGTGTACTTCGTTCACATGGTGGAAGATATCAATCATTGCAGGATGGTGAAGTACACGTTGATATTGCTGTTATACTCGCACCAACTGCTGATCCTTTTGGTAATGCAACAGGCGATCGCGGTAAATCTGCCTGCGGATTAATTGGATTTGCACTTGGTGATTCTGAGTATGCTGATAAAACAATTATCGTTACGGATAATCTTGTTCCCTTTCCTTGCGTTCCCTGGCAAATTCAAGGTGGTAATGTTGATTTTGTTGTTGAAGTTGAGTCACTTGGTGATCCAAAAAAAATTGTAAGTGGAACAACTGAAGTAACCAAATCACCGGATCGTTTACTGATTGCAGAATATGTTGCAGATTTTATTGAAGCTGCTGGAATTATGAAAGATGGATTTTCATTACAAGCCGGTGCAGGAGGTACTAATCTTGCCTTCGTTTTATTCTTAAAAGAAAAGATGAAAGCAAAAGGTGTCAAAGCAAGATTTATGCGCGGAGGCAGCACAAAATATTTAGTTGAGATGCTTGAAGAAGGATTAACTGATTATATACTTGATGGGCAAACTTTTGATCTTGAAGGTGTAAGAAGTATGAGAGAAAATGCAAATCACGTAAACACTTCTCCGTTTACAAGTTATAATTTCCATGGCAAAGGAAATTTTGCTTCGATTGTTGATACAGCAGTTCTTGGTGCAACTGAAGTTGATGTTAAGTTTAATGCTAATGTTGTTACTCATTCTGATGGATATTTGTTGCACGGAATTGGCGGCTGGCAGAATTGCTTGTACTCCAAATGTACAATACTTGCCATCCCATCATTCAGAGATCGCATTCCTGTTATTGTTGATGAGGTTACAACACTTTGCGGTCCAGGAGAATTGATTGATGTTATCATTACAGAGAGAGGAATTGCAATCAATCCAAAACGAAAAGATTTAATAAAAGCTGTTAAAGGTTCCGGACTACCAATCAAAGATATTAAGCAAATCAAAAAAGAAGTTGATGAAATTTGCGGCGGAGCTCCGGCAAAACCAAAAGTAAATAAAGACAAGGTTGTTGCAATTGTTAAATGGGTTGATGGAACTGTTTTGGATTCAGTTTTTCAGGTTGAGAAGTAAAAACAATAGCACACTGATGACACAGATTAAGCGGATTTTCGCTGATTAAAGCAATGAAAAACAAAAATAATTTAAGAAGTCCTACCATCGGAATTTCATTCGGCGCTGGTGGTGCGCGGGGGTTAGCTCATCTTTTGATGATTGAAGCACTTGATGAACTGGGTGTTAAACCTTCAATTATTTCTGGTTCAAGTATAGGGGCTGTGGTTGGAGCTTTTTATGCAGCAGGATTCACGGCAAAAGAAATGCAGGAAATTCTCGATCAGCTTATAAATCCAAAAAGTGATTCTGTTTTTGATTTCCTTCTTAAATCAGATATAGTAAAAATGTTTACAATGTTTGATCCGCAATTTATAAGATCTGGATTTATTAAAGGAGAAAAATTTCAGAAGTTTATGGAATCACATCTCAAAGTTTCAAGATTTGAAGAATTAAAAATCCCGTTAAAAATAGTTGCTACAGATTATTGGAAAAAAGAAGCTGTTGTTTTTGAAAAAGGCGATTTGATTCAGCCAATTAAAGCTAGTTATTCCTTGCCGAGACTATTTACACCTGTAAAAATTAAAAATAGAATTTTAATTGATGGCGGTGCAGTTAATCCCCTTCCTTTTGATTTGATAATGGATAAATGTGATATAACAATAGCTATAGATGTAACAGCATTTAAAGCTCAAAACGAAAGTGAAATTCCACCAACTTTTGATTCCGTTTTTACAACTTACCAGACTATGCAGAATTCCATCATTAAAGAAAGATTAAAATTTCTAAGACCTGATATTTATATTCGACCGGAAATTTATGATGTAAGGGTTTTCGATTTTGTAAAGGCTGACTCGATTTTTAAGCAAGCACAGTCTGCAAAAGAGGAATTAAAAAGGCAGTTAGAAGTTCTACTAAACAAAGATAACTGAAGCAATATCGTAAAAGAGATTCCCGCCTTCGCGGGAACAACAAATAGTTTACTAACCAGCTCTTAAAGCTTTTACAATATTCAATCTTGCAGCGCGTACTGAAGGGAAAAATCCACCAAGCACACCCATTACCAATGCAAAAATTAATGATGAAATAATTATTGATGGTGAAAGTGAAAATGAGAATGCAAGCTCGGAGAATGAATTCCAGTTCAAAGTTGAAATTGAAAAGAACTGCAAGAAGGATGCAAGAAATAATCCTATTATGCCGCCAACAAATGAAGTTAAAAGAGCTTCAAATAAAAATGCAGTTAGTACACTTCGTCTGCTAAATCCCAATGATCTCATGGTACCAATTTCAACTGTTCTATTGGCAACTGCAGAATACATTGTAATTGCTGCACCGATTGTTGCGCCAAAACTAAAAATTACGGTAATAAAAATTCCCAGCACTCTAATAAATGTTGCAAGAATCTCTGATTGTTCTTCAAAATATTTCTGTTCTATTTTCGGTTCAAATTCAAGTAAGCGTTTATCAGTTTCAAACGCTCGTTTAAATTCTTCATAGTTAGCCATATCGTCTAACTTTAATGTTAATGTAGAAACACTGGATTCTCGATTAAACGAGTTTAACAATTGCTGACCATCACCCCACATTTCAGATTCAAAGCCGCTGCCCTCATCTTCAAACATCCCTACAATTGCCCATTCATCCCCAGCAAATTTAACTTTACTTCCAATTTGTGCTCCATCAAATTTACTATTAATAGATTTTCCAACAATTAATTCTTTTAATGAAGGATTAAATAATCTTCCATCAACAAGCTTAATTTGTTTTCGTAATTCGTAAACGGACTGAGAAACACCACGAACTGTAACGTTACTCATACCTCCGCCTTTAATCATCAAATTGATGATCACAACAGGTTCAGCAGAAATCATAAGATTTCCATCACTGCCTTTTGCAATATGCGGAAGTGCTCGAATTATATTTTGCGTGTCGCCATCAATTATACTGCTAATTTCTCCCTGCGAAGATTTTCGAAGTACTTTAATGTTATCAGCAGATCCTGTTGATACTAAAGTTTTTTCAACTCCGTAAGCCATCATTAAGGCTGCAGCAAAAACAAACACAACCATTGCAATACCAGAAACTGTTATTACAGCTGTAAGTTTTCTAGCTTTAAAATTTCTAAATGTATATTTAAATGGAATTTTCATAATAAAGAGCCTCTATCTAACTCATCCCTAAGGGGATAGAGTAGGAAAGTTTTAAAATTTTGTTATAAGTCTTTTTCATTAATTTAGTTTTCACATAACATTTAATTGCTCCTGCTCCTCTTACCTTAGGGAAGAGGACGGGAGATGGGCTTTCTAACCAACAAATCTAAAACCTTCAACAATTTTTGTTTTAAGTGCTCTTTGAATCGGGAATATCGATGCAAGAATTCCAATTAATATAGCTGCGCTCATCGCAAGTATTGTTGTAATCGGTTCGATAAAAAAGAACGGGAAAAATCCTTTTGGAATCGCTTGCTCAAATCCTGCCACAATAGGATAAGTTAATGCAACACCAATTCCACCTCCAATAATTGCAATAACCATGGACTCACCTAAAATTAATCCGACTAAATGATATGCAGAAAAACCTAATGTTTTTAGGACTGCATATTCGCGAGTTCTTTCCCTGGCTGCCATTATCATTGTGTTTGCAAGGACCAGCATTATAATTCCGATAATAACAAAAGACATAAAATTCATGGCTGATATTATAGCTCCTGATGCAGAAACAAAACCCTGGGTAAACGCTTTTTCAGTCTCAGTTTTGGTTTCAGCAGATGAATTCTTAAATAATACATCAATCTGATCTGAAATTTCAGCAGCTTTATTAGCATCATCAATTAGAACAATATACCAGCCTACATTTCCGGCGCGCACAGGTGATTCAACTTTCATTCTTTCATCAACATAACTCCAATGAAATAACATTTGTGTGTCATCTGTGTTTTTGTTTTTTGGTTGATAAATCCCTCGAACAACGAACTCCCATCTTCCCGGAAAAATATCTCCATCCAAAACCATCTGATCACCAACTTTAATATTGTACTGCTTAGCAATATCAGCACCGATTACACAAGAGTTTCTTTCTTTTTTAAAATTAGCCAATTCTTCGTCAGTAATTAAAAATTCCTGCATTACATCAAAAATGGTTTCTGGATCAACCGCTAATCGTGCAAAGAAATTACTTTTATCTTTATAAATTCCTCCAAACCAATTTGCAAAGCTTACATTTTTCACTCCCTCAACATTTTTAATCTTTTCCTTGTATGCGTATGGAAGCGGGAATATAAATGAAACCGCCTGCCGGGTAATCAAACGATTTGCCGAAGCTGCATCAACACTGGAATCCCAAACTGTAACTACGGTCCTTAAAACTCCAAAGGCAATAACAGCAATCATAATTCCTATTATAGTTAGCGAAGAACGAAGTTTATGCCGCATTGCATTTTTAAATATTAACTTAAGTATTTTCATATTACGCCTCCACCAGATCCCCTTTTTCAAGATGCTTAATTAGCTTTGCTCTTTCAGCAGCGTGTGGATCGTGAGTAACCATTATAATTGTTTTTTGAAATTCCTGGTTAAGTCTTTCCATCAAGGTTAAAATTTCTTCTGCGGAATGTCTGTCAAGGTCGCCTGTAGGTTCATCAGCAACTATTAAAACAGGATCAGTGACAATTGCTCTGGCAATAGCCACTCTCTGTTCCTGTCCGCCGGAAAGCTGCTTTGGTGAGTGATGCATTCTATCGCCAAGACCAACTAAAGTCAATGCAGTTTCAACTTGTTTTTTCCTTTGTGATTTTGAAAGCTTAGTAAGCAGCAATGGCAATTCTACATTTTCAAAAGCAGTAAGTACTGGAATTAAATTATAAAATTGAAAAATAAATCCAACATTGTTTGCACGCCATTTTGCTAATGCAGATTCTCCCAGTGTAGAAATATTAGTCCCATCGATAATAATATTACCGTTACTTGGTTTATCAATTCCTGCAATCAGATTTAATAATGTTGTTTTACCAGATCCTGATGGTCCCATCAATGCAAGAAATTCACCTTGCTCAACATTTATGGTTATGTTGTTAAGAACAGGAATTTCAATTTTATCTCTCCAGTAAGACTTAGAAACATTTTGTACCGTTATTAATGATGCCATTTAATCTCCAAATTAATTCTAATTTTATTGTCATTGCTAATCCCTATAGGATGAAGCAATCTATTAAGTCAAAAAAATTGCTTCGCTAAATAAATTAGGACTCTCAATGAAATTTTTTTATTCTGCTAATTTAACTTCAACACCATCTTTAATCTTATCATCAAGTTTATCGATAACTTTCTGCCCGGATTTCAAACCTGATATAACTTCAACATAAGAACCTAATGTTTGTCCGAGGCCGATTTCATTTTTAACAGCTTTGTTATCAGAAACAGTAAAAACTACATTATTACTGCCTTCATTCCTAACTGCTGAAGATGGAATTACAAGAATAGGTTTCTGATTTGTTATAGATGTATCCACACGCTCTGTAAAGAATGAAACCTTTGCACTCATTTCAGGAAGCACACGAGTATCATAATCTTTAAATCCAACCTTAACTAACACAGTGGCTTTAGAACGATCGGCAGTTGGTACAATTTTAAAAACATACGCAGAATAACTTTTTTCCGGATATGCATCTAAAATTATTTCACAATCCTGATTAACCTGAATTTTTTCAATGTTTGATTCTGAAACGTCAGCTTCAACAAGCAAAGATTTCATATCTGCAATTGTAACAACAGCGGTTTTAGAAGTTGTACTTCCACCAAATGGAGCAACGATTTCACCCACTTCAGCATTCTTTGTCAAAACAGTACCATCAAACGGGGCACGAATTAATGTATTCTCAATTGCAACTTCGTATTGTTTAATTCTTGCATTCGCGATTTCGATTGAAGCAAGTAACCTGCTATAATTTGCTTCAGCCTGATCATAAGTCTGCTGCGAACTTAAACCTTTTTGCAGTAATTCTTTTTCTCTGTTAAAAGTATTTTCAGCACTGTTTAAATCTGCCTTGTACAATTCCAGATTAGCCTTAGCTTCTTCAAGCTGCGGAAGAATATCTGTATCCTCCAACCTTCCAATAATCTGATTCTTAACTACTTTATCGCCTTCAACTACGCCCAGAAAAATTAATCTTCCTGTACCTTTTGAAGCGATTGCAGCTTTACGTTGAGCCACTACATATCCGCTTGCATTTAGTGAAGCAGTTGTCTGTCCCGGTTTCTGAAGCACTGCTGTTGTTAGTTTAACTTCAACCGAACTTTCAAACAACGAATTAATAATAAAATATCCAATGACCAAAAAAAGAATTACTCCAAGAATTATAAAAATATTTTTCTTGCCAGAATTAATTTCTTCTTTATTTGATCTATCTATTCGTAAAGATGATAAGTCTGCGTTTTTTGTTTCCATCGAAATAGTTTAGTTATTGAATGTGTTAAAATAGATAAACAGTATTTGGAGCGCAAAAGTTCAGTGATAAATGGCACAAAATAATTGTAAGTGGCAGATAAAAAAGGGAACCAAATCATTCCCTTTTTAACATAAAATCGCTATTAAGTTTTTTACCTTTCGATTTGAATATTAAGCCATTTTTCTAATCTTGTAAAAATCAACTCTTTATCATTTTTTGAAAACCCTTTAATCCTTGAAGCATGTGAACCATTTGGTAAGACCATCTTTATTGAATTTGTTTTTCCCGTTAAGCAGGCACCCGGTGATGTCCATGGATCGTTGCCTCCATATATAAAAATAAAATTTTCTGCCTCATTCGATGCCCAGTTATTAATTTTTTTTAGCAGTCTTGGATCATAAGTTGGATCAGAATCTTTTGGAATAAAAAATGGAGTTTGTCCATCAGCATATTTAACATAATCCTTGAACTGATCAATCTCATAAGCATAATAACCAAATTCAGTGTAGCACTGATAGAAGAAAGGATAATTACTTTCGATACTTTCATCATCAAAATATGTAACACCACCATTCGCTAAAAAATGATCCCATATTTCTTCAGTGGATGAATTCTCATCTGGAATTAATGAACAATCACCATTCCCCCACTGCCAGTATGCAAATGAATATTCGAGTACAGAATATTCATAAGCTTTTTCATAACCAACAATATTGTAAGTGAGTTTTTTCTCTTCGGTATTTTTTAAAAAGATCGGATAAAGTTCATCACGTTTTTCAAAACATAATTCTTGGAAGTTAAAAACTTTTTCTCTGCACTCCGGAGTTGAAACAGATTTTATCCATTCATAAACTCTTTGATCATCAATTGATAAATTTAACGGACCAACATATGGGACCGAAGCATTAACATCATCAGGATAGAAGTATCCGTGAAAGATTGCACAAGATCCGCCTTTACTTATACCAGTCGAAATCCATTTACCAGAATAGTAATCCTTAAATAATTCTATTATACGATGATGATCGTCAGCGGCTTGTTTGATGGTAAGATATTTCCAATCAAATGGAGAAGGAACAGATTCACCAAAGTATCTATGCTCCACCATTATTTGATTACATTCTAATATTCTGCTTAACTCAGTTGTACGATTATTAACAGCATAGCCATCAAGATCTATAACCATCGGTTTGTCTTTGTCAATATGCGATAAAAATATTTGTTCCTTAAACTTAGGTCCATCCGGATTATTGTGATCGATGGGCTGTGTAACAAATATCTCATAAGCTTCAGAAAAAATCTTATCAGGTTTAATTGCGGTTACTTCGATATCGGGAATAGTTTTTAACCAGCTATACAAATCTGGATTTAAAGTATCCTCTACTTGAGAGAAACTAAAATTTGAAAACACTAGTAAAAAAATAGCAGACACTAATAATTTAATTTTCATCACTCTTTCCAGAAATTATTTTTTAATATTTATTGATTTTTAAGTCTATTTAAACCGCCGCCAAATGTTGTAATCCAGAGACTGTGTATTGAATATTAGGAAATACCAAAATATTATTTTAATTAGTTAGATTAAGGCTGCAAAAAAGATTATACCCTTAACTGCATTTATTGAAAACAATGTCTTAAAAATGATGCGCAAATATAGAACAGTTATTTCTAAACTAATAAATAAAAAGGAAGTATTATCGAGTACGTTTTGATCTAACTAATAAACTGTTGGTGATGATTCAAATAAAAGTTATGTTTGATCCATCATAAATTATGAAATTTTATAAACCAAATATTTTTGAGCTAATCCATAATTCCTTTTTTCAAAGGGCTGTTCGGGTTGCTCTTATTTATTCCTTCCTTTTTCTGACTACTTCGGAAGTTTTTGCTGATAATTCTGCTACAAATAATAATTGTAAAAAAGAATATATTATTTCAGTAAGTCAAAATAGCATAGAAATAAATCTCAATGAACGTAGTCAAAGATATAAAATCCACGACTATAGTAAATTTAATTATGATAAGATTGCTATAATTTCTAATCAACTTAATTCAGAGTACACAGAATATTTTATTAATAATGCCTCGTATTCTGTTACCTTTTCTCTTCTCATTTGCAATTCCAATAATTCCTTTAGAGCCCCTCCAATAAACTAAATATTTAGTTCGCTGATCTTAAGAGTTATTCTTTATAAGTCAGAAATAAAACTATAAACTTTTAACTATGATTAGGTGTACTATGAATTTAGGCGGCTGGATATTTTTAGTGCTTGGATGGGGAATAATAATTACGCTTACCTCATACTGTTTCTATAAAGTTATGAAGGTAACAAAAAAATAATAAGCTAAAAAAGGAATGAAATGAAAGACATTAAAAAAGAAGAAGATAAATCATCAGTAATTAAAGATTATATACAGGGAATAATATTTTTAGGAATTCCCATTCTTATAATTTATTTAATTATAAAATTTGCATAATAAAAAGGGGTCTTAACAGACCCCTAATTTTTTATTCTTCCAGAGTGCTCAAATTACCGGGGTCTAAACCTAAAGCTTTCGCTTTAAGAACTCTTCGCATAATTTTTCCGCTGCGTGTTTTTGGTAATGAATCAACTATGTCAATCTGTTCGGGTTTAGCAATTGGACCGACTTCATGTCCGACGTGCTGCCTCAATTCCTCAATCAATTTATCTGATTTTGTAAATCCTGATCTAAGAATAACAAAACAATGGATTGCATTTCCCTTAACTTCATGCGGTAATCCAATTGCCGCTGCCTCTGCAACTGATGGATGGCTTACGAGTGCACTTTCAATTTCTGCTGTTCCTAACCTGTAACCCGAAACTTTTATTACATCATCAACTCTTCCAATTATCCAAAAATATCCATCTTCATCTCTGCGTGCAGAATCACCTGTCATATACATTCCCGGAAAGCGCGTCCAGTATTGCTGTACATATCTATCAGGATCATTCCAAACCGTGCGAAGCATAGACGGCCAGGGTGTTTTGATTACCAAATAACCTTCTTCATTCGGTTTTACAGATTTACCTTCCTCATCAACAATATCCATTATTAAACCAGGGAATGGTTTTGTACCAGAACCAGGTTTTAGTGGAGTGCAAGGCATTGGAGTTATCATAAACATTCCTGTTTCAGTTTGCCACCATGTATCCATAATCGGGCATTTTTCTTTTCCAATTACTCTGTAATACCATTTCCACGCTTCTGGATTTATTGGCTCTCCAACGCTTCCTAATAATCGTAATGATGATAAGTTATATCGATTTGGCCATGCATCACCATATCTCATCAAACCTCTGATAGCAGTTGGAGCTGTATAAAGAATATTAATTCCATACTTCTCAATCATTTGCCACCAGCGATGCGGATACGGATATGTTGGAGCGCCTTCATACATAAAAGATGTAGCTCCATTTAAAAGCGGACCATAAACTATGTAACTATGACCTGTGATCCAGCCAGGATCGGCGGCACACCAAAAACGATCCTCCTCATGAATATCAAAAACATATTTTAATGAAGTATACGTTCCAACCATATAACCGCCATGTGTGTGCAAAATAGCTTTTGGTTTTCCCGTAGTGCCTGATGTGTAAAGTAAAAATAAAGGATGTTCAGCATCTACAACTTCAAGATTTTCAGAATTGTTTGCGATAGGAAGATTCATCAATTCGTGATACCACATATCACGACCTGATTCCATATTTATTTGATGACCGGTTCGTTTTACAACAAGAACACTTTCTACAGTTGCAGCGCGCTGTAATGCTTCATCTGCAATTTTTTTAAGCTCAACTATTTTTCCTCTTTGAAAAGCTCCGTCTGCAACAATTAAAACTTTAGATTGACTGTCTTCTAATCTTTCGTGAAGCGCTTCAACAGAAAATCCTCCATACACAACAGAATGTATTGCCCCGATTCTTGCACAAGCTAACATACCTATCATTAATTCTGGAATCCTGCCCATATAAAGAGTAACACGATCACCTTTTTTAACCCCAAGGCTTCTAAGAACATTTGCAAAGCGGCAAGTTTCTCTGTGTAATTTAAAATAAGAGTACGATCTAAACTCACCATCTTCACCTTCCCATATTAAAGCAAGTTTATTTCTTCGGGGAGTTTGAACATGAACATCAAGACAGTTATATGAGATGTTAGTTTTAGCACCAGTGAACCATTTGAAAAACGGTTTCTTAGAATCATCTAAAACTTTATTCCACTTTTTATGCCAATAAAGATTTTCAGCTTCCTTCTCCCAAAAACCAACTAAATCTTTTTCCGCAAACTTATATAAGCTCTCGCATTTTGCATGAGCATAGTCCATTATTTCTTTTGTAGGATAATAAACATCTCCGGAAAGTTTTTTTACTGCCATCTGATATTCCTCATTTGTAATAGTGAATAATAAACTTTAAAAGGAAATTAAAAGTAGTTTAGCTTAGAATCAATAAAAGTGCCGATCTATTTTTATAGAGCGAGATAAATTAATCTTTATCCCGCATACAGAATTTAAAATTTATTTGGTCCAGCCTGCTTGATAGCATCCGAAGTTCCCTCTGAATACTCCTTAAAGTTTTCAACAAACATATTTGAAAGTTTTTTTGCTTGCTTATCGTAAGCATTTTTATCTGTCCAGGTATTTTTAGGATTCAAAACATCAACAGGAACTTCAGGACATCTTTGCGGCACCATTAAATTAAAAAATGGATCTTTAACAAATTCAACATTATCTAATTTCCCTTCCAAAACGGCGGTTAACATTGCGCGGTTATATTTTATTTTCATACGATTTCCAACACCGTAAGGTCCACCCGTCCAGCCGGTGTTTACAAGCCAGCAATTAACTTTATGCTTAAGTATTTTTTCACCAAGCAGTTTTGCGTAAACACTTGGATGTAGTGCCATAAAAGGAGCTCCGAAACAAGTACTGAATGTAGCTTTCGGTTCAGTGACTCCTTTTTCTGTTCCAGCAACTTTTGCTGTGTATCCTGAAATGAAATGATACATTGCCTGCTCAGTAGTTAGTTTTGATATTGGAGGAAGCACTCCAAATGCATCCGCTGTAAGCATAATAATATTTTTCGGATGTCCCGCTTTACCCTCTTCAACGATATTATTCAAGTGAGACAGAGGATATGCAGCACGTGTATTTTCTGTAAAAGTTTCATCATCTAAGTCTAATCTTCTTGTCTGAGCGTCTATCTGAACATTTTCTAATATAGTGCCAAATTTTCTGGTACATTCATAAATCTCTGGTTCAGCTTCTTCAGATAATTTGATAACTTTAGCATAGCAGCCACCCTCATAATTAAATACTCCATCATCACTCCAACCGTGCTCATCATCGCCAATTAATTTTCTGTTTGGGTCAGCCGATAAAGTTGTTTTACCAGTTCCGCTTAATCCAAAGAACAATGCAACATCATTATCTTTGCCAACATTTGCAGAGCAATGCATAGACATAACACCGCGAAGCGGCATAAGATAATTCATTATTGTGAATACTGATTTTTTAATTTCACCAGCGTAACTTGTTCCACCAATAAGTACAATTCTTTTAGTAAAGTTTAAGAGAATAAATACTTCTGAGTTTGTGCAATCTACTTCTCTATCCGCATGAAAATTCGGCATCTGAATTATTGTAAAATCAGTTTTATGTTTTGATAATTCTTCATCTGTTGTATATCGCCTAAACATATTTCTTGCAAATAAAGTATGCCATGCATTTTCTGTAACAACACGGATTCCGATTTTATGTTTTTCGTCAGCACTCGCATAGCAATCTTCAACATAAAGATCTTTACCTTGAATATATGCCATCATTTTAAAATAAAGTCTTTCAGCACATTCAGCGGACATTCCCTTGTTTACTTTTCCCCACCAAATATTTTTTTCACTTTCAGGCTCTCTAACGATAAACTTATCATTTGGACTTCGACCTGTATGATATCCTGTTCTAACAACAAGAGGTCCAAGATGTGCCAGCAATCCTTCGCGTCTTCTAATAACTTGTTCGTAAAGAGCTGGCGTCCCATAATTATAAAATACTTCACGGGTATTTCTAATACCAATCGATTCAAGTTCTTCTATCAATTTTACTTTTCTGAGCATAAAGATTCCTTATATATTGATTTGATGTATTATCAAAAATTATGTTGCCTATTCTTAATTTAATTGGTCTTTTCTTAAAGAATTAACTAAATCAAATTCAATTTTTTCTTCACAATAAAAAGGTTCACCATATATTTTACCGATTGAAAATCCAAAAAACTCTGCACGGGATTTTATGTAATTAAGAAATTCAGGTTTACTAATAAATGTTTCTGGTTCTTTACTTTTGGGATTATGAAATTGAGTACCGTAACATTCTACAGCTTTCATCTTTAAATCAAATGTATCTGAAATATCCACGATAAAAGTTGGCTCAAATGTGTAAGTCTGCATGTAGTAGAATAATTTTTCAGGTCTGTAATGATTTTGTGGAACTTCTTTATCAAATGTTTTTATCTTGTTTAAACCCGTAGAAAACATTGCTCGTTTAATTAAATGGCTCGCATCAATATGATCGGGATGACGATCATTAAAATAAGGAGCGAAAACAATTTTAGGTTTGTACTTTCGAATTGCAATTACCACCTTCATCAAATTCTCTTTAGAGTTTTTTATATCTCCATCAGGCACTTCAAGATTTTCCCTCACAGAAGTTTTTAACACCAGAGCCGCATTAAATGCTTCACGCTGTCTTGTTTCTGCAGTGCCCCTTGTACCTAATTCACCCCGAGTTAAATCAATAATACCAACTTTAAGATTATTTTTACCAAGTTTTGCAATGGTACCACCCATGGCAAGTTCTGCATCATCCGGATGAGCAGCAAAGACTAGAACATCTAAATTCATTTTCTCCCTTAACTTTTTATTTTTTGATATGAACATAAAAATTTTATTTAATGTATGCTAATGAATAGGGACAAGTTTTGATTTAGTTAACAATAATTTATGATTAAAGGCAAAAGATTTTTTGCAAATTTCTATCATATCTTTATCTTAAAAGCGCTAATCCAATTATTTAATAACACTAAATCAATCGAGAGGTTTTGGGATGAGATTTATTTTTACAGTATTATTTTCTTTATCTCTGATAGCATCTGCTTATACACAATTTTATACCTGGGAATTAAAACAAGCCGGTTCGAGTTTGGGTGGTCCAATAGACGTTGAGCAGTTTAATCATAATAATGTCTACTACGGATCCGATAATAAAGTTTATAAAAGTACTGATCGAGGTGAAACCTTTACGCAAATGGGTATCAATGTTCCTCAAGCAACAGAAATAAAATGCGTACTAGTTGATGATTACAATCCATCTACCATCGTAGTTGGAATTGAAGGAGGATCTGATAAAGTTGTTAAGACTACAAACTCAGGAGTATCCTGGACAATTACAGCAGATGGGCTAACTTTTTCATTCTTTGGAATTCCCATTACACAAGATCCAAGTCATCCTGATACTTTATACATGATGAATGGAACAAACTTTTCACGCTCAACTGATTTTGGATCAACCTGGACAACAATTTCTACAACAGTTGGAACTAATAGTGCTCCTTGCGATATTGAAGTTTTTCCAGATACATCAATTATTCTTGTTGGTGATAATGGAACAGGAATTTTCAGGAGCACTGATTACGGAGTAACCTGGTCCCAGACTTACAGCACCTCTGGTGAGATTCCAACAATTTCAGTTGACTATCAAAACCCTGGTATTGCATGGGCTACTAAATGGTCTGGCGGCGGCGGTATGCTTAGGTCCACAAATTTTGGTCAATCCTGGACACTTGTTCCCTATTTCGGATCAATTAATATGTGGGGCGTTCAAATTCAAGAGTCTGATGGAAATATAATATTGGCAAACAGTTATTCTGATTCCCCAGGAAGTTGGAGATCTACTGATGCTGGATTTTCATGGACGCCAATTAATATCCCTTCTCCTGGCTATCAAGTAATTTCGATTGATTCCATGACACAATTTGCCGCCCAAGGTGGTGGATTTTATAAACTTAATTCCCCATTCTTTATCCCGGTTGAACTTACATCATTCAGTGCATCAGTTATTGGTGGAAATATAATTTTAAATTGGGCAACTGCAACAGAACTAAACAATCTTGGTTTTGATATTGAAAAGAGTTTTGATGATAAGACGTTTGAAAAAATTGGATTCGTGCCTGGTTACGGAACAACAACCGAAAGCAAGAGTTACAATTTCTCTATCTCAAATATATCTTCACAAAAAACTTTTTACAGATTAAAGCAGGTAGATTTTGATGGTTCGTTTGAGTATTCACAGACTGTAGAAGTTGATGGGTTTACACCATCTGAATTTTCACTGAAACAAAATTATCCTAATCCGTTTAATCCATCTACAAAAATTGGATTTACTCTTCCAACAGAAAATAATGTTAAGATAAGCGTTTATAATCTTATCGGACAAAAAGTTGATGAAGTAGTAAATTCAAAATTCTCGGCTGGTACCCATTCAGTTAATTTTAATGCGCAAAATCTTACGAGCGGGATTTATCTTTACAAAATTGAAGCTGGCAATTTTACTTCAGTAAAGAAAATGCAATTGATGAAATAATTTTTTTTTGTTTACTATTTAAAGGATTTAAATCTTTATTGGTTTAAATCCTTTTTCTTTATTAATCGCTGTACTATTTTTAATACAGCAATCTCTAAGGAAAATCATGAAAAACTTTATCACAGTTATCTTAGCAATTCTTTTTATCACATCAATACAAGCACAGACTATGAAAACAGCATTTATAAATGGAAAGATTTACACTGTAAATGAAGATCAACCACTTGCTCAGGCAGTTCTGGTTGAGGGGAATAAAATTGTTTTTGTTGGATCAAATGAGGATGCAAAAAAACTTATTGATGCTTCCACTGAAGTTATTGATCTTAATGGTAAACTTATGCTGCCTGGATTTATTGATAATCATGTTCATTTTATTACCGGTGGATTTTATTTGTTAGGTATTGATTTACGTCCTGCAAATACTACTAGTGAATTTAAAAAAATATTAAAAGATTATTCTCAAAAACATCCTGGCAAATGGATAACTGGTGGTTATTGGGATCACGAAAAATGGGAAGTAAAAGATCTCCCAACCAAAGAGATGCTTGATGAAGCTGTTCCTGAATCACCTGTCTTTGTTGAAAGACTTGATGGACACATGGCTGTGGCAAACTCTTACACTTTAAAATTAGCAGGGATAACAAAAGATACTGAAAGTCCTGATGGAGGTTTGATTGTTAAAGATCCTAAAACAGGAGAGCCAACAGGGGTTCTAAAAGATAACGCAATGTATCTTATCACAAAACTTATTCCCGAACCTTCTGCCGAAGAAAATTATGAAGCATTTTTAGCAGCATTAGATGAAGCTAAAAAATTAGGCATTACAAGTGTACAGGATATTACTTTCAATGATGCATTGACAGCATTCAAACGAGCCAAAGCAGAAGATAAATTAACTTGCAGGATTTTTACACGCTGGCCTATTTCAGATTATAGAGATCACGTAGATAAAAATATTAAAGTTGGATATGGCGACGACCTTATAAGAATGGGTTCGCTAAAAGCTTTTGCAGATGGTTCTCTTGGATCAAGTACAGCCTGGTTTTTTGACAGGTATGATCAGGATACTATGACAACAGGACTTGCGATGGATATCATTACAGATGGAAGTATGGAAAAGTGGTGTATGGATGCGGATAAAAATCATCTGCAGCTTTCTGTTCATGCTATTGGTGATAAAGCTAATTCTTATATGCTTGATCTTTATGAGAAGATCGCTAAAGAAAATCCGAAATGGGATAGAAGGTTTAGGTTGGAACATGCACAGCATGTTAGATTTGAAGATATTCCAAGATTTGCGGAACTTGGAGTAATTGCATCTGTCCAACCATATCATTGCATTGATGATGGTGTTTGGGCTGAAAAAAGAATTGGACCTGAAAGAATAAAATATACCTATCCCTTTAAATCCTTTTTAGATGCCGGTGTTAAAATGTGTTTTGGTACAGATTGGTATGTTGCCCCTTTAAATCCACTGCTTGGAATTTATGCCGCAGTAACTCGTAGAACTCTGGATGATAAAAATCCAAATGGCTGGATACCCGAACAAAAAATTTCTGTTGAAGATGCTATTAAGTGTTACACAATAAATTCTGCCTACGCATCATTTGAAGAAAACATTAAAGGCAGTATTGAAACCGGGAAGCTTGCTGATCTGATTGTATTGAGCGATGATATTTTAACAATTGATCCTGTAAAAATAAAAGACGCAAAAGTTGAAATGACTATGTTCGATGGAAGAATTATTTACAATAAATAGTTAAGTGCGTCAATCATAAATTTTAGTCTTCCTGTTGGAATAGATATTTTTTGTTTATAGTTTTTCTTTACACTAATCCAAAGGCTATATATGAAAAAATTTCAGCTTGTTCTCTTTGTATTTTTTTGCCTCAATGTGTTTGGTTCAATTAACCAAGCTTATGCGCAGCAGGTGTACTTCTGTGAAGGTGTTGATGATGATGGTTACCCAATAAATGAAAGTACCACTTTCACCATCCCTGAAGATGGAGGATACCTATATGTTCTGGTCAGACTTCCAAATAAAGTGAACTGTCGTACAGTTAAACTTATTATTTATAATGAAGATGAAGAATTAGAAAATACTCTTACCATTGATACCGAGAAGAGCTGGACTTGGTTTTGGAAAAAAGTTTCATTTTATGAAGAGGGTGAATTTATTGTGGATGTTTGGGATTGTAATACAGAATATTTAGTTACCGGAAATGTTGAGATTAATATGGATTAAAAAAGTACAGTTACTTTTAAAACCCAGTTATTTTTAGCTGGGTTTTTATTTTTTAAATACCACTCCAATCCAATCATCCATTTTTAAGTAATCAATTTCAGAAAATCCAGCATCAGAATATTTTTCTTTGACAGCTTTCCTGTCCATTTCAAGTAAACCGGATAATATCATAATTCCATTATTAGAGATTTTATGTTTAAAACCTTCTACAAGTTCTAGTAAAATATTTTTTTGGATATTTGCAATGATCAAATCAAAATCCTTTTCTGCAATTTCTTTAAGTTCGCATTTTCTTATTTCAACTTTATCAGAAACATAATTCAATTTTGTATTTTCAATTCCATTATCATAGCACCATTCATCAATATCAAACGCTATTACTTTTTCTGCACCTAGTTTTGCAGCGGCTATTCCAAGAATTGCGGTACCGGAGCCAGCATCTAAAACTTTCATTCCAGGTTTCAAATATTTTTCAATAAACATCAAGCAAATTTTTGTGGTTTGATGATCACCCGTGCCAAAGGACATTTTGGGATCAAGGGTCAAAACGATTTCATCCTCATTTGCTTCATATTCTCTAAAAGTTGGTTTGATAATTATTTTATCAGAAACACGTATAACTACCCTGCTTTTCTCCCATTCTTCATTCCAGTTTTTTTCAACAATAAAATTTTCCTGAACAGAAAATTCTCGCAGGAGATTATTTTCTTGCAGATGGTGCAGCTCATTTTCAATTGATTGAATTGTAACTAGTTCATCCTGAGCAAAAACTTTTAAGCAATTTACTTCTTCATTAATTCCATCAATGTTTAATTCCCATAAAATTGAAGAAAGGATTTCAACATTAAATGGTTCGGCGGTTATAATATATTCTTTATATGATTTATTCATCGATACCTTATATCCTATATTAAATAGTCATTCCGAACTTGTTTCGGAATCTTCATTGTGATTAGAGGCAGAAGCTGAAACGAGTTCAGCTTGTCATAAATAAATTAATATATTTCTGATAGTATTCTACAAATCTCATCTTGAAATTCTTTTGCTTTTGATGATGAGCCAACATAGTTCTGCATCATAATAGAAAAAGCTATTGTATTATTTTTCGTATTCGTAAGATAACCCGAAATACAGCTCACACCCGTAAGCGTTCCTGTTTTTGCGTGAACATTATTTGCTGCTGAAGTTTTTCGCATCCTATTTTCAAGTGTTCCATCAATTCCGGCTACAGGAAATGAATTATACAAAAGCTCATACAAATCGGGCTGTTTATCGTAAAAATATTTTAATACATTAACAAGAAGCTCTGAGCTAACATTATTGTAGTGTGAAACTCCAGAACCATCTACTATTCTATAATCCTTATGATTCAAACCAATAGAATCAATCAATAGATTAATAAATTGAACTCCGCTATCTGCCGTTGCTGGTTTACCTGAATATTTGTCAGCTAATGCATACAGTGTCATTTCAGCACTTAAGTTATCACTGGTCTTGTTAAGATTCTCAATAATCTCAGAATATTTTCTTTTAAATGAGTAGAGAAGATTAGTTTCCTGCAGAAGATTTTTAATTTCGATAGTGCCTAATGTTTTAATATTATTTGAATCCAAAACTTCGGAGAACAATGTTAAGAAATATTTTTCCGGATTTAAAACATTCACATAAGCTTTAACATAACGAGATGATATTGGAAATTTACCTTTAACAACTACTTCATTCTTTTTTTCAATCCAGCTCCGTGTTATCTCAAATTTGATATCGCCATCAAACGTAGATTCATTTTTAACAGTGAGATAATCAGTACCCGGAATTATAGTAACTGTAGGTTTATCTTTGTATTCTGATTGCTGAACCATGACTTCAACACAATTATCATTAATGCTCAATGCACTCAGGTACGGTGCATCAAAAGAAGGATCATCATCCCACATCCAGCCTTTGCCCCAATACAAAGAATCTTTAAAGGACACATCACCATAAATATTTCCATTTATTACAGAAATATTTAATGATTCTATCGCATCAACAAATGGGTACAAATCCTGTGTTACAAAATCCGGATCGCAGCCACCGACGACATAAATATTTCCGTGAAGTGTGTCGTTAGAAACAAAACCATCATAATATAAATCAGTACTAAATTCATAATCCGGAGTAAGATAAAGTAATCCGGCAGTTGAAGTAATTATTTTCATATTTGATGCGGGACGAAGAAGAAATTTTTCATTCTTTTTATAGAGCGTCTTATTTGCAGTTAAATCTTCAACCTGAATTGATACAAGACAGCTTTCAAAGAATTTATCTTCTAAAACATTATCAATTTTTGATTTTAAGGATTGAGAAAAAGCAGAAATAAAAAAGAGAATTGATAGGATTAATATTTTTTTCATTTTTAAACCTTAGATTCTTGACTACGCGGGAATGATAATTTTGGAAAATTAAAAATATTCTCTTACTCTAAACTCAACACCAATTTCATCTTCAACAACTTTGCGGGATTTTTCAATTTCGACTTCATCAAGTGAAACTACACTCATCACAACTTTCTTAACATAAGGTTTTGCTAAAGAAGCAAATTTCTTCATTTCTTCAAAATGATCTTCACTAACTTTCATTAATTCAGCATATTGTTTTGAATCAAAAGAGTTAAAACTAATTGACACAACATCAATTATATCTTTCATCTCAGGAGTAATATCTCTTTTGTTGATGATGTTTCCGTGTCCATTTGTATTTATTCTTGTTTTGCCGCCGCAAACCTTTACATATTTTGCAACTTCTCGAACAACATCCCAGCGAATCGTTGGTTCGCCATATCCGCAAAAAACTATTTCATCATATTTTTTGGGATCGTCAATCTCCTTGATATAAACTTTAGCGGGCGGTTCTTCAGATTTTTTCATTCCCAAATTATATCCACGCAAAAATGGATCTTCTTTTCTTCTGCAAAACGTACAATCCGCATTACAGCGATTTGTTACATTGATGTAGAGTGAGTTTCCGAGTAAATAAGTAAAACTTGTTTTTGGTACTTTACCGATACCAAAAAATCTAAATGTATTTAAAGAAGTAATTCTTCCAACATCTTCTAAAGAAATTTTGTGAACTGCCGCAACCTGCTGTGCAACATAATTAACATAAGCAGGTTCATTTCTCTTTCCGCGATAAGGAACCGGAGTCATAAATGGTGAATCTGTTTCCAGCATCAAATGATTTAAATCAATATGTTTAAGAATTTCTCTAAGGCTATCACTCTTTTTAAAAGTAATATTTCCAGTGAATGAAATAAAATGATTCATTTTCATAAACTCTAAAGCATCATCCAAAGAACCATTATAACAATGAAACTGGGCTTTTAATCCGGTACTGCAATAGCTTTGAATTATATCCATCATATCACCATCAGAATCACGATTGTGAATCACCACAGGAAGCTCAAGTTTTATAGCCAGATCAAGCTGTGATTTAAATGCTTTTATTTGCTGTTCCTTAGGTGAAAAATCATAGTAATAGTCTAAGCCAATTTCTCCAACAGCTACAACTTTAGGGTGCTTAGCAAGTGCTTCAATTTCAGAAATTAAAGTTTCATTCCATTCTTTTGTATCGTGCGGATGGATTCCAACAGTAGCATAAACTTGCTCATATTTTTCTGCAAGTGCAATTGCTTCTTTTGAGGTTTTAATATCGGTAGCTGGAACGATAATGTAATCAACACCATTTTCTTTAGCTCGAGTAATTATGCCGTCAACATCTTCTTTAAAATTTTCAAAAAATAAATGAGCATGAGTATCAATAAACATTTATATCACTTCACCAATTAGTAATGGATGTTCGCGAGTATCGTGGGCAGCTTGAAATGCAACAATTTTATCCTCTTTTGCGATCACTGCAATCAGTCCAATGCCGCAATTAAATACTTTATGCATTTCTTCGTTTGAAATATTTCCGGTTTGCTGTATCAATTTAAATATCGGAGGCATCTCCCAGGCACCCCAGTGAATTAATAATTTTAGATCTTTAGGAATTATGCGAGATGTATTACCTACAATTCCACCACCAGTTATATGTGATAATCCTTTAATATCAATAGAATTTTTTAAGGTAGTAATCAGAGATAAGTATGATTTGTGAAACTTTAAAAGTTCATCACCAAGTGTGTTGTTAAGTTCAGGAATAAAATCCTTTACATTAAACTTTTCTAGTAAAACTTTTCTGGCAAGCGAATACCCGTTCGTATGCAATCCATTCGAAGGAAATCCTATTAAATAATCTCCTTTTTGGATTCTTTTTCCATCAATAATTTTTGATTTATCAACAACGCCAACTATCGTACCTGAAACATCGAAATCATCTGCCAGATACAATCCCGGCATCTCGGCAGTTTCACCGCCAATAAGAGCGCAATAATTTTCTTTGCATGCAGTGGCAAATCCTTTTATCACATCAGCGGCTTTATCTGGATTTAGCTTTCCTGTTGCATAATAATCCAAAAAGAAAAGCGGCTTTGCGCCACAAACAGCAATATCATTTACACAATGATTTACTAAATCCTGACCAATCGTATCATACTTATTCATATCTATAGCAATTTTAAGTTTTGTTCCAACTCCATCAACACTTGATACAAGAACTGGTTTTTCATAACCGGAAAAATCTGGTTCGTAAAAGGCGCCGAACATTCCAATATCTGCGAGTACACTTTTATTAAATGTGGACTTTGCGTATCCTTTTATTTTATCAACAGTCTTTTCACCTGCTTCAATATCAACTCCGGCAGCTTTATATGTTTGATCCAAATTTCACTCTCTGATTCTTGTAAAGACGATTAAAATTTCACAAAAAAATTTACCACTAATAACAGTTTTATACAAAACTTAAAAAAGTTAAATTATTTGTGATTTTGAGTATTATTATCTCTGCGGATATTTTTTCATTTATTGATATATTTGATGGTTGAAAATTAAATTTATTGTAAAAATGTTTGGAATATGCTTTACGAAGATCTAAATGATAGGGAAAAGACGATTCTAAGATCAATTGTGCAGCAGTTTATTTTAACTGCTTCACCTGTTGGATCAAGGAATATCACTAAGAAATTTGACGTTGGAGTTTCACCTGCAACTGTTAGAAATATTATGTCTGATTTGGAAGACTCAGGATTTATTAACCATCCTCATACATCAGCAGGAAGAATTCCAACTGATAAAGGTTATCGATATTATGTAGATGCATTGATGGAGATTCAGAAATTAAAAAATTCTGACAAAGGATTTATAGATAAAAATCTGGACCAAAATTTATTGGAAACAGATGAGATATTAAAAATAGCATCCAAGCTGTTAAGTACAATAACAAAACAAATTGCTTGTGTTACTTATCCAACACTGGATAACGGCATTCTGGAAAAAATTCAATTAGTTATTTTGTCATCAACTCGATTGCTTGCAGTGGTCAGCATCAAATCCGGTTTTGTAAAAACGATGACTCTTGAATTTGAAACCGAACTTAAAAGTGAAAGACTTCAAAAAGTTGAATCATTGCTTAATGAAAGATTGAACGGATTAACATTTCAGGAAATACGAAAAACTTTTAAAGACCGATTATCTGATATTGGCGAGAATGAAAAACCAATTATCAGGCTTTTTATTGATTCGGTTGATAAAATTTTTAAGGGTCATAAAAAAGAAGACAAACTTTTAATTACAGGGGCAACAAATGTTATTCAGCAGCCTGAGTTTGATGATCCAGGAAAATTTCAAAGCGTTATTGAATTAATTGAAGATAAAGATATTATAATCCATATCATGGATAAAAAAAGAGTTGAAAATAATAACAGCGTTCTGATCTCAATCGGAAGTGAAAATGAAGAAGAAAAATTTAATGAGTATAGTTTGATAACAAAAGAATATACGTTTGGTGAAACATCTGGAACGGTGGGAATTATCGGACCAAAACGAATGGAATATTCTAAAGTTGTAGCAATTGTATCATATCTTGGTGATATGTTATCAGAAGTTTTAACAGGAAATAAATAAGGAGAAATAATTTTAATGTCTAAACAAAAAGTTAAAGATGAGAACAAGGAAGAATTGAATGAAGATATCAATAAAGAACAAGAAATAAATAATGAGGTTCCAGTTGAAAATGAATCTTCTAATCAAACTGAAAATTTAGAAGAAAAAATTAAAGTACTGGAACAAGAAATAATTCAGTACAAAGAATTAGCACTTAGAAAAGCGGCTGAGTTTGAGAATTATAAAAGAAGAACTGAAAATGATCAGTTAAATTTATTAAAGTATGCTGCTGAATCTTTAATCATAAAACTTCTCCCAACTATTGATGACCTTGAAAGATCGCTTGAACATATGACTGAAGAGACTGATGTGCAAAAAATTAAAGAAGGCGTGCAGCTTATTTACAATAAATTTGTAAAGACTCTTGCTGATCAGGGTGTACAAAAAATGGAATCAATTGGGAAACCATTTAGTGTTGAATTTCATGAAGCCTTAATGCAACGAGCTGATGATTCTGTTCCTCCTCATACTGTTATTGATGAATTAGAAACCGGATATATGTATAAGGACCGTGTAATAAGACATGCAAAAGTTATTGTAAGTGAAGATTAGTTTTCATATCACTCAAAAAGAAAAAAATATTAATGACTAAAAGAGATTATTACGAAATACTTGGTGTTGAGCGAAATGCAACCAAAGATGATTTAAAGAAGGCATATCGCAAATTGGCAATGCAGTATCACCCAGATAGAAATCCCGGAAATAAAGAATCTGAAGAAAAGTTTAAAGAAGCTGCGGAAGCGTATGAGATTTTAAATAATGATGATAAACGTGCAAAGTACGATAGATTTGGTCACGATGGAGTTAGAGGAAGCGGATATGGCTCTCAAGGATTTTCAGATATAAATGATATCTTCTCACACTTCTCTGATATTTTTGGAGGCGGTGGTGGTTCATCTATCTTTGATGACTTTTTTGGAGGCGGACAGCAGCGCGGAAGACAACGCGGGAGAGGTATTCCGGGATCAGATCTTAAAGTAACTTTAAAACTTACTTTAGAAGAAATCTCCGAGGGAACTTCAAAAAAAATAAAAATTAAAAAACAGGTTAAGTGCGATAAATGTAATGGTTCGGGTGCGGAAGGCAGTACATCAAAAAAGAAATGCCCAATTTGTAATGGATCCGGAGAAATACGATCGGTCTCACGTTCTGTATTTGGACAATTTGTAAATATAACTGCCTGTGCAAATTGCAATGGCGAGGGCGAAGTTATTGATACACCTTGTAAAAAATGTATGGGTGATGGAAGAATAAATGAGGAATCCACTGTAAAGATTGATGTTCCTGCTGGCGTTCATGAAGGAAGTTATATGACTATGCGCGGAGAAGGAAATGCCGGAAAACGCGGCGGACATCCCGGAGATATCATCGTAGTATTTAAAGAAGAGGAACATGAATATTTTATCAGAGAAGAAGATGATATTGTTTACGATCTTACAATTACTTTTCCTGAAGCTGTGATGGGAACTGAAGTTGATGTTCCAACTTTAGTGGGAAAGGCAAGATTAAAAATTGATTCCGGCACACAATCAGGTAAACTTTTAAAGATGCGGGATAAAGGAATTAAACATCTAAATCATTCAGGTCGTGGTGATCAAATTGTAAGGGTTCTGGTAAATATTCCTCAAAAGCTTAATAGTAAAGAAAAAGAATTGTTAAAGGAGTTAGCAGAACAACCGAATTTTAGAACAACCGGTAAGGAAAACGAAAAAGGTTTTTTTAGGAGATTTGGTTTATAATTGAACATTAATTGTTAACTTTCTTTGTAAATAAAAAATCAAATGAATAACTCGAGGGCAAAATGCTCGAGCGAATTTCAAAAAAAATCGGGCTAACACAAACTGAATTGAAAATTACTTTATTTGTAATAGTAGTTTTCATTTTTGGACTAGCTTATAAAGTTTTTTTTGATAAACAAGAGTCTGTTCCTTATCAAATATTTGATTATTCTGATGAAGATGAAAAATTTTATGGTTCCCTTAATGATACTTCTCTAATCATTTCTCAAAAAAGTGAAGAAAAAGAAGTTGATTATAAGCAGGAAGTTTTAGATTTTAACAGTCAAAGTTTTGATAATATTCAGAAAAAAGTTTTACCGGCTGAAAAAAGTATTAATTTGAATACCGCAAAACTTGAAGAACTTGTAAACTTGCCCGGTATCGGGCCAAAGACAGCTCAAAATATTATTGATTATCGTGATCTTCATAAAAGATTTAATAATATTTATGAGTTGTTGAAAGTAAAGAACATCGGCGAAGCTAAATTAGCTAAAATTAAAAAGTACATTTTTACTGACTAACGTTTAACATCATATTTTTTCCGGAGGAAAAATGTTTTCCAAAAATTCGAAAAATGACGATCCTTGGTACGTACATGCTGGCTTATACTTAATAGTTGCCATCCTAACTTTTCTTTTAATAAAAGTTGCCGTGATTGACCCTTCAGCGGAAGTTGAATCAGAGAAATACTTTAAAAATGAAACAAGGCTTAGGATGTCTAATCTGAAAGAAGCGCAAATTCTTTTTCAAAAAAAGACTGGCAGTTTTACAGCTAGTTTGGATAAACTTATCAATTTTATCAAAAATGATAAGTATGTGGATAGTGTAATAAATGCATTTGATTCACTTACAATGAAACCGGCCAATCCTTTTAAAAATTTATCGGATGGTAAATTTACACCCGATAGTCTTTTCACCTCTCCAAAAACTAATCAACGTTTTGTAATGAATGTTGACACTTCGGTTGTTTCTGACACTGTAGTGAATCCAAGTGGTAAAGTTTTAAGAGTTGAAACAAAGACTGTGATTGGTACAAAATACTATATCGAAGATCCTAATGGTTATGGAACAATCGGAAGTATTGATAACGACGCATTGAAAAACACGGCATCCTGGGAGTAATCTGAAAAATAATGGCTGGATTTGAAAATCATATCGGATTTAATATATCCAGTTCTAAACTGCAGGTTGTAGAAGTAAATTATATTGGTGATCAGTTTAAGCTGGTTAATGTTGATGAAACTTACTTTAATGATACAATAGATTTTGAAAATGATAGAGAAACAAAAATTAGCGCCCTACTACAGGGCGCTTTTGATGAACTGCTGATCAAAAAAAACTTTAATAGTAATTCTGCTTCTTTCACACTTCCTTTCGAACTTTTTCACACAATGCAAATGCCTTATGATACAACTCTTTTGTATCAGGATTTACTTGATGAGTTTAAATGGGAGTTGTCTGTCATCTTTCCATATATTTCAACTAAGAATTTAGTTCTACAATATTTTGAAATAGACAAAGGACCATTTAATGAAACAAGTTCGGCATTAGTATTTGCTGTCCAAAGAAGATATTTACAAATGCTGGATGGTTTCTGTAAAAAGAATAATCTTAAATTAAAATTTATAGATAATCTTCACATAGCCGCTGAAAGATCTTTATCAGTAAGTAATGCAATAGTGTATAAAGGATTAACACTCAGTGTTTACTTTAATAATAAATTTCTTTCCTTGTTTTATGCTTTTAATGGTAAACCACTGTACTTCAAAGTCATTCCATTAAATGATGCAGGACAAATAACCGAACATCTAACAAAGGAAACATCTCAATCTTCTATTCTTAATGTGCAGCGTTCACAGATTGAGGCTGCATTTATTTCCGGTGATGAAATTTCACCAGCAATTGTTCAAACTTTAAAGAAAGTTTTAGGTCTGGATTTTATTCCCTTCAATCCTTTTGATAAGATACGACCCGTCCCCGATCTTTACGAAAGTAAATTATATTTAGAAAAATATAATTCATTCTCTTCCGCTGCTGGAATAGCTTTTAGAATAGCTTAATATTTTTCTGAACCCAAATGAGAATGAGAATCATATCCGGCGTCTTCAAAGGAAGATTGATCAATGTTCCCCAATCAAAAGAAATCCGCCCAACAACTGATAGAGTGCGCGAAACACTTTTTAATCTTTTAAATAATAGAATTGATTTTGAAGATATTGAAGTTCTGGATTTCTATTCCGGTTCCGGTTCACTTGGATTAGAATGCATTAGCCGTGGTGCAAAAAATGTTACATTTGTTGAGAGAAATTTTCAGATCTATAAAAATCTTTTAGAAAATATTAAATCACTCGGAGTTGAAAATCAATGTAAAGTTGTTAAATCTGAAGCTATTGATTACTCAAAAAGGATTCCTGAGAAAAAATACGATTTAATAATTGCTGATCCTCCCTTCTTTAAAGATGATGTTTATGATGTTGTTATAAATCTTAAAATAAACTGCTATCTAAAAGAGGATGGAATAATAATTATCGAACGCTCAATCCAGACAAAAGAAAAAGATACTTTAAATTTTGGAATCGAACCTTTTAGAACTGTTGGCGATGCCTGCCTTTATGAAATTCGTAATTAGTTTTTTTTTATGATTATTATTTCTACTTTTAATTACATCATAACAGAGTTTTAAAATGAAAACAAAAGTATCTCAGGTTTTAATTTCTAACATTAAAAGTTTTAGAAATTTAGCAATGTTTTTGGATGAGCAGTATCCTAAATTGACTTTAAAGCAAGTTGCTTCAGAAGTTGGAATGTCTGAAAAATCATTAGCAGATATAAAAAGGGGTAAATTTCCTCCAAAAAAATTACAGAATATTTTAAAATCATATGTTGAAACAAATTTTGGATTCACTTATGAACAGGTAAATCCTGAATCAACAAGAATTGAAGCAAAACGATTATCTGTTGATACTTCAACTAAACATAAGTATACAAAAGTAATTTATCCCGGCACCTTTGATCCTGTGACATACGGACATCTTGATATTATTACACGTGCTGTGGATTTATTTGATGAGGTTGTTGTTACAGTTGCAGTCAATCCAACTAAGAAGCCATTGTTTACAACTGAGGAAAGAGTAAAATTATTGAAAGAGTCTCTTAAAGAGTATAAAAAAGTTAAAGTGGATTCATTTAACGGACTTGTTGTTGAACACGCTAAACACGTTGGTGCAACCGGAATTATAAGAGGCTTGCGACAAATAAGCGATTTTGAATTTGAATTTCAAATGGCATTAATGAATAGAAAACTTGCGGGAGATATTACGACAATATTTTTAATGCCGCATGAACGTTATACTTATCTTAACTCTACTGTAATTAGAAATCTTGCATCACTTCACGCAGATGTAAGCAGCTTTGTACCGCCTAATGTTCATGAAGCTTTAAAGAAAAAGTTTTAGAATGAATTTTAGGATTTAAGTGAATTTTGGAGGTGAAACATGGAACCAAACTTAGCAATATTTGATAAATACAAGATTCGTCGCCATTATGATGAAGATAAAGAAGTTTGGTACTTTTCTGTTGTTGATATAATTCAAGCCTTAACTGACCAACCAGATTTTCAAAGAGCGAGAAATTATTGGAAAGTGCTTAAAAACAGACTTTCCAAAGAAGGAAGTGAAACGGTTACAAAATGTAACCGGTTGAAAATGAAGGCTGAAGATGGGAAACTTAGGTTAACCGATGTTGCTGATCCTGAAACTATTTTACGTTTAGTTCAATCTGTTCCTTCTCCAAAAGCTGAACCTATTAAATTGTGGCTAGCTAAAGTTGGATATGAAAGGATCAAAGAAATTGCTGATCCAGAAATTGCATTAAATCGTTCAAGAGAGTATTGGGGAAAATACGGCAGAAGTGAAAAATGGATTCAGCAAAGAATGCTCGGGCAAGAGACTAGAAATAAGCTTACTGATTATTGGAGAAATCATGATATTAAAGAAGGTGATGAGTTTGCTATTTTAACTAATCTTATTCATCAAGAGTGGACAGGTATAAGTGTTAAAGATCATAAAAATCTTAAGGGATTAAAAACTCAAAACTTAAGAGATCATATGAGCGAGGCTGAATTAATTTTTACTGCATTAGCAGAACTTTCTACCAGACAGATTGCTGAAAGTATAAAAGCTACCGGCTTAATTGAAAATAAAGATGCAAGTAAAAAAGGTGGTAAGATTGCAAAGAATGCAAGACTTCAGCTTGAAAAGAAAACAGGTAAACCAGTCCTTACTTCAAGTAATTTTTTAATACCCGCAAAAAAGAAATTAAAATAATAGCTTAAATTTTCTTTTTAAGAAGGCGTAAACGATTTGCGGCTTTTTTTAATTTAATTGACTACCAACTAAGTTCACCAACTTATTGCATTAAGGGGAAGTTTTACTTCACAAATTCAAATAAATATTTTGATTTTATTTAATTCTTTTTCAAAAAAAATACTGAAAATCTTGCTTCTCTAAGCCATCACAAATAATTTAGACGTGTTAAATTTTAATAATAATTATTCACACAATCAGAGGTTCTTGTATGAGTCTCAGTCTTATAGCTAAATCTGTAAAAGCCTCGCCGACTTTAAAGCTAAACGAAAAGTTTGCAATATTAAAAGAAAAAGGTGACCCTGTAATTCATCTTGGCGGCGGCGAACCAAAAAGTAAAATGCCAATGGATGCTATTCTTGCTACTGTTGCGCATGTAAACACCGGCGAAGTAAGATATGCTCCTGCAGACGGCATTCCTGCACTTAAACAAGCCGTCATTCGCTATACTGATGAATTTTATGATAGGAAAGTTAATCCGGAAAATATCATTGCATCCGGCGGTGCCAAGCAGGCAATAATGGTTGCTCTGCAGGCAATACTTAATCCGCAGGAAGAAGTTATTTATCCGGCTCCTTATTGGGTAAGCTATCCTGATATGGCAAAATTAATTGGAGCAATCGGCGTTCCTGCACTTCCGGAAGACGGCACTTTCTATCCCAGAATAAAGGATATTACAGACCGTGTAGGTTCTTACACTAAAGCAGTGATAATCAACAGTCCAAATAATCCAACAGGAGCAATGTATTCTGAAGAATTTATCTCTGATGTTGTTGAGTACTGTGAGAAAAAAGACCTCTGGTTAATTATGGATGATATTTACCATCGTTTAATATTTGATGGAAGAAAAACAATTAACTGTTACAAGTATGCAAAAAGACTTGATGAAAATTCTAAGATTATATTGATTAATGGCGTATCCAAACAATATGCTATGACTGGATTTAGAATCGGCTGGGCTGTTGGAAATAAAAAAGTTATAGAGGCTATGAGTAATATTCAGGGACATCAAACATCAGGTCCTTCTGTCCTGCTTCAGAAGGCAGCGGTTGCTGCTATAAACGGAATTCAATCGGGCGTTGAAAGTTTACGCACAACTTTAGAAAATAACAGAAATGTTATGATTGATCTTCTGCATTCATTTGAAGGTGTTAAAGTATCTAAACCTGATGGAACATTTTACTGCTTCGCTGATTTTTCTATTTACGATAAAGATTCTAATAAGTTATCGGAATTCTTAATTGATAAAGTGCAAGTCCTCACAGTTCCTGGTAAAGAATTTGGCTTAGATGGATATTTAAGATTAAGTTATTGCGGAACAATAAAAGATATTCAGGAAGGAATTGAAAGAATGAAATGGGCGCTTGATCCTAATTCACCTAACGAACTATACATTGGCGACAGAAAATTAGTGAGGGATTGGTCATGAGTAAATATTTAGAATTTAATACTCCTGCAACAAAGCAGGCAATGGAACTTGCTTCGGATTTTAGATTAAAGAGTCAGGGATTTACTGAACTTGAAAGAGTATTTTGGAATCTACCTGATGAAGCACTTTATGAGGAAATTATATTTCGTAATGAAGGAAAAATTTCTAAACACGGTCCAATAATTGTTAACACCGGTAAACATACTGCGCGTGCCGCTGCTGATAAATTTATTGTTCAAGAACAAAGCACTAATGATAAAATTTGGTGGGGAGTTTATAACCGCCCATTCAGCTCTGAAAAGTTTAATCAGTTAATGGGAAGAGTACAAGCCTACTGCCAGGATGAAGAATTATTTGTGCAGGATTGCTACGCTGGCGCTGATCCGGATTACAAAATGCCGATAAGAATAATTACAGAAAAAGCCTGGCATAGTTTATTTGCAAGAAATATGTTTATCACCACAGAAAATAAAGATGAGCTTAAAAAATTCGTCCCAGATTTTACTGTTATTGCATTGCCCGGCTTTAAAACAAATGCTGCGATAGATGGAACCAGAAGTGAAACTGCTATCATACTAAACTTTGCCCAAAGAACAGCAGTAATTGCAAACTCATTATACGGCGGAGAAATTAAAAAATCTGTTTTTACTCTCTTAAATTTCTTACTAACATTTGAAGATGTACTGCCTATGCATTGCTCTGCAAACGTCGGGAAAGATGGAGATGCAGCACTCTTTTTTGGTTTAAGCGGCACGGGTAAAACCACACTTTCTGCAGATCCAAAAAGAAAACTTATTGGCGATGATGAACATGGCTGGAGTTCACAGGGAGTTTTTAATTTTGAAGGCGGATGTTACGCAAAAGTAATTATGCTTTCAGGTGAGCAGGAGCCGGAAATTTATGCTACAACAAAAAGATTCGGTACAATTTTAGAGAACGTAGTTTATGATCCGGTAAGCAGAAACATTGATTTGGATGATGATCAGATTACAGAAAACACAAGATGCTCATATCCGCTTGAGTTTATTCCAAATGTAGTACCCGAAGGTTATGTTAGAACTCATCCAAAGAATGTAATATTTTTAACTTGCGATGCATCCGGTGTACTTCCTCCAATCGCAAGATTGAACCCAGAACAAGCACAGTACCACTTTATCAGTGGTTACACTTCAAAAATTGCTGGTACAGAAATTGGGCTTGGGATAGAGCCGCAGATTACATTTTCAGCTTGCTTTGGTGCGCCGTTTATGGTTCGTCATCCATTTGAATACGCTGCAATGTTAAAGGAAAGAATGTTAAAGCATAATGTAAATGTTTGGCTGGTTAACACAGGCTGGGTCGGCGGAAGATTTGGAGTTGGTAAACGAATTAGTATTCGTCATACAAGAAATCTTTTAAACGCTGCTTTAGATGGTAAACTTAATAAAGTAAAATATAGAAAAGATAAGTTATTTGGATTTGAGGTACCACTCACCTGCCCCGAAGTACCTGAAGATGTTTTAGAACCATCTAACTCATGGGGTAACAAAGAGGAATACTGGAAAAAGTATGATGCATTAGCAGCACGATTTATAGATAACTTTAAACTATTTGAAAAAGATACAGCTGATGAGGTAAAAGCGGCTGGACCAAAAAGATTGGCAAAATAGAATAAAATTAGGGCGGGCACGACACAACCCGCCTTTTTTTAATTTAGCCAAATTTTGTTTTTATTAGAAAACCTGATTGACAAATGAAATTCATTTTATTAGGTTAAACTCAGTTAATAAATTAATATTAACTCAAACGTTCTTACAATCAAATAACTTTAAACAAATCAGGAGTGTGATATGAAAAGATCTATTCTTTCTTCTGTCCTTGTTCTCTCTCTCGTTGTGCTTTCAGCATCAGAAATTTTTTCTCAGTGGGTTGCTCAAACAAGCGGAATAACGACTCGCCTGCGCTATGTTTATGCTGTAGATGATAATGTTGTATGGGCTTGCGGTAACAGCGGCGTTGTTCTAAAAACTACGGATGGTGGAACTAGCTGGGGAATTATGACTCCAACTAATGCCGGCTCAACTAATTACACTGTTGTGGCTTTTGATGCTACAACTGCCTGGGTTACCGGAACTGTAGGCGGTTCTGCTGATGTTAGTATCTGGAAAACTATCGATGGCGGGTTGACCTGGACATCACAGTACAATAATCCAACCGGATTTGGTGATGCTTTAAGAATGTTTGATGCTAATAATGGCGTTTATTATGGTGACCCAGATCCATATCCTTCTGGTAATTGGGAAATTTTAACAACTTCTGACGGCGGAGCTACCTGGAACAGAGTGCCTCAAGCTAATTTCCCTCCTGCTGATAGCGTTAATGGCGAATATGGTGCTGCTTGTTCAATGGATATAGTTGGTGATAACGTTTGGTTTGCAGCTTATTCTGGTGCTGCAGGTACCGAAGCAAGAGTTTACAAATCAACTAACAAAGGCTATAACTGGACTGTTTCTTCCTTCCCTCAAAATCAAGGCTCATCCGGATCAAACTTTCTAGCATTTGCTGACGAAAACAATGGTATTGATGTTTGTTTAGATGGAACAGTTGCAAGCACAACTGACGGTGGTGCAACCTGGACAACTTCTTATCCTGGATATGCCTTTAGATATGCAGCAAATGTGCCCGGTTTTGGTACGACCTATGTAACTGTTGGAACCTCCGGAATAAGCTACTACACAAGAGATAATGGTGCAACCTGGCTGCCATTAACTACTGGAACAACACAAACACTTTATTCAGTAACAGCAACATCAAATTATTGCTGGGCTGCCGGTAATTCTGGCACTATCCTAAAATTAGAAGGATCAGTACTTCCTGTTGAACTAACTTCATTCACTGCTGTTTC
>Ga0172367_10001445_pt1 | contig 34497 bp, 27 predicted proteins | sample Lak10m_FD_114542 | JGI IMG/M metagenome (GOLD analysis project Ga0172367, IMG submission 114542) | Freshwater microbial communities from Kabuno Bay, South-Kivu, Congo - kab_022012_10m | ecosystem: Environmental > Aquatic > Freshwater > Lake | place: Democratic Republic of the Congo: South-Kivu...
CAATCTAACCCGCCTTCGTGAATCTCGAGGTCTAACACAGGAAAAAGTCGCAGAAGCCATCGGATCAGAGCAGACAATCATATCTCGGCATGAACGAACGGGACGAGTACATTTGATCCGCAGAAACACCGCCGCTTCCTCCAGGGTCAACACCTCCGGCAGCTCCAGCACCTCACGCATCGCCGCCCCCTGGGATCGCTGCCGGCTCTGCCGCCTGGGGAATCGCCGCGTCCGGCAACTTCGCCAACACATCCCCCGAATACCGGTTCAAAATCCACAACCGCGGCACCCGGCGCTGCTTGCCGATCACCTCCGACGGCCACACGCCAGTGTTCACCAGCCGGTACGCCGTGTCTCGGCCCACGCCAGCGAGCTTCGCAGCATCAGTAATGGAAATGAGTAACGATTCCAATGGATTGTCCTTTATTGCTCAACAGAGCATAAGCGCTCTGTTTTAACCAAGTTATCGCACATCAGGTATACTGTCAAGGGGTAATCAGGAAATTTAAGAAATTAATAGAGCGATGCAGGCGTAGTCAGGTGTGACGTGTTATACTATACTTACATTATGAGTGAGGAGACGGGTTTAATACTCACCCGCCTTCGTGAGTCACGAGGTGAAACGCAGGAGGAAGTTGCAGCCGGCATCGGATCAATACAAACAGTAGTTTCTCGTCACGAACGAACAGGCAAGGTGAGTCAACGCGGGCTGGAACGGTATGCCGATCATTACGGCGTCTCGGTCGACTTTTTGCTCGGTCGTGTCAAAGACGTACCAAAGCCTGAAGTCGCGCGCGAAACTCCGCCGCCATATCGCCCGGACATGACGGAGGTGATGGTCGCCGGTCTCATCGAAGTCCTTATCCTCGGCCTCGAAGAATACCGCCGCCGCAATACAGAACGGAGGACCACATGAACAAACGACAGAGAGAAATTCTCGGACTACTTCTTATGCTGGTCCTCCTCGCTTCGATGGTCTACCTCTTTCCGATTCGTTATCTGCAATACCGCAGCGCCTGGGCAGCACAGCCCGTTATGCGCATGATATTGGAAGCCGACGGCCAGGGATGGTCCTGGCTGAACGATCTCCTCGCTATCTGTATCCTCGCTACCACGCCCTTGCTCGGAAAATGGCTGTCTGCAAAGACGCCTGCTTTCTGGGATACGATGTGTGCATGGACAATGGCCGCAGGTATGATTGTCTTCCTTGGTGTCCTGATACTAACTAATGGTGGTGATCACGCCTACGCGTATGTCATGCTGATTATTTGTGAGTTTGCCCTCCTGCGCATCAGCATGGAAGGACCAGGATTTATTATACGCGGAGATTGATTCATGACCGTCACTCCCGTCCGCGATAACCACGGCAACCAGCTCACCGACAAGCACGGCCGTCTCCTCTGGGACGTGCAGATATCGGCGGGCTTTACCGCCGACGGCAAACGGAGCCGCCCCTCAAAGCGCGTCCACGGCAGTGAACGCGAAGCCAACCGCGTCGAGCATGACCTTACGGAAAAGGCGAAGGTCCCGGCGGGCAGCGCGAAGACCCTCTCCGCGTGGATCGAGGAATACCTTGCCCATCCTGAAAAGCCCCTGGCCGCTCGCACGCAGGAACTCTACCACGCCATGCACCGCAACCGGATCGCTGCCAAGCTCGGCAAATTGAAGCTGAAGGACATCACTACCGGCGACATTGCCACGTTCCTCAAACATCTTCGAGAAGGTAAGCGCTTGGATGATCGCAAAGGCAAGGTCGGACTGGCGACCCTCGGCAAGTATTACCGGTTCCTGCATATGATCTTCCGCCAGGCCGTCTACGAGCGTCTGCTCACTCTTAATCCGGTCGACAATGTGCGCCCGCCGGCCAAGGAACAGGCATCCGTCGTCTACCTGCGCAGCGAGGAAGTTCAGCAGATATATAAGAAGCTCGATGGGCAGCCCCTCATCCTCCGTGTTGCCTTCACCACGGCGCTCACTACCGGCATGCGGCGTGGCGAGATCTGCGGCCTGCGCTGGCGCGATGTGGAATGGGAGAAGAAGATTATCCGTGTCGAACGCAGCGTGTATCGGCGGGCAGGCGGCCAGGACGTAAAGACCACAAAAAGCGCCAGCGGACTGCGCACCGTTCCCGCCACCGAGCGTTTGGTCGAGCTGCTTAAAGCGTGGAAACGCGAATGTGGCATGCACCCCGACGGCTACATTTTCACCTGGCCTGATGGCGCCCATCTCCGTCCTGACTTCCTCACCAGCGCCTGGCCACGTTTTCTTACCAATGCCGGGCTCCCCCACATTCGCTTCCATGGCCTCCGCCACACCGCGGCCAGTATTCTCATCACCAACGGCATGCCGCTTAACGAAGTCGCCCAGGTCCTCGGCGACCGTCCGGAGACCATCAACCGCATCTACGTCCACGTTATCCGCGACGCCGCCGACCGTCACCGCACTATCATGGAAAACCAACTGGCAGAAAAACCGGCAGAATCTTCTGCCACCGACCAACATATACGCTCAAAAGCCGCTCCCTGACTACAGACTCCTAAGGAGTAGGTCAGGTGTTCAATTCACCTCGGGGGCACCACTTATACTCTCGCACCACCGATATTAACCGATACCAATTGATACCTATAAACATACAGAGTGGCAAAAAAGTGGCAAATAAAATACCCGCCAGCGGGCGCCGGCGGGCATCTGTGGGGACACGCGGGGATAGGCCGGTTGCAGCCGGCGGGGATCAGTCGTCCGCCTGCGCGGCGGGCACGGTCTGCATGCGCAGCCGCTCGTGGAACGTCACCGTCTGCGAGATGATCCCGAACAACTTGATCTTTTTCTTTTGCGCAAACTCCACATTGCTGTCGCCCGGATTGGCATCGATGGCATCGAGCAGATCGGCGAAGATGCCAGTGGCGGCGATCAGAATCGGATTGTCGAGCGCCACGTCTGACGACGTTCCGGTCACGTCGTCGCGCTTGTCGCCGGTAACATCGGCGCCGAACTGTCCCTCGATTTCCAACACGTTGCCCGCGACGACGAGTTCCTGTGCGGCGTTTACGCGCGCCATCAGATCATCGATGGTCATGGTCTGCAACTTTTGCAGCAGTTTTTCCTTTTCACTCATGGTAGCCCTTTCAGCCGGTTGAACGGACCGGCGCCGATCACGGATAGTCCGTGAATAGTCCGTGAATAGTCCGTGAATAGTCCCTGAATAGTCCGTGAATAGTCCCTGAATAGTGAATTAAGCCCAAACTGCCGCCGCCGCGCCGGCGCTCTGACTCGTGGCAGTTGATGGCGTGAGTTGTTGCACGCCCAGCGTGTTTACGCGGTACAGCATCGCGTCCGTGCGCGCATACAGGTTCTTCTGCCCCAACGGCGTCGTTACCAGCACGTAGCGATTACTGCCCGTCGTCGCCCACACGCCCACCAGGTAATCGGCGGCGCCGCCGGCGCGCTGGCGAATCACGGCCTTCACGCCGGCATCGCTGGTGACGGCTTCACAATTCGTTTGCCCCGCGGCAAAGGGGTGCGCGGCGCCGGGAAGCAGCGTCGGATACAGCGCCCACCAGTGCGACGTGACGGCCGCGGCTTCGGCGGCCGCCTGATACTGCTGCAGGTAGTTCGGTTCGGTCGCGCTGGTCGCGTTGTAGTAGGTCGATGGCTCGGTTGCGTTGTGGAAGCACACGTAGCTGCGCGCGCCGAGCAACCCCAGCATGATCAGCCAGCCGCGGTACCGCGTGATGTCAATCGGCGCGAAGGCTTGTTGCTGGTAGCCGCCGGACACATACGGCATCAGCGCGTCGCCGGCGACATACGTCCCGCCCGCGGTGCACGTGGCCTTGTTCCACAGGCCGTATGTGCCGCCCCACGGGTCTGTGCCGCTGCGGATATACAGATCCGGGTTGCCGTAGCGGTAGCCGTCGAGCAGCAGCGTGCGCGCGTCCGTCCAGCGGAACAGCGCGTTTTTCCAAATCTCGCTGACGGCATAGCCATACAACTCCGGATGGCACATGCGGTAGTAGACCAGCAGATCGGCGTTCGGCGCCGCGGCGCGCAACCCGTCGAATTGCGCCTCATACAGTGCCGCGCGCCGCAGCGACAATAGCGCCTCGGTCGGTGGCCCGCTGAACAGCGCCAGGCAATCCGGATCGGCGCTCCATTTGGACAGGTCCGTGCCGCTCGCGGCGGGATTGATCGCGCTGGCGACGCCCAGGCTCTCTTCACCGTCATGCAGGATCGCCTCGATGTCGCCGCCGCCGGCCGTCACCAGGTTGCGCAGCAGCGTCACGTGTGCGCCCATGTCGAGACCTGCTTGGCCGTAGACGCTGTTATCCATCGCCGGCGACCAGCACCCCGGCGTGCGCGTGGCATGCGCCGGCGTTGTCGTGCTCGTCCCGTAGCCCGGCTGCCCGGGCACCCACGTGTCCGCCGCCAGGCTCCACATGTAGTTCTCGTCCTGTAAAAGTCGATTCGGCTCCACCACCACGTTCAGTCCGTGATCGCGCGCGTAGCAGGCCAGCAGGTAGCTTTGCGCCGTGGGAATCGCGCCGTCCAGGTCGTGCCCGTCCGGACGCAGGCACTTCACCTGCACACGTCCGCCGAAACGCGGCCACTGCGCCCAGAAGGCGGTGCTCTGCGCCGGCGCGCTGATCAGCACCGGCGGGCCGGTGTATCCGGTCTTCCACACCGGCGGGGTTGCCGCGGCCATCCATTGCGCCGGCGTCAACAGGGTTGGTGTGCCGGGAGACGCGGTACCGCCGCCCGGAGTCACGGTTGTCTTCATGTTGCTCCTTTACAAATGCTGCACGCCCAGGTACAGGCAGATGCCCTCGCAGATCGCCTCTGCGCAATACATGCGATAAGAGGCCTGGCGCAGTTGCTGCAGGTCGCTCGAATCCATGAAGCCCAGTTCGCACAGACATGCGGACATGCCGAGCTGCTGCGCCTGGTGCAGCACGCCGGAGTTGCTCGGTTTGCCGCTCACGCTGATCTTCGTCTTCAGTCCGCGGTTCGGCAGGCCGGTAACGCGAACCAGCACCGTCTGCACCAGCCGTGCCAGGCGTTGCGCCTTCTCGTCGCCCTTCATATGGAAGGTTTCGATGCCGCTGCCGCCGCCGGCGTTGGCGTGCACGCTCACGAACAGCTTGCACCCCGCGGCGTGCGCCCGGCGCGCGCGTTCTGCCAGTGACGGGTCGGAATCGTCGGTCACCGTCAACATGGCGGCGATCCGGCTGTGCTCCAGTTCCGCCAGCAGATCCCGCGCCACCTCGCGATTGAACGCGTATTCGCGCAGGATCGGCGTGCCCAGGTTAGCCGGCGAGCGTTTCCCCGGCGTGTCGATGCCGTGGCCGGGATCGATGGCAATCAGTTTGGACATACGTTAACCCCCTTCTTTCACGTCGCGCTGCCGCGTCCGCCGAGGCTCGCAAAACACTACGGAGTCGCGAATCTGCACCAGCAATTCCGTGTTGGTGCGGGAACTGTCGGTGAGCTGCTGCATCATCGGCACCATGGTCTGCTGGTTTTCCATCAACGCCTTCTCGCGCTCGGCGTTTTTCTCCAGCACGTACTGGAACAGCTTATAGCCGCCGAACAGCACGATCAGCAACAGCCCCGCTGGCGCGCCCCACTGGCCTGCCAGGTTCGCCACTTCACTCATCGACTTACCTCCCCGCTTGTCTCGCTTTTTTGATCAGCGCCCGCGTCGTCGCCGCGCGATACGCCGCTTCGCTCTTTGTCTGCCGATCATCGATCGGTTCGATGGAATGCCCCAGCGCCTTTGTTTGTACGTTCCGAAGCTCAATGATCGACAGCATGCGCTCCAAGTCGGTCAACGGTTCGATGCCCGCGCGCTGCAGCACCCGGTTCATTTCGTCCGCCGAATGCGCCTTGGCGATCAAGTCTGCCGTCGTGTTCTTCGCGTCGAGGGTATTCGAGAGTGCTTTGACATTCCGCAGCAGATCTTTACGCATAGCTTCTTTTTCGCGCTCGGTGGCGGCGTTGAATGCCTTCAACTGGTCGCGCAGGCTTTGAACCGCCGGCGTCTCCTGCCAGCTGTTTTTTACCGCTACGTCCATCACGTGCTGCACGTGCAGCGCATTCGATCCCGGCGCGTTGGTGAATAACCCGGTTATCATATTCAATCCGGTCGGCACGTTCACGCCTTTAGGATTGGTTAGCATCGTGGCATAGCGGCCGGGACCGCCGAACTGTTCCTGTAGATAGAAATCGACAGTTCGCGCGTCCAAGCGATCTCCGGACGCGGCTTGCACCGCTTGACCGATACGAGACGCGCGCGAGGTGTCGCGCAGGGCGACACGCTTGTCCTTCTCCCACACCGGCACGATGTTCCGCTGCCGGAACAGATCGTAATTGGCCCCCATCTCGATGAAGACTTTATACGGCCCCCAGAACGAACTTTCCACGTTATAGGGCATGAAGGACTGCCCAACATTGCCGCCGTAACCCATGAACGCATCTTTGTTGCCGCTGGTGTAATCCAACGCGCGTTCCGCGCCGCTCGCCATGACGCCCGCTTGAAACGGCTTCGGAATGCGCAGCCAGCCGCCCGGCCACGGCAGCTTGAACAACCAGAAGGTATCGCGCAGGTAGGCCGGCATCTCGCGGTATTCATCCAGATTGCCGCTCATCGCGTTCCACGCCCACACGCACAGGGTCGGGATCAGCGCGTAAAAGATGTATTTAGTCCACCAGCGCTTACGGAGACGCGGGTTTTTGCTGAACATGCCCTGGAACGAGCGCGCCATTCCCACCATGCTGGAGTTGGTGAACGGCACGCCGTAGGTGTCGAGGAATTTCGAGAACAGGCTGCCTTCGGCGAAGTCCATCAACTGCCGCGCGTTGAACGCGCTCAGCGCTTGAAGATTGGCCTCGTCCAGCGGAACGGTCTGCCCGGTGGACACATCTACCGCAGACAACGACGGCCCCAGCGCTTTGTTGGCACGATATTCGGCGATGCGGTTCTTCAACTCAGACATCTCGCCCAGATCGTGATACTGCTTCAACAGCTTCTTCAGCGTGTCCAGGCTGATCAACCGGTCTTTCGTGCCGCTGGCCGTGTGCTGCATCTCGTGCGTCACATCTTTGATAATCTTGTAAAAGGACGTGGGCGACGCCAGGTAATGCCCGAATTGCCCGCCCCCCGCATGATAGTATTCCTTGATTTCCTCCGGAGTGATGTGTCCCATGAATTGCCACGCCTGACGGCCCGACTTCGTGTTGATCGCGCTCTCCACCGTGTCGCGGACGATATTGCGGATTTTGAAGTCCGGCATCGCCAGCGCGAAGCCGCGAGCAATGGAGACTGGCGCCTTAAGTAACGTGGTCAACCCTTTGAAAAATGTGCTGTACAGCGACGGGTCGAGCACCTTTTCTCCCCACGTAAAGACGGCGTGGATCCCCGGCTCAAAGTGCCAGTATTGCGCCTCGCCGTCGAGCATCACTTTGTATGCGTGCTTGTCGTCCTCTGTCGAGCGATACCCGATATCGGACAGCGGCGCCATTGGCGCGTCATACATGCCGCGGTCGCTCTCCAGCAGCCGCACCAGCGCCGCTTTCGGCGCGTTCTTCTCCGCGTTGTAGCGAATCTTCCGCGACTGGCGCAAGGACGCGATCAACGGGTTCTCCAGCGGGTCGACGGCGCCGGTGAGCTTGTAAAACAGTCGCGGTTGCAGTCCCAATTGCTTATGTTGCAGTTGCGGGAACACCGCCGACGCCTCCGGCGGCGTTTCGTCAGCGAGGCGATAGAAGGCGATATACTCCTCGTTCTGGTCGATGTAGCGGTCCATCTCCTCCTGCGTCAGCATGTCGTGATCTACCGCGTAGCGCAACGTGCCGCGTGTAAACTTTTGATAGTTCGCCAGACTCTTCTCTACGATAGCTCGCAGCGCGGGATCGGCGTGCACCTGGTCGACAATATCCCACGCCTGCTGTAAATCCGCCTTCAGGCCGGCGCCGATGCCGCTGATGTGGTCTTCACGCTCCCATTGTGCCCCCTTCTCCATCGTGCGCTTCGCAATCCCGTAGGCAACCATCGTGCGAATTTGCTCTTCCAGCACCGCGTCTCCTTGATCCAGCGTGAAGTCTTTGAACAGGGCGGGCACGGATTCTTCGATGAAGGCATTGAAGTCCCGCTCGAAGCCATCGAGCTTCGCCAGCAGAATGGTGGGGTCTTGCAACGGCAGCACGTTGTGCAGTTGCACGTCGTGGCCGGGCGTGTCCCACCCCTGTATCTGCGCGGCGCGGTCCACATTCTTTTTGAACGGCTTCTTCCAGTCGTTCAGCAACCACGCCTGGAAATAATCCAGCCAGCTTGTCACCTCGCCGGGTTTCTTACCAATGGTCAGAAAGTCCCGAATCGTGGTAAGAGGCGTCTGCTGTTCCGGCGTCATCTGCACGTTCGACATCGCCTGGTCGATTGGCGTCATCCCCGCCCAGCGGCGAATGTCATCACCGAAGGCACGCAGCGCCGTGCGTGCCGCGGCGGGCACGTTTGCGTGGAACACCTCCTTGGTGAAGCGCGGCGCCGCCTGTTCCGCGGCGTCGGGATTGACGATCCATGCCCGGATATACTCGGCCACGCCCTCCGCGCGCTTATAGCGCAACGTGGACTTCGGCCCGCTCGACATAATCGACCCATGCACCCAAAACGGCCCCAACTCGCCATCATACGGTGAGCGCACATACGGCTTCGCCCACGCGCCGACCAGGTGATATTCGCTGTCGAGCACGTGCGCGATCTCGTGCGCGATGGTATCCAGGTCATTCGGCGAGCGCATTTTCACCTGACCCGTGCTTGGATCGAACTTGGCAGCCAACCCCCGCCCCGGCTTGCCGACGGTCAACGCTTTTCCCAGCGCCAGTTGCAGATCGCCGACGATCTCCCGCAACGGCTTCACGATCACTTCACCGGCTTTATTGCGATGGGGCGGGAGAGGCGCAATGGGCAGGCGTTCCTCGTCGGTCAACACCGCGTCTTCCGGCGCCGCGTAGGTCAGCGGCCGCTGTGTCGAGTTGCGGTACCGCATCGGCGCGCCGGGGTCAGCCTGACCGGGTTCCCCTTCGGCGTCCGTAAACGCCTCCGGCGCCGCTGCGTTTCGCGCGGTCAACGGAATGCCGGTCGCATACGTCAAAAAGCCGGGCTGCGGTTTTTCTGCCGTCGGGACCAGACGATCCGTGATTCCGAAGTAGACCATTTCTCCCTGCACCGACTGCACCATCCGCTTGAAGACCGAGGTTGAGTGTTGCCACAGCGCGGCGACATTCTGTTCCGTGTAGGCAAAACCGGCCCCGAGCGTCACTTCGGTGTGCGCGCGCGCGCCGCCCGGCAACAGGGTGCCCGTCAATCGCACACGGTGTGTCTCGCCGGAGCTGCTCTGCCCGATGAGATCAAAAACATCGTTCGACGTGCCGACCGGTTCCAGCCGGATCGACAATTCGGCGTCCTGTTTCCCCGGTTTGGGCAAGGCTTTCTCGATCTCGCGTATTCCCTTTTCCACTTGCGCGCGCGAGAGCACCACCTGTGCGCTGATCGGGCGATGCACGCGATCATACGTCGGATACGTGGTGTCCATCAGCAGACGGGTGATGAGCTGCTGGTTGCCGTCATCCACCTGCAGCAACCCGGTCTTACCATCGCCCACTGTGAGGGTGATCGTCTGCGGCGCCTGTTCGCGCGTCAGCAAGGCCGGCAGCGACTGCTTGTCGCCAAACGGCGCGGGAATCAGATAGTCGCCGGCGGGCAGGTCGCCCTGCAGCCGCACCGTGCTTTCCGTTACCGTCATGCCGTCGGTGGCGATCACCTGCGCGCTGCGCTGATCGTTCGCCACCCGGAAGAGTACGTGCTTGAGCACCGCGCGTGCATCATCATCGGACACTGAGAGCAAGGCGCGCTTGAGCGCGCGGGTGAACTGCCCGCTGTCCACCGTCGCCGTGTGCGGGTCGGCAATCGTCGGAATGGTCGGGAACTCCTCGGCGGGATACGGCGCCGTCACCCATTCGGCATGTCCCTTGCCGCTCACCAGTTGATACAGTCCGTCCGCCAGGTCCGTCGGCGTGCTGATCGCGACCGACAGATCAGTAGAGGTCATCACCCCATTGCGCACCAGCGCCATCGAGAGTATCGGCAGCGACGAACGCTGCGTGCCCGTGAAGGGTTTGTGCGCGTCAAACGTCGTCAGCGCGCCGGGAAACGGCACGGCGCTGGTATCGGCCACCGTGGCTTTCGCCGGCGCCTGGCGCGCACCACGCTCGACCAGCGTGAAGGGCGACAGTTCATTGACAATACCCAGCTCGACTTCCTCCGTGCGCAAGGCGTCAATGGCATCGCGCAGGTACTGGACGTTGCCGGCCGTGATGTACTTCGCGTCTGCCGGTATCCCGGCGGGGTGGGGTTGCGTCGCGGAAGTCTTCGGCAAATCGCCGCCCAGCATCTGCATGGGCATAATCAGCGACAAATCATCAGTAGGAGAGATGCCGGTCGCTCCGATGGGCACGGAACGCAGTGTCGCGATCTTTGCCGCCTCGCGCGCGGAATCATAGGCAAAGAGATACAGATGGTCTCCGGTGGCATAAACAACGATTTTGCCACTGTCCGACACGAACGGCGCCACCGTCGTAATCGCGATGCGCAACTCCGCCGTGTTGAGCTGGTACGTGGTCGGCACGTCGCTATGCACTACACGCTCATACGACGGATAGCCGCCGCGCCCGCGATGCTCGACGCGGATGAGCGTGCCGGTGTCCGCAGTCAGCGTCTCGTCGCCGAAGCGCAGGGTGACGCCGGAGCTTTTGCGTTCCTTGGCTACCAGGTCGATGAGCGTCCGCGTCAGCGCGTACTCGCCATCCTGCAGCGTGTCGGCAATGCCCGGCAGTTCTCGCACGATCAGACGGTAAGTATCCGTGGCGATCAGCCGCGCCACGCCGCCCTGCACCTGCAACAGCACGTGCGTTAGGCTCGTGCGCTGATCGGAAGGTTCCGCCGTATATTTGAGCACCGTTGTCGCCAGTTCGCGAAACACGGCGAGATTGATGGTCAGCGTGCCATGCGACTGCGACGGCAACAGCGTCGTCAGCTCGCCGGCGCCCGGGGTGAAGGCGTCATCGCGCGTCCATCCCGTGCGCGTCAACTGGTAGACGCCATCCTGTAGCGTCGTTTTTGTGTAGACGCTGGCGGTAGCGCTCTGCGTGCGGTTCCAGCGCTCCGGCGCCAGCGTGGCGTAGAACTCCACGCTCGCCATCATGCCGTTGCGCACGTAGACCCGGCTGTAATGCTGCGTCCACTCGGCGTCTTCCCGCTCGTATTCCGCCCCGCGCCGCTGGCTGGCGCTCATGTCGCCGCGTTGCACCAGGCGGTGCACGTCGGTGTCTTTGCGCGACGGCGCGACCTCCAGCGTGGGGAACGTTGTGGTCAGCACGTCGCCGGTGGTGCGTTGCCGGCGCGTCTGGCGCTCGGTCACGGTGGCCTGAATGTCCGCCAGATGCCGGCTGGCCGCTTGATTGTAGGACGCGCCCGGTGTGGTCATCGCCTGCACGAAGTCTTCATCGTCGGCCATTCCGTCCGGCGCGAAGCCGCCGCGCTTGGCGGGTTGGCCCCACTTCTCGATTAGGTGCAGCGCCGTGCGGTCAACGCTCCCCCGATATCGCGCCGTCACCACCGGGTACAGCACCAGACCCGCCTTGGACTTCGGCGGCATGATCACCACGCCATCCTCACGGCTGTTCAGCGCGCCGGCCACCGCCGGGCGATCATCGGCGGGAATACGCTCGCTGATCACCACGCCGGCGTGTTCCGCGTCGATCTCTTCCTGCACTTGCGCCATGCGCGTCTGCGCGGCCAGGTTGACGGCGCGGTTGGTCTCATCGGCGGGCAGGAGGTACCGGCGCACCAGCGCGTCGAACGCGGCAGGATCGTGCGTCGCGGTCACCGCCGGCACGTCGCCGTCGCGGATCGTCTGCACCTCCGTGCCAGTATAGATCGTCGTATAGCCGGACGCGCGCTCCGTCACGGCGAAGGCGGGCAAGTCGTCATACTGGTGCCGCATCAGCACCACGGCGACTTCTTCGTAATCATCCTTGCCGAAATTGCGCCCAATGGTGTATTTCCCCTTGGGCATGTCCCACTCAGCCTCAATGAGTCCTTCGGCGGTGTAGGTGCGGTAGAACGGCGGCTTGAGCACGCCGACCTTCTTGGCCATGTCTTCGTTGAACGGTTTGCCCAGCCGGATCGACGCCAGCACGTCGGTGCGCAACGCACTCCACGCCTGCTCGTCGGTATCCAAACTGCGGCGGGCTTTCAACGCGTCCAGCGCCGTGCGATACGGCAATTCCGCCGCGGGACGCTTCGACGGCTCCGGCGCGATCGGCGCGGGTGTGGCGGACGGCGGCGCGTTTTTCTTTGCTTTTTTCGCAACAGTCGGAGCTTCAGCGGGCGGTGCGGGCGGCACAACAGCCGGTACCGCGCCGGTGCGCGCCATATTTTCCGCTGCGGTTTGCTCGCTCACCACCCACGGCGCGGCATATTCACGCTGTGCCGACGTGCCATCCGCGCCCTTGCGCACGGCTTTGACGTAATTCGCGGCTTCCGTGAGCAATGCTCTTTCCTGCTGCGAACGCGTAAGATCGCGGGCTGCGAGTCCGTACCACTGCAGCAGGTGATCGAGGTGATCAGTCCAGGCGGACAGTGCCGCGTCCGTGTCGGCCTTTTCGGCGCGCTGCACGTCCCGCGCAAGGTTGAACAGGTCCTGATGCTCTTGATTCGGAAAACGCACCGTCAGCCGCCCTACGCCCTGACGATAGTAGGGCTGTGTAAAAGAGCCGGTGGGAGCCGGCGGCGCCGGCGCGGTGAACAGGACGCCGCTCTCGCGGGCTTGCCCGTCGGCCATCACGCGCAGCACTGCGGCGGTCTGACGCATTTCGTCGGCGGCATCCAGGTTGAGGCTCTCGGCATCCGTCTCGTAGTGGTCCGCCTCGGCGTCCAACCGGTTCGCTTCCGCGCGCAACTTGTCCGGCGTGGTCAACTGCCCACTGCCATACTCGCGGCGAATCCCTTGAATCACCTGCAACGCATCGTATACATCCGTGTCCGTGCCCGGTAATCCGCTGATCAGCGACTGCAGCGACCGATCCGACTTCCCGCGCGCCAGCGACACCGCCTGCTCAAGCGCTTTTGTGCCTGTCAATCCCTGCTGCCGCTTCAGAAATTCTTGATAGGCCGGTTCCGCCATCGCGCGCGCCTGCAACTGTATCGATTGCTGCTTGAGGAAATCAGTTTCGTCCCGACCTGTGGAATACAGTTTATGGTAGCCGGGCAGATCGGCGAGCTGCTGCGGCACCAATTGCACTTCCGCGCTCATGCCATTAGGCAGGCGAATCTGCAAATGACGCGCGCGGTAGCCGTATTCTGTTGGTTTATCGAACTTATCCTTCTCATCCAACAAAATACTGCGCTCGCGCATTCTTGAAGCGATGATATCAAACGACGAAAGCTGTTGGACGATTAACCGCCCGCCCAGATAATCCGAGATCGTATTCGGAGGCTTCCGCAACTCATCGACTTTATACAGCAGTCGTTTTGAGGGGTTATTGGGGTTGTCTTTATCAACCTTGAGCCGGCTACCGTCGAGACGCACATCATCCAAATCGGCAGTAATCTCTGAAAGCAAATCATCAAATGCCGGTTGCACAACGCGCGCGGCTTGCAAATTTTCTTTGACAGTCGCATACGGCTGGAGTATACTTCTCGCGGAGGTTTCCTCTATGGATACGGGATTAAATATTGGCGTGCTCTTTATGACCGATGGTTCTCCTGGTCGCGTGTTGCTCGAAGATGGCAAACTCGTCGCCGAACTCTGGGATGGATCAGAGTGGTTTCGTCCCAAGGGATTTGGCCCAGGTGAAGTCTTCAACTCCTGGCCGTTACTGCCCTCCGAAGCGGATCGATTCAGACTCCCTGAATCGGATCGCGTCTTCAGGTCTGACGTGCTCGACCGCTGAACCACCACCGCCGGCGTCTCTTCGACCTGGCTGAACGTCGGCGCCACCGTGGCATCCGAGGATGAAGACGCGGCGGGCGCCGCCTCCAGATCCACCCCGGTGATCCGCTTGATCGCCCACGTCGCATTGTTCGACCGCTGCCGCTGCCACGCACCCACCGATGGTGCCCACTTGAACCCCGCCCCTTTCAACAGTGCCAGTTGCATCTTGTCCGGCTTGTCGTCGTAGAAGATCTGAACGCGGTTGTCCTCGACGTTATCCACAACGCGCCCCCCGGTGAAGGAGATATCCTGCGAAGTCTCCGCGCGCTGCTTGGTCAGCAACGACACCCGATCGCGCATGCGCTTGATATTCGCGTTGTTGTTGGACAACTCGTAATCAGCAAAGCCGGTGCGCCCCAGATAATCCGGTGTGAAGATCCTCGCGATGGTCTCTTCACTGAAGCCAAAGCGCTCGCTGATCAACGCTTTCTTGTCCGCGTCCGACATTCCGCGCTTGCGCAGAATGGTATTGACGCCGCGCATCGCTTCCTGCACCTTTTCCGCCTTGTCGATTTTGGCCTGCAGCTTCTCGATAGCCAGCTCATCATCGGACGAGATCATGCGCGAGGTTTCCGGCGCAATCACCTTACGCATCGCCTGCTGCGCGCGGTCCGACCACTCTATCAGCTCGGAGAACCGTTTGTCTGCGCTCGCCATCTTCTTCGCATTCGACGCCACCGGGAACTTCGAGCCGCCGGTGATCATCGTGGACATCGTTTTCCCGTGCGCGGACAGATACGCGTGCAACCGTTGCAGATAGCCCACCTTGTACCGCTGCAATTCCTCGGCCAGCAGTGCCGACTTCTCCGGCGTCGTCGCGTAGGGCTGGAACAGGGCATACACCCGGTGCATGTGATCCACGTAATCCTGTTGGATCGCCGCCCCGCGTTTCTCCGGCGAGAACGACGTGCCGCTGAACGCCGTCCGCGCCAGCGTCGAATCCACATCACGCGTAGAAACCAGAATCGGCAACCCGTTCTCCGGAGCCGCAGGCGTCTCGCTTGCACTCGGAACCGACGTCCCAACTTGACCCTCTCCCTCTGTAGAAGTGGGAATATTGGAAATCGATGTATCGGCGGGCGCCGGCGCCTTCACTGCCGCAGGCGTATCGCCTGCACCTGGTGTGTCAGGTGTGACGCCAGTGACGCCAGTGACAGCATTTCTCGGAGTTTCAACCGAAGCCCCCGTCCCCTCATACCCCGCCCGAATCACCCCCGCACGCTCCGCCGACAGCTCGCCGCCGGCCGCCCGGTACTCCAGCAAATCCGCCAGCACTCGCAAGTCCGTCGCCGTCGAATCCTCCCCGCGCGCGTCCATCCCGTCAGCATGCGTCCGCAGTTGTCCAGTCACGCTTGACAACTCATCCGCCTGCCGCTTCGACACCGCCTTCCCCGGCGTCAACTGCATTTTCCCAAGGATCTGTTCCGCATTCACCAGCGGATCAGTAGACGCCACCCCCGCATCGCTCGCCACTGACGATAGCTCCCCCTCTCCCTGTGGGGGAGGGGGTAGGGGGGTGGGGTTGGTCGAGGGAAAAGACACCGGAGGCGTCTCTACCACCGGAGCACTCGGCGCCAACACGCCAGCCGGCCGCACCACCATCGACGGCGCCGCCGAAGGCAACCCCTCCACCGCCGGCATCCGCCCCGCCTGTGTCGAAGGAACAATTCCGCGTGGCGGCACCGGAGATGCATTGCGCGCTTTTGCATCAATGAAGTGACCAAAATTAATTGCATCTGGAGTCGTTGGTATAACAGAATTAGTCTGCTGACGGTTCAACCGACTTTCTTCGAGTGATGACCAGGTAGCGCCGGCAACTTCTGGAATGCTGACAAACGCACCGGCTAATGATTCAAGCAAAACCTCGCGCGGATCGATTTTTCTGACAGCCTCGCTGAATGGCATGCCCTCGCTCTGATTGGCAAGTAATTGCGAATACGCCTCACCACCACCTTCAGTCACAGCCTCTATCGCTGATCCAATGCCCGCTCTCATAACGTGCGAGCCACCGACACGCGTCAGAGCACTGGGGAGCACAGCACCGGTAGCCATGTCAGTCCCCACAATCCCCGAGGCTTTTGCATTGCCGCGATTCAGCGCGCGACTGGCGATGTCAGGATTGCGCAACAGAAACGTCTCAACCGCATCAGTATTGGTCCAGTCAACGCGCACATTTAGTTGTGCCGCGGCTTTTTCCAGCACTTGCAACATTTCGTTGCTGTATTCCAGTTGATAGTTCGTGGGAGCATTGAGGATACCACCCAGCACGGGGAGTGAGCCAACCAGCGTATTTTGTATGCCCTGCTGCCCAAACGAACGCGCAACCGTCTCCATCAAACCGGGAATGCCCAGGAATCCGAAGTCGCCGCGCTGCATGGCATCGCTCATCGGGTAGCGCTGGTTATATTGCGCAGCCGCCGCGATTGACGACGCTTGCTGTCGAAGCGAGTTATCGAGTGGACTAAACTCATCGTTTTTTTGTCCTCCCGCCAGAAATCCCATGATTTGGTTGCCGGCACTGGCGAGACGCCCGACTCGTTGCCGACCGGTGGATGGGTCAATATTCATCGAGCGCTGCAGCAGTGCACCGGTCTCTTCTCGACCGTTATTCAGATACAAATTCTCTTGCCGCAGACGCGCGAACTCCTCTGGCGACATCTCCGGGATCGGCAGTGCTCTGTTTACGTCACGAATCAAGTGCTGCACGTGCGGGCTCATGCTGCTTTCTGGACCAGTATTGCCGGCGTTGATTGCGGCATTCCGCTGCATGATCTCTTGCCGTGTGCGTGTCGGTGAACCCGTAATATCATAGAGCGCTGCCGACGCACGAAGATCACTCGCACGCGCAGCCGGTGGCATGGTTGGCGCCTGGTTGGCCGGGGTGAGCTGCTGCAGTGCGAACCGCTGCGCGTCCGTCAACGCACCAGGTGCACGCGAGACAACTGGTGAAGTCGGAGAAATTTTGCCCATGCCTTCGTGATAGCCGACAGTCGAGCGCCCGTGCAGGCGGTCTGCCATCGCGCGGCGATAAATGTCTTCCTTGCTTTCTTCTACTGGCGCCGGCGCGCCCGTCGCCGCCACATACGCCTGAATAAACGCTTCCGGGTCGAAAGCCTGACCACTCGGCGCGCTCGCGCGCGTGCCCGCCACCGGTCGCGTGGGCGCCGTCGGCAGTGTTCCGGTCGCGTATTGTTCGGCGAAGCGTTGTGGATCAAAGGCCATGGTCCTACTCCCCGAGGTTGGCAAGCGACGGGTACTTCCGCCGCAGACTGGCTTTCAGCGTGGGATATACCTGATCCGGCGTGGCGCCGCCCTGCTGAATCATCTGCACAATGTTCGCTGCCTCGCGCAGCACCCGGTCGGCTTCCGTGCGCCCGAGGGTGCCCACCAGGCTGTTGGCGAAGTTCTGGAAGTTCTGGCCGCCGTAGTTGTCCCAGGAGCGATAATCGCCGCCCACCCACGGGCCGCCCTTGCCGAGCTGCTTCGGCGGGCCGGACGCCAGCGCGTGATTCATCTCTTCGAGTTGCGTGTGAAGTTCCGCTGGCGCGTCCATCCCGCGGGCAGCATAGCTGCTGATCTGGTTCGCTACGGCGTCCCGCGCGCTCTTCGTCTCCGCCGCCCACGTCTTCGGGTTGTAGCTGTTGGCGTCTCCCTGCCGGCGCACCTCGGCCAGCGCCTCGCTCCCCGTCAATTCAATGGGGCCCAGCGCCGTGTTCACCAGGTACCGCGGCGCGCCGCCGCCGCCACCGCCGCCGCTGCCCTTCTTACCCAGCGCATCGATCTGCGCGGCCTTGTACAGCGCGTTCATCTGCCGCGTGTCTTCCGCCGTCTGCCACTTGGCATACTGTTCCGGGTCCATCCGCACCGGCTGTCCGTCCACGTTGCCGAAAAAGGTGTTGTCGATGGCCGACTGCGCCGCCGCCCGCTCGCTCGCTGACCAACCATACTTACTGACGGCCTGATCCAAAAACTTCGCCGCGTATTTCTTCCGCGTCGCCAGCGGCATGCTCGTATCGCCGGAAAGTGTCTGTTGCGCCCAGGTGATCGGGTCCAGATACGTCCCGCCCGGCGCCGTCAACTGTCCCTTTTTGTTTTCTGCCGCCAGCTCGTTCAGCGTTCGCTGCTTCATGAAATCGTTTGTGAGCTGCCGCACCGGCGCGTTGTTAATGAACTCCTTCGACTGCAGAATGTTGGCCTGGTTGCCGGCCGTCGTCGCCGCCGCGCCGGACGCGCGCGCATCGATGAAGGGATCGCTGGTATACTCCTTATTGCGCATGATGTCGGCGAGCTGCTGCGCTATCTGCGCGTCGTATTGCCCGGAGTACGCGGCCAACCCTGTCGGCGAGGCATCGATTCTGGTGCGTGCAATTCCTAAATCGGTCTGATCCTGGTCCCAGCGCAATTTGGACGCGCGGAACAACTGCGCTGCCTGCGACATGTCTTCGGTGTTGCGCATCGTTGACAGTCGGTTCGCCGTCGTCGTGGCATCAAAACCGGTGTTGATACTCTCGTTATATTTTGGACCACTTTGCAGAATATCGTTATTTGTCTGTCGATAAAACGACATCAGCCAGCTGGCAATGCCGGCAATTGGGGAATTTGCGTCCACAAGCCCTGGAAACAGCGTGCCTACCGATTTGTTCTGTTCATACAGGCGGCGTAATTGCTCCGCTTGTATATCGCGTGTCGTTTTGGTCTGATCAGCTTCAAAATCTCGATTCTTCTGATTCTCCATCGCCTGCCACAGATGTTGCATCTCATCGCGCTTATCTTGATACGCGCGCGCGTCCGCCATCTGATGACGTTGCGTCATATCGTCGGCGGCTGACGATAATCCCGGCAGCAACCCTTTCATGAATCCGATGCCAAAATTTCCGGCCATCGCCCACCCCCGTTAGAACTTAAAAATGTTGCCCAACAACTTGCCGGCAATGCCCAGCAGCCCACCGGTTGTCTGGCCCTTCGCTTCTTCCTGATTACCATAATACGAGGCCATCGAGTTGTAACCGGACATCGCGCCACCCATGCCAGAGTTCGCGCTCGCCAGCAGCATTTGTATCAACTGCTGCTGCCGCGCGTCCGCCTGCTGCCCGAGCTGGTTATACGCCTGCCCGGCCAGTTGCCCCTGGTTGCGCGCTACCCCGGCCATCAGGTTGTTCGCCTGGCCGCTCTGCATCATGCCGTTCCGCGACAGCGTGTTCAGCGCCCCGCTCATCGCCGCGGTGCCGCCGCGCTGAATGCCCGCCAGCTGATTGCGGTACTGGTCGGTCATCCATTGCGGCGTCTGTCCGATCATGCCGGACAGTTGCTGGTTCAGCCCCGGCACGTATTGCGTATACTGATCGCCCAGGCTCTGTGCCAGCGATCCCAGGTTCTGCATCCAGTTTTCTGACCCGCTCAACCCCTGCGAACCGATCCCGTTGCCGTGATACGCCATCTCACACCTCCTCGCCCACGTGAATAATCTTCCCGCGATGCACCGTCACCGTCCGCCGCTTCACCGTCTGTGCGGTGAAATCAACGTTCGTAATTACCGAGAACGTGCCGCTCCACCCCTCGCGCTCCAGCACCTGCTCCCGCACCCCCGGAGCCTGTCCGGGCAAAAATGTTCCAGTCTTCGCCACCATCGTCAAACCAGCCTATCCCCCCTCTCCCGATGGGAGAGGGGAAGGGGGTGAGGGAGCACCGATTACGCCACCCGCCCCGTGCTCACGCACCCCACATCGATCCGCGAAATCTCAAACGCCGTGCACGCCTGCCCGATCACCTGCACCTGGAAGGCCGCCACGCTCGCCAGCGGCGCCGGGCTCCATCGTATCTCGTGCGCCTGGTATTGTGTCGTGGGCCGCGTCAGATGGCCGCTGTAGGCCACCTGGTAGAGATCGCTCGGATAGTTGTAATGCGTGTTCGCGTACAGTCCGCATCCCACGTAATCGTTATACACCACCGGACTCTGCACCACGTAGCGCGCCAGCTGCAAGCCAACGCGCTCCACGTCCGTATACTGGCCCGGAAACGGCTCGCGCAGTCGGTCGAGCCAGGTAAAGCAAATGGGCGTATCGCCGTCGCTCGTCGCGTCGGTAGTGCCCACGCCCAGCCGGTACAGCTTCCCCGTATTTGTCGCGCCGTAGGGATCGCCGGCGTACAGGCCGGGCGTGGCCGCGTCGCCCATCCAGCAGGCGCAGCCGCTCGGCTGGATGGTGAACAACGTCCAGGCGCCCACCGTGAAGTCAAATACGAGCGCCTGCCCCAAGGGAGTTGCCAGCCTTACGGAGGATGGGAGGAAATAATACGCACGACGCGTCTGGGGATCATACGCGGAAAAGGCGCCCGCCCGGTCGGCTGCCGCAACCGACTGGTACGCGCCCCGCACCGCGGTGAACTCGTCCACCCGCTGCCCATCGAAGTAGAACAGGCCGTCCGGTCCGGCCCACGCGATGAGGTTCTCGGCGGAGATGATGCTTTCATGTCGCACGCACCCGTGCACGGCATCGATCTGCATCCGCTGATACTCGGCCCACCCGTCGCCGCTGACCAGCCACACGCTCCGCGACTTGAACACCACCAGGAACGTGCCGAGTTTTCCCAACCCGGTGATGGCGTCCCCGTCGCTGCCGATCCGCATCCATGTGCCGTAATCAGCAGGATACAGATCATCGGTAAGCAGAGGTATGCGTTCCGCGTCGGCGGGATTGGACACATACAGCACATCCCCTTTCGCGTAGACCATGCGCCCGAACCATTCCATCAGCAGCGAGCACCCCACCGGAGGGCGATTGAGATACGTTTCATGGATCGGCGTGCCATCCACCGGCGGGGTCGTGAAGGTGTAGGTGACGGTCGTGTCGCCCGTGCCGATCCGCTCGCGCCCCATGTAGAGGTAATCCGTCGTGCCCGGCAGCTTCAGGTAAATGTAGAAGAAATCGCCGACGGCCATCTCATTGGTAATGTCAATCCGCACGGTGAAGCCCGTGGCGTCCGTCATCGCGGCGGGCACGGTGCAGCGCATGCTGATCATGTCGCCTTCGACCAGCTGCCGCTCCTCCAGCCGCGCATACGTCACGCCGATGTCGTAGTTGCCGGCGTCGTAATTGTTCACCAGGTTCTGATACAGCGTCACCGCCGGCGGGGTCGGCGTCGGCGGGTCGGTCAGCTCGAGCACCGCCGTGGTATCGAGCGCCATGTTGGCGATCACGAACTTCTGCACCCGCTTGTTGGTCGACGTGGTGTTCCCTTCGTTCACGTAGAACGTCAGGCTGCTGGAATCCACCGCCAGGCCGTGCGGCGCGTCGAACTCCCCGACGGCCAGCCCCGGCCCGCCATACGTCGCCACCAGGTTGCCGAACAGGTCCAGCTCCACCACCTGATCGAGTCCGGCCGCGCTGATCAGCAGCGTGTCCGCCGCTGGCACGTAGCGAATATCGAACGGGTAATCGATCAGCGTGGTGTCTTGCCACACGTCGATCACGCCGCCCGTTTCCGTCACCTTCGATATCTGCTGCAGGTCGGAATCGCCGATCCACAGGTAACCGCCGTGCCACGCCACCGAGCACGGGTTGTCGCACGTCAGGTTGAACTGGCTGCTCGGCGTGCCGTCGAAGGTGTAGATCTTCACGTGATCGCCAACCATGGCCTGCTCGCCCTGCGTGATGGCCATCAGCGTCTGATCGTCGTTCCAGCAGGCGTTCGTCACGTCGTAGAGGTGTGCCAGTGCGCCGTCGTTTGTGCCCGCGCCGAAGGTGACACCGGCCGTCCACGTGCCGCCGCTATAGCTGAAGATGAAACCGGACGGCGTGCCGCCTGTATGGTCCGCCAGCACGATCACCGTGCCCGTGGCGGTGTGATAGAGCACCTGCACCGGATTCGTCAGGCTCGCGTCCGTCAGCGTGGCCAGCACCGTCCCGTCCGTCGCGTCGATGTGGTAGACCGACCCCAGCGGATTGCTGACAATGAACAGTGTCGAGTGCCCGCCCACCGTGGGGCCCAGGCACAGGCCATACGGGCGCCGCGTCCCGCCCCAGGTGATCGTGTTCGTAATGGCGGTTGGCGTCACCGTCCTGTTGGTCAGCCCAAAGAGCTTCTTCACCGGGTTTACGCCGTCGCACAGGTAAAACGAATCGCCAAACTGCGCCCCGCGCACGTTGCCGGCGCCCAGCGTGGTATTGAATTTCAGGAAGCTGGTGAAGGTCTGCGTGGCCGTGTCCGTCGCATACAACTGCGTGCCGATGGCGCCGATCAGCCGCTTCCGCCCCGTCGACGGCGCATACGGCCACAGCGCCCGCAGCCCGGCCGTCAGCGTGTCCGCCGGCACCGTCGAATGCGCCACCCGGCCCTCGCGCACCGCCACCGTCCCCCGAGAGAAAATCACGTTCTCACACGCAGGCGAAGCCCCCTCCGGCAACTCCGAAGCCCGAAGGTCCGTCCGCAACCCGGCAGCAAAATTGTGAATGCTAAACCCTGTTCTCATTATGGAGCGCGGACCTCCGAGTCCGCCCCTTTCTCTGTGTCCTCTGTGTCTCTGTGGTGAATCGTCACTTCCCAGCCCACGCCAGGAACTCCACCATCAGCGAATCGTAATCCCCCTTCGCCGCCCCAACACGCGCCTCCGACTCGTCATTCAACCGGTACCGCGTCGCGATGGTCAGCACCGCCCCGTGCACCAGCAAGGGATGAAACTGCGACGGGAATGCCGGCACGTCTGTGCCAGTCACCAGCGGCAGTATCCCGCCCGTCGGTGTCGTCGGCGTGTGCGCAAAGGGGATGATCGCCGCGCGCACCGCCAGATTCTTCGCGTTGGTATTCGCCGGCGGGTAGATTCCCATCAGCCCGCGCGCGTCCGGCGTGTAATACCGACGCGGCGTGCCGCTCACTGCTACTTCCCAGCTCGGATCGATGATCTCCAGCGTGCGCACCTGCGCGAATGCCATCGGCAGTCCGCCGTCATACGTCACCCGCTGCACCCGCACCACGTCGCCCGGCAGGGTATACGTCCGCTGACCGCTCACCGATGTTAGTGTGAACTCGCGGGTAAAGCGCTCCGCCACCGTTGCCAGCTCCACGTACACTTCATTGAGCGCCGCCGTCGCCATCGCCGCCGTCCACCGCGCGTTGTTCGTGGTGGGCTCATTCAGATCGCGCGCCAGCATCGCCTGCAACGCCGTCAAATCCACCGTGCACTCCTTCCGACAGCCGACTCCCCCTCCCCGCGTCGGGGAGGGGGCTGGTGGGTGAGGTCACGCCCCCCAGCCGTCTTCGTTCATCGCCGACCAGCCCCCGCGCCGATTCCGCGCCTCGCGCCACTTGCGGATCACGTCAAGAAACCGCGCCGCCGCTGCCTGCTGATCCAGGTCGCCCACCTGTCCGGCTGCATACGCCATCAACCCCGGCTCGATCCACGCCGGCAGCGGCAGGCTGGCCGTCACGTCCAGATCGTCCGCCTCCTCCGCATCGTAGACCATAATCAGCTCGGGGAAGGCGCCCACGCTCACCGGCGACACGGCAAGCGTCAAATCGTCCACCAGGTAGTACGCCGTCGGGTTGCCCATCGTCAGCGCGCCGGCCGGAGCCTCGGCGGAGAGAGCCAGCAGCTGCGGGGAATACCCACACACCACCTGCCCCGTATCCGCGGTGGCCGTGTCCGTGTCGCCCGCGTCAACGTCCGCCAGCGCGTAAGTGAAGGATGTCGTCGTCGGCGCGCTCACCACTTCATAGACGATCTCGTTAAGAATCAGTCCGTTCGCCGCATCGACGCCCGACAGTGCCACCAGCATCCCCGCGGCCAGCCCGTGCGCCGTCGCCGTCTCCACCGTCACTACGTTGGCCGCCAGCGCCGCGCTGTGCACTGTGCGCGGAAGGTAGCCCAGGTAGATTCCCTCCGGATGAAATTCGCGCAGCCGCGCCGGCAGCGAGAACTCGCGCTGGCCGATGGTCAGCGGCGTTGAAGCAGTCCGCGTGTAGACGCCGCCTACCTCGCGCACCAGGTCGCGCCACGCTTCCTCGACGTAGATTTCATAGAGCGTCTCGTCGACGCCGGTTTTTCCGTAAATCCGCGCCGCCCGGCGCGCGATCTGGCTGATGCTGCGCATCGTCCTACCCTCCGTTGATCAGCGCCACGCTGTCTGCTGTGGTCGGGTCGATGCCGGTCCCGCCACCGGACGACGCTTCCCACGCCTGCATCTCGTCCAGGCTCAACACCCCACCTTCGTAGGGATAATAGAAATCCGAACGCACCGACTGGAGGTAGAGCCCTTCGGCCTCGACGCTCGACGCCGCTTCGTAGTAGAGGTGATAGAGCGTGTCCATCACCCAGACCGCACCGCCACTCCACTCCGCTGCTGTGAACGTGTGAAAGAGCACATAAGCAGGTTTGACGCCTGCGGTGGCGCCGGTTTGCCCCGGCGGGATGTAGTAGACACGGAACTCATCCGTTCCATAGACATAGTTTTGGTCCGAGTGCACGTCCCACCAGAACGCCACTTTCTTCAGTGGCTTAGTGCCGCCGAACCCCCAATGCCACTCGTCGTTGACCAGGTTCACGAGGTTCACCGTGTCACCCTCTTGCAAGGTGTTATAAGTCCCGTTATGCGAGAGATTGGTGGTGTCCACCGTGCCGAGTGTGCTGTTCGACAGGGTAATTGCGCTCAATGCCATTTAGGTGCCCTCTGGACGTGATACCAGCGTCCCCGGCAGGGGATCGGCGACGGCATCAAACAAGCTGACGATATCGGCCTTGGGCAGCGCCGCGACCTCGACCAGCGAGAGGGGGTAACTGTCGGTCGCCGGGTCGGCGGCGTGCTGGCTATACATCTTCCGCAGGATGGCCCGCGACGCGTCCATTGCGTCCGCATCACCGCTGTTGAAGTCGTCGGTCAGCTCGCGCATGACCGCCACGCGCATCAACTCATCCTTAGCGACGAGCAGCCCCAGTTTCAGGTCTGCCACTGGGATGTCGCGCGCCAGTTCAACCAGCGCGGCAATACCCGCATCGCCCAGGCCGTCCAGCAGAACGGCCAGTTGTTTCTCGTGTGTCTCTGTTATCATGCTAACCTCCATTGATCAGCGCTACCCCGTCCGCCGTCGTGGGATCAATGCCGGTCCCGCCACCGGTCGGCGCCAAAACTCACCCGACAAACGCTACTCATACTGACCCCTTCTACGTGTATTTGAACCGCACCGTCACCAGCGCGCTCGTATTCGTCCCGGAGACGCTCTCCGTGTGCCAGCCCAAATGCTGTCCCGCGGTGAAGGCCGTGTGCGCCAGCGCGCCGTTCTCCGTGCACGCCCCGGCGTTGGCCGTCAGGTCGGCGCTGCTGAAGGCGTTGACCACGGCCGCGCCGGCGGTATCGCAAATGTCGCAGTCGCCAGTAATGCTGGTGCCGCCGATGTTCGAGACGTGGAAGCCCAGGATCGTCCCGGCATACGGCCAGCGGAATAGGTTCGTGAAGTCGCTGGCCGCCGCCACGCCGCCGATGCGGAAGGCGAAGGACTCTACCGAGTCCAGCACCTTGCCCGCGCCGTTGAGCAGCACCGTTCCGCGGTTTGCTGCCGTTGCCACCGCAAGCCGCGCGTCGCTCCCCTGCACCGCCTGCAGGGCCGTGGTGCCACCGGATGCGACGAACTGCATATAACCGGCTACGGATTCGCTCGCGGCGATCAAGTTGTACTGCACGATGTTGAACTTGCTGCCCACCGCCTCCTGCGTGCCCGCGCCTGTCGTCTCCCAGCAGAAGATCAAGTCGCCGGCCTGCACGTCAAGGCCGCCGGCGCCGCCGATCTTCCCTGCCACGCTCACCAGGTACACATCATACGCATACGACGCCGGGTAATTCGGATTGGTCGAACAGTCGATGCTGCCCTGCGGCTGGAAAAGTCCGGCCGCAATCAGATCGACATACGACTTCACCGCGTTCTGCGAAGGTGGCAGCAGCGCGCTCGGCGTGGCGCCGCCCAGGTCGGTCGATGTTAACACCGGCACGGCATCTACCACGTTATTGCCGTCGGCGTCATAGACCGACTTCAGCATATCGCCCGAGCCCGATCCGCTTGACGACGGGATATACCGCCCACAGGAAACCGGCATCTTACACCCCCTGTCCGACAGTCACCAGCAGTGCCTTCGTTCCCGAACCGCCGTGAATGGCCGTAATCGCCCCAAGCACCGCGTTTCCGTAGGCCGGTCCCAACTCCAGCGATCCGCCATACGCCTGCAGCAACACGCCCTTGTGCAGTTCCGCTGCCGCGCCGGCCAGGTTGACATACATGTCGGTGTCGGAGTCGTTCTGCAACAGCACGTATTGCCGCGTTGTGGACTCCGCCAGCACCGCTGTCGAAGTCGCCGATACCGCCACCGTCGTATGCACCGGATCCTGCAACCGTCCCACCTGTGCCGTCTTTCCGCCTGGCATCGTAATCTCGTGTAACATGTCGTCCCCCTTGAAAACTTTTAGGCAGGCCGGGGAAAGGAGCTAACAAACCCCGGCCGTACCTGGGATCGCAGGCCCGATGCGGTACTCCGCGTCGACTTCGCCTGCTCTCCACACCTTACGCAAACGTGATCGCGCCTGACACGGCCAGCGCGCCGTTCGGCAGCACCAGCGCCAAATAGAACGTCGGCGTGCTCGTCTCGGTGATGGTGATGTCAATATCCCCATCGGCCTCGCTCACCAGCACGCCAGACTTGCCCACCGTCCCCGGCAGGCTTTCGGTGGTGTCAGTGAAGGCGGCTGTCGTCAGATCGCTGCCGTTCGTCAGGTCATCGGTGTTCGCCGTCCAGTCGGCCACGCCCGCGGCGATGGCGATGTAGCCGATACGCACTTTCCCCGCGTCCGCGGCGGGCAGCGCCGCCAGCGCCGTCGGCGCATCGTTATACGCCTGCGTGGCTGACGGTACCTTGGTCGAAACATTGCCGGCCGCGTCGATCTGCAGCGCGATGATCCCGAACTTGCTCGCCGTGATCACGTGCGCCGCGGTGAACACCAGGTTGTCGGTCGCGGCTTTCGTGCGCAGCACGCCGTTCAGCGCGTAGGCCATCGCCTGCGTGGTCTTGAACTTCTCCGCCGTCGCGGAGATCGCCAGATTGCCGTCCACGAGCACCGCGTCGGTCAACGTCGGCGGCGTCTGAATCAGCAGCCCGTCCGTGCCGATGGCGTAGCCGCCGTTCGGCGCAGCGGCTGCCAGCGTGTCCCCGTTCGCGTCCCCGGCCAGGTAGAAGCCCACCTGACCGCGCCGCGCCAAATCCGCCCCAATCGCGTCCTTGAGCTGAATGCCTACATTGATAGCGTTCGAGCCCTCGGCGCCGATGGTGAACGTTGCGCTCGCGGCCTGACCGTCAACCAGGTTCAGTTCAGTGATGTCCGCTGTCAGTCCGTTCAGCGTCAACGGCAACGCCGTCAACACCTGCGCAGCCGGGTAAAAGTGAATGATGCCCGCGCTCGCGTGCACCTTCGTCACCACGCCGACGACTTGCGCGAATGTGCCTGCCGTCGACGGCGCTGAAGCCGTCCACAGGCCCGCGGTGGCCGACGACAGATACACCTTGTCGCCCACCGTCCGCCCGTTCGTCGCCAGACCCTTCACGATGCCTTCGCGCACCGCGAACCCGAACTTGCCGTTGGCAATGGCATCGTCGCCAATCACCAGCATCGCCCGCGTTGTCAGCGAATTTGCCCGCGCTTTCGTCACCTGGCAGTATCCCAACGTCGCGTTGTAGCTGCTGATGTAGACCAGCGTGCCGGGGTTCAGCGTGCCGCCCGTCCCGTTGTAGACGCGCACCAGACTCCCGTCAATCGCCACAGCCGGACCCAAATCCGCCGGTTGCTTCATCTCAGTATCCTTTCACAGTTCCCCCCTCCCCACGTAGGGGAGGGGGGCTAGGGGGGAGAGGTTAGCTCCCCTTGATCATCACCCATCCGCGCCAGTCGCTCGCGCCGTTGGAGCAGGAGAACGAAGCCTTGTACTTGGTGTCACCCGTGTCGAAGTCTTCGTCGCTCGCCGTGTCCAGCGGATCGCGGTCGAACCAGTACGTCCGGAAGGTGTTCCCGCGGATCAGCATGATGTCGGGATCGAGATAATCCCACATCACCGGCGTCAGCCGGCCGCGAAGCGTGTTCTTCGCGTTGTTCGCGTTCCACCACTCGCCGGGCGAGTTCATCCACTTGTCGACCAGGAACTGCTTGCTCGAATGGAACAGCAGAACCTGGCTCTTCAGGTGCATCTGGTAGCTCATGTCATTGACCGTCTGGTCCATGAGCAAGATGCCGTCCTGCAACGAGGTGTAGTCCGGGTCGGCGGCAATGAGGTTGCCATACGTGGAGAGGTCCACGCTCCGCTGGCTCAACGGGTGCGCGGCATGGAACAGCGGCAGGTTCTCTTCCGCGTTCCACACCACGGTATCGCCCGTGTTGAACAGGTTCGCGGCCAGCACTTCGCGCGTGGCTGCCGCCGCCATGCCGAATTGGCTGGCCGCTTCATCGATCTGGAAGTACAGCAGGTCGCGCTTCACCCGCTTCGTGAACCGGAGACCGGTCGCGTAGTCCAGGTGATAGAACGTCGACTTATACCGGCTTTCGATCTGCTGATAGTGGACCGGTTGGCCCTCGTTCAGCCGCTCGAAGTAGCCGATGCCGGCCATCGAGAGCATCTGCTCGAAAGCCTTCTGGGAAGTCATCTGGTGGTACGCCTGCGAGATGCGGCTCTCGACGGTTTCCACGCCGAGTCCGAACACCTGGTTCAGACCTTCCACAAACAGTTCCGGACGGAACCCCATGCGATTCATCGCCGTTCCGCCCGCAATGGTGGGACCCTGATAGGTCGGCATGCCCGGCATATCTGCCATGACAATCACCTCACGGTAAGAATGTGCGTGTTCGCTGGATTCCGCCCGGTCAATGCCTGGAGCAGTTCCCCGTCACGTCAAACGCGTCGGACTGGCAGGTTCGAGTATCGAGCACCATCACAGTGATCCGCGATATGCAATTGTCCGCCTCGCCGCTCGCCTTCCTCACCGATCCGAAACGGGTTGCCGATAAGAAAGCCTCACAACTCGGGTTTGACCGAAGTCCGGTGGTTGAGTAGTCCCGACGTATCGGGACGTATCGAAACCCCGGACGGATGGATACGCGGAGCCTACGCCCCCTCGCCGACAACCGCCTGGTTGCCCGCGATGATCGGGAAGCGGCACCGCGCCGTCGCCCGGCCCTCCGTCGACGTGAAGACGGCGATGGGCTTCAGGATGTGGTGCGTGGTGTCGTCCGGATTGAGCGAGAAACCGCCGTCGCTGGCAATCGTCACGCCATACAGCGTGTGCAGCGAGACCTCGGAGATCAGCCCATCGATGTCGATGTCGAACTCCAGCCCCGGCAGCGCCTCCTCGACGCGCACCGCGGCGTCTTCCGCGGCGCGGTTGTGCGCGATGCCGAGAAAAGCATCGCCAGTCGCGCCGATCGGCACGATGTCGCCGCTCGCCAGTGTGACGATCTGCAACTCCTTCACCCCGCCCGACCCGGCCACCAGGCCATCAAGCGGCAGGTTGTTCGCCCCGAACGCGTTGCGAAATGCTCGAATCACTGTGATCACCTCCCCATGTGTTGAATCACCCGTTGGCCACCGGCCCCATCGGAGCCGCCGCCAGCGGACGCTGTGGCGCCGTCACCGGCGCACTATATGGAGCGCGGACCCCTTGAGCAGTACCCTGCGACTCCTCCGAATCCGCCACTGCATTTGTCTCGTGTATCACCGGCGTAGTATCCACCACCACCCCCGGCTGCCCATCGACCGGCAACGTCGGGAAGCTCCCGCACTGCACGTCCACGCCATACATCGACAGCATGTTCATCGCGATGGCCTGCGCCATCTCCATTACGGCCGGATTCTGATATGGAGCGCGGACCTCCGAGTCCGCCCGTCCTTCCGTTCCCGCCCCCGCCATCGCCGCGTAGCTCACCGGGTCCAGCGTCATCGCCTGCGAGATCGGCCGCTGCGTCAGTTCCACGTTGCCGTCGACCTCGTAATCACGGCCCTTCAGGTCGCCCGTCACGTGCCCGTGCACCGCCTGCCGCGTGTTGTCCACCAGGTTCGACAGCGCGTTGATGTGCCGCATCGTCCGCGCGTGCTCGCGAATGCGATAGTTCTCCTCGCTCTCGACATACAGGTAGAAGCCGCGGAACAGCAGGAATCCGTTCCCGTCCACGCTGCACGAGTCCTCGTTCAGCAGGTAGCCCGACCCCTTCTTCAGCCGCACGCGGTACGGCGCCTGCGCGTCTACTTCGTCCACCCGGTAGCTCGCCACGCACTCCACGTGGAAGCCAGGAAACGCGTGCAGCGTCTCCTGATACGGCACAAACCGCCGCGCCGACGGCTCCCGGTTCACCGGCAACATCGCCGGCACCACCGGTAGGCTCACACCCGCCATCGGCACAACCTTCTCCCCCTCGCCCTGTGGGAGAGGGGGTGGGGGGGTGAGGTTCGCCGAGGGAGAAGCAACAGTCTTCGCTTTCTCCTCAACCACGGCGGTCTTCGGCTTGTTCTGGTTGCTCCTCGCCATCAATACCGCCCTCCCCGCTGCATGCGCATCGACGCGTTCTGCACTGCCTGCTGCATCCGCTGCGGATTCTGCGCCAGGCTCGGGAACTGCGCGTAGAACGTCCCCATCTCCTGCGCCGCCGGGTCAACCGGCGCCTGCGGCATCGACCCCGGCGCCAGACTCGACGGCGGAGCCCCGAACCCTTGCGGCATGCCATACGGCGCCGGCATCTGATATTGCGGATACTGCGCCGGCGGCTGCATCGGCAGGTACCCCGGCTGCGGAGGCATGACATACCCCGGCTGCCCCACTGGGAGCGCCGGCATCCCTGCCGGCATGCCCGGCTGCGGGTAAAACCCCGGCTGGCCCGGCAACTGCCCCGGCTGTGGCGCCGGCTGGTGCGCCAACCGAAACTCCGTATACCCCGCCACCATCTCCACCGCGTTGCGCTGGTCCATCGGGTTCATGTTCAGAAACGCGCCCGGATCGATCCCCTTCGCAATGGCCGAACGCAGCTCGACCGGGTTCAAGTGCGGGTACTGTCCGGTCTGCATCACCGCGGCCACCGTCTGATCGATCTGCTGCATGCCCAGGTTCGCGGCGAAAGCCTGCTGCTGCGCCTGCGTGGCCTGCAGCTGTGGCGCGATCTCGCCCTCGGCGGCCACTTTGGCAATCTGGTAGTTCGCCAGCACCATATCCCACGCCGCCGCTTTGCGGCTCTCTTCGTCCATCGACTCCGAGAAAGTCGTGGCGATCCGGTCAGCCACCGGCGACAGCTTGCGGAACAACGCTTGATCGTGCTCCTCCTGCGTCGGCGCGGCTGCCGCGGCGGGCGCCTGCGGCGGCGCGTATCCGCCGGCGGGTTGGGGTTGATAACCCATCCCCTGCGCGATCATTTGCTGCTGCTGGCTGAAATACTGGTTGCGCAGCGTGCCGATCTCGTTCGCCTGCTGCCCGATGAACTGCTGCGATTGCAGATACGCCTGCTCCAGCTCCTCCGGCGTTTGGAATCGACCGGCCAGCGCCCGCGGCGCCTGCGGACCCTGCACCGCCTGCGGCGCGTTGGGATCGATCATGCCCTGCATACTGGGCATCGACGGCGCGCTCGGTGGCGGGCCGCCTATGTTCGCCGGCAGCATCGACGGCAGCGGCGCAGGAGGCGCCACCACCGGACCTATTTGCTGACCAGGCTGTTGCTCCATCGTCATTCAAAAGCCCCTTTCGATCTATATCACCCCTCTCCCGGTGGGAGAGGGGCAGGGGGTGAGGGTTGGCTGTATTTACCCACCCGCCTCTTCGTCTTCCTTCAACTGCTGCCGAATCGACAACTGCCGCCGAATCCACCGCATCACGTCGGAATCGTAATCCCCGTTCGCCGCGGCGTCCTGACTCGGCGCCAGCGCGTGCACGGCCACGTCCAGTCCGTCCACCACGCCCCGCCAGCGGTCCACGTCGTCCCGGTGCACCGTGTGCACGCTCTGGTCCGCCACGATCATCCGCTGCTGCAGATAATCGATCAGCAACGGATACTGCGGGTGCGCCATCAGCTGGCTCAACCCCACCAGCGCCCCCTCCAACTCCTTCTCGCTCATCGAATCAACGTTCAAAAGTAGCCCCTTTCGATATGTATCTACTCGTTGCGCGCGATAGCCGCATTCGCGTAGAAGACCACTTCCTCCAGCGCCGAGAGAGCCAAAGACTGCTCCCGGCTCGGAGGAGTCACTGTCAACAGATACAGTGCAAAAATTAGCGCCTGGCCGCGAATCTGTTCATATCGCGGTGCCTGATTCAATTCAGGTTTTGGCGCGTGATAGCTGTGATCGTTCTTCAGCCGATCAAACATCTTCTCATCAGGTGTATACACAGTAGCCCCTTTCGATCTACAGCTCCCCTCCCCGCGTCGGGGAGGGGCCGGGGGAGAGGTTACGTCACGTAACCGCCCCTTGATTACCACCACCCGGTACCTGCGGCGCCATCATCTGCGCCATCTGCACCCGCTGCATCACCTGCGCCTGCATCATCGCTTCCTGCTCGCTCCCGATCACCCGCTCCGGATACCGCACCCGGAACTCGCTCACCAGGTCCAGCGTCAGCGCGTGGATGTGCATCAGGTTGTTCGCCACCAGCGGATTCTGAATCAGCTTGTCGTACAGAAGGATCGCCCGCTGCATCCGCATCTGCTGGTTCGCCATCTCCGCGTTGCCGGCGCTGATCAGGTCGTAATCGCCGGACAGCGCCTGCAGCGCCTGCATCCCCGTCGGGTCCGGCCCCACCGACTCTGCCCACACCCGCTGCACGCTCGGCGACAGCGCCATCTGCAAATCGCTTGCCAGCACCAGCCGCGCCAACCGGGAGAAGCTGCGCGCCAGGTTGTCCGTCATCTCGCCGAACAGCACCTCTCCCTCGGCAATGGTGTGCTGAATCTCGGTGGCCGTCGGATCGCCCGATCTCCGCACGCCCAGGTTCGTGTCGTCCATCCCTGTCGCTCGCGCCATCTGCTGCCGCATCATCTCCATCGCGCCGATCACCAGCTGCAGATCGTCGCCCAACTCCTGTTCCAGCGCGCGGAAGGATTCCGGGTCATTCACTTCCCAGATGGCGCCTGGCGACAGGCCGCGCTTGAACAGCGCCATCTCCGCCTTCGACAGCGCCCCCGCCCGCGCCAACAGCGGCTTGTGGATGTGCTTCGCCAACCCGTCGATGTAGAGCCGCATCAGCACCGTCGACCACTGCTGACTATCGCCCGCCAGGTCCGGCAGCGACCGCCCCAGCATGCCCGCCTTGCCCGGCAGCGGCACGAACTCCACCATCGGGATCTCGCCATGCCACCACGGGTTCGGCCGGAAGCGCAGCACCGTCCGCGACTCCTCGTGAATGGTGATCTGGTAGATCGACGCCGGCACCATCCCCGGCTGCGGAGAATACAGCCAGAAGCATTCGGTGAGGTTATACGGCCGGAACGTGAAGTTGCGCGGATCATGCGTCGACAGCGACTTCGCCATCCCGCGCGCGGTGTGCTCGGTCGACCCTTCATAGGCGTCCCCCTGCCACCCGTCGCGCAGATACTCCACCGCCGCCATGTCGAAGTTGCCGTTGATGCCTTCCATCAGCAGCTCGTTGCCGCTCAACACCGACCGGAACGCAACCCCGTGCGCCTCGCTGACGCTGCGCGCCGTCGGCGGGTAAATATCCAGCTTGTCCGCGTCCACCGCCACGATCTCCAGCCCGTCATACAGCGGATACTGCTCCGGCACCGGCTCCAGCTGCGGCGGCGTCAATCCGACGTTGCCATAGACGTCTTGGTAGGGACGCTGCACCAGCGCGTACTTGCGCCGCATCCGCGGATCATGCCGGTACCGGAGATACGCGAACGACGCGCCATCCTGATGCGCACCGTTGATCACCGGCACCAGCCGCTCTTCCGCGCACATATACTGCGGGCCCAGCCGGCGCTGCAGGTAATCCTCGATCGCGTTGGAGAATTGCCGGTCCCACGGCAGCCGCCCCATCGCCGTGATCATCGGATCGGGACTGAACAGCGCCTTCTTCTCCCGCGCCACGATGTTCTGCTGCGCGTAGATCAGCATCGGAATCGACAGCTCGCACGCCTCCGGATATGGCTTGTTCGCCCTCCGCTGCTTCGGGTCATACAGCGCCCGGTCGCTCACCATCGTCCGGTGATACGGCGCCCAATACGAACGCGTCTGCTTCAACCGGTCAATCAGATCCTCCACGAACGCCCGCACCGACTCGCCAGGCGCCGGCGCAGAAATCGCCCGCCTGTCGTCTTGGTACGGCTCCGTATACAGAATCTGACTCTCCAGCGCCATGATCATGCCTCACTATGGAGCGCGGACCTCCGAGTCCGCCTGTACCTTCTCCCGATCCATCCGCACCTGAAGCAGCTCCAGGTTGAACAACGCCGACCGCACG
>Ga0172367_10001446_pt1 | contig 34489 bp, 27 predicted proteins | sample Lak10m_FD_114542 | JGI IMG/M metagenome (GOLD analysis project Ga0172367, IMG submission 114542) | Freshwater microbial communities from Kabuno Bay, South-Kivu, Congo - kab_022012_10m | ecosystem: Environmental > Aquatic > Freshwater > Lake | place: Democratic Republic of the Congo: South-Kivu...
GCCCGGTGATTGGGAAGATAATCCGCTGTTTCTGGTCGGATTCAGACAAAAATCCGGCCAAGAATGGCAATTTGCAAAACACGAAGCTCCGAACGATGGCTTGTTCAGGGCTTCCTTAACAATGCTCCGTAGAAAATCAGCGCCAGTACATCCTTGAGCCGTTCCAGCCGGACATCGAAGCCGACTCGCCGGAGCAGCCGGAAACCGATGATGGCTTCCAGCGTATTGCCGATGATTTGCATCAGCACAAACGGCCAGCCGGCACCCGTCGCCAGTGCAGCCAACCCCGCGCCCAGCGCCACACCGGGCCACAGGCGCCCCCCGTAGAACAGCAGTGCAGCCAGCGAAAGGCCGGTCGGCGGCCAGATCAGCGTGACATTGCCGGCCACCGTGGCAAAGGTCAATCCCAGCTCTGCTCCCACAAAATACAGGGCGGCCAGCAGCAGGATGCGTACCGGCAGCACCCAGGGAAGCTTTGATTTTGAATTCGGAGAAAACACCGCCTCGAACATGGTCGCAAGCATAGCACTTTCCGCACGCCCGGACAGCGGGCAGAGCATTCCCCTGCATGCTAAAATCCGGCCACTATGGTCCCTCATCTCACTACCGCCCTCACCGGCCCTCTGCTCGATCTTGAACAGCGCATTCTCGACGCCATGCCACGTATCGAGCACTGGCTTCGCACCCAGTGGCTGGAGCACGGCACGCCGTTTTATGCATCGGTAGATTTGCGCAATGCCGGCTTCAAGCTGGCACCGGTCGATACCAATCTGTTTCCCGGCGGGTTCAACAATCTCAATCCGGACTTCACTCTGTTGTGCATCCAGGCTGCGATGTCGGCCATCGAGAAAATCTGCCCGCAAGCCCAGCGTTTCATGCTGATTCCGGAGAACCACACACGCAATACCTTCTACCTGCAAAATGTCGCGGCACTCGCCACCATCCTGCGCCAGGCCGGGTTGGACATCCGCATCGGCAGCCTGCTGCCGGATCTGGCGGTGCCCACGACACTGGATCTGCCCAATGGCGGCACCCTCAAGCTGGAGCCGGTGCAGCGTCGCGGCAACCGGCTGGTGCTGGACGGATTCGACCCCTGCGCCATCGTACTCAACAACGACCTGTCGGGCGGCATCCCCGACCTGCTGAAAAACCTCGAACAGGCGGTAATTCCGCCCCTGCATGCCGGCTGGGCCGTCCGCCGCAAGTCGAACCACTTTGCTGCATATACGCGCGTCGCTCGCGAATTCTCCGAGCTGATCGGCATCGACCCGTGGCTGGTCGACCCCATGTTTGCCACCTGCGGCAAGATCGATTTTCATGCCCGCATGGGCGAAGACTGCCTGGCGGCCCAGGTATCCGACCTGCTGTCGCGCATAGGCGCCAAGTACCGTGAGTATGGCGTCGAACAGGATCCTTTCGTCATCGTCAAGGCCGATGCCGGCACCTACGGCATGGGCATCATGACGGTGAAGAGTCCTGACGACGTGCGCGACCTCAACCGCAAGCAGCGCAACAAGATGTCGGTAGTCAAGGAAGGGCTGGAAGTCAACGAAGTCATCATCCAGGAAGGCGTCTACACCTTCGAAAACCTCAACGAAGCCGTTGCCGAACCGGTCATCTACATGATCGACCACTATGTCGTCGGCGGTTTCTATCGCGTCCACACCGGCCGTGGCGTCGATGAAAACCTCAACGCGCCGGGCATGCATTTCGAGCCGCTGGCATTCGAGACGCCTTGCTCGCAACCGGATTGCGGCGGCAAGCCGGATGCCGCGCCCAACCGCTTTTATGCCTACGGGGTGGTGGCACGCCTGGCCTTGCTGGCGGCAGCGGTCGAGTTGCAGGAAACCGCGCCGTGAAACTGGCGGTTATCCTCGACCCGCTGGACGAGCTGAAACCGCACAAGGACACCTCGCTCGCCATCATGCGCGAGGCAGCGCAGCGCGGCCATGCCCTGTTCGTGCTGGAGCAGGGCGACCTGCTGCTGCGCCAGGGCAGGGTTTTCTTGAAAACGCGGTCGTTCGGGTTCGGGCACGACAGCTACGTGCTTGGTGAAAAATCGGAATCGCTGCCACAGGATTTCGATGCCATCCTGATGCGCAAGGATCCGCCATTCGACATGGAATACGTTACCAGCACCTGGCTGCTGGAGCTGGCCGAGCAGCAGGGAGGGCGCATACTCAACCGGCCGCAGGCGATACGCGACTTCAACGAAAAACTTTCCGTGTCGCGGTTCCCGCAATTTGCCCCGCCATTCCTCGTCACCAGGCACATGGCCGTCATCCGCGACTTCCTGGCCGAGCATGGCGATATCGTGGTCAAGCCGCTGGACGGCATGGGCGGTAGCGGCATCTTCCGCCTGCACCGCGACGACCACAACATCGGCGTCATTCTCGAAACCATCACCCATTTCGAACGCCGTACTGTCATGGCACAGCGCTATCTGCCGGAAATCGGGCAGGGCGACAAACGCATCCTGCTGATCGACGGCGAGCCTGTTCCCCATGCGCTGGCACGGATTCCCAAACCAGGTGAACTGCGCGGCAACCTTGCCGCCGGCGGCACCGGCGTCGCGCAACCGCTATCCCCGAGCGACCGTGAAATTGCCGAAACCGTGGGAGCGGTATTGAAGGATCTAGGCCTGTTTCTGGTGGGGCTGGACGTCATCGGCGACTTTCTCACCGAAATCAATGTCACCAGCCCGACCTGCATGGTCGAAATCGCCGCGCAAACCGACTGCAACCCCGCCGCACTATTCGTGGATGCCCTCGAACGGACATGCGCAGACTCCTGATCGCATTAAGCCTGCTATTGCTGGCCGGGTGCGGGCGCGAGCCGCTGTACCAATCGCAGACCTATGTTTTCGGCACGCTCGTCGACATCAGCATCTACGGCGAACGCGACGAACGTGCACGCGAGCTCGCCAACCATGTGCAGCAGGAGTTCCAGCGTCTGCATGACAGCCTGCACGCCTGGAAAGCCGGCAGCGATCTCTATCACCTCAACACCGCATTCGCCGCCGGGAAACCCGCACCAATATCACCCGAGCTGGCACAGATAGTGACCGATGCCGCCGCCCTCTCCCGACAATCCGGCAGCCTGTTCAACCCGGCCATCGGCCACTTGATCAAGCTGTGGGGATTTCAGCGCGACGAGTACACGCCGGTAGATCCGGATCCTGCTGAAATCGGCAGACTCGTCGCAGCCAATCCCCGCATGAGCGATATCGTCATCGACAAGCATGTCGCGAGCAGCAACAACCCGGCGGTCCAGCTCGACCTTGGCGGCTATGCCAAGGGCTACGCACTGGATCTGACAGCAAACTATTTGCGGCAGCAACAGGTCAAGGGCGCGCTGATCAACATCGGCGGCAACATCATCGCTATCGGCCGCCACGGCGAACGCGCATGGCGGGTCGGCATCCAGCACCCACGTCAGCCCGGGCCTGTCGCCACGCTGGAACTGCCTGACGGCTGGGCCATTGGCACTTCGGGCGATTATCAGCGTTTTTTCGAGCGTGACGGCAAGCGCTACTGCCACCTCATCGACCCGCGCTCCGGCTTTCCGGTGCAAGGCGTGCAGGCGGTCACCGTACTGATCCCGCCGGGGCCGCATGCCGGCACCCTGTCCGACGTGGTGTCCAAGCCCTTGTTCATCTCCGGCGCGCAGGATTGGAAAGCGGCCGCAAAACAAATGGGGATTGAATTCGCCCTGCTGATAGACGCATCAGGCAAGATGCAGCTGACTCCCGGCATGCAGCAGAAAGTCCGGCTGGAAAAAACCGATGACATGGCTCCGCCTTAAAGCCGGAGACTGGCTGGTCATTGCCGGGGGGCTGCTCCTGGTCGGCTGGCTCTTCGCAACCCTCTGGCAGCAGCAGCCAGCCGGCAAAGTACGCATCCGCAGCGGCGACCGGGTATTTGCCACCCACAGCCTCGCTCAGGAACGCACCATCGATGTTCCCGGCCCGCAGGGCATCACCCGCATCGTCATACACCGGCATCAGGCACGCATTGCCAGTTCCCCCTGCCGCAACCAGTATTGTGTGCACCAGGGCTGGTTGAAGCGCGCCGGGCAAGTCGCCGTGTGCCTGCCGAATCGAATTACTGTAGAACTCGTCGGCGAAAAAGGCTATGACTCCCTTAACTATTGAAACCACCGCCCGGGATCATGACATCGCCCGTCTGGCGGCTTTCGCCATCGCACTGCATCTGGCCGAAGCCGTGCTGCCCTCGCCGCTGCCCGGGGTCAAACCCGGCATCGCCAACATCGTGACCCTGTTCGTGCTCCATCGCTACGGCTTCGCCACGGCAGCCTGGGTGTCACTGCTGCGGGTTTTTGCCGTCAGCCTGCTGTTCGGCAATTTTCTGTCGCCCACGTTTGCCTTAAGCCTGACCGGCGCACTCGCCAGCCTCGGCTTGCTGGCTTTCGCAACGCGCTTGCCCAGCCCCCTGTTCGGCCCGGTCAGCCACAGCATCTTCGCCGCCTTTGCCCATATCGCCGGACAGTTGCTGGTGGTTCGCCTGTGGCTGATTCCACATGCCGGGCTGGCATATCTGATCCCGGTTTTTGCCGCTGCCGCCTTGTTTTTCGGCACCATCAACGGCTTGATTGCGGCAAAATTACTTGATTCGGAACAACCTTTGAACCACGGGGAACACGCGGAATGAGAAAGAAAGCATTTGCCCTATTACTGGCCAGCCAGGGCGCGATGGCATCAGATTGGGTTGCGTTGCCGGACACCGGCGCGGACCAGTATTTCTACGACAACAGCAAGCTGGTGATCAAGGACGATGAAATCACCTACTGGAAAAAAGTCGTTTTCAAGGCTCCGCAGACGATCAAAGGCCGCGAGGCAGCATCCGGCATCCTGCGCGAACGCATACACTGCGGCGACCACACCGCCAAGCTGATGAGCTACCTTTACTACTCGGCATCGGGAGAAGTCATCGAGTATCTGGCACAGGACGACTCCCCCGCCAACCCGGTCATCCCCGACACCGTAGGCGACGCTTTCGACCGCATCCTCTGCCCGCTGGTATGGCGCAAGCAGGAAGAAACCCGCATCAAGGCCGAGCAAGCGGCAACAGAGGCCGAATTACGAAAACCCGTCATAAAAAAAGACGAGCCCCAACCTGCCGTTGCCGCCCCCGTAAAACCCACACCGCCGCAAATGCCTAATGTCCGGCTGCCGGAGAAGCAGCCACCGCTACCGCAGCTGCCAATGCCGCAAATCATGGAGCAGCTTTACTGAAAGCCATCCGGCCTCCCGCTACCAGTGGACGCCGCTTTGGCTTTGTGATTATATGTAGAAATTGCCTACCTTTTAGGAGAGATTGTCATCATGGCTAAGATTATTGGAACTGCTGGAGCGGATATTGCTGCCCCCTACCTCGGGGGGGCGACCAATGACACCCTGAACCTGGGTGCGGGCAACGACTTTTACTCCGGTGGCTTGGGGGTCGATGTCGCCATTTTCAGCGGCACGCTTGCCGGCCATACGTTTACCACTTCGGGCGGCAAACTTGTCGTTACCGATACGGTCGGCACCGACGGCGTGGACACGATTTCCGGCGACATCGAGTCTCTGCGCTTTACCGGATCGGCAAAGGCCGAACAAGTAACAGTTTCCCAGGAATCTGTCGCCAACACCCTGATCACCGGCGAACAAATCCACACCACGGTACTGGCTCTTGCCAGCGGCGGCTTTCTCAATTTCTGGTTGAGTGAAGACGGTTATTATTTCCGCAAGTTCGATGCCAACGGCGTGGCCGACGGCCTGGAAATCAAACTGCTGGATACCACCATCGATCAGGTTGACTCCCAGGTACGGCCGTCGGTATTTACGGATGGCAGCTTTGTACTTGGCTGGGCCGGGGACGATGCCGACGGTGCCGGAACCTACGTGCAACGCTTCGATCAGGATGGCAAAGCACTCATCGACAAATTCCGGGTGAATGACACCGTCACCGGCGACCAGGCAGTCCCGGCAGTTGCCGTCATGTCGGACGGAAGCTATGTCGTGGCCTGGGCATCGGCTTTGCAAGGCGACTCTCAGCCCATGTCCGACGGCGTCCCGTATGGGGAAACACCCAATCAGGCCGGCGTTTTCGCCCAGCGCTTCGATGCCGACAATAATCCCCTGGGCTGGGAAATGCGGATCAGCCCGTCGGGAGGGACAGATCCTTTCATCACCGCACTGAACAATGGCTCTTTTCTGGTAGGTTACGAAGCGATAGTCGGCGGTATCGAGAGAATGACCGCTTTTGCCGACATTTATGACGCCAACGGCGACTTCGTCCAGTCCCTGACAGAACCAATAAGTACCGACACCGAAATCAACACGCTGACGGAACCCATGACCATTAACGGCGGCGGGATTGATAACGAACTCAGAAAAACCCCGAAGTACCCTGTCGCCACCAAATTGGAAAACGGCAAGTCCGTTGTCGTCTGGCAGGCGCCTTCCGACCCCTATCTCGTGAGTTCGGGGGACACCAATTATGACCGCAGCATATTCTTCCGCATGTATGACACATCGGGAAATGCGTTAACGGTCGCCGAAGTCAAAGTCAATACCACTTTCCTTAACAGCGATAATGTTACTGTCTATGAACAGGGGATGCCTGCGGTAGCTGCACTGACAGGCACTGGCGGCAACGGCGGTTTTGTCGTGGTGTGGCAATCATTCATGCAGGATGGCAGCTTCTACGGCATCTTCGGCCAGCGCTACGACAATACCGGCACCAAGGTGGGCGCAGAATTCCAGATCAATACCAAGGTCGCCGATGATCAGAAGATGCCGTCCGTGACCGGACTGGCCGATGGCGGTTTTGTTGTTTCCTGGGAAGCGCAATATCAGGATGGCGTGCAGGAAGGCAAATTCCAGGACGGCCTGGGCGGCACCGAGATCGTCATGCAGCGTTACGATGTCAACGGCAACAAGGCCGGACTCTCCATCGCCGGCGGCGCCGCAGACGACACCCTGACCTTCGGCGGGCCGGATTCGATCGCCATCTACGGTGCGGCGGGCGACGATACGATCACGACAGCCGGTGGCAACGACACCTTGCGCGGCGGGGATGGCGACGATACGCTGGACGGTGGTGCCGGCAACGATGTGATCGTCGGTGGCGCCGGCGACGATACCATCATGGGTGGCGCCGGGGATGACGTGATCCTGGGCGACACCGAACTGACGATAGGCGATGGTGCCGACACGATGATCATGACCGGCAAAATGGCCGACTATGAAGTCACGGGAGCCAACGGCGTCTACAAAGTGACCGACCTGAATCTGACCGATGGCGACGATGGCACCGACATGCTTTATGGAGTCGAAGGCCTGCAGTTCACCGATGGTATCAAGGTGCTTGCCGGTGACGAAACCGGCGGAGGTGGAGGCGGGGCAGGTCAAGGCGTGACACTGAGCAGTGAACTGAATGCCGTGGATGTCCTGACCGGAACCGATTTCAACGACACGCTCTCCGGGGGGAATGCACTCAAAACTACTGCAGACACCTTGCAGGGTGGCAAGGGTAGCGATTTGTATATTGCGGTGGGACCCTCGCTCATCATTTTCGACAACGATCCCGATGGCACGGGGAAAGACACGTTGCAGACCTCCACCGAGGTTATCGACTTGTCCAACCCGATCAAATCCAAAAACATACTGGGCGTTCAATACATCGAAAATGTCACGCTCACCGGCACCAAGGTGTTGAAACTGACCGGCAACGATACGGCCAACGTCCTTATCGGCAACGATGCCGCCAACAACATCAAGGGCAATGCCGGCAACGACAAAATCAATGGCGGTCTGGGTCGGGACACCCTGACCGGCGGCGCCGACAACGACATATTCGTATTCGATGCGCCAGCCATCAAAGCCAATGTCGACAAAATCACCGATTTCAGTCCGGGCGACACCTTTAATTTGTCCGCTACCATTTTCACCGGACTGGATCCGGACAATGACGACAATATCAATTTTGTCTCCGGTAGCGGGCTGAAAAGCGCTTCGGCCGACACGGCATCCTTTATTGTTTACGACAGCAGGGGCGGCGGGCTGTACTACGATCCTGAAGGCGGCCCTGCGGTCCTGATCGCCACCCTGGCAAAAGTCAGTGGCGTAATCCCTACGGTCGAACTGTCCGATTTCAGCCTGATCTAGGCTGCCACCAGAAGCTTTACCGACTTCGGCCCGCCAGACGGGCCGAAGTCATTTTGGAACCGTCACCACCACGGTCAGGGTATGCGGCCTCTCCACCGGCGGATATTTTTTCTCGCGCAACTGCATTTCCATCCGATCCAATGTTTCATAGCTGATCGCAGGCAACTTGTTCCAGATAACCTGCAAGACCTCCCCATTGGTGTCGATCAGCAGCAGCACCGCCACTTCCGAGGCTGAAGCATGCTGCACCGCCGCTTCAGCCGGCGGCTCAAAGATTACCGCCGATGCCTCCGCAGCCGGCTGCCCCTCCACGCCGACAGGCTCGGCAGATTGAACAATTTCCTCTTGCTGGTTTTCGGTCGCCGGGTCGGCCACAGGGTCGGGTGGCGATGGAGACTCCGGCTTCGCCTCCCGCACGGCCTCGACCGGATCGGCTTGCGCAGGGGACTCTTGTGCAGGACGTTCCGGCCGAGGCGGATGATCAGTTGCAGGCGCAGGCTCAGCCGCGGGCGGCGAAAGGGGAGGATGTATGATTCTTACCGACAACGGACGCGACAAGGTCTCCTGACGATACTCCCCGACAAAATCCCAGGGCAGCAAGCCGGCATGCAGCAGCAGAGAAAACAGCACGGCGACCCGGAGATGTCGCTGCTCTAGGTCGCCGTACCGTTTGACTTCTAGCTGGGCCAAAGGTCAGTATTGCTCAAACTCTCTCCAGAAGTCCCGCTTGCCCGCGAAACTGGAGCCGGCAATCGGCGGGCTGATGGGCGCATCCTGATTGTCGCTGGTTCTTACATCGTTGACGACGGTATCCCCCAACTTGATCGTACTGATACCGACGATCAGGGCATTGGAGAATTTCACCCCGGCAAAATTGGTCACACCGTAATCGTTCGTGGTGTCCTCGATGGCACAACCGGTCTTGTAGTCCACAAAATTGAGCCAGCTATAACCGCCGGAGGTACAGACACTGGATTCCGGCACGTTGGATGGAACTTCCAGCGTACCCAGGGTCAGCAACATGTCCACATTGTTGCGTTCGCCCGTGTCCGGGAAGTTGGCATACCAGCCGTTGTTGGTGTCCCAATCGAACGTATAGCAATCCGACCCCGTCACCTGGCGCACCTGCTGCCCGATATAGGCACCGGAAGTGGCCGTGGTGTTGGTAAAGGTGCGCTCGGAAAAGGTCGCCGCGTGCGTCGTATCCGGGAGCAGCGTGGTCGTGCTCGACATGCTGTCCTTGATCGCGTAAAAACCCTGGACATCGGTATTGGCAAGATCCGGTATCCCCAGGTATTGCCCGGTGGCGACATAAATGACATGGTAGGTCGCGCTGCCCGTGTTCACCGAAGTCATTTCTATTTTTGTCATCACCGGCTTTTTCGTCGCCGGGGACACATCCGCATTTTCCAGATGAGCCAGTTTGAACACGCTCACCCCGCTGTGCCCGGAAGGCGCTGTCGGGTTCAGGTCAAAGCGCCAGACATCGCCGTTGAGGTCTCCCGCATAAACAAACTGCGCAGTATTGTTGGTATTGGGAGAATCCGCCCAGGCCGAAATCTTGCCGAGGTTGCTCGGCGAGCCGGCCGAGCCTGACCCGGTGCTGAGCGGAAAGCCGGTTTTCATGGCTCCGGTCTCAGGATTGACCGCATACAGATAGCCGACGCCATCCGCATTGTTATAGCCAGAAGAGAACATGATCACCCACTCGCCGTTGGGCAGCTTGTTCACGGAAGGCTTGCTGAAGGTATAGCCGAGATTGGCAAATCCGGTGCTGGCAGGCGTGATTTCCCACAGAAATACCGGGGTCGCCGGGTCGGTCACATCGAGGGCGTAATAAGACTTGCCGCCCCCGGCCAAGCCACCGACCAGTATGGTGTGCCAACTCGAATTTGCAAACTGCACGTCGTTGACGGTGATGGGGCCGTCCGCAAAGAACTGGTGGCTGTAATTTTCGTCGGCCAGCGCCTTGAGGTTAGGCATCAGCGCCGTAGGCAGAAACGACCAGACCTCCTGCCCGGTGTCGGCGTTGAAGGCATGCAGCAATCCGTCATTGGCCGACACATACACCATGGGGGTACGGCTGCCATAGGTGGCCTGATAAGCGCTATAACCGGTATCGTCGTAATCGAATGAAGGCGCCCTAATGAAAGTCGGCGTGGTATTCACGATATCTCCCAGTACGTGGCTGCGGGAACGCCACAGCGGCGGGTTTCCCAGGGAGTTATTGATTTCCATGCTGCGGTCGCCACTCAGGTAATTGACTATATTGCTCTTGGTCAGCGAACCAGCGTAAGTTCCTGCCAGCCCGGCATATTGGCTGAGTGTACTGGGGTCGAAATAATTGAGTTCCGCCGCACTCAGGTTGCCTGGCGCAAACGTCCGCATCGCAGTATCGCTGCCTGGATTGATGTAGATGGTGCGGGTATTCCAGACTTTTGCATCCAGCAGTTCCTGGGCCGACCACGGACACCCGGATCCGGCATCACCGCAGGTGCTGTTACCGGAGGCATCCACGCCGCTGGAAACCTGTCCCGTCCCCAGGTCGATCGTGCGCGCCTGCAAATCGCCGACCCACGAAACCGTCTCGTAGCTGGCTACGTAAGCAAAGTTGTCGCCTGCGACCGGCGTCAGGTTGGAAACGGCTGCTGCTGCCGCCGAACCCACTCGTGCGGTGATGCTGGAGAGCGCATCGATCAGACTATTGCTGACCTCGGTCGGATTCGCTGCGCTGAAATACTTGCCACGCCCGTTCAAGGCGGCATGCCAGAGGTCATCGATCGCCGTCGGATCATTCTGCTTGGCCGCCGGCCAGTTCTTTGCCCCGGTTTTGATATCGGCAAAATCCCCGGTCGTATCGCTCCAATAAGTCGTGCTGTAATGCAATGTCCCGGGAACGCCCAGACCCAGGGTATACAGCGTCATGTGCTGGCCCGTATTCTTGTCGTCGCCGGAAACAAACACGTTATTGGCCGCAACGTCCGCGCCGGTGGCTCCACTGGTCGCGTTGCTCAGCGCTGTCGTGCGCAAATCGGTCTTGTAGTAATACGCCGCCACGTCCGCCAGCGTGCCGCAGCTTGAATAACCGCTGTCGGTACAGCTGGTGCTGGGTTGGGCACCATCATAGAACGGGCGCGGGTCGGTGCTGAGGACATTGTCCTGGTTGCCGATCTGGGTGGTGCCATTCACCTGCTTGAGATCGGCGTAGGAATTGGTATTCCAGTACCCGTCCGTCACCAGCAAGGTATAGTTCTGCTGGCAGGAATACTGCATGGGATCGGTCGAACTCAGCTTGCCGGCAAAATACCGCCCGAGTTTCGCCAGTTCGGCACGCAAGGGGGTGGAGCCCGATGTCGTTGCCCCGGTCAGGTTGCTCCACCAGGTTGTGCGCTGGTTGGCGGTTTCGCCGTTATCGATGAACTGGGCCACCCCCTGCTGCACGGTGGTGCCGCCATAGTTGCTGAGCCGGTCGAAACCCACGCGATACTTGCCATCCAGTGCATCGAACGCAAACGTACTGGCGGATTTCATCATCAACATGCGGCTGCGATAATAGGCAAACCAGTTGGCAAAATTCTGCAACTCCTCGTCGTAAGTACAGGTCGCACCAGTGCAATCCGTGCGATCCAGCGTCTTGGTGTAGCTGGTCACGGCAGGCGTAATGTCCACCTTGGTAAACTTGCCGACATTGACTCGATGCGCGGTTGCGGCATCGACACCACCCGCGGAACTGCCCAGAGTCAACTGGATAACCCCCGACGCTTCAGTCCCGCCACTCATGCCGGTCACGGCTGTGCCCTGCGGGCTGGCAGCGGCGCTGCCGCCGGTAAACCGGGAAGCGCTCCAGGTAATGTTAGGCGTATCGTCAAGGCACAGGTAGTAGTTCTCGAAGCTAGTCCCGGCAGGCGCTGTGTAAGTAATAGTGCCGGTACAATTGCTGTGACTGTCGGTCCAGCCGGCGGTGGAGGTGCCGGTGCCTCCGCCATAGAGCTGGTTGGCCGTGTGTCTCGCCCTTTTCACATTTTTGCTGCTGCCGCTGCAGGTGGACGTGTTGGGGGAGAAACCTGAAAGGCTGGACAAGGTTTTCGTGTTGCTGGAACACGAACTGTTGCTGCCCGCCTTAACCGTAATATTGTAACTGTTGCTGCTCACTGAGCTGACGGTCAGTGTACTTTGCGGGCTGCTGCCCGAGGATGCCGCAGCGGAAACCGCCAATGCCGCGTTGCCAGCCGTGCCCACCGTATTGTTGGTCAGCGTGATCTGGTTGCCGACGACCGCCACCGCATAAGTCACCGGGTTGATGACGGCCGCGATGGCAGAGGCCACACTGCCGGTCGCCGTACCATCGGCGAAATTGAGCGGCTTGCTGTTGAGAATGGAAGTCCCGCCCGCCGTGATGTCCTGGATCACCGTGGCGCCGGCGGTGGAGTTGATGGTGATGGTGCCCGTGGCCTTGGAGCCGGCAACGCCGGCCGGACCGCTCACCGTCACCGCGTAGCCGTTGTAAGTTGCGCAATCAGCGGCAGCAACACAGGCATTGGGGGCCGTGATGGTTATGTTCGCGCTGCTGCTGGTTGCGCTATAGCCGGAGGTGGCGGTAAAACTGTTGATCGCATTCTTGATCGCGGTAGCGGTGGCGGTAGTTGTTCCCGCACCGGCAACGGATCCGCTGATGATGTTGGTGCCGTTGACGTAAAGACCATTGATGCTGAAGCCGGCAGTGACATTACCGGTGACGGTAATGGTGACCGTCGCCCGGGTTGTGGTACCCACAGCAGCCACCATCCCTCCCAGATAATTCGGGATGGTATGCGAACTGGCGGCACGGGGATCATACAGATCCGCGCAACTTGAAAACGCATGGGTGCCCGTCGAGTAGCTGCCACACCACAGGTAATCGTAGGCAACGGTATGCGTGGCGTCGCTGGTGTACTGACAACTCGCGTCAGACGGCGTGCTACCGGCAGTGCAATAGACCAGCGGTGCCATGTTGTAGTAATAAGGGGGGCCGCTATAGCTCTTGGCCGTGGTATAGACGCCGATAGGATAAAGGTAGGGGCTGACCGAGGTGTCGTTGTTCTCCTTGCACTCCCAGGTGTCGGGGGCGGTGCCGCCGCTCAGGGTTACTCCCCCCGTGCCCGAGTTGTAGGAAGGCGACGGGATGGCCGTACCGCTGGCAGTACACCATACCTGATGCGGGTAGCTGGTGGTCAGGTTGAAGCTGCCGCTGGCAGCAAAACCGTCGGTCCAGGCCGAGGTCGGTGTGGCATTTGCGTAGGAAGTACCGTCAGCCTTGAGCGGCGGCTTGTAGCGGATATTGGGGTTGTAATAGACGCGGTTGAAATCGTAGGCGGCAAATGGCACCGTTACCTTGCCGCTCGTCGAATTCAAACCACTATAGCTGTCCGGGCAAGTGGTGCGGCTGTTGCTGTCGCTGGTACCCGACCAGCACATGCTGTCGTTGACGTAATCCGGCAGGTATTCCCACCCCATGGATCCGGAGTTGTCCAGCATGTACATGATGTTGGGGCGCACCGCTGTAGTCGTGCTGTTGGCCAGCGGAGCCGTTGCCAGCGTGACGGTGGCGGCTTCGACGATCTGGCTGAACAGCATCGTCGACAGGAGGAAAGTTGCGGCCCATTTCTTCAGGGGCATGTTGTTTGTCATGGTGCTCTCCTTTGGGCGATGGGTTTTAATGAAACACCACCTGGATGTAACTGCTGTTGAACTTGGGCCCGGCCACCTTGACGGTGACCCGGTAGTAGACCAGCCCGCCGGCACCCTGGATACCCGCATTGGACTCGGTTCCGGCCGATTTCGAGGTGCCGGCGCCGCCGACATCGGCGGTAGAGTCCGGCGCACTGACACAGGCGACGCCAGGATCGTTGCAATCTCCGGTCACCCGGGAAAACCGGTGAATGACGTAATAAATGCGGTACCCGGTATGGGACTCCGTGCCGACAGATTTAACTGCGGCAGCGTCCGTCCAGGTCACCTGGGATATGGGGTTGAACTCATTGGGCTTGTCGGCGGAATAACCGGGCGTGCCGAAACCGGCATAGGAATAATAGCCTGCCGCCGCGTTGTCGGCTTCTAGGGCGGCCGCGCTCTGCGACAACAGCCAGGCACGCGCGGCCTCGACACCGATATCGCCCGCACTGGAGGCGGATTGACGGAAGGCGATGTTGCCGGCGGCCGAACTCCCGGACTCCATGACCTTCATCATGGCAATGCCGGAGATGGTGATAATCACCAGCATGACGAGCGTCATGAACAGCACGAACCCGCGGTCGGCCACGGTCAAAGTACGATTCAGTTTGCCCATAACACATTCCTCAACGGTACGATCGTGTAATACGCCTTATAGCTGTATTTCGAATCGGGCACGGCAAAAGTCACCGCTCCCCCGCCGGTAGTAGCAGGCAACACCTCTATCGAAGTCGTGGTGTTCCCGGCATCGGCCTGAATGCCCTGCGCGACCAGGCCGAAGCGTATCGCCAGCACCCTCCGGTTACCGTTAATTGCCGGGTCGGGGGAAAAGTTGACGTTGGTGACGGTAACTCCGGTTGCGGCACTGCCCACCCAGCTATCCACCGCCTTGTTATTGTCGGTATCCAGGCCGTATTCGGCCTTGAGATAGATGATTCTGTCCACCAGAGGGCTGTCGGTATAAGTGGGAAATTGCGCCAGGCTCAACTGGTTGGCGAGGACGCTGTAGCGTTTTCCGGAAAACACGCCGAGATTGACCAGTGGATCGTTGGCGATCAGGGTCTCCCATCCCTCGGTAACGCCATTGGGGTCGGCCGCGACATTGAATACCATGCCACTGTACTCGGCATGATTGGGGACAGGCTCCGCCTGATTGTGTTCAATGCATTCGCCGGAACAGCCCGCCACGGCAGCCGTGACGTTGGTCACCTGCACCAGGGTACATACGTTATTGCGCTGGCCAATCAGCAGGTCTCCCTTAAAAAAACCTGTCGTTCCGACCGTGTCGAAAGAGTTTGCGTACGCCGCCTGACCGAAGTCGATCGTAGTCAGCGGCACCGCCGATAGGGCTTTGCCGTATTGCACCTCGATCAAGTCCCCGGCCGCGCCGTTGCCTAGCAGCCGTACCGGCATGGTGGATATCGGAGGCTGCACGGTCATGAGCACATCATCGCCGAATGCCCAGTTGATGGTGCTGCAGTTGGGCGTCACCTCCATCAGTCCGTAGCCCGCCTGATTCAGGTCGCGGGAAATCACGAATTGCGCCAGCGCGCCGTTGCCTTGCGCTTCCATGGTGCTGGTGGCCAGCTTGCGGTGCTGGTTGAAATTGACGAACACCTGCGACACCGCCAGCATGCCAAGCAAGCCGATGGTCAGGCCTATCATCATTTCGATCAGCGACATCCCCCCCTGGCGCTTATGCGATGCATGCCATTTAAAGTTTGAGCACTGCTCCATGATGTGGCCGCCTTATGTATTCTTGGCAATGATAGCCGTTGTCAGGTAGCGATGCTGCACAGCAACGCCGGCCTCTTTCTTGTCGGACCAGTTGACTTCGATATCCACCGTCACACCGTCCGCACGCACGCTGACCGTCGCCGTCCCTACGGGAAGAGCCTGACGTACGCGCGTCTCCCAGTCGGTAGTGTCGAATGCTGCCGGCGTCGCGGCGCTGATCCACATCTCGCCGACCAGTTCCTGCGCCAGTTCGCTCGCATCATTGCGGTATTTGGATTGACCGACATCGTTTAGAGCCTGTGCCGCCATTCCCATCAGGGCGATGATGCCCACGGCAAACAGCACCAATCCGATGAGCGCCTCCAGAATGAAGGATCCACGCTGCCGACCGGCGGAAGTTTGATTCATGTGCCTGCTCATGACGACATCTCCCATCATCAGGTACAACTTAACGGAGAACCTGCAGCCAGCGACGGATCGCACAGTTTAGCGCTGCCCCCCGCCCCGACAATAACCCGCCACGCCTTATACGATCCTGCATCGGCAGTATCGGCAGTGATATCCACAGTGGTCAATCCAGCCACCAGCACCTGCCCGATCGGCCCGAATACGACAGTGGATGCATCCGCTGCCACAATAATCCCGGCAGTATTCCGTCCATCGCTTTTCTGGATGATGAAAGGATCGTCGGCACATGCCGGATTCCCCGCCGGCTGGTTGGTTGGTGCCGGATTGCACGGATCGGTTTGATCCGGTGGTGCGAAAGGCGCTGCCGCACAACGCCCTGTAGGCACCCGGTAAAACGGGTTGGCTGGATCCGTATGGCTCTGATTCACGACCCAAAACATGGAATCGGTGCTTAAACCGCAGTTGTTGTCCAGCGTGGAAACCAGTTGGAAACGTACCGCTGTATTGCGCTTGATGGCTTCAGATCGGGCCACCCGTAATCCGGCCATAATATTTTCGGCCGCGCCTTTGGTACGGCCGCTGACCAGCATTTCCCGGAAACTCGGAAGCGCGATCGCGGCCAGAATCCCCATGATCGCAAGCGTCACCATCAGTTCAATCAGCGAAAATCCGTTGTTGGCCCGCATGATCAACAGCTCCCGCTCTTATCCCGTATCCAGCAGTCGTTGGGGGTGTGTTGCGACCAGCCGGCAGGAACTGCACTTGTCGATTTAGTGCCGGCATCGTCGATGGTAAAGGCAAAACCTCCGGTACCCGCAGCGGATACCCCGGTAGCGGTCAAGGTAAAGTTCTGGCCGGTGTTCGCCGTGACGCAGGTATAGGTAAAATATTTCACATCCCCGCCGCTCGGCATCGTGGTAGCGCACCCCGCACCGTTGTCATAAGTGCGGTTATCCTGGTAATAGCGCTCCATGCGTAATCTGACGGTGGATAGCTGGGAATAAGCCTCGCTGAGTTTGCTCCGCGTCAGGTAGGTGTTGTAAGAAGGAAGCGCCACGCTTGCCAGAATCCCGACAATAGCGACGACTATCATGAGTTCGATCAATGAAAAACCTGAATTCCTGCGCATCATTTTTAACATCCTTTCTTACCTGAGTGATACTAATTCCTGGTGAAAGCCAGCGTCCAACCCAAGCCGACAAACGGCAATTTTTCGCGTCTGAACGGAAACATTGGTAATATTAAAGCAAACTCCCCCCTAGAGAACTCCAATGCGCAAAGTTTCATTCATTCTTCTGGTCGGCATGCTGCTCACCGCCTGCGGTGCGAAAGGTCCGCTTTACCTGCCAGAGAAACAATACCCCCAACCGCAACAGGACAAGAATTCAAAATGAACGTTTTTAGCAACACAGGCGGCGAACTATACGCCGAGGGGGTGGCATTGACCGAGATCGCCGCTCGATTCGGCACGCCGTGTTATGTTTATTCCAGGAGTGCGCTGACGGAGGCTTTCCGCCAGTTTGACGAAGGCTTTGCCGCGCGCGACCATCTGATCTGTTATGCGGTCAAGGCCAATTCCAGCCTGGCTGTCCTGAATACCTTTGCCAGACTGGGCGCTGGGTTCGACATTGTTTCCGGCGGCGAACTGGCACGCGTTCTGGCTGCCGGCGGAGACGCTGGCAAAGTGGTGTTTTCCGGTATCGGCAAAACCGCCGACGAAATGCGCTCGGCACTGCATGCCGGGATTTTCTGTTTCAACATCGAATCGGAAAGCGAACTCGACCGCCTGAACAAAGTGGCCGGCGAAATGGGTAAGGTGGCACCGGTGTCGTTGCGTGTGAACCCGGACGTGGATGCAAAGACCCATCCCTACATCTCCACCGGCCTGAAAAACAACAAATTCGGCGTGGCATATGACAGCGCGTTTGCCATATACCAGCGTGCTGCGGCCATGCCACACATCGCGGTGCATGGGGTGGACTGCCATATCGGATCGCAACTGACCGAAATCGAGCCTTTTCTGGCCGCGCTGGAGCGGGTACTGGCCCTGGTGGACAACCTGGAAGCGATTGGCATTTCCATCAGTCACCTGGACTTGGGCGGCGGCGTGGGCATCCGCTACCGCGATGAGGCGCCGCCGGAAATCTCGCATTATGCCGCAGCTTTGCTGGAACGCCTGCAGGGGCGCAAATTCAAGCTGTTGCTAGAGCCGGGCCGTGCGCTGGTAGGGAATGCCGGCTTGCTGTTGACCCGTGTCGAATACCTGAAGCGTGGCGAAGCAAAAAACTTCGCCATCGTCGATGCCGCAATGAACGATTTGATGCGGCCGGCACTTTATGACGCCTGGCACAATATCGTGTCGGTGGAACCGCGCATCGGCCCGGTAGAAAATTTCGAGATCGTCGGCCCGGTATGTGAAAGCGGCGATTTTCTCGGTCACGACCGTGCACTCTGCCTGGAAGAGGGCGACCTGCTGGCGGTCATGTCGGCCGGTGCTTACGGCATGAGCATGAGCTCCAATTACAACACCCGCCCAAGGGCGGCCGAAGTGATGGTGGACGGACGCGAAACCCGTCTGGTCAGGGAGCGCGAGACTGTCGAAAACCTCTTTAAACTGGAGTCTTTCGCCTGATTTTTCGACTATTGTAAAGCGCAAAAAATAGGCGTAGATTGTTGCTTCCGCAGTACCCATAAAACCATTAGACGATGACGGAGGAAGCAAATGTAGAAGTCGATTTTCGCCATATTTTTCATGCTGTTGGGATTGTTCGCCGCTCCTGCTGTATATGCTGACGATCTGCCCGAAATCGCCCCGGCCGCTACCGATGAACCGCTGCCACCGTTAGTTGATCCGGCCATTGCGGACGACACTTCCGGCAACTGATTCCGGAAGCCATCGGAACCAAAGGCGAAGCTCCGAAAGGGGCTTCGCTTTTTTGTGCCTGCGCCCCGAAGGAAGTACCCTTGGGGTGCGCTACAATCTCGACGTTCACCTCAAAACTGATATTTATGGAATTCACGCCTGTTCTCGATTATTTTCTCAGCCTGCAGGAGCGCATCGTCGAAAGCCTGCAGCATGCCGACGGAAAAAATTTTCTGCATGACTCCTGGCAGCGCCCTGAAGGCGGCGGCGGTATCAGTTGCGTGATCGAGGAGGGCAACGTGTTCGAACGCGGCGGCGTCAACTTCTCCCATGTTACCGGCGACAAACTCCCGCCCTCGGCAAGTGCCGGACGGCCTGAACTGGCAGGGCGCGGCTTCGAGGCCGCCGGTGTGTCTCTGGTGCTGCATCCGCGCAATCCTTATGCGCCGACCGTCCACCTCAACGTTCGTTGCTTCATGGCGAAAAAAGCTGGCGAAGACCCTGTCTGGTGGTTCGGCGGCGGCATGGACTTGACCCCGTACTATGGTTTCACCGAGGATGCCGCGCACTTCCACCGCACTTGCCGGGATGCGTTGCTACCGTTTGGCAACGATTTGCATCCGCGCTTCAAGGCATGGTGCGACGAATATTTCTATCTCAAGCACCGCAAGGAGCCGCGCGGCGTAGGTGGCATCTTCTTCGATGACTTCAACGAGCGGGAATTCGATCAAAGCTTCGCCATGACCCGCAGCGTGGGGGATCATTTCATCAAGGCCTACCTGCCCATACTGCAGCGCCGCATCAACACCCCCTACGGCGAGCGCGAGCGCGACTTCCAGGCCTACCGGCGGGGACGCTATGTGGAATTCAACCTGGTGTATGACCGTGGCACGCTATTCGGCCTGCAATCAGGCGGCCGTACCGAGTCCATCCTGATGTCGATGCCACCTATCGTCAAATGGCGCTACGACTGGCGACCGGAAGCCAATTCGCCGGAGGCCAGGCTATATTCGGACTTCCTGACCGCCAGGGATTGGCTGGTTCAATAACAACAATCTTCGAATAAGGACGCAGCACATGCAAACCATAGAGGCACTGATTGCCACCCTGTCAGGCTGGGTTTGGGGGCCGCCCATGCTGGCCTTGCTGGTAGGTACCGGCCTTTACCTGACGATTTTGCTCAAAGGACTGCAGTTCCGCGCGCTGCCGCTGGCATTCCGCTTGATTTTTCACAAGGAGCTCAGCCATCACGGCGACATCAGCCACTTTGCCGCACTGATGACGGCGCTGGCCGCGACAGTCGGCATCGGCAACATCGTCGGTGTCGCGACGGCGATTACCATGGGCGGGCCGGGGGCAGTCTTCTGGATGTGGATGACCGGCCTGGTCGGCATGGCGACCAAGTACTCCGAGGCGGTGCTGGCGGTCAAATACCGCGAGCATGGCGAACACGGCATGCGCGGCGGACCGATGTATTACCTCGCCAAAGGTGCGGGCATGCCCAAGCTGGGCTGGCTGTTCGCGTTGTTTACCGCGCTAGCGACTTTCGGCATCGGCAACATGACGCAGGCCAATGCCACCGCGAGCATTTTCAAGGCGACTTTCGGCATCGAAACCTGGGTAACCGGCGTGGTGCTGATGTTGTTGACCGGGCTGGTCATCATCGGAGGTATCCGTTCCATCGGTCGCTTTACCTCTTTGCTGGTACCGTTCATGATCCTGGGCTATATCGCCACCACGATGACTGCAATACTGATGAACGCACCGGAAGTCCCGCATGCCTTCGGCCTGATATTTTCCCACGCCTTCTCGCCTGCTGCGGCTACCGGCGGTTTTGCCGGGGCGACAGTGGCAGCAGCCATGCGCTTTGGTATCGCGCGCGGTGTATTTTCCAACGAATCCGGTCTGGGCTCTGCCCCCATCGCCGCTGCCGCTGCACGCACCAACGACCCGGTCAAACAGGCGCTGGTCAGCATGACGCAAACCTTTATCGACACGCTGGTGGTCTGCACCATGACCGCGCTGGTGATCCTGACCTCGACAGCCTGGACGCAAGGCATCGGTGCAGAGCAACTTACCAGTGCCAGCGTGGCAGAGACGCTGGGCGCCCCCGGCGCGATCATGGTCGCCATTGCTACCGCGCTGTTCGCCTATTCCACGCTGATCGGCTGGAACTACTACGGCGAAAAGGCGATTGAATACCTGCTGGGCGCGAAATCCATCCGCATTTACCGCATCGTATTCATCTGCGTGGTGATCGTCGGCGCGATGACCAAGCTGGAATTCGTATGGAATTTTTCCGACCTGATGAATGGCATGATGGCGATTCCCAACCTGATCGGCCTGCTGCTGCTGTCCAAGGTCATCAAACAGGAAACCGACCGCTACTTCAAGGAGTAAGGAGATGGCCCAACCCGCGCATCGCAGTGCCTGGAGCAACCGCTGGACTTTCATGCTGGCGACCGCCGGGTCGGCGATCGGCTTGGGCAATATCTGGAAATTTCCCTACATGGTGGGCGTCAACGGCGGCAGTGCATTTGTGCTGGTATTTCTCGCCTGCATCGTCGTGGTCGGCATTCCGCTGATGATGTGCGAAATCATGCTGGGGCGCCGCGCCCAGCGTAACCCCATCGACGGCATACAGGCATTGGCGCACGAAGCTAATGCCCCGGCAGCCTGGAAATTGGTGGGTATCACCGGCCTGTTCGCCGGACTGCTGATCCTGGGCTTTTACAGCATCATCGCCGGCTGGGTACTGGATTACATCGTCCGCGCCGCCAGCGGAGAGTTTCATGGGATCGACGGCGCAACGGCCAAGAGCCGCTTCGACACCTTCCTCGCCGCGCCGCTGGAACTACTGCTGTGGCACACGCTGTTCATTGTCATGACACTGGGCGTCGTGGCGCGCGGCGTCAACGCCGGGCTGGAAAAGGCCAACAAGATCCTCATGCCCGCGCTATTCGCCATTCTGCTGGTACTGGTCGGCTACAGCATGGCGGTGGGCGATTTTGCCCGCTCCGCAGCGTTCATGTTCACGCCGGATTTTTCCAAGGTAACGCCAACCGCGGTGCTGTCGGCACTGGGGCATGCCTTTTTCTCGCTCAGCCTGGGCATGGGCGCGGTGATGGTGTATGGCTCCTATTTGCAGCGCCACGTCTCCATCGCCCGCACCAGTTTTTATGTTGCCATTGCCGACACCGGCGTTGGCCTGCTGGTCGGGCTGGCAATTTTTTCGCTGGTGTTTGCTAACGGGTTGGAACCAGCCGCCGGACCCGGCCTGATTTTCCAGACCTTGCCCATTGCGTTTGGCCGCATGCCGGGCGGCGACGTCATCGGAACGCTGTTTTTTGTGCTGGTTGCTTTCGCTGCCTGGACATCAGCCATTTCGCTGGTGGAGCCGGCCATCGCCTGGCTCACCGAGAACACCAGCCTCACCCGCAAGCAATCCGCCTGGCTGATCGGCATCACCGACTGGCTGCTGGGCATCGCGGTGTTGCTGTCGTTCAACGAATGGCAGAATGTGCGCCTGTTATTCGGCCTGGGCATCTTCGACACGCTGGACAAACTCACCACCACCATCATGCTGCCACTGGGCGGGTTATCGATGGCAATTTTTGCCGGATGGGTGATGAGAACGACGCACGTACAGGAAGAACTGGGGCTGGCGACCGCGCTATATCAGCTGTGGCGTTTCACCATCCGCTACATATCACCACTTGCCATCGTCGCGATTTTTGTCTACCTGCTCGGGTTAATCCAATAATCGGATCCAATAAAAAAGCCGGTCAGCAATGACCGGCTTCTTAGGTACTCAGGAGTTACCTGATTACTGTGCCAGAACCCACTCGACCAGCGTCTTGATGTCGGCATCGGACACCTTCGGGCTGTTAGCCGGCATCGGCATCGGGCCCCAGACACCGGAGCCGCCCTTCTTGACCTTGTCGATCAGCTTGGCTTCAGCATCCTTCTGACCCTTGTACTTGGCAGCAACATCCTTGTATGCCGGGCCCAGAATCTTCTTGTCCACGCCATGGCAAGCCATACAGCCGCTCTTGTTAGCCAGTTCCAGGTTGGCAGATGCCTGTGTTGCAACCATCAGCGAACCTGCAGCGGCAACAGCCATCAAAATTGCTTTCATGATTTCTCCTCTTAAAGTTAAAAATAAACAATGGTTACGACTAAATTCTAGTGCGTCATGATAACCATGTTGTACAACGATTGCAAAACTCACAGCACTGCAACCAACGCATCCAGTTCACCAATTTCCGGTAGACATTCAACGCCACGACACACCCATGCGTTGACAGCCGCTCCCGGTTTTTTATCCAGCGCCGGAAAACCGGTTTTGGCATCGGCCGGGATTGCGACAATCATGGCACCCGGCAGCCAGTGCGTGGACAATGCCCGCATCCAATCTGCCAGCATGCTGCGCTCTCCGCGCAGAATTACCAGCGTCGCGGGGGTCAGCGATTCCTGCGCTGCGCATAGCAGGCTGGGACAGGCGGCAGGATTGGCGGCAAGTTCGCCGCCGAAATATTGCACGGCTTTTTCTGCCGCTTGCAGGTAACGCATCTCGCCCAGCAGATGGCCCAGTCGCTGCAGCGCAAATGCCGCCACGCCATTGCCGGATGGAATCGCATTGTCGTGCGGCGATTTGGGCCGGTGAATCAGGGTTTCGTGGTCATGGCTGGTGAAGAAGAATCCGCCCGCTTCATCTTCAAACCGGGCGAGCAGGGTGTCGCCTATATCGATGGCAAACTGCAGATCCTGCTGGCGAAACTCGGCCTGGAGCAATTCCAGCAGCGCATCCAGCAAAAATGCGTGATCGTCCAGGTAGGCGTTGAGGCGGGCCTGTCCATTCTTGTAGGTGGCAAGCAATATGCCATCTTGCCACAGGTTGTCGCGGATGAAATCCGTGGCGGCCTGCGCAACCGCAATCCATTGCGGTTTGCCGAATACCCGGCCGGATCGCGCCAGACCCTTGATCGCCAGCGCGTTCCAGCTGGTGAGTATCTTGTCGTCGCGCGACGGACGCACCCTCAACTCCCGGGCCTGCAGCAGTTTTTGCTGTACCTCGCGCGGCATATCGGGCTCAGCACTGGCCCGCAGGTGCCAGAACTGGTGCTCGAAATTCGGCGTCTCCTGGAGACCGTAATTTTGCTTGATGGCCTCGAACTCTTCCCTGCTCAGCAACGCGGCCAGCTCTTCGCGGCGCCAGACGTAGTATTTGCCTTCCTCGCCCTCCGAATCGGCATCCAGCGCGGCATAGAACGCCCCGCCCGCATCCCGCATCTCGCGCTGCATCCAGTCCACGGTTTCTTCGACCACCGTCCGGTAGCGCGGCTCGCCCAGCAACTGCCAGCCATCGGCGTACAGACACAGCAACTGACCGTTGTCGTAGAGCATTTTTTCGAAATGCGGGATCTCCCAGCCCTCATCCACGCTATAACGGCAAAAGCCCCCGCCGAGATGATCGTAGATACCGCCATTCGCCATCGCCGTCAGCGTGCGCCGTATCATTTCGTTGAGGCCGGCATCCCCCACCCGGACCAGAAATGCCCAATCCGGCACGTTGGGAAATTTCGGCGCATGCCCCAACCCGCCATTGATCGTGTCGAACAGTTCTTGCAGTCTCGCCACTCCATGCCGGATGGCCGTTGCATCCGGCATACCGGCATTGAACGTGCGCCGATCCAGCGCATCGAGCAAGGTTGAGCGCTGTGCGAGAATTTGAGGCTTCTGTTCGCGATACGCCCCGGCCACCCGCACCAGCAAATCGGCAAAACCCGGCAGGTTGTATCTCGGCGCTGGGGGAAAATACGTACCGCCGTAAAACGGCGTCTGATCCGGCGTCAGAAACATGGTCAACGGCCAGCCACCGCTACGCCGGTTCATCAACCCATGTGCCGATTGATAAATCTGGTCGAGGTCCGGCCGTTCCTCGCGATCCACTTTGATATTGATGAAATGCTCGTTCATCACCGCGGCAGTAGCCGGGTCTTCAAACGACTCGTGCGCCATGACGTGGCACCAGTGGCAGGCGGAATAGCCGATGGAAAGCAGGATGGGTTTATCCTGCTCGCGGGCCAGGGCTAGCGCCTCTTCACCCCAAGGATACCAATCGACGGGGTTATCGGCGTGCTGCAGCAGGTAGGGGCTAGTTTCTTTTGCGAGTTGGTTAGGCATGCGGCAAGTCTATCACCGCCAAAGCAATACCTGAATGATCCGCTCAACTATTTGCTTCTACTGTTCCGTCGTTGGGCGGGCAATGATGAGGTTGAGCGGATGAGAAAAACGCCTCAACATCCCCCAGCTCCCTGGTTCGCTTCATCGGCGGCAAACTTTGCCAAATCCGCCGACCGTACTGCTTCTCCACCAGCCGCTTGTCGCAAATCATCAGCACGCCGCGGTCTGTTTCATCGCGAATCAAGCGCCCCGCGCCTTGCTTGAGCGTAATCACCGCATAAGGCAACTGATATTCCATGAAGGCGCTTTTGCCCTCGGCGTTGAGCTTGTCGATGCGCGCGGCCAGTACCGGGTCGTCGGGCGGCGCAAACGGCAACTTATCGATGACCACCAGCGACAGTGCTTCACCTCGTACGTCCACGCCTTCCCAGAAGCTTTGCGAAGCCACCAGCACGGCATTGCCCAGCTTGCGAAAGCGTTCCAGCAACTCGCTGCGCGAGCTTTCGCCCTGCAGCAGCAACGGAAACTCCAACTCGTCGCGCTCGAATGCTTCCTTGAGCCAGCCGTGAATTTCCTTCATTGCCCGCAGGCTGGTGCAGAGCACGAAAGCCCGGCCACCGCTGGCCTTGATCGCGGGCAAGGCAGCTTGGGCGACAGCCGATATATATTCCTGCGTATTGGGTTCCGGCATCCCCTGGGGGACATACAGCACGGCCTGTTCGGGGTAATCGAAAGGGCTCTCCCAGTAGCCGGTCTCGGCTTCAAGCAGTCCCATCTGCCCCAGGTAATGGCCGAAGTTGCTTTTGACTGCGAGCGTGGCGGAAGTGAAAATCCAGGCACGCGTCTGACCCTCGATCTGCTTGCCGAAAATCTCGGCGATGGACAAAGGCGTCGCATGCAGCAGCACGCTTTGCGAAAACACCTCGACCCAGCGCACCAGATTGGCGTTCTGCCCGGCTTGCCAGTTGGCGACTTGCGCCTGTAGCGCCATTGCGCGTTGCCAACAGTTTTCCATGCCCGGGCTGCGCTCGGCCTGTGTTGCCAACAGTTCTGCCAATTCGGCCAGTTTGATGCGCATCGTTCCCAGTTGCTGCGAGAAATCCTTGAAACCCTGCGCTTTGTTGACCGGCATGCGTGCAGTATCCAGCCCGAACACCAGGCGAAAATCACGCACGGCTTTTTCCAGTGCGGCAGTAGCCTCCGGCAACGCCTTGAAGTCCTTGGCCTCGGTCAGCGCTTCGGCATGGGTGTCGCGCGCCAGTTCGACGATCTGGCTGGTGGAAATATCCTCGCCGAAAAACAGCCCGGCGGTTTCCGGCAACTGGTGCGCTTCGTCGAAAATCACCGTATTGGCAGCCGGCAACAACTCCGCCACGCCTTCGTCGCGCAACATGACGTCGGCAAAAAACAGGTGATGGTTGACCACCACCACATCGGCCGCCAGCGCGCGTTTGCGCGCTTCCATGACGAAACATTCCTTGTAATTGCCGCACTCCTGCCCCAGACAGTTATCACGGGTGGAAGTGACGCTCTGCCAGATCATGGCGTTTTCCGGCACGATGGCGAGCTCGCTCTTGTCGCCGCTTTGCGTGCGCTGGGCGAAGCGGCCGATTTCATGCAGGTGGTGCACATCGTCGCGGCTCATGAAGCGGCCTTCGACCTTGGCGCGCTCGAGGTGGTAATGGCAGACGTAGTTGGCACGGCCCTTGAGAATGGCGACCGTCACCGGGGCCTTGAGCGCCTCGCGCACCGCAGGCAGGTCGCGCGCAAAGAGTTGATCCTGCAAGGTTTTCGTGCCGGTAGAGACTATCACCTTGCCGCCGGAAAGCAGAGCCGGCACCAGATAGGCAAAGGTCTTGCCGGTACCGGTGCCGGCTTCGGCCACCAGCACTTTGCGGCTCTCGATCGCCCGCTCGATGGCCTGTGCCATTTCGAGTTGTTGCGGACGCAGGCGGTAGCCGGGAATATGCTCGGCCAACAGGCCGTCGGAAGCGAAAATGCGGGAAAGATCGGACATGCAGGGGATTAGGGTAAAACACGCCACCAAGAATACCGGCATCTTACCACTCGCTCCTGTGATCCAGCAGTCGCTAGCGTACTCGCCTCCGCACGGGGCAAAGAGTGAACGTTTTCAGCTTGTAGTTGCCCAATGAAATAAGCCGCTTTTGTCGGCGGCTTATTTGAAGTACTGCCAACGAATGGTTGGTTTTTTTACCCTCTCCATGTTAAATCTCCACGGAGATTTAACCCTTTCCCCCTCTTGCAGGGGGATTTTTTTGCCTGCTTATCTCGACACCTTCTCGCAACATTCAAATCTGCTTCTTATCGGCAAGATGTGGCTTGAGGTACTTCCCGGTATAGCTCGCGGGTGTAGCGGCCACCTGCTCCGGCGGACCTTCGGCGATGACCTGCCCGCCGCCGTTGCCGCCCTCCGGCCCGAGATCAACCAGCCAGTCGGCGGTTTTGATCACGTCCAGATTATGCTCGATCACCACAACGGTATTGCCGTGGTCGCGCAGCCGGTGCAAAACGTTGAGCAAAAGTTGAATATCTGCAAAGTGCAGGCCGGTCGTGGGTTCATCCAGAATATAGAGCGTACGGCCGGTATCGCGCTTGGATAATTCAAGGGCCAGCTTGACGCGCTGGGCCTCGCCGCCGGAAAGCGTAGTCGCAGACTGCCCCAGCGTGATATAGCCCAGGCCCACCTCGAGCAATGTGTGCAGCTTGCGCGCCACCACCGGCACGGCGTTGAAGAATTCATACGCCTGCTCCACCGTCATCTTGAGTACCTGATGAATATTCTTGCCCTTGTACTGGATTTCCAGGGTTTCACGGTTGTAGCGGTGCCCCTTGCAGACGTCGCAAGGGACATAGATATCCGGCAAAAAGTGCATCTCGACGCGGAGCACACCATCGCCTTGGCAGGCTTCGCAGCGGCCGCCCTTGACGTTGAAGGAATAGCGGCCCGGCCCGTAGCCGCGCATGCGCGACTCGGGCACACCGGCAAACAGTTCGCGTATGGGCGTGAACAGCCCGGTATAAGTGGCCGGATTGGAGCGCGGGGTACGGCCGATGGGCGACTGGTCGACATCCACCACCTTATCGAAGAATTCCAGCCCGTGGATCTCGCCATAGGCTGCCGGTTCCGTGCTGGAACCGTATAAATGCCTGGCCACCGCGCGATAAAGCGTATCGTTGATCAGGGTGGACTTGCCCGAACCGGAAACGCCGGTGACGCACACCAGCAACCCCACCGGCAGATTCAGCGTGACGTTCTTGAGATTATTGCCGCTCACCCCTTCAAGCTTGAGCCAACGCTTGGGGTCGGGCGCGTGGCGCTTGCCGGGCACTTCGATTTTCTTGCTTCCGGAAAGATACTGGCCGGTGAGCGAAACCGGGTTGGCCATCACCTCCCTGGGCGTACCCTCAGCCACGATTTCACCGCCATGCTCGCCCGCACCGGGCCCGATATCCACCACATAGTCAGCCGAGAGAATCGCATCTTCGTCATGCTCGACCACGATCACGCTGTTGCCGATGTCGCGCAAATGGCGCAGGGTATCGAGCAGGCGGTCGTTGTCGCGCTGATGCAGCCCGATCGAGGGTTCGTCCAGCACATACATCACGCCGGTCAAGCCGGAGCCGATTTGCGAAGCCAGCCGGATACGCTGCGCCTCGCCGCCGGATAGCGTTTCTGCCGAACGCGACAGCGAGAGATAATCGAGACCGACGTTGGTCAGAAAAGACAGGCGGTTGCTGATTTCCTTGACGATCTTGTCGGCAATCGCCAGTTTCTGGCCGGTCAGTTGCAATCCGCCGAAGAAACTCAGCGCCTGCTTGAGCGGCTCTTCGCAGATCTCATGCAAGGTTCTGCCGCCCATCTTGACGAAGCGGGCCTCTTTTCTCAGCCTCGTGCCGGCACATTCGGGGCAAGGCTTGGAGTTGAGATATTTAGCCAACTCCTCCCGCACCATCACTGAATCGGTTTCGTGATAACGCCGGTCCAGATTGTGCAAAATGCCCTCGAAGGCATGGCTGCGCGTGCTGGCCTTGCCGCGTTCGTCGAGATAAACAAACGGGATGGCTTCCTTGCCGCTGCCGTTAAGCAATATCTGCTGCACCTCTTCCGTCAACTGCTCGAACGGCACGTCCACATCAAATCCGTAATGCAGGGCCAGGCTCTGCAACATCTGGAAATAAAACTGATTGCGCCGGTCCCAACCCTTGATGGCCCCCGAAGCGAGCGAAATATGCGGAAACGCCACCACCCGCTTGGGATCGAAGAAGCTGATCTGCCCCAGACCATCGCATTTCGGACAAGCCCCCATCGGATTATTGAACGAGAACAGACGCGGCTCAAGCTCCTGCAGGGCGTAACTGCACACCGGGCAGGCGAACTTGGCGGAGAACAGTTGCTCCTTGTCGGTATCCATTTCCAGCGCAATCGCACGGCCATCGGCCAGGCGCAATGCGGTCTCGAACGACTCTGCCAGACGCTGCTTGATGTCGGCGCGAATTTTGAGCCTGTCCACCACCACATCCACATCGTGTTTCACGGTCTTGGCAAGTTTGGGCACTTCGTCCATCTCGTAGATCTTGCCGTCTACGCGCACCCGCACAAAACCCTGCGCACGCAATTCGTCGAACAGGTCCAGCTGCTCGCCCTTGCGGTTGGCCACCACAGGCGCCAGAATCATGAGCCTGGTCTCTTCCGGCAACTCCATCACCGCATCGACCATCTGTGACACGGTTTGCGATTCGAGCTTGATGCCGTGCTCGGGACACTCCGGATCACCCGCACGGGCAAATAGCAGGCGTAGGTAGTCGTGGATTTCCGTCACCGTGCCCACGGTGGAGCGCGGGTTGTGCGAGGTGGATTTCTGCTCGATGGAAATCGCCGGGGAAAGACCTTCGATCAGATCGACATCGGGTTTTTCCATGCGGTCCAGAAACTGCCGAGCGTAAGCAGAAAGTGACTCGACGTAGCGGCGCTGCCCCTCTGCATACAAGGTATCGAACGCAAGTGAGGACTTACCTGAACCGGACAGTCCGGTGACCACGATCATCTTGTTGCGTGGCAGGTCGAGCGAGATATTCTTGAGGTTGTGCGTGCGTGCGCCGCGGATGCGGATAGTGTCCATTAGTTACAGCCGGTTAGGTCAACCTGCTAATATAAGCAATTTTCAGCCGTACCCTCAACTGTTTTATGTCCATCCAGATGAAAAAACATATTGCAAAACGCCAGAGCGTAGGCGAGGCAAGGCGCACATTTGGGATGAAACCGGAGTTTACATGCAAGTAAATGAGGATTTCAGCCCGAATGTGCAACACAGCATCGACAAGCGAAGTGTTTTGCACTCTTCCGAAAAAATGACTCCGCTGGAGCTGCGCGCGAGCATGAGCCTGGCCTCGATTTACGGATTGCGCATGCTGGGCATGTTCCTGATCTTGCCGATTTTCGCCATCTACGCCGAAACCCTGCCCGGCGGCCACAGCCACCTCATGATCGGCCTGGCGCTCGGCGCCTATGGCCTGACACAGGCGCTATTCCAGCTGCCGTTCGGCATGGCCTCCGACCGTTTCGGGCGCAAGAGTGTCATCTATTTCGGCTTGCTGCTGTTTGTCATCGGCAGCTTTGTCGCCGCCTCTGCACACGACCTCATCTGGATCATCGTCGGGCGGGCGATCCAGGGCGCGGGCGCGGTTTCTGCCGCAGTCACCGCGCTGGTCGCGGACCTCACGCGCGAGGAGCACCGCACCAAGGCCATGGCGATGATAGGCGGGACCATCGGCCTGACGTTTGCCTTCTCGCTGGTTGCCGGTCCGGCATTGAACCAGTGGATCGGCATTCCCGGGATTTTTGCGCTGACCGGATGCCTGGCACTGATCGCCTTGCTGGTCGTGAAATTCGTGGTTCCGGACCCGGCGATCAGCCGCTTCCATTCCGATGCCGAAGCCACACCGGCCAGATTGCGTGAAGTGCTGCGCAACCCCCAGCTGCTGCGCCTCAATTTCGGCATTTTCGCCCTGCACGCAGCACAAATGGCGATGTTCGTGGTGGTGCCGTTCGCGCTGGTCCAAACCAGCCAGCTGGATGTCAATCATCACTGGCAGGTGTATTTGCCCATCATGGTTATCTCGTTCATCTGCATGGTGCCGGCGATTATCTACGGCGAAAAAAAGGCCAAACTCAAGCCGGTTTTCGTTGCTGCCATTGGCATAATGCTCTGCGCCCAGCTGCTGTTCGCCGTCTCGATCCATCATTTCTGGGGCATTGTCGCCTCGCTTACCGCCTACTTCATCGCCTTCAACCTGCTCGAAGCCAGTCTGCCTTCGCTCATCAGCAAGATCGCGCCGGCAGCGGCCAAAGGCACGGCAATGGGCGTGTATAATACGGCCCAATCCTTAGGCGTTTTTACCGGTGGTGCGCTGGGCGGTTGGCTTTCGCATACGCAGGGCTTTGCCGCAGTGTTCTTGTTTTGCAGCGTGCTGATGGGATTGTGGCTGGCCTTCGCCGCCAGCATGCAAGCGCCGCTTGCAATCAAGAGCCGCATGTTTCACCTGGAAGAGCTCACGCCGCAGGCCGCCCGGACTCTGGCCGACCGGCTGGCAGCCTTGGCCGGCGTGCGTGAGGCAGTGGTACTGGCGGATGAAGGTGTAGCATTGCTGAAGGTAGAAATGGCCGGCTGGGACGAAGCGGCTGCATTAAAACTCATTGGACAGGGAGCGTGACATGGCGTCAGTAAACAAGTGCATTTTCATCGGCAACCTCGGGCGCGACCCGGAAATCCGCTACATGCCGAGCGGCGATGCAATGGCCAACTTTTCCATCGCCTGCACCGACTCCTTCAAGGGCAAATCGGGCGAAAAGCAGGAACGCACGGAATGGGTGCGCATCGTGATGTTCGGCAAGCAGGCTGAAATCGCCGGCGAGTACTTGAAAAAAGGCTCCTCAGTGTATATCGAAGGCCGTTTGCAGACACGCAAATGGCAGAACAAGGAAGGCCAGGACCAGTACACCACGGAAATCGTCGCCGACCGCATGCAGATGCTGGGTGGCCGCAGTGGTGGCGGCAACAGCTTCGAAGTGGTGGACCGCGACGAAGGCGGCTCCGCGCCCGCCCCGCGCCAACAGGCGCCGGCCAGCAATAGCCGCCCGTCCAGCTCGATTGACGATCTGGACGACGACATTCCCTTCTGAGGCCGGACAGACTGATACAGAAGCCGGCTGATGCCGGCTTCTGTATTTCTGGTGCTTGAGTTTTCCGGCCTGACCCCAACCTACGGGAAACCAGGCTTGTTAATGTATAATTTTGTTTTTTAAGGAGGTTCCTTATGCCGATTTATGATTATCGTTGCACGGATTGCGGTTTCGAGAAGGAAGTCTTGCGCAAGATCAGCGACGCCCCGTTGACCACCTGCCCGCAATGCAACAAGGAAACATTTGCCAAGCAGCTTTCCGCGGCTGGCTTTCAGCTCAAGGGCAGCGGCTGGTACGCCACCGACTTCAAGGGCGGCGCCAAGCCCAAGGCGGCGGAAAGCGCTCCCGCATCCACGCCCTGCGGCGGCAATTGCGCCTGCCACTGACCCCGGACAGCGCCCCTCGTGTTCAAACGCTATCTGATTACCGGCCTGCTGGTGCTGGTACCGCTGGTCATTACCGTCTGGGTACTCAAGTCGCTGATCGGCGTGATGGACCAGAGCCTGCTGCTGCTTCCACCCGCATGGCGGCCGGAAGCGCAGCTGGGCTACTACATCCCGGGCGTGGGTACCATCCTGACACTGCTCATCGTGCTGATTACCGGCGTGATCGCCACCAACTTTTTCGGCCGGCGCATCATTCAGTTCTGGGAAAGCCTGCTGGCGCGGGTGCCGGTCGTCAAATCCATCTATTACAGCGTCAAACAAGTCAGCGATACGCTGTTTTCCGGTTCAGGCGATGCTTTCGGCAAGGTACTGCTGGTGCGCTACCCGCACCCGGAAGCCTGGGCCGTGGCCTTTCAGACCGGAGTCCCGACGCGCGAAATCGCGCAACACAGCGAGGATGAACTAGTCAGCGTATTCATTCCCACTGCACCCAGCCCGGTCAACGGGTTCTTCTTTTTCGTGCGCAGATGCGACACCGTCGAACTCAATATCAGCGTGGACGAAGCGCTGAAATATATCGTGTCAATGGGCGTCGTCGTGCCAACGGAAAAAGCCGTTCAAGCCGCCAACTACGTTGGCGATTAATTCAACACAACCAAACCATCCGAATTCTATGCGTACTCATTACTGTGGCGAACTCAACAGCCAACACATCGGCCAGACCGTAACCCTGTGCGGCTGGGCTCATCGTCGCCGCGACCACGGCGGCGTGATATTCATCGACTTGCGCGACCGCACCGGCATGTCGCAAATCGTGATCGACCCGGATACCCCGCAAGCTTTTGCCAATGCCGAGTCCGTGCGTAATGAATTCGTGCTCAAGATCACCTGCAAGGTGCGACCGCGTCCTGAAGGCACGGTCAATTTGAACATCCCGACCGGCGAAGTTGAAATGCTCGCTTCCGAAATTGAGATTCTGAATCCGTCGCTCACCCCGCCGTTCATGCTGGACGACGACAACCTGAGCGAAACTGTGCGCCTGGAACACCGCTACCTCGACCTGCGCCGCCCGGCGATGCAGAAGAACATGATGCTGCGCTACCGCGTGGCCAAGACCCTGCGCGATTATCTGGATACCGCCGGTTTCATCGAAGTCGAAACGCCGATGTTGACCCGCAGCACCCCGGAAGGCGCCCGCGACTATCTGGTGCCGTCGCGCGTGCATCACGGCATGTTCTTTGCCCTGCCGCAGTCGCCACAGTTGTTCAAGCAACTGCTGATGGTGGCCGGTTTCGACAAGTATTTCCAGATCACCAAGTGCTTCCGCGATGAAGACCTGCGCGCCGATCGCCAGCCCGAATTCACCCAGGTCGACATCGAGACCTCATTCCTGTCTGAAAACCAGATCATGGACATCGTCGAGGACATGATTCGCAAGATGTTCAAGAGCGTGCAGGATATCGACCTGCCCAACCCCTTCCCGCGCATGCCGTTCAGTGAAGCGATGAGCCGCTACGGTTCAGACAAACCGGACATGCGCGTCACGCTCGAAATCACCGAACTCACCGACGTGATGAAGGATGTCGATTTCAAGGTATTCTCCGGCGCCGCCAACTCCGGCGGCCGTGTGGCTGCCCTGCGCATCCCCGGCGGCGCCAGCTTAACCCGTGGCGAAATCGACGGCTATACCGAATTCGTCAAGATTTACGGCGCCAAGGGTCTGGCGTACATCAAGATCAACGACACCACCCAACTCAACGAAACCGGCCTGCAAAGCCCCATCGTCAAGAACATCCACGTCACCGCGCTGCAAGCCGTCATCGACC